>Ga0196970_1001792_pt1 | contig 12829 bp, 7 predicted proteins | sample S1v_513CmetaG_FD_148672 | JGI IMG/M metagenome (GOLD analysis project Ga0196970, IMG submission 148672) | Soil microbial communities from Anza Borrego desert, Southern California, United States - S1+v_5-13C | ecosystem: Environmental > Terrestrial > Soil > Desert | place: USA: California... | reverse complement strand
AGTAGCACAGCCGAGGCCCACAAGCGGCCGCTGCCATCGATTTCCGGCGTGCAGTGTTGGACCGCGCTTCCGTCGTAGCTGACGCATTTCCAAACAGCCGCATGCCGATGGCAGCGCGGTCGGCGAGGCTGAGTGACTCATCAAACAGAGGCAACACCATGCGGCGCAGGCGCGGATCCAGCGTGTTTTCGAGCAACTCAAGCGCGGTATCCCGTAGCGTTGGCACGCGCGAACGAATAGCTGCGTAAGCGGCGTGCAAGTTGTTGCCAGGGTAACGAACGCTCAGCAACCGGAAGATCCGCCGGGCCTCGACCTCTATCGTCTCCCGGAGTGCTGCAGTCTTCGCTGGAGCTGATTTTGCCAGCTCCGTCTGTTGTACCAGCACCTGATACGAACGATAGTGCTGCGCGATTTCGAGTGCGAGAGCGTTCTCGACCTTTCGTGCGTCGGAGACAACGCGGGTGTTCTTTTTCACGATCCTTGCGATTCCACAAATCACAGCATCCCGGACTTGCGGATCGCGATCGTCCAGATTCCCCTCCAGCGCGCGCAGCGCTTTCTGCGTACCGATGCCGACCAGCACATCCGTAATGGCAACACGGACCGTTGGACGAACGCTCGGATTGGCAAGGTGATCGTGCAGCGTGTCCGTGACTGAATTGCCGAACGCTATCAGTGCCGACTTCGCCACTGTGCTTAGGTCTGCATTGTCCAGGCGGTCGATAACCGAAGCCGCTTGGTTACGACGCTGTTGTAGCGCAACTAATGCAATGCCGGCACGCTGCATCTCCAGGTCGCGCGACTTCAACATGAACGCGAGTTGATCCTCGTCCGCCCCCAGTAGCGGAGCGTAGCTTTCAAGTCGGGGTGAAGGCGGTTCGGGCGCCAGCGGTGCCGGAGCAGCCGACTGCACGATTTCGCTCAGGCTGCGAACGTACGTCCGGCGTGCGATGAGTGCGACGCAGCCCCACAACAACACGGAACCCAAGGTGATCCAGCCAACGGAGCGCGCGGAGAGTTCGAGGTAGTTCGCCGCAACCAGAATACCGACACCGGCAAACCCGTCGCCCATGCGCCAGATCACCGTGTCAACGAACGACTTGGCCTGCACCTTAACCTCCGACGCTAGCGGCAGGTAAAGCATCTCTACGGTGGACTTGTCTACCGAGTAGCGGAATACCTGGTCGAATCCCTTGAGCACAACCGCGGCGGCTAGAGTCCCGAACGCCAGCAGTCCGCCCGCGCCTAGCAGCAACGCAATCGGAACAACCAGCAGTGCGGGGCCAATTCCGAACCGCTTCAGAATCCTGGACGTGAGGAACAACTGCACCAGCAACGACAAGATGCCGGCATAGAAATTGAACTCTCCAAAGAACGCGGCCAGCGCATCGGTCGAAGGTATGCTCTGCTTCGCGATAGCTTTGAACTGCCAACCCGATGTGGTGGTCGCAAACGAGGAAAGGCATATCAATGCCGCTATCGCCCGAACATGCGGCATTCCCATGATCTTTCGGAACTGCGCAACAACAGGTTCATGAGTGGCCGACTCGTCGCGACCGGCACCATTCACGTTCTCCCGCGCGTTCCAGATTGCCGCGACGACGAAGGTGGAGGCCGCCAGCGCGAACGCCATCACGAGCAGCAACGACTCGGCGCCAAAGCGAGACGCCAGCGCCTTGGAGAGGTAACCTCCGACGATCCACCCAGAGATCGCACCGCTGCCGATGACACTGAAACTGCTTTTGGCCTCACGAGTGGTGAAAACGAACGTTGCAAGCGTCCACACCTGAGCGGTTGCAAGCACGCCGAAAATTCCTATCCACACATAAACCACTGGGTAGATCCAGGCCACCTCGTAGCGCGTGCCAATCATCCAGAATGCCGCTGCGGTCAGCGAGTACCCCATCAGGCTCAGCATCAGGAGGCGATCCAGGCGGAAGAATCGGCCCAGTCGGACGTATGCAGCTACCACTCCCCCGACGAGCAATGCGATCGCTATATCCGCATAAGGCAATTGCACGGCCTTGAACTGATCGAGGAACAGCGCGTCGCGCGCGACCTTACCTACAACGTAACTGGTCAGCACGAGGAACAGGTAAAGGAACAGCAGAATTGCCTGTCCAGTTGCACTGCGATATAGGCTTAACACCAGGCTCGTCATGATTCCCTCACTCCACTTACTAACCACTGCCATACAACTCGTTCAAAAACTCCCGTAGGCCGAGTGAACTCTTGAAGCTCACTTCCGCAAGGCAGGCTTGACGATATTGCTTGCCACTCGCGTGCGATCGGCCACTGACCTGTCCAAGTAAGCGTCAACGATTCGGTCTCGCCTACCTATGAGCTGCTTCACCAGGTAGTCCTCCGCGGCCGGCTCAGAGATCTCCCCGGTCTCAACTGCCGCCCGAATTTGCTCATCGGTGAACGAACCGACGATCTCTGCCGCCCAGCGCGCATCCGCTTCCGTCATGTTCTCGAATGCAACCAACGGAAAGTTGGACTTCCAGCGGCGCGGATCGAAATCTTCAGCGCTGTATCGGCCAACGCTTGCGAAGCAGCGGATTGGCTCAGGCTCAGTCGCCGGCTGTCGCAATCCCAACGTCAGCAGCGTCGTGCCGGCTTGTTTCATATCGAACTGATGTTCGTGGCCAACTTCAGGCCGGTTCGGGAACAAAGTATCGCTGCCCAAGGTCGATCCGAAGTCGATCAGGTAGTGACGCAGGAATCGGCGTCCGTGCTCTTCCACGTACATGTCGAGCGTGTTGCCAACGCGAATATCGTTGTGTTCCAGCCATGCGCTGAATACGCGCAAACCACGGACGTCGCGGCGATGCTCATGCGGGATGATGTCGTTCGGATCGTCCTCGCGCACGCCAGCGAACTTGAAGCCGCCTTTGGGTTTTCCCGGCAGAAGCTTGCTCGCCACTACCCGATATCGCCCCGACTTCTCCTGCGCCACGCGGGCGAGGAGCTCTTCCAAAACGGCAGGCGTTAAAGCCTGTTCGCGTCCCGCATTGTCCTTGTACGTTGCACCGTCCCCGATCTGCAGCTGACTTCGGCGAAAACGGAAAATCGTGTTCTGCGGAACGTTGTAGCCGATCGCGTAGAACAACTTCGTGCTTATCACTTCAGCAGCGGTCGCTAGTTCGGGATAGTCTGGCGGATCGAACTTAAGGATGTAGGTTGATCCTTGTTCGTCGCGGATCCACAGCCCTGGCGTGATACCGACCGTTTTTGCGCGGAGGACCGTGAAACTTTCGCCCACAGGGCCTTCGTCCTGGTTTGGGCCGCGGCGAATCTCGTACAGAGACATCGGAAGCATGCCATTGCGGTTCGTGAACCAGGATGAATCTGGCACGGCGTCAACGGCGTTGACATTGAGCGCTTCCTTCGAACGACCCAATACCTTGCGTGCAATCCGCGGGAAATCGAATCCCTGCTTAACTTGCTGAATGATGGTGCCGTCGATGAAGTCGTAGTAGTAACCACTGTCTCGGCCCGCCGGTTCGGAGATGTCGGCCTCGTCGTAATCAACCCACATCACATCGACCTGAACCACCTCCTGCTGAACCGCAAGCTGCTGCGCGCCGGCAGGCAAAGCAAGCGCTAGACCGATGGCCATCAGTAAAGCGAGATTCCGCAAGTAGTTCTTCATCGGAGGACCCCTTTAAAAAGTTGGACCGAACGAAATCATCAGGCGCGTGCCTTCACTCGAACGCGCCACATAAGTACGAAGCAGGATCGCGCGAGCAGTCTTAACCTGCAGACCGGCGCCATACGTTACTTGAAAATTGCTAGTGTTGAAGTCGGCGCGGCGATTGAAAACCTGCCCGAAATCCGTGAACGCGAATGCACCCAGACCGCCAGTCAGATCGGTGCGATACTCCGCGTTCCAAGCTGCTGCGTTCCTGCCGTAGAAGCGATTCGGATCGAATCCACGCAGCGTTTCGGAGTTTCCAAGCCGTGCTAACCGAAAGAACGGAACCTGCGATGCCCCACGCGGGTCCGAAAACACGAGCAGCGTACGGATCGCGAAAACTCGACGCGGACTCGCCAGTGGGACGTACGCACGCTGATCAATCTTGTACTGCCAGTACCCGAAATCACCATCGATGCCTTCGACGGAGGACGCAAGCGCCTTCACATACAGGCCCTTCACGGGAGAAGTTCTGCCGGCACGCGTGTCGTATTCAACGAACGCGGAAGTTTCAAAGAGTTGCGCGCCGCCCAGTCCCGCTAGCTCGGTTGGCGCATACGCCTGACGAGTGCTTGGAAAGTTCAGATCGCGACCGTTCACGATGACCGTATCCGAGAACTTAAGTTGAGTTCCGAAACGCACACGCTTGCCGCGTTTCACTTCGACAGTCGCCGAAGTAGAGCGCTCGATCAGGTTGTAATTCGTGCGAAAGTCACTTGCCGGTCCGACACCGTAAAAGTCCTCTTCCGGCCGCATCTTGTAACCAACACCCGTCCGAAACGTCAGCGCGCCGATAGGAGTATCGCGGCTGAGCAATCGTGCTGACAGGTTTGCTTCAACGTACTGCTTAACCGTGGCGTGCGCGTCACCTTCGAGCGCAAGCTTTCTCTCGTCAGTTCCGGCCGTGTTGAATGCGACGCCAAGCCCAAAGCCACTGCCATCACCGAGGTTGCCAACAATTGGCCGCACATGCGGATCAGCCAGCATGATTTGCAGGCGGTTGTGGATCTTGGAGTCCTCGACGATATTCAGTCCAGCCTCTACTTTGGACCCCGCTATGCTGAACGGCTTCAGGACGAAGCGCACAGGCGCCGGAGCCTGGCGGCGAACCGTTTTGGGATCGACGATGCGCTTTGTCGGGTAACTCTGTGGCGAACTCGTCTGCGCCGCGGCTAAGCCAGTGCTAGCAAAAAGAGCGGCTACCGCAACTGCGATGTACAGTACCCTTAAGTTTCGGCGCGCTGTACCGATCTGATTCGCTTCGGAACTGTAGGTGCCCAACATCTCGTTTCTGCCCTCACCTACTAATACGTTAAAGATTCGTTACAGCGGACATTCGTGACACGCTTTTTTCATCGGCGCTCCACAAAAAAGTGAATCATTCCTGAGGCCGGTTCGCACTGTGGCAAGCGTCGCAAGCAGGATCGAAGGGACAAGAGCAGCAAAAGAAATGGCGGCGTGCTTTGCGCATCACCGCCGATGAGGTTCACAAATCGCCTATTGCTTGAGCCAGTAGAACCGGAACATCGGGTGGTCGATAGGTAGCAATTCGACGCCCCCGAAACCCGCCTGGGTAGCGTAGTGGACGAGAGTCTCACATCGCATCACCGTTCCCGTGGCCGCCGATGGTTGCTCTGCCATTCCCACCGGCAAGCAGTGCAGCACGCTAAACCCATACATCAGCGACTCGAGTCCATCAGCACGCGGAACGAAACGATCGGCAACCCGTTCATCGACAACAAGGACGTATCCATCAGGGCGGACGAGGCGGCGCATGGTCTGAAGCGCGGCAACCGGATTCGACATGTCGTGAACACACTCAAGCGCCATAACCAGGTCATAGTTTCCGGCCACCTCGCTATCGGCCGCATCGCGTACTTGAAAAGTCACGCGGTCGGAGACACCGAATTCAGCGGCATTCGCCTTGGCCAGTTCGATAGAAGACGCGTCGAAGTCGAACCCGTGCACTTCCGCATTCGAACAGTGAAGAGCCATTCCGATGCTGGACCATCCGGCACCGCAGCCAATGTCGGCTACACGAACTGTCGCATTCGTTTGGAGCAGTTTCTGCCATCCCGGCAACACCGGCAGCCATTCCGGGGCGAGTTGGTGCAGAAAAGCGGCACGATTCATGCGAGCTTGCCCCTCCACGAACGTGCGCCCATATGCCTCATAGGGAACTCCGATTCCATTGCGCCACGCCGAGAGGAGCTGCTGAATAGGTGCGACAGCACCCGCAACAACCTGGGGCAAGGGAGCCAGGTAGTTGAGGCTCTCGCGGTCCGCTAGAACTTCGTCATGCCCCGCCGGGAGATAAAAACGGCGTCTTTCCGGCGCGTCGTCCGGGTTCTCGACTTCGAGAATGCCTGCGACGCTCTGCTGCTCCAGCCACTCACGAACATAACGGGGCGCGGTGCCGGTTCGGCGGGCGAGTTGTGTTGCGTTCATAGGCCCGTCTGCGGCTAGTACATCGTAAAGCCCTAGCTGATCGCCCAAATAGATCGTGAATAGCTGCATTGCAGTGGAAGCTGACGACACAATCTGCTCGACAAGGGCGTCCCGACGTTCAGCAGCAGCATCTTGGATGTTGGGAACAGTAGCCATTTGTAGCTCCGAATCTGGCGTATACTCTTCAGTAACTTTGGGGTGGGGTGCCCCCTCATCGCTATATGCGAGGAATGTCCGCCAAACCGGACATCAGGGGAGGAAGATTTGCCCGTAGGGCCAGCATCGGGTCGCGATAACGCAGACGTCCTGGAAGTGACACGATTACTGGTGGAGGCGCGCGACGGCGGCAGGGAGAACTTCGACCGCCTGATTGGTGCCGTCTACGCCCATCTGCGGCGAATCGCCCAACAGCAACTCCGACGGGAGCGCCCCGGCCACACACTTCATCCGACAGCACTGGTTCACGAGGCTTACCTGAAGCTGTCCAGTGACGCGGACCTGAACGTCAACGATCGCGACCACTTTTTCGCAGTGGCTGCGCGCGCAATGCGTCAGATCCTGATCGATCATGCCCGCCATCGCAATGCGGAGAAGCATGGAGGCGAATGGGTTCACACCAGCTTCGACGGCAAGCAGATCGCGGCCGGCGGAGCAGATGCCGACCTAGTCGCACTGGACTCGGCTCTCGACCGACTGGGCCAGATGGATGAGCGCGCCCGACAGATCGTGGAGTACCGATTCTTCGTCGGGCTTAGTGAACAGGAGATAGCTGAGTTGCTTGGGCTATCTGAGCGCACCGTGCGACGCGAATGGGTCAAGGCACGGGCTTGGTTGCACAAGGAAGTCTACGGAACAAGTTCAGAGCCCTGATGTCGTCCCGATGGGAACAGATCGGATCCTTGTTTGACCGTGCAATCGAATTGCCCGAAGATCAGCGGCACGATTGGTTGAAGCGGGAGTGTGAAGACCCGTCAATCCGCGCGGAAGTCGAGCAGATGCTTGCTGCAAACGACACCGGTCAGGGTCTGCTTGACACTCCCGTTGTCCAAAGCGCTCAGGCGCCGCAGGCCATGGTCATTCCCGATCGGGTCGGCCCGTACCAACTGGTCCGCGAAATCGGACGAGGCGGCATGGGGATCGTATACCACGCGTACGACCCCCGACTTGGGCGTAGTCTGGCGCTGAAGTTTCTTCCCCCCGAACTGCAGGCGAAGCCCAGCGCTCGCGAGCGCTTCCACACGGAAGCGCGTGCTGCCGCAGTCCTTGACCATCCGAATATCTGCGCGATCTACGATGTCGGAGAGACGGCCAATGGCCTCACATACATCGCTATGGCGTACTGCGACGGTGAAACACTGGCGCAGCGCCTCGAATCCGGACCTCTCCCGATCGAGGAAGCGATCAGGGTAGCATCGCAAGTCGCGAGGGGGCTTGCATGCGCGCATTCTGCCGGGATCCTGCATCGCGACATAAAGGCGGCCAACATCATTGTCCTGCCAGGAACTGACGCAAAGATTCTCGATTTCGGCATCGCGAAGTTCGAAGGGGATGTCGATCGCACGGTCGATCACGGTCGCATGGGAACACTGCACTACATGGCGCCGGAACAGATCCGCTCCGAACCGGCCTCACACTCGACCGACATGTGGGCGCTGGGTATCGTTCTGTACGAGATGCTCTGTGGCCGCCGTCCGTTCGAGCGGCCAAACGAGGCGGCTGTGCTTCGCGCCATTCTGGAAGAGGCGCCGGAACCGGTTCGTAAATTCCGTCCCGAAGCACCTGAGTGGCTCGTGTCAGTCGTCGAACGCCTGCTCGCCAAGAACCCGGACGACAGGTTCACGAGTGCGTCAGACCTCGTTGCTGCGCTGAGCGGTCAACACGCTTCTAAAGTGGCCGTCCGTGGAAACATTCAAAGCGAGGCGAACCCGCTTACGCTTACTTCCTTCGTGGGACGTGAGCGAGAACTTGCACAGCTACGAAGTGTGTTGAAAGCAAGCCGACTCCTTACGCTTACCGGGCCGGCAGGGACTGGCAAAACTCGACTCAGCATCGAGCTTGCGCGCGCCGCCTCTGGCGATTTCTCGGATGGATGCTGGTTCGTCTCTCTCGCAGCCCTGAGCGACCCTGCAGAAGTCGCACCCGCCATCGCCGATGCGATCGGGATCGTTGTACCAGCTCCCGCTGACGCGGTCCGAGCAGTCATCAACGCCCTGCGTGACAAGCGAGCTCTCATCGTTCTGGATAACTTTGAGCAAGTCGCGGGAGCCGCCCCTGTCGTTCATGAACTTATATCGAAAGCAAACCAGATCAGTATTGTAGTTACCAGCCGCGTCGCGCTGCGCGTCAGTGGAGAACATCAGTTTCCGGTACCGCCGCTTGGCGTGCCTTCACAACGGGACCTTTGCAATCGCGCGGTTCTTCGCAACTGCGCTGCCGTTCAGCTTTTCGTAGAGCGTGCGCAAGCGGCGCTGCCCAGTTTCAGCGTGACTGACGACAACATGCGTGCCATAGCCGAGTTGTGCATGCGCCTCGACGGACTGCCACTCGCGATCGAACTCGCGGCGGCGCGAGTAACCCTGTTCTCCCCGGAAGCCATGTTGAAGCGGCTATCCGCAAGATTCGATCTGCTGAAAGGTGGGCCTCGGGACCGTCCGGCACGTCAACGCAGTTTGCGAGAGGCGATCTCGTGGAGTTACGAGCTTCTCGCACCGGAAGAGCAGCGCCTTTTCCGCACACTCGGCGTATTTGTAAACGGCGCAACATTGGAGGCCTGTGAGGCAGTTTCGAACGGTGACAATCTGATCGACGGAATGGCTGCGCTCGTGGAGCACAGCCTTGTGCGGCAGACGCGGTCGCACGCCGGCGAGCCTCGTTTCGAAATGCTGGAAAGCATTCGCGCTTTCGCGATCGAGCAGCTTACAGCGGCAAGCGAGTTGGAAAACGTGCAGCGAAGCTTCTGCGAGTACTTCGTACGCTACGCGGAGACTGCGGAGCCGGAGTTAACCGGACCTCACCAAGTGTTGTGGCTGGATCGTCTGCACGATGACCATGAAAACCTCCGAGCGGGCCAGTGCTGGGCTTTGTCGCACGATCATGTCATGGCGTTGCGTTTCGGTGCGGCATTGTGGAGATTCTGGCTGGCCCGCGGCCACCTCCAGGAGGGTCGTCGTGATCTTGACAGGATCTGGTCCGCTGCCGGACACGCGGCCGACTCCAAGATCCGCGTCCGCTTGCTGAACGGACTTGCGACGTTGTTGCACAGTGAAGGAAACATGCGCCGTGCGCGCGACGTGCTGCGCGAGTTGGCTGAATTGCTCAAGGGCTCGGACGACCTGCAACTTCGAGTGACTGTGCTCAACAACCTCGGATGGGTTGAAGCTGAACTTGCGGCCCTGGGGGTCTCGCGGGAAATTTGTGAAGAGGCGCTTCAGTTGAGCCGAGAGGTGCGGGACGCCCGTGCGACGGCTCTTGCGTTCAACAACCTTGGCTGGATCGCGATGTACAGCGGGGAGTTTCGCGAGGCAATTCGTTTGCATGAGGAAGGCTTGCGCCTTCGTAGAGAAATCGGCGACCAGCGCGGGATCGCTTTCGCGCAAACCAATGTCGCTTTTTGCTCGTTGTGCGTAGGCGATGCGAGTACGTGTTCAGCGCTGGTGGCCGACAGCATTCGAATGCTGGCCCGAATTAATGATCGGTTGCTACTTGCGTGGGCATTGCTCGTCGAAGGCGAGCTCCATCTCGTCCGCCGCGATTACGACGCGGCACGATTCTCGATCGAACGCAGCCGGGTGCTGTGGGTCGAGGGCGGTAATCGTAGTGTTCTGGCGCATGCACTGGCAACGCTAGCCAGGGTGCATCTCGAACAGCAACGGCCGGATTTGGGCGAACCACTATCGACCGAGAGCGCTGCCATCTTCGAAGAAATCGGTGGGGTCTGGGGTTTGGGACGGGCACTGCAGGTCGCTGGAGAAATCTCGGCCGCCAAAGGCGACCTCGAGGCCGCGAAGTCGAAGTTGCTAAAGAGCATCGAGTTGCGACAGTCCATACCAGACATGTACGGACTTACGCAGTCCATGATGGCATTATCGCGCGTGCACGCACTCGCAGGGGAAGACTTCAAAGCGGCAGCTCTTCGTCATGCTGCCCGCCAAATCGCTGATGGACAGCAACAGGCAGCGGCCTAGAACGACGGTCCGCCTCCATTCCGAGATCACCAGCCCTTCCCGCACCTGGCAACTCGCGGTCAGCATTGTGCCTCGATAGTTCTCGCGAGAGCTGGACCAATCACCGTTTTTGAGGTTGTCATGACTTTGCGCGTAGGGAACTGCATGTTGGCTGTGCTGGTCCTATTCGGGACACTGCAAGCACAAAATCCGGATACAATGGCCGTCCGCAAGGTCATAACGCAATTCCATCAGGCGCTGGAGACACGAAACCTGAAAGCCATCGAGAGCCTCGTCGCCACAGATCTCGTCGTTTTTGAGAACGGCCATCGCAACGACGGCTGGGCGGACTTCCGTGACAACCACCTGATCCCCGAAATGCAGGAACCAGCTTCAATGTCCCAATGGGAGATCGTTCGTGTTGCCGCCAGTGACTCGATGGCCTGGGGTTACACGAAGGAGACAATTTCGCCGAAAAAGGGCGAAAGCAGTGGCGCGAACTTCCTCCTTTGGTCCGTCTACATCATGGAAAAGCGCCAAAACGAGTGGAAGATCGTGGTCCTTGACTGGAGTATAAGAAAGCTTCGTTAGTGCTGATTTTGGGTATCGCTGACGAGAGCAGGGCACCTCGAAGGAATGTGCAACCGGAACTCCTCAGCAGCGTCAAACAAATGGGAGCCTCTTTGCACGAGGACATTTCGACAGTATGCACGAGCACGCCTTCCACACCGCGAGGTTGACCCGAGCGATTGATCTCTCAGAGCAAACGCGCCATCTCGAGTTCCATGTGGACGGTGTCGAACGTTTCCACTTTCAGGCGGGCCAGTTCATCTCCGTCAAAGAGCGCAGAACTGACGGGCGCGAACAGACGCGCGCTTACTCTATCGCTTCGCCGCCACGCGGCGATGGCAAATTCGAGCTGTGCTTGAACCGTGTCGGCGAGGGCTTCATGTCCAACTTCCTCTGCGACCTCGACGAAGGGCAGCAGATAAGTTGGCATGGTCCTCACGGTCTGTTCACGTTGCACAATCCAGTTCAGGACTCCATCTTCATCTGCACGGGAACGGGGGTCGCTCCGTTTCGCAGCATGCTCCACCACCTCTTCGCGGATCACTCCCGAAATCGTGGGCATGAATTCTGGTTGATTTACGGCACGCGCGACGAAAGCGATATCTACTACGCTGATGAGTTCCGAAAGCTTGAACGCGAATTCCCGCACTTTCACTACCTCGTAACCCTGAGCCGTCCTACGAAATCATGGAACGGCAGGCGCGGGTACGTGCAAGAACACGTACTGACTCTTCTCGAAACCTTACCTGATCGCGGTGTGGAATCCATGCACGCCTACATTTGTGGAAGACACGAGATGGTTGCTGCGAACCGCGCGCTTCTGCAACAGCTCGGCTGGGATTGCACGAACATCTTTTACGAACGCTACGACTGACTCGCTTCTCTACCTTGGCCGCACGCGAATGATTCGGTCGTCTCCATCTGAGACCTTCGAACTCTGACGTCGATTGCTCGTTGCGAAATACACGAACCCATCAGGACCTTCGGCGACATCACGAATGCGTCCGAATTTGTTCACGAACAAACTGCTGAAACGTAACCGTGCTACCTCCAGGTTCGTTAAACATGATCTGGCGGACTTGATGTGCCTGCGGGTTGTCATCCAACCCGAGCACACCAAATAGGAACGATCCGCTCCAGCCGGGAATCACTGAACCCAAATAGAAGACTCCACCCGTCGGAGGCATTGACGGCTCCTTAGGGGCCAAATTGATGATTGGATCAACATAAGCAGGATTGTTGCAGGCCCCAACGCACTCCGGCCAACCGTAATTCTTTCCAATGCGAACAATGTTGACTTCGTCGTTTGCGGTCGGCCCGTGGTCCGTCTCGTACAGCGTACCCGAACTATCGAATGCAATGCCCTGCGGATCGCGATGACCATACGAATATACGTATCGGTTCTGCGGGAATGGATTGCCGTCAGCCGGCGTTCCTTCGAGGTTCATGCGGATGACTTTCCCGTCCCATGATGCAGGGTCCTGAGCGGACGACCGGTTCCGATGATCGCCCAGAGTGACATACAGCAAATTGTCAGGACCGACCTTCACTCGTCCGCCAACGTGATCGAAATTGGTGATGGGATAGTCGAGGAGCACCTTGTCGATTGAACCCGAGTTTCCCTCGACCACAATCCGCACCACACGACAACGCTTCGACGGGGTGCAGTAGTGAGCGTAAACCAGCCCATTCGAGGCGAAGTTGCGGTCCAGATCCATTCCTGTCAGACCACCCTGAGATCCCGGCGTCTCGTCACTGATGTCCAGCACGGGACGCGACACCAGCGCACCGTTGCTGAAGACACGCAGTCTGCCCCTCGACTCGGTGAAGAACAAACGTCCGTCCGGCGCGAATGCCAGTGACCATGGCCCCTCCAGGTTGCTGGCCATGGTTTCCGTAACCAGTTGATCCTCAGTTGCAGGCTCAATCGCACCGCCGCCCCCTCCTGTAT
>Ga0196970_1001791_pt1 | contig 12877 bp, 8 predicted proteins | sample S1v_513CmetaG_FD_148672 | JGI IMG/M metagenome (GOLD analysis project Ga0196970, IMG submission 148672) | Soil microbial communities from Anza Borrego desert, Southern California, United States - S1+v_5-13C | ecosystem: Environmental > Terrestrial > Soil > Desert | place: USA: California... | reverse complement strand
AAACACCTTCTGATGTCAAGGCACTACCAGGTAGAGCCTACACATACAATTACCGGTGCCAAGGCTGATGAGCGTGCAGTGTGCAAGCCATCCGAGATTGGTACGGTAGCTGTTGCCCTGTATAATGCAGTGGTGAACGGTACTGCCCCATCCCTGCCATCAAAAAAGCTCAATGACACAATAATTAAGGCTTCAAATGACCTGAAGAGAGGCAAGGGCCTTGTTGTCTGCGGCTCTAATGATGTTAATGTCCAGACTGTTGTTAACGCCATTAATGATAGAATAGGCGCTAATGGTACTACTATCAACTGGGCGGTAACAAGCAACTACAGGCAGGGAATAGATTCAGACATTGTCAGCCTGACAAATGCAATGAATGCCGGCCAGGTAGGCGCTCTGTTTATCCACGGAGTAAATCCTGTATATGAATACTTCCAGGGGCCAAAGTTTGCTGAAGGTCTGAAGAAGGTTCCGCTCACTGTGTCCTTTGCAGATCGCATGGACGAGACAGCGCAGAGCTGTAAATATGTAATTCCTGACCATCACTACCTGGAAAGCTGGGGTGATGCTGAGCCAAAAACTGGCTATTATAGCTTAATGCAGCCAACTATTGCACCGCTATTCAAGACGCGTGCGTTCCAGGACAGTCTGCTGACATGGGCCGGAGGCACCACAACTTACGGGCAGTATTGGAATCAATATTGGCTGGGCAAGTTGGGCAGCCAGGAAAATTTTGATCGTGCGCTTCAGGAAGGAGTTGTTGAACCAGCTGGTGAAATGACAATTGCTGGTACCGGCTTCTCAGGAGACGTGAACACTGCAATGTCTGCGATCCAAAGTAAGAAAGGCGCAGGTCAGAAAGAGTTGATGGTGTACGAGAAGGTTTCCATAGGCCGTGGTGGTTGCTGGAGCAACAACCCGTGGCTGCAGGAGATGCCTGACCCTATTACCAAAGCTACCTGGGATAACTATGCATGTCTTTCTCCTAAAGCAGCTTACGACCTGGGTGCTGAATTGACCGGCATCAATGAGGTAGATGCTAAGAAGCACGTTATAAAGATTACTACAAACGGTGTTAGTACTACATTGCCTATAGTGGTAGTGCCAGGTATGCACAACGATGTTATAGCAATAGCTGTTGGTTATGGCCGTGATGCCAAAGTTGGCCGCGCTGCGGCTAATACCGGTAAGAACGCTTATCCGTTCATGGCCTGGAATGGTTTAACCTTCGATAACCATGCCGCAGCAACTATAGAAAAGACTTCAGACTTTTACGATATCGCTATTACGCAGACCCACCATAGCTACGAGGGTCGCCCAATCGTAAGGGAATATACATTAGATGAGTTCACAAAAGATCCTCAGCAACTACTGCACTCACGTGAGGAGGAGATAGGACACTATGCTCATCTGCCATGGGCAGAGGGACATGATCAGAATGGGGGCACAGCTGTATCTCACGGATCTGATCATAAGTCAGCTGTACCGGAACCTAATAATACCGTTACGCAGGAGTCTCCAGCTATCCATTCTCTGGAAGAAGGCTTCCGTGAAAATGGTACTCTTTACCCTAACTATATTTCTCCCGGCATTCACTGGGGAATGTCAATAGACCTTAATACCTGTATCGGTTGTGGCGCTTGCGTCATAGGCTGCCAGGCTGAGAATAATGTGTCAGTGGTTGGTAAAACACACGTACTGAAGGCTCAGGAAATGCACTGGTTACGCATTGACCGCTACTTCAGTGGTATGCCAAATGACCCGGATAGTATACAGACGGTATTCCAGCCAATGTTGTGTCAACATTGCGACAACGCTCCTTGTGAGAACGTATGTCCGGTGTCTGCAACAAACCACAGTTCAGAAGGTCTTAACCAGATGGCTTACAACCGTTGTATTGGTACGAAGTATTGTGCGAACAACTGTCCATACAAGGTACGTCACTTCAACTGGATGGACTGGAACGGAGCTGACTGCTTTGACGACAACCTTTATGAAGATGGCCGTCGCGATGATATCAATGATGACCTTACGCGCATGGTACTCAACCCGGATGTTACAGTACGCAGCCGTGGTGTAATGGAGAAGTGTACGTTCTGCGTACAGCGTCTGCAGGATGCAAAGCTGAATGCTAAGAAGCTGGGTCGTCCGATGCTGGATGGTGAGGCAAAAACAGCTTGTCAGCAGGCCTGCCCAACAGATGCAATCCTGTTTGGTAACGTTAATGACAAAAACAGTGCTATTTACAAGCTTCGTCAGCAGGAACAGAGGGAGCGTACGTATTATGTGATTGAGCATCTGCATACGCTGCCTAACGTTAACTATCTGGCTCAGTTGAGAAATACCGACGTTGTGGTAGGTGGTGATGAGAAGTTAGACGGTTTAATGAACGCTCATATTTAAGGTCGGAATAAAGAATAGCCCGGAGCTCAAGAGTTTAGTTACAAGCACCGGGTAATAAAACTAAAACGAAATACTAATTACGTGCTATGCATTTAAAGTACGAATCATTTGTACGGGAACCGCTGGTAGATGGTGCTAAAGATTACCACCAGGTAACTGAAGATATTATCAGCCCGATAGAAAGAAAGCCCGGCCGCATGTGGTATGTTGGCTTCTTTTTCTCAGTTGCCCTGCTCATGTTTGGGGTATTCTCAGTATTCTGGGAAGTATATTGGGGTATTGGTGTATGGGGCGTAAACCGTACTGTTGGATGGGGTTGGGATATTACCAACTTCGTATGGTGGGTTGGTATCGGTCACGCTGGTACCCTGATCTCGGCGATCCTTCTCCTGTTCCGCCAGGGCTGGCGTACAGGTGTGAACCGTGCGGCGGAAGCGATGACTATCTTCGCTGTTATGTGCGCCGGTCAGTTCCCAATCTTCCACATGGGTCGTGTTTGGGACGCTTTCTTTGTACTTCCTTACCCTAATACACGTGGAGCGTTGTGGCCAAACTTCGTCTCTCCGCTGATGTGGGACGTATTCGCGATCTCTACTTATTTCACGGTATCATTACTTTTCTGGTACTCTGGTCTTATTCCTGACTTTGCTACTGTACGTGACCGTGCAAAGACGAAGCTGCGCAAGATGTTGTATGGTTATGCATCGTTTGGTTGGACGGGTACTGCTAAGAACTGGCAGCGCCATGAGGCGTTATCTCTTGTACTGGCAGGTCTTTCAACACCACTCGTACTTTCAGTACACACCATCGTATCCTTTGACTTTGCCACCTCAGTCATTCCTGGCTGGCACACGACGATCTTTCCTCCATACTTTGTGGCAGGGGCTATCTTCTCTGGCTTTGCCATGGTAAATACGCTGCTGATAATGGTCCGTCGGATTCTGAATCTTGAAGACTACATTACTATTGGCCACCTTGAAGCAATGAACAAGGTTATTGTTCTTACCGGTTCCATTGTGGGTGTTGCATACCTCACAGAGTTGTTCATGGCCTGGTACAGCCAGGTTATCTATGAACAGGCTGCGTTCCAATGGCGTATTGCGGGTCCTTACTGGTGGAGTTACTGGGCAATGATGACTTGTAACGTGGTTTCTCCGCAGCTATTCTGGTTCAAAAAGCTCCGTAGGAATGTAGTGTTCACGTTCATCATGTCGATAGTAGTGAATATCGGTATGTGGTTCGAGCGTTTCGTGATCATCGTTACGTCATTGTATCGTGACTATCTTCCAAGCTCCTGGACTTACTACAGCCCGACATGGCCGGAAGTAGGTTTCTACCTTGGAACATTTGGACTGTTCTTCACTTGCTTCTTCCTTTTTGCCAAATACTTCCCTGTCATCGCCGTAGCGGAGATCAAGTTTGTACTGAAGACGTCAGGCGAAGCACATAAGAAGAAGATGTTGCAGATTGATGAAAAGAGTACAGAGCAGTTTGTTCACGAACAAATGGACGCTCATCATTAATAGTTGGTTGACTGGTTAATTGATATTAACTGTATTAACTTTTTGAATAAATAAATAATGGCTATCAAGAAATTTGCGGTTGCTTGTTATGACGATGAGGAAGTTCTGTTTCCTGCGGTAAAGTCTGTACGCAACAGTGGCTATAAGATGCATGACGTGTATACACCGTTCCCGGTGCATGGACTCGATCATGCAATGGGATTGAAGGAAACAGACCTGCACGTAGCTGGTTTTATCTTCGGCCTTACAGGTACCTCTACCGCTCTCGGTTTTATGTCCTGGATCCTGACTTCTGACTGGCCTATCAATTTCGGAGGTAAGCCTCACTGGTCTCTACCTGCTTTTATACCTATCACATTTGAGACGACTGTGCTGTTTGCTGCAGTTGGAATGGTACTGACATTTTGTTACCTGAACCAGATCATGCCGGGTGTGAAGAAGCATGTTTTCCATCCAAGGCAATCAGATGATCTGTTCGTTGTAGTTATTGAGATGAATGAACATACTACTGATGTGGAGGTCCTTGACTTCCTGAAGTCAACCGGTGCTGTTGAAACAAATATTCAGCATGCTGAGTCAGAGTGGTGGTATGGCAGGTGGGATAAAGTAGAAGATTATCAGAAGGCTTAAGTATTCAGTTTGAAGGTTTAAAGAAACGTTGAAGCATACTAAATAAATATCAGGTTATTACATTAACAAGTTGATCCTGATCTCGAAATTGTTGAATATGAATAAGACCAAAAGCATAGTAGTAGCGAGCATTATAGCAGGTCTTGGTATGGCTGCATGCAACGATGGAGGCATGCGCCGTCACCCGGGAAAGATCTACGCCCCGGACATGACCTACTCTCAAGCTTACGATGCTTATACGTACAATCCTAACTTTGCTGATAGTCAAACCAGCCGTCTACCGGTGCCGGGTACAGTAGCTCGTGGCCATGAACTGCCAGACCATCTGAAGGAAGGGGACACTTCAGCTTACAAAGCATTTACTACTACGATGCGCTTCGATGAGAAAGAACTAGCTGAAGGCAAGAGACTGTACGACATAAACTGTGGCATTTGCCATGGTCAGAAATTAGACGGACAGGGGCCACTGTTTGCAAGTGGAAAATTCGCCTCTATGCCAGCTAACTTCAAGGACGGTAAATACCTTAACATGTCAGAAGGTATGATGTACGCTGCCGTGAAGTTTGGTAAAAATGCAATGGGTTCGTACGCAAGCCAGTTGGATGTAAAGCAGCGCTGGCAGGTCATCGCATACATTAAGAAGTTTCAATCTGAGAACGGTGGCGGTGCATTTACTTTTGGTACCGGGACACCAGCGGGCAGAGATTCTGTGCAGACAGGTATTCCTGCACCTGGACAGGACACAGCAAGCACCCAGGGAAGGGAACAGTTAACAGCTGGACATTAAGAATAACATTAGACAACAAAGGTTTTTTAATAAAAGTCAACCAATGAACGAACGTTTCGAAATACCGGCACGATTAAGAACTACCAGTCTTGTGCTGATATTGATTGGTATAGTTACCCTGGTTATTGGTGTATTCGCTTTGCTGAATAGCCATGCAACTGATCACGAAATAATGCATGCGGACAAGACGCGCTTCTGGATTGTGCTGCTGCACAACAGTGTTTTCTTTCTGTTGATGACAGTAATAGCTATCTTCCTTCAGGCGGCGGCTTCGCTGGCACAAGGAGGATGGATCGTAGCTTATAAACGAGTTGCTGAGGCGATCGGAGCCAATGTTTGGGTCTTCGGTGCAATCGCTGCAGTAATTCTGCTACTGATTGCATTTGTATTCAGACTCGACGAGGGTGGTCATGCTCACAATCCTATTTTCCACTGGATGACCCCGGGCGATGATCAAATCCTTCTTGGAAAGTCCGGGTTCCTCAATCCGGGAATGTTTGTTGGGTTTACGATTGTTACAATAGCATTATGGTCGTTCTTTGGACTGAAGTTCAGGTCTATATCGATTGCTCAGGAGGCTGCACCAAGAAACACCACGAAGTTGTATTGGATTATGGCTAGGTGGTCTGCACTTTTCCTGCTGGTTTATGCCCTTACGCAAATGAGCACTACACCATGGTTGTGGATCATGAGCATAGACGCTCACTGGTACTCCACCATGTTTAGCTGGTACACTTTCGCAAGCGCGTTTGTTGCCGGTATATCTCTTATCCTCTTATTTGTTATCTATCTTAAGAACAACGGGAACCTCGATATAGTCAATAAGGAGCACATACACGATCTCAGTAAGCTCAACTTTGCGTTCAGTATTTTTTGGACTTATGTTTGGTTTTGCCAGTATATGCTTATCTGGTATGCGAACATACCTGAGGAAACTACCTACTTCAAGATTCGTCAGCACGGACCATACGGCCTGATCTGGTACTCAGTGTTCATCATCAACTTTGTAATGCCAATCCTCATTCTGATGTCGCGCCCTAGTAAGCGTAACTACTTCACATCTAGTGTTATGGCATTGGTACTGATTTTCGGTCACTGGCTAGACTTCTATATCATGACAATGCCGGGCCCATTGGGTGAGCACTGGCACCTGAGCTGGTATGAGTTGGGTATCTTTGCCGGGTTTGCAGGAGTACTGATTTGGACCGTGTCGAACACGCTGACGAAGGCATCGCTTATTCCAAACAATCATCCGTTGCTGAAGGAAGCGGTGTTGCATCAGAGCTAAGGGAGAAGGAGAGGAATTAAGTTAGAAAAGAGAATTTAAACTATTAGTAAATACAAGCAAAACTGACCATGTCGGGATTTTTAACAATAGCATTAATAGTTCTGGTCTTTGTCATCATATACCAGATTGCTAAGGCAAGTGAATATGCAACCATACTGCGGGGCAGGGAAAAAGTGGAGCGTCAGACCCACCGTACTATAGCCTGGCTATTCCTCTTCACGTTCATCCTGGGAATGTGGGGCATATATGAGTGTCACGACTACCTGATGGACAAGATGCTTCCTGTTGCCGCATCTGACCACGGGGAAAAGTATGATTCTATGTACAGGATCACAACTATCGTTACTGGAATCGTGTTCTTCATCACTCAGGGCTTACTTGTTTATTTCGCTTTCCGCTATCAGTCATCCGAAAAAAGAACCTCTTTCTTCTACCCGCACAACAACAAACTTGAGTTGCTGTGGACTACCGTGCCGGCGATCGCCATGGCAACCCTGGTTGCTATTGGTCTGCGCGCATGGTTCCATATGACCTCAGAAGCACCTAAAGATGCACAGGTAATCGAGATAGTGGGTAAGCAGTTTAACTGGATCATTCGCTACCCTGGTAAGGACGGCATACTGGGAACGAGAGACTTCAGGAATATAAATGACGCAACGAATGTTCTCGGCCAGGACTGGAATGACAAGGCGAATCATGACGATCTTATTGCAGAAAACGGCGAGGTGCGTGTGGTTGTAAATAAGCCTGTAAAATTCATTATCGGTTCACGTGATGTAATTCATGATGTTGGCTTACCTCACTTCCGTATGAAGATGGATGCCGTTCCCGGCGTAATAACTACGATCTGGTTTACACCGAAGTACACGACAAAGCAGATGAAGGAAATAACCGGCAATCCTGACTTTGTGTATGAGATATCCTGTGATCAGATGTGCGGAAAGGGCCACTATGCAATGAGAGGTACAATAGTAGTTGTCACCCAGGCAGAGTTCGATGCCTGGAAGATGATGCAAAAGCCATATTATGCTGCAATGAATGCAGCACCTTCGGAAGCAGCGCCTGCTGGCGGAACGCCACAGCAGGGTGCTGATAGTGTAAATGCAGTAACGTTAAACTAATCCCGGCGTTAGAGGAAAAAAATATAATTAAAATGAGTAATTCAGTAATTATAGACGGACCAAATGTAGCTCATGGACACCATGCCGATACCGGACATCATGGTCATGATCATCATGAGCAGCACTTTATATCGAAGTATATCTTTAGCCTGGACCACAAGATGATTGCAAAGCAGTACGTAGTTACTGGTATTATCTGGGCTATCATAGGTGCGCTTTTCTCAGTTTTCTTCCGCCTTCAGCTTGGATTCCCTGAGGAGACTTTCCCTGTCATGGAAACGTTCCTCGGTGAGTGGGCAAAGGGTGGCAAGTTAAGTCCTGAGTTTTATTACGCTTTGGTTACGATGCACGGTACTATTCTCGTGTTCTTTGTATTGACCGCCGGTTTGAGCGGTACATTTGCGAACCTTCTTATACCTCTGCAGGTGGGTGCTCGTGATATGGCATCTCCTTTCATGAACATGCTTTCTTACTGGTTTTTCTTTTTGGCAAGTGTTATCATGTTCGCATCCCTGTTTGTACAGACAGGACCTGCATCAGGTGGATGGACCACTTACCCGCCGCTAAGTGCGCTGAAGGAAGCTTCACTCGGCTCCGGTATAGGTATGGACCTGTGGCTGATATCTATGGCTCTGTTCGTGGTGTCTTCTCTGTTGGGGGGTCTTAACTACATCACTACCATATTGAACATGCGTACCAAAGGGATGAGCATGACACGTATGCCGCTTACTATCTGGGCGCTACTGTTTACGGCGATACTTGGTGTACTTTCTTTCCCTGTACTTCTATCAGGATTTGTTCTGCTGATATTTGACAGAAACTTTGGAACGTCGTTCTATCTGTCTGAAATATTCATCGGCGGAAAGGCATTGCCTCATATCGGTGGATCCGCTATCCTTTATCAGCACTTGTTCTGGTTCCTTGGTCACCCTGAGGTGTACATCATTATGCTGCCAGGAATGGGTATAGCCTCTGAGATCCTTTCAACGCACAGCCGTAAGCCGATTTTCGGATACTTTGCGATGATCATCTCGCTTATTGGTATCACTACGCTTGCATTCCTTGTCTGGGCACACCACATGTTTGTATCGGGTATGAGTCCTTTCCTCGGGTCTATCTTCGTACTGCTTACACTACTGATCGCCGTACCATCGGCGGTTAAGGTGTTCAACTGGCTTACCACCATATGGCGGGGTAACATCAGGTTCACGGTTCCTATGGTGTTTGCACTCGGTTTCGTATCTATGTTCATTTCTGGTGGTCTTACAGGTATTCACCTTGGTAACTCCGCACTGGATATTCACCTGCACGATACTTACTTCGTTGTGGCACACTTCCACATAGTAATGGGCGTTTCGGCATTCTTCGGTATGTTCGCCGGTCTTTACCACTGGTTCCCCAAGATGTTCGGAAGGTTCATGAATAATACGCTTGGTTACATCCACTTCTTTCTGACATTCATTGGCGCTTACCTGATCTTCTGGCCGATGCACTATGAGGGAGCTGCAGGTATGCCACGCCGCTATTATGACTATACTGCCTGGGAGAGCTTTAAGCAGTTTGATGATCTGAATGCATTTATCTCAGTTGTTGTTATCATTACATTCTTCGCTCAGTTGCTGTTTGTCGTAAACTTCTTTGTGAGCATGTTCCGTGGACGTAAGGTGACAGATCCTAACCCATGGAAGAGCAACACGCTGGAGTGGACTACACCCATCAACCCTGGTCACGGAAACTGGCCTGGTGAAATACCAGAAGTACACCGCTGGCCTTATGATTACAAGGACGACGGAAATGGTAATGACTTCATTCCGCAGACAGTCCCTGTAAAGCCTGGTGAGGAAACACATTAACACAAACTAGTTAGAAAATATAGAGGCTGTATCAATCGATGCAGCCTCTTTTTTACACGGACAAGAGCGTGGTGACCGCAGGAGGGGAGTTTTACTCACGCACTAACACACTACCGTCATCACGGCGATAAAGAGAGCGTCTGCAACTCACCTGGGAATGCGCTTAATCCATGGGTTGCGGCACACTCTCTTCAGCTTCATTGCCATTGCTCATCGCCACAATGACACTCATCTTATAGTACCAGCAGGCAGACCGATAAGGAAGTCACGATTTCTATTTTTCACTGGTTGACTGGATATCCCTAAGCTGTACCTTTTATATTTCCCAATATTTCAAAGAACTTCTCGTTGGATGGAAACTAATGGACCAACATCACAAAGGTAAAATCAAGTATTCCGGTCTATTCGGAATTGATTTCCTGTACAAGACGAAGAAGGCCTTTATAGGTCAAGTTTCAGTCTATTCAGATATGTAGTAATAGTAATTGCGATACTCAAGCTTGTTTCTCTTGTGATCATAATACCCAATACTCCTTTCATTGCTTACTGCTTTGAACACTGCTTCGGCCGGGCTTCCGACAGGGGATAGTTTCTCCAACTTTGGTCCCACGCAAAATCAAGGTCTAAGAATCTTATATTTTTTTGTTCGTAACTTACTGGGGAATGTTGATTGTCACACAAAGGCTGTGATGTATATTCCCATGAGATTGGCGAAAAAAGTAGTACTTGTGTTTCTGACTTTGGCAATAACATTTGTTGCCTGCAGAAAAGTTGATACTATTGGAGATGATGAAATATTGAGAAAATATCTGAATGTCCCTCACTCCCCTTTCAGCTATACACAATACCCGCTGCCGCAGTTCTTCAATGGTCAGTTTGTTACAATTCAGAACAACACACCAGGTGATAATGTCACTACCGACTGGGGAGCGACATTAGGTAGAGTTCTTTTCTACGACAAAAGACTTTCGAGGAACCTAAGTATATCCTGTGCTTCGTGTCATGATCAGAAATTTGGATTTGCTGATACCGCACAGTTCAGCAAAGGATTTGACGGACGGTTTACCCGTAGACATTCGATGGCGCTGGCGAATGCCACCTTTTATATAAGTGGGAGATTTTTTTGGGATGAACGAGCGGCCACTTTAGAAGAGCAGGTGCTAACACCCATTCAGGATCCCATAGAAATGGGGATGCGGTTGGATTCACTCGTAGAAAGGCTAAGAGCAACGGAATTTTACCCCATCCTTTTTAAAAACGCATTTGGGACTCCAGAGATTACGGAGACAGGAATATCCCGGGCTCTTGCACAATTCGTGCGCTCAATGGTTTCTTATCGATCTAAATACGACCAAGGTCGAAGTCTCGTTGCAGATAGTGAGATGGGTTTTCCAAACTTTTCGGTACAGGAGAATCTTGGGAAGCACATATTCCTGAAGAACACAAATGTAAACTGCGCGGGTTGCCATAATACAGATGTCTTTATCACCGATAATCCAAGGAATAATGGCATTTCCCTCAACAACGAGGACTCTGGGGTTTTTGTGCACACCCAGGATGTGATGGACGTTGGCAAGTTTAAAGCGCCTTCATTAAAGAACGTAGCAATACGGGGGAGGTATATGCATGATGGTAGCATACAGGGGCTTGGTGAGCTCCTTGATCATTACAACAGCGGTATACATCCAAATTCAAATCTAGATCCTCATATTATCGACAAGGATGGAAAGCCTGCAAGGATGAATTTAACTGTAACCGAGCTTGAAGCCCTTAAAGCCTTTTTGGAAACTTTGACAGACCACGAAATGATCAAAGATGAACGGTTTTCATCACCGTTTATTGATTAGAATTCCCCCCTTTCCTATGCAGTTGCTTGCATCATACATAGCGAATTACAAAACACCTACATCTGGGGTCTGTAATTTCACACTTGAAATCCTCTATTATTCAATCCATTGAAGAAAGTAGCATTTAGATGTCTTGGATTTGTAAATAAATAGTTAAATTGTATCATAAAATAATAAATTTGGTTATGAAAAAATTATTACTTGCAGCACTTCTTGTGCCTTCTGTGGGCGTTTTTGCGCAACAGCGCGTTCCCCTCTTCGAAAATTTTTCTAGTTCTACGTGTGGTCCTTGTAAGAATGGGAACGCTGTTTATAAAAGCGTTGTTGATTCCAAGCCTGCAACAGAGTATGTTTCTGTAAAGTATCAGCAAGATTTTCCTACTGCTGGTGGCGGCACAATAAAGGGTGATCCCTACGCTACTTCGGAAACCATAAACAGAAGAAATTATTATTCCATTAACTCAATCCCACGAATGGAAGCAAATGGCGGGTGGGACAAAAATGCAGGACAATTTACAAGTACAGACTATACTACATTTAAAAATCAGCCCGCCACTTATAATTTGTCGGGTGCATATACTTTGGACGCCTCAACTAAAGAAGTAAAGGCAAAGGTAACTTATGCTCCATTGAACAACACAGTAGCAGCCGCAGGCGTGAGACTACACATCGTGATAATTGAATCCGTTACGGAGAATAATGCGAAAACGAATGGTGAGACCAAGTTTTATGATATTGTGAAGAAGATGCTTCCAAACAATCAAGGAACTGGTCTTGGTGCAATGACAGTAGGTACCCCCCAGACTACTACACTAACTTATAAATTTGAAGGTGTTTACAGGTTGCCAAGTGATGGGGCTTCTGCCAATCGTATAAACCTTGGTACTGAGCATTCGGTTGAAAACTTTGCCAACCTAAAAGTAGTTGCCTGGGTGCAGGGAGCAGACAAGACAGTTTATCAGGCCGCTCATTTGATGAAGGTTAATAGTCTTGATGTAAATGATGTAACCAATAACCTCGATTCTTACACCTTATATCCTAATCCAGCATCAAACGTCATAAACATCGACGTTACAATGAAAAATGCTGATGATGTCTCCGCAATGCTTGTGAACCTGAACGGCGCTGTAGTTGCGCAAAAGTCTATGAGTCTGAAAGCTGGTAACAATAAGATGTCTATGGACGTGCAAAACCTTCCGGCTGGATACTATACAATGATTATTTCCGATTCTAAGACTAATGCATTCGTTGAAAAAGTGACGATCGTACACTAGAACTCTCTGAGTACTAATAAAAAGGGTGGCATCGCGCCACCCTTTGTATTTTATCCTATTTCAACTCAGTTTACAACTCACCAAGCATCCTCCTGCAACGGGCCTCTGTTTCTTGCGGGCCTATGAGTTCTGCGATGTTGAAGACGCCTGG
>Ga0196970_1001790_pt1 | contig 12884 bp, 14 predicted proteins | sample S1v_513CmetaG_FD_148672 | JGI IMG/M metagenome (GOLD analysis project Ga0196970, IMG submission 148672) | Soil microbial communities from Anza Borrego desert, Southern California, United States - S1+v_5-13C | ecosystem: Environmental > Terrestrial > Soil > Desert | place: USA: California... | reverse complement strand
GGGGGCGCTGAGCCCCGGCTTTTGACTGTGTTCAAAATGACACAGGGGGCATATTCCTACTGATCCGGTAGGGATTAGCCGTTTTCGACCCCTGGGACAGAGTGAACAGCTCCTTTTGGGGGCTGTCCCACTTTTTTGCCCTGTAAACCATTGATTTCATTGCGTTTGGGACAGAGTGAACAGAGTGAACAGCTTTTCCTATAAGTTGCCGTGGAGAGGGGGTGAATGAAGCGGTGATAATGACTCCGACAGGCTGGCGCCTGCCCGTGGAAGAAAAACACCCCCACACGACAACTTATAGGAAACGCTGTCCCACCTGTTCACCCTGTTCCCGTTTTAACTTAGGCAACGGATTTCATTACGCTTTTCAGACCCGAAAAGTGGGACAGCCCTCCTAAAAGCTGTTCCCACCTGTTCCCACCTGTTCCCACCTTTTGGTGAAACGTCGATTTAAACGAGAAAACCCGCCAGACTGGGTCTGGCGGGCTTCGAGGTCGGGTTTCGCTTAGGGTATTTATTGCACTCGGACGTAGGCTCGCTGTTGTCCGTGCTTTCCGAAGCGACCCTTGCCGCCCGAGAGCGTCCATCCCGGTACTTGCCGCATCGCCCTGCCCAGGAGCGACGGCCACGCCCCGACATAGCCCGCCATGTCACGACCCAGGCACTCACCCCAGATCTCGCGCAGGCAGGTGGTGTCGCGGTAGCGCGGCTTGCCGTCCACATCGTCGTCGAAGCCGCCCGTGTTGACCGGGCGATCCAGCCATTCGGCGATCTCGCCGGCCAGCGCGTCCTCGGTGCTTTCCACCTTCCGCGATTCTTGCAGCCTCTCGGCTATCGTTCGGGCTTCGTCGTCGGCCAGGTAGAGCGGAAGCGTGCCGCGGGGCTTGGCCGCGCGCATCTCCCTGTAGAGCGTAGCGGCTTCCGCCCACATCTGGTCGACGTTGGCCTGCAGCCCATCGGTGTCGATCTGCTCGACCGTGCATCGGATGGGCCACCAGCGGCGTCCGCCGGTATCGTCCTTCAGGTAGACATCGTCGTTCGTCGAGCCGATGAACACGCACTGCCGGGGAAACTCCTGCGCCCGCCGGGCGTAGGCGAGGCGCACCTTGTCGGTGGTCCGGGACACGAACGCCTTGATGTGGCGCACGTCGGCCTTGGCGAAGCCGCTCAGCTCGGGGATCTCAAGTATCCACGCGCCCTGCATAAGTTCCACCATGGACTTGGAGTCCTCGAAGTCGCCGTCGAGGGTGGTGAACCAGTTCTTGGCCAGGATCTCGATGAAGGTTGACTTCCGCTTGCCCTGCAACCCTTCGAGGATGACGCTGAAGTCGAACTTGTGACCCGGCTCCATGACGCGCGTCACGGCAGCGATCATCATCATGCGACCCACGCTGCGGCTGTAGATGTCGTCCGGCGCACCCAGGTAGTCGATGAACAGCCGCTCGACACGCGGTTCACCGTCCCAGGCCAGGCGGTCGAGATATTCGCGCACGGGATGGAAGCCGTTGCGCCGGCCCGCGATGTCGATGGCCGCTTTCAGGTCCCGGTCGGGCACCTTGATGCCGTATCCGCCTTGGGTTTTCGGCGCTTCGATCAGCGCGCGGATGGCGTTGTCCTTGTCGTCGGTCCAGAAGTCTCCGTTCACCTTGTCGCGGAGCACCCAGGACCCGCCTTCGAGCTGGAGGGTCTTCTTGACCGCCTTCTTCCGGCGCTCAGGCTTACGTCCTGGCGTCCCGCGCTGCACGATCTCCTGGGTGAACTCGTTGTAGGCCGGCACGCCGCTGGTCCAGACGTCGTTCTCGACGATGAGCCGCAGATTGTGCAGCGTCGGCTTGATCACCCCTTCCTCGTTCAGGTCGAGGAGTTGCATCCAGTCGCCGACCGCCGAGACCGCGGAAGCGGCCTCGCCTCCCGTGAACTCCTCCAGGTCATCGACCGCCGGAGGAGACTTCGGTGCTGGGACGTGGCTGCCCAGGATTTCGTCGAGCGGATCTACATCGTCATCGTCGGCCGCGTCCTCGACCTCATCGTCTTCCTCGTCGAACGCATCCACCAGGGCTGCGACGCGGGCCTCCTGCGCCCACTGGCGGACCGTCGCCATGGTCACCGGCTGGCCGCGGTAGCGACCGAAGCTGCGCCACTTGCTGCGGCGCATCTCGCGCACCTGGGCGTCGCCCGTGAACTTCGTCGAGCGGCGGGTGTGCTTCAGCCAGAGATCGAAGCCTTCCTGAGAGCCGCCGAACTGGTGGTGGAGCGCCTGGCCCAGCCGAATCCAGTCGTCGTAGTGAAGATCGCTGACCGGGATCAGGTCCAGTTCGGCCTCAAGCTGGCCCGGCTTGAACTCCAGCGGCTCGCGCGACTCGTAGGCGTAGGTCGTCGTCTTCGCGACGCCTAGCGCCTCGACCACTGCGGCGGGGATGTGCGGGCCGATGCCGAGGTCGAGCAGGGTGAAGTCGAACTCCCGCTCCCAGGTGTAGGGCCTGCCCGTGTCCGGGTGGATGCTCGGCGGCATCGCCACCTGCTTGCCGGTGCCGAACAGCTCGATTTCCCAGTCGTAGGACCAGACTTCCTTAACCTCGCCGGTAGTGGGGTCGACCGTCTCGCGGCGGTGCTTGCCCTCGGAGACCGCCAGGCGTTTGCTGGAGAACGGCTTGTCGCTGACGAAATAGCCATGTCGCGACGCGCCGCCCGAGCCCGAGGCGACCGTAGGAAGATCATCACGGTTAACGCCAGGCAGCAGGCGGGCGAACGCCTCCCACGCCTCGTCGGCGAGGTCCGGGATGCGGATGTCGAAATCGAAGACGTGTAGATACCCGGCGGGGGTATATGACGGCTCACCGAGGCGCGCCCCTAGGTTGTTGCCGGGCTCGTGGGACCGGCGCAGATCGTCAAGGGAAGCGACGGGCGCGTCCTGCCAGCGTGCGCCGATCGGGCGCTTCTGACGCGGGTGCAGCCAGTGGAGCGCGAAACCGGCCTCGACCAGCGGCACGATCGCCGTCAGGGTACTCTCGTCGTGGGGATCACATGTCATGCAGACGCCTTTGCACGCCGCGGCCGGTCATCCGGCGCAGCGATGGGACTCAGGCGCTGAACACGAAGGGCATAAAATCCTGAATGGTGGGTGGCTTGCGCCCGAGGCTGCTGAGCGCCTTCAGGTTGTCGTCCCGGTTGGCCAGTTCAACGAGCTGCGTGGCGTTGGGCGGCGTCAGGCGGCTTGACCGCAGCCACTTGTAGACGGCCTCGTGGCTCTTACCCATCGCCTCGCGCAGCCGCTGGACGTTGAGGGTGGGGGTTTCGGCGAACGGGTCCTGCACGTAGGTCGGCAGCACCTGGACCAGCGTCTTGTAGAGCTGCCCGGTGGTGAAATTGGCCTGTTCGGTGGCGAGTGCGGTCATACGGGTCACGCTCCGGCAAAATGTGTCACCGGAGACCCTACCTGCTACCCCGAGAAAAATCAACAGGCTAGTGATACGCAATCACTAAGGGGTTGAAAGTGGGATTGAGGTGTGCCTAGATGGGGCCGTCAACACCACACCTCTGAAGGGACCACTACCCATGAGCCTCGAAGCCGCCCTCGCGGAAAACACTGCCGCCCTGCAGGCGCTCGCCGCCGTGCAGACGCGCGTCGCTGATAACCAGGAACGCCTCCTCGTCGGCCAGCAGGCCGCGATCGACAAGATCGAAGCCGGCAAGGGCGCGACCGCCGCCGAACGGAAGCCGCGCGCAGCCGCGGCGAAGGACACCGCCCCGGCCGCCGCCGAGCCGGCAGCCGCCGTGGAACCGGCCGCGCCCGCCGAGCGCGTCGTCGCCGACGACGACATCAAGGCCGCCGCCCTGAAGTGGATGGACGGCAAGTCCAAGGAGGAGAAGGAAGCCGCCGCCAAGTTCCTCGGCGAGATCCTGGCCTACTTCGGCACGGGCGGGAAGCTGACCGGCCCCGACTCCAAGCTCGACGCCGACCAGCGCAAGCAGACGCTGTTCTTCATCCAGCGCAAGGCCGCCGGCCTGGAGGTGAACTTCAGCGCCGACTACGACTTCGACGGCCCGACCGACCAGGGTGTCGAGGCCGCCGCCGAAGATCCGCTGGGTTGATGACCAATGGAACTCGGAATCACCGTTAGAGATGTCATCACCGGCTTCGAGGGCGTCGTCATCGGCCACGTCCAATATCTGACCGGGTGCAACCAGGCGCTCGTGCAGCCCCGCGGCGATGAAAGCGTCCACGTCGTCACCAAGCGCCCGGAATCGGAGTGGTTCGATGTTCAGCGACTGAGCGTCCGGCCGCACCTGAAGGTGGTGCTTGATAACGGCGACACGCCTGGGTGCGATCGGGAGGCCCCGAAGCGCTGATGAGGATTGTCCGGGCGGCTGCGGAGACGCTGTCGCTCGGCTTTCCGGTGAGGTGTGGTCAGGCAACCCGACCTACTACCGTGGACCAGCTCGCAAGGCCCCATGCAACGGTGCCAAGGCGCAGGGCCACACCTCTCCCGAAAGCCGAAGGAGGACTACAATGGATCACGGTTTTACTAACCACAACTTGAAGACCAACCGCGCCATCGAGGTTCTGGTCGCGGCGCTAACGGAGGCCAAGCGCAAGGACTACCGCGCTGCCTACGCCCTGCGCGGGACGCCGCCGCGCCTGCACAACAACATCCGGGAAAACGCGGAAGGCGTCCGCCTCACCCGTGCGGAGCGCAAGGCCGCCGCCAGGGCGCGGGCGCTGGAGAATTTCAACCGGATCGCCGCCGAAGGTGTGCCGGCGATTCACCTCAACAGCTCGCGCAAGGCGGCCTGACCATGCACACGAAGACCACGACCGGCGCAGAGCGCGCCTTTGCGCGTCTCGCGACGAAGCTCAAGGCCAACGCGAAGGTCTACGCCAAGACGCCGCTGCCTGGGGTCTCTCGCCAGGTCGCCCGCGCCATCATCCGTAAGGCCGAGAAGCGGGCAGCCAAACAGGCAGCATCCAACGCTCACATGGCGTTCCTGGCGAACCTGCGCGGGAAGGCGGCCTGACCATGGGACGACTGCTGCTTCTGATACCGCTCGCGCTGATCGCGCTGGGGATCTGGCTGATCACTCTGATCCCTGCCGGCGTTCTCGCGGTCATCGGCTTCGTGACGCTCGTCGCGTTGGTGGTCAGCGCGACCGCGCTGGGCGTCCTCGCGCTGCTCGCAGGAGCGATGGCCTCCTGAGATGACCCCGGCCGAGCACGAACACCTGTGGCAGACCACCATGCGCGAGCGCACGGAACGCATGAGACGTCTGCTGACCTGCGAGCGTGACGTGCTGATCCGCTACTACGCGGACAAGGTCATCGACCTGCGACCCCAGTTCTTGGAACGCGGGAGGCAGCGCGCGTGAGCGACGACCGCCTTGACGACGAACCGGCGCACGCGCCGCTCGGCCCCTCGGCGGCCGAGGGGTGGGCGACCTGCTCGGATTACGTCAACGCGAACGCCGGCCTGCCTGATGAGCCGACATACCCGGCTGCCGAGGGTACGGTGGCGCACGGTATCTCCAACACCTGTCTCACGCTCGGCTTCGACGCCTCGGACTTCATCGGCACGACGACGCAGATCCTCGACTGGACGTTCACCTGGACCGAGGAGGACGCATTCCTGCTGCAGCGAGGCATCGACCGCATTCGTGCCCTGCCTGGGCAGTTCTTCGGCGAGCACAGGGTCAGAACCGAACAGTGGACGATCCCCGGTCAGTTCGGCACCCTGGACCGCGCCGGTTTCGACGATGAGTGGATCTGGATCGAAGATCTGAAGTGGGGTCGTTTTCCGGTATACCCCTACGAGCACCTGCAGAATATCCAGTACGCCCTCGGCTTCTGGAACGACGTGGCGCGCCATCACACGAACGCGACGAAGTTCGCCCTGTCCATCGACCAGCCGCGATGCGCTGGCGGCGGCGGGGTTTGGTACACCACGCTCGACGAGCTGTTGAAGGCGGGCGAATGGCTCAAGGGACGTGCGGCGCTTACCCAGCAGCCAAACCCGCCGCGCACGGCGTCCGAGAAGGGCTGCGTTTGGTGTCGGCGGCGACGCGCGCCAGGCGGCTGCGACACCTATAGCGAGTTCAACACTCTGCTGATCGGCAACAAGTTCGAAGACATGGATATCGACATCATTCTGGACAATCCGCTCGCCCTCCCGACGACCGGCGTCATTACGCCGGAGCGTCGGTCCTTCATCCTGTCCCATCGCAAGATGATGGAGCTGTGGATGGATATGCTCGCCGAGCAGGAGTTGGCAGACTACCTCGCCGGCCGTCCCACGCCGGGCCGCAAGGCCGTGGTCGACACGCAGAAGGGCACCCGCGACAAGTGGAAAGACGAGAAGGCGGCCGAAGCTGCCCTGGTTCCGCTTCTCGGCGACAAGAGTTTCACCAAGAAGTTGATTACACCCGTCCAAGCGGGTAAACAGATCGGCCCCGAGGACCGCGAGATCATCGCCGCGCACATCGAACCCGGTGTGAAGGGCAAGTCCATGGTTCCCGAGGCCGATGCGCGGCCGGCGATCCCGGTCATGACCTTCGATGAAGAAGCAGAAGTTGAAGTAGGAGAAGTCGAAAAGTGAGCACCAAGGAACTCCCCCCGGTCACCGCCAAGGAATCCGGGAAGAACGTCGAGATCAAATTGCGGCGCGTGCCGCTGTCGTTCTGCGACGTTTTCGAGGCGATCGAAGGAACCGACGAGGCCGGCAAGCCGACCGGCAGGTTCCATGTGTCGACCAGCGTTCTGATCGACAAGAACACCGAGCGCGGCAAGATCCAGATCGCCGCGATTCGCGAGGCGATGAAGTTCGCCCGCACGGCAGAGTGGGGCGAAACCCCGCCGGCCATCGGCGCGGACCGCCTGTGCCTTCAGGACGGCGAGCCGATCGACCCGAACACCGCCGACCCGGACGTTCCCGGCAGTGGTGAACGCAAGCCCCGCTGGGAAGGATACGCCGGCCGGATGTACGTGTCGGCCAAGCGGTATCTGAAGGCCAAGAACGCCGAGGACGCCGCTCGCGAGGTTCGCGACAACAACCCGGTGCCGATCCTTGGCCCGCGCAAGACCGCCAAGGATTCCGCGGGCAACGCGGTCTTCCCGGTGCTCAAGGAAAGCGACGGCCTGATCTACAGCGGCTGCATCGCGGATGTGATCATCCAGATCTACCCCTTCAACGGCACCGGCAAGGGTCCGAACGGCAAGAATCTGCCGCACCGGATCAACGCCAGCCTGGAGGCGATCAAGTTCGTCGAGCACGGTACGCCCTTCGGCGGCAAGAAGATCGACGCTCAGAGCGCTTTCGACGAGGAAGAGGGCGAGGAAGACGACGAGGGCGGTTCGACGGCCGCCGCCACCATCGACGATCCGCTCGGCTGATCGGCCTGGACCACCGCCACGTTCGCGTGGCGGTGGTTTCACCTGTTTGGTGATTACGCACGATGAACGCCCTTAAACCGACCGTCATCTCCGACACGGAATGCTTCCCAAATCTGTGGTCCATCGGCTTCAAGCGCATCAGCGACGGGAAGCTGGTGATCATGGAGAAGTCGCACCGCAAGGAACTCGATCTGGACCGGCTCGCGGCGATCATGGCGACGCACGAGACGATCGGATACAACTGGCTGTCCTACGACCTCCCGATGATCGCCATGGCGCTCAGCGGCGCAAGCAACGCCCGGCTGAAGCAGGCCAACGATCAGATCATCATGGGCAGCCTGAAATACTGGCAGGTCGAGGAAGCGCTGGGCATCCGCATCCCTCGCGAGTGGACGCACATAGACCTGATCGAGCCGCAGCCGAACGCCTTTGCGAGCCTGAAGACGCTCCAGGGCCGGCTGCACGGCAAGAAGATGCAGGATCTGCCCTACAGCCCGGACCAGGTGCTGACCGAGGCGCAGATGGACGATGTCCTCGCCTACATGGGCAACGACCTCGACGCGACGCACAACCTCTGGGACGCGCTGAAGGAGCCGATGGAGCTTCGCGCCGCGCTCAGCGACGAGTACCGCATCAACTTCCGCTCGAAGTCGGACTCCCAGATCGGCGAGGGCATCATCAAGAAGCGGGTCGAGCAGTTGACCGGCGAGAAGATCGAGCGCGTCAACACGCCGGCTGGAACCGTGTTCCCGTTCAAGGCCCCTGAGTATCTCCGCTTCGAGCGGCCCGACCTGGCCGCGGTGCTGGACCGGCTGAAGACGACCGAGTTCTACGTCCAGGGCAACGGCAAGGTCGAACTGCCGGCGTGGATGGAGAAAAAGCAGGTCACCATCGGCGAGACCACCTACGCCATGGGCATCGGGGGACTGCACTCGACGGAGTCGTACCGTGCGGTCCACTCCGACGATGATCACCAGCTCATCGACTTCGACGTGGCCTCCTACTACCCGGCGATCATCATCAACTCGGGCCTTTATCCGAAGGCGCTCGGGCGCGTCTTCCTGGACGTGTACCGGAAGATCCGCGACGAGCGCGTGGTCGCCAAGCACAAGGCTGCCGACAAGAGCCTTCCCGAAGCCGAGCGCAGCAGGGCGAAGACGGCCGCGGAGGGCCTGAAGATCTCGCTCAACGGCGTGTACGGCAAGCTCGGGTCGGTGTATTCGATCCTCTACGCCCCGCACTTGATGATCGCCGTCACCCTGACCGGCCAGCTCGCCCTGCTGATGCTGATCGAGCGTGCCGAGGCCGCTGGCATCCCGGTCGTGTCGGCCAACACGGACGGCATCGTGTTCCGCTGCCCGCGCGACCGCAACGACGACCTCCTGGCGATCACGAAGCAGTGGGAGATCGAGACCGGCTTCGAACTGGAGTCGACGCCGTACCGCGCGCTCTACAGCCAGTCGGTGAACACCTACATCGCCATCAAGGAGGACGGGAAGGCCAAGCGCAAGGGCACCGTCGCCAACCCGCGCGCCGACAACGACATGCGCGGCCAGCTCATGAAGAACCCGCAGATGCCGATCCTGTCGGACGCCGTGGTCGCCCTGCTGACCAAGGACACGCCGATCGAGGAGACGGTCCGCGGCTGCAAGGACATCCGCGACTTCGTGACGGTCGTCAACGTGAAGGGCGGCGGCGTCTGGGGCACCGTCGAGCACGGGACGATGATGGTCTCGGACTCAAACTCGGATCGCTACGTTCCGGTTGATGTCATCACGGACGTTTCTCAGGCGGAATACCTCGGCAAGGTGGTCCGTTACTACTGGTCCACAAACGGTTCGCCCATCTATTACAAGACCGCCGACCCGCGCACCGGCAACTTCAAGAAGGTGTCGAAGACGGACGGCTGCCGGCCGCTGATGGACCTGCCCGAGGACGGCGTGCTGCCCGACGACATCGACTACGACCGCTATGTCGCCGAGGCCAAGGAGACCCTGAAGGACATCGGCGCCGAGCGCCGGCCGCCCCGGATCAGACCGCTGCGGGTCTACAAATACAACGCCATCGGCTGGTTCGCGGTGGCGGCGGCATGATCCTGAGTCCTCGGGACGCGCTGCTGTTTTCCATAGCGACGCTGACCCCGGAGATCGCCCACAGCGTCGTCCCGATCCGCGAGCACCTGCTGAACCCGGTGATCCTGAGGGACTACCAGCTCGACATCCTGCGCAAGGTCGCCGCGCTCATGCGGCAGGGCTTCCGGCGCGTCCTGATCCAGCTCCCGACCGGCGGCGGCAAGACCGTCCTGGCGGGCCAGGCGCTGCTCAGCGCGAACGTCTGCGGGTTCACCGCGCAGTTCGTCGTCCACCGCAAGGAGCTGATCAACCAGACCAGCGAATCCTTCGAGCGCATGGGCCTCGACCACGGCTTCATCGCCGCCGGCCGGCCGCTGGACCTGATGGCGTCGACGACACTGGCCGGGGTGCAGACGCTGGCGAACCGACTCGACGTTGTCCTGCCGCCGAACCTCGTCGTCGTCGACGAGGCGCACCATGCGGTCGCAGGCACCTGGGAGCGGGTGATGGACGCCTATCCCGACGCCTTCATCCTGGGCCTCACCGCCACGCCCGAGCGCCTGGACGGCCGCGGGCTCGGCGACCACTTCGACGTGATGGTCGTCGGCCCTTCGGTGGCGGAACTGATCGAGCGCGGCTTCCTGAGCCCCTACGACTACTACGCCCCGAGCCGCCCCGACACCCACGCCCTGCACACGCTTGGCGGCGACTTCAACAAGGCCGAGGCGTCGGAGCTGATGGACCGGCCCGAGTTGATCGGCGACACGGTCGAGCACTATCTGCGCCTGGCCAAGGGCGAGCAGGGCATCGTCTTCGCCGCCTCGCGCGAGCACAGCCGCAACCTCGCCGCGGCCTTCGTGGGGGAGGGGGTGCGCGCCGCGCACGTCGACGGGACGATGGACAAGGAGCGCGCCCGGATCGACGCCATGTTCCGGGCGGGCGACCTCGACATCATGACCAACGTCGACCTGTTCGGTGAAGGCTATGACGTGCCGGGCATCGTCTATTGCGGGCTCGCCCGACCGACCAAGTCCCTCTCCCTGTTCATGCAGCAGTGCGGGCGGGCGCTGCGGCCGGCGCCTGGCAAGTCGCGCGCCATCATCTGCGACCACGCCTCCAACGTCTTCACCCACCTGTTCCCGGACGAGGAGCGCGAGTGGACGCTGGAGGGCCGGACGCGGCGCAAGCGCGGCGCGGTGAACGACGACGCCGACCCTGTACGGCAGTGCCTGACATGCTTCCGGGTCTACCCCTCGATCGTGAAGACCTGCCCTGGCTGCGGCACGGAGCACCAGGCGTCGCCGCGAGAGATCAAGATCAGGGAAGGGCAGTTGGAGAAGCTGGAACGGGAGATGCTGAAGAAGAAAAACGCCGAGACCCGCAAGGCCGAGGAGAAGGCGTGTGTGACTCACGCGGACTTCCTCACCCTGGCGGTCACCCGAGGGTACGAGAACCCCGGCGCCTGGGCGCGGCTCCGCATGAACATGAAGTCCAGATATGCAGCGAGGTTCAGATGACCGGACGATCAGAGAAAGCCATCCTGAACGATACGCTCGTGGCGGTTTCCGCACTGCCCGAGACGATCGTTTACCGGAACAACAGCGGCCAGGCATGGCAGGGCAGGCAGATGCACGCGCGCGTCGGCTCCACGATCACCGTGAAGCCCGGCATGACAATTCTGCAGGATGCCCGGCCGATCAATTTCGGCCTGCAGGGCTCAGGTGACATCATGGGCGCAACCGCTGGACGGCCGTTGTCGATCGAGGTCAAGAACGCGACGGGCGGCCAGAGCGAGGCCCAGCGGAACTTCGAGGCGGCCTGGGCCAAGGCCGGCGGCCTCTACGTCCTGGCGCGCTCCCCGGAGGAGGCCCTGGCGGCGATCCGAGCAACCGATCGTTAACCGCACTGGGGTACAGGGCGTTAACGAGTTGAACCAAATTCAACATACGCTTGACACTGGGGTCGGAACTGGATATTCCTTCACGCGTTAGTTGACCATGTGTCTACTGATGTTGGAGGTTACCTAGTGCCCGTCGCAACGAAAGCCCGTCCCGCCAAGGTGGCGCAGAGGCCCACCCGCAAGCCCGCCGTCGCCGAGGTTACGCCCCCGCGCGTCATTCGCGACCCGGAGTTCGCCAAGCGGTTGTCCCAAGCCTGCGACGGTTACACCCATGTCCCGCCGCTGCACAGCGGCCGTCTGACCTGGGTGCAGCGCGAACTGCTGTCCCGGTTCAAGGAGGACGTCAGCGTCGAGACAGTGCGCAAGTGGTTCGCGGGAGAGGCAAAGCCCCGGCCGGACAAGCTGGCCAAGCTGGCGCAACTCCTCGAAGTGGACGTCGCCTGGCTGTCGCTCGGCATCAACCCTGACCTGGAGCCCCGCGAACGCAAGGCGCGCAACGCCATGGCGGACGGCGCTGTCAACCTCGTCGCCGGCCTGATCCAGATGGACGGCGGCTATCCGGCCTTCCCAGAGGAGGGCGACAAGGCGGCCCAGAAGAACCACGTCGACCTGCACGCGATCATCCGGGGAGCCAAGTACGATATCCACGTCAGCCTGGGCGAACTCGACGGCCGCAATATCCGGTTCGTGGTGCCGACGACCTACGAGTCGGTCCTGGTGCTGGGCGTCGTCAAGCGTGGGTTCAAGATCGAGATCTTCGAGATCACGCCGGAGGTGATCGCCGCCTCGGGCGAACGCCGCGGCGGCTCCATAGAGGTGATTCTGGACGAGGTTGAAGCCCGCCTGCGGAAGATCGAGAGCTTCAAGTCAAGGTTCTAGGAATACCTATCAGGCCCGGCCGTCATGCCTAGCGTGACGGTTGCGCTTGCACGTCCTTGGTGATAAACCACGCAAACGGTGAAACGCTGTTTTGCGAAGGACGTCCGTTGCCTCCCGAAATCGACCCTGACTGGCTGCCGTACCTCGACGAGATCGTCGACACCTCGTTCAACACGCCGCTGCAAGCGCTGATCGCCGCCTTCGAGGGGATCTTCGCATGACCACGGCAGCAGAGTTTCAGGCGAAGGTCGACAAGTCGGTCGTCAACATGGACCGGCTGGACGACATCGTGAATGGCGACACGACCGCCACCGTCACGACCGACAACGGGACCGTTCCGTCGATGGCCAAGGTCATCGCCGATTTCCAGACGGAAGCTGACACGGTTCTCGAAGGGTATGGCGATGTGACAACCGCGGCGTCCCAGGCCGCCACATCGGCTACGACGGCGACGGACAAGGCTGCCGAGGCCGCCACATCGGCTACGACGGCGACGGACAAGGCTGCCGAGGCCGTCGACGCCGCAGCGGACGCGATCGCCACAGCCGGCGGACTGAGCGCCGTCAGCGGCAACTTCCTTCCACAGGCGCCGACCGGCAAGAAGTTCTCCATCCTGGGGAAGTACGGCCGGGTCGCCATCAGCATGGCGGAA
>Ga0196970_1001789_pt1 | contig 12912 bp, 10 predicted proteins | sample S1v_513CmetaG_FD_148672 | JGI IMG/M metagenome (GOLD analysis project Ga0196970, IMG submission 148672) | Soil microbial communities from Anza Borrego desert, Southern California, United States - S1+v_5-13C | ecosystem: Environmental > Terrestrial > Soil > Desert | place: USA: California... | reverse complement strand
AAGCATGGTGTCTCTGCCTTGCGCCTGTAACGAGTCTAGCACTACCGACATGGTATTAAAATCTTTCAAATGTTCTCTCACCACACTAAGGAACTGCTTCAAACTTGCCGAAGGTGCCGATCCGTTTATATTATAGTTTTCCAGGCTGTTCCAGTCTCCTGTCACTTTCAGGTTCCCCTTGTCTACTGATAACAGAATAAACTGGTTCTGTTCAAACCTCAAACGATATAAGCCTGGTTCAGGTGCCGTTCCCGTCAGTTCAAAGCTGCCATCCTCCACTTTTCCCGAGTCAATTACCTTAATGTCGTTGATATTAAGCTCTTCCAGGTAAACGCTTTGTTCCGGAATTCCATTGATCTCACCCGCCACCATGAATTTATTATTCTTGTTCGAACAGGCAGATAATAGCGAAAGAAAGATGAGTAGAGGCAGTAAGTGTCTTGCTTGCATTGAGCAGATGTGTTTCAAACTGCAAACCTAACTAATTATTTCAGTCTAAACGGTTGAGTAAAAGTTAAGGTTATTGTCAGTACCATCCGTTATACAGCCATAATATTCCGGCGTTTTTATATTACATCTTTTATAACCCTTTCATTGGTGCTGCACCCTGTACGCATCCCTTTGCTAACCACTTCCCAACCAGTAACCAACCAGTAGCACTTTGTTCCCCCTCCGTCACCCACCTTTCCACTCGCCCGTCCACCCCATATTTTACCCCCGCCTGACGCTCTCTTTACACCTGTCTGACTGATTAGTTACGCCAATTCCCGTCAGTGGCAGGAAGAGGGGGATTTTAATTACGATGACGAGTGTCACGTCAGTCTATGACAAAAGTCTGACACTTAACATAGTTTCCTGATAGATATTTGCATGTCATGAGGTTAGAAAGACCGTTCCTGTTCTTAGTGTTGATAGTTACCTCCTTCCTCTTCTCCTGCGAAAAGAAAGAGAGTGCAATAGTATTGCCCCCTAAGGGTTCTGCCGAGCTTGTCCGTATCGAAACAGGCGAGGATTACGAAGATCAGGTCTTCTTCGACTTCGAAACCGGCCAGATAGTACAGACTTCCAAAGTCAAAAGCTGGGATCTCGCCTTCGAAGCCAGCCCCACAGGTTACCATGTCTTCATGAATGGTGATAAGAATATCTACATCTATAACACGCACAACAGCAATATCGCTTCCATCCCAGACGTCAATTCTCTAATGGCTCTTCAGGATACAGCATGGAAGGCCGATGCTCCCTGCGGACTTCCTGACTCCACTGGCATTGGTGAGTGGAAGAACAGCTCAGGTCTTTCTAAGAATGAAGTGTATGTTCTTAAGTTCGGTGATGACACCTATAAGAAGTTCGTAATAGAATCCGTTTCTGCTTCTGGGTATGTCTTCAAATATGGTGACCTACACGCTACCACCCTGACGTCTATAGAAATCCCTAAGAACGCACTATACAACTACGCTTACTTCAGTTTCGACAACGGCGGCCAGCTTGTCACACCCGAGCCACCTAAAGCTACCTGGGACATAGTCTTTACACATTACCGTTTCTTCTATTACAATTTGAACAACTTCCCATATCTCGTCTCTGGGGTGTTACTAAACCCTTATAACACTTCTGCCCGGGTAGATACTATCTCGTCATTTGCTGCAGTCGAGGCCGGCAATGCCATCTCATCTCACACCTTTAGCAATCACCGCGATGTAATAGGTTGGCAGTGGAAAACGTACAATTTTACTAACGGACGCTATGAAGTTGATCCTTCCAGAACATATATTATAAAGACACGTAAGGGTCAGTACTGGAAGATGCATTTCCTGAACTTCTATAATTCAGCCGATATCAAGGGCAGCCCTTCATTCGAGTACGAAAGGATTCAGTAGATCAATGCCCTCACATACCAAAAAAGTATTACCAGGCACCACCCCAGCTGCAGCCCTGTGCTCAGCAGAAACCCCAGAAAGGAATTCCATGCAGCTTTCTTAGCTTTTGCAAAATCGAAGCTGTCATGTATCAGCTCACCTATAAATGCCCCCACCAATGGGCCTACAATAATCCCTATTGGCCCGCCAACAAACAATCCTATTATCATCCCAATCAGTGCTCCTCGTTGCCCATACCTTGTCCCACCAGACCGTTTGGCTGTCCATATAGGTAACAAATAATCCAGTGCGGTTATAATGATCGTCACTGCCGCCGTCCAGACTAGGAACGAACTGGTAAATTCTTCATAGGAACTGAAGTGCAACAGTAGCAGCCCCGCCCACGCAAGCGGCGGCCCCGGCAAAAAAGGTAAAACACTGCCCGCCAGCCCGGCAAGTATCGCCAATCCTGCAAATACTATCAAGAGAATATCCATAAACTGACTCAACATAAAATAATGCCGAAAGGGCAAGGCAGAACTTTTTTATTTCCCATCCTTTTTTGCTTTTTCACCCCATCCCCTTACCTTTGCGCCAAATTTACCTGGGGACCCTGGGTTTATATTTACAAACTATTCTCTTTATAACTGAGTTATATGCCAAACGTTGGTAAAATCAAACAAATCATTGGTCCTGTGGTGGACGTGTACTTCAGCGGAGAAAGCAAGCTCCCTGAGATTTACAACGCCCTGGAGCTAACCCGTGAGAACGGTGACAAGCTGGTACTCGAAGTACAGCAGCATCTTGGTGAAGACAGTGTTCGTACTGTAGCCATGGATGGTACTGAAGGTCTCGTACGCGGTATGGACGTAACCGATACTGGCAAGGCTATCGCTATGCCTACTGGTGAGCAGATCCACGGTCGTCTCTTTAACGTTACCGGCGACGCCATTGATGGTTTGCCACAGGCCAGCAAGGTTAACGCTCGTCCTATTCACGCTAAGCCACCATTGTTTGAGAATCTGAGCACGTCTTCTGAGATCCTCTTCACAGGTATCAAGGTTATCGACCTTATCGAGCCTTATGCAAAGGGTGGTAAGATCGGTTTGTTTGGTGGTGCCGGTGTGGGAAAAACAGTATTGATCCAGGAGCTTATCAATAATATCGCAAAGGCTTACTCTGGTCTTTCAGTATTTGCTGGAGTGGGTGAGCGTACTCGTGAGGGTAACGACCTTATGCGTGAAATGATCGAAGCTGGTATCGTAAAGTACGGCGACAAGTTCAAGCACAGCATGGAAGAAGGCGGCTGGGACCTTAGCACCGTTAATATGGACGAGCTGAAGGATTCTAAGGCAACTTTCGTATTCGGTCAGATGAATGAGCCTCCCGGAGCACGTGCTCGTGTGGCGCTTTCTGGTCTTACTATTGCAGAATATTTCCGTGATGGAGATGGCACTGGTAAAGGAAAGGACATCCTTTTCTTCGTAGATAACATCTTCCGTTTCACTCAGGCTGGTTCTGAGGTATCGGCCCTCCTTGGTCGTATGCCTTCAGCGGTGGGTTATCAGCCTACGCTGGCTACAGAAATGGGTCTGATGCAGGAGCGTATCACTTCTACTAAAAATGGTTCTATTACATCCGTACAGGCGGTTTACGTACCTGCGGATGACCTTACCGATCCGGCTCCGGCTACTACCTTCGCCCACCTGGATGCTACAACGGTACTTTCTCGTAAAATCGCTGACCTTGGTATCTATCCTGCGGTAGATCCTCTCGACTCTACTTCTCGTATCCTTACGCCGCTTATCGTAGGTGAGGCTCACTATACTTGCGCAAATAAGGTGAAACTGATCCTTCAGCGTTATAAGGAACTGCAGGATATCATCGCTATCCTGGGTATGGACGAGCTTAGTGAAGAGGATAAGCTCACCGTGGCTCGTGCTCGTAAGGTGCAGCGTTTCCTTTCTCAGCCTTTCCACGTAGCGGAGCAGTTCACCGGTCTTAAGGGTGTGCTTGTACCAATCGAGGAGACTATCCGTGGTTTCAATATGATCATGGACGGCGAGGTTGATGAATATCCTGAAGCTGCGTTCAACCTGGTAGGTACTATTGATGACGCTATTGCTAAGGGTAAGAAGCTGATGGAGCAAGCCAAGAACTAATCTTTAGGTATTTGCACATCTGCATATTTTCACATTTGCACATTATAAGGAATGCAATTAGAAATATTAACACCCGAGCATAAGGTCTATAGCGGAAACGTCTATGGCATTCAGTTGCCCGGTATCCAGGGGTCTTTTGAAATATTGGAGCACCACGCCCCAATGATCGCTACCCTCGGTAAAGGCAAGATGAAAATCATTAAAGACAAGAACACTACAGAGCTTTATGAGATTACCGGCGGGTTTGTAGAGGTTTTGAACAATAAAGCCAGCGTGCTCATTGAGGGTGCCACATCCTTAGAGTAACATCGCTCATATATTTAGGTCATTATCATAATTGCCAGACCCCGGTCTGGCAATTTCTTTTCCTATATCTGCAAGCAGGTCGTCGCTCACCACTATCTTTCTCCATAGTTTGCTATTTCGTGGCAGGATTGGCTATTTTTGATACTAGTGAACCTCTCCTTCTTCATAGCCCGGCGCTATCTCCTGCGCCAAAAGGGTAGCTTTTCTTCGTTCATTATTCGCCTGGCCATTGTCGCTACTGCACTCAGCGTCGCCGTCATGGTGCTCGCCGTTGCCTTCATCACAGGCTTCAAGTTCGAGATTCGCGAGAAGCTCTTCAGCTTCTGGGGTCATGTTCATATTACTAACTATAATCCCAATGTCACTAATCTGATCTCTGCTGAGCCTATCCGCTGGGATGATGATCTTGTGAACCGCGTTTCTTCCATACCTCATGTTCGCAAAATAGCACCCTATGCCGTTCGCCCTGCTATCCTTCAGGCTGGTGGCACCATGGAGGGTATCAAGCTAAAAGGTGTCTCCAGTTCTTATTCGCTTAGCCCTCGTATCACTTTTTCAGGCAAGTTTATCGACTTCTCCGATACCAGCTACTCTAAGCAGGTCCTGCTCTCTCAGGTCACCGCCGATAGGTTAAAGGTCACAGCAGGTAGTTCCGTCCAGCTCTATTTCCTCGAGCCCGGCTCCACTGTCCCCCGTATCCGCAAGGTGCTCGTCGCAGGGCTGTTCCATACCGGCATGGACGAGGTCGACCGCGAGTACGCCATTTGCGACCTTCGGCTCTTACAGCGCATCAATAGCTGGAACCCCGATCATATCAATGGCTATCAGATCGATCTTGATAATTCCAATTATTCCGATACCATCGCTACGCTCATCTTCAACGACTATATCGAGGCACCCCTCACCGCCAGCACAATGGCAGAGATATATCCTAACATCTTCGATTGGCTCAGCCTACAGGATCTCAATGCGCAGATCGTCCTCATCATCATGGCCATAGTGGCTATTATCAACCTGGCAGGCACCTTGCTCATCGTCATTGTCGAGCAGGCGCGCATGGTGGGCTTGCTTAAGGCTTTGGGTATGACAAACGGCGCTACCCGCAAGATATTCCTCTTCCATTCTACACTCATCGCACTAGCAGGCATCTTACTCGGAAATCTTTTGGGTCTCGGCATCTATTTCCTGCAAAAGCATACCGGTTTCCTCAAGCTCGCCGAAGCCACATATTACATGAGTGAGGTACCCGTGCGCATCCATTGGTGGCACATAGCTCTTATCGATGTTGCCACCCTTATTCTTTGTGTACTTTGCATGCTGCTGCCTTCGCTATACATTCGTCGCATACAGCCAGCCCGCGTTTTGCAGTTCAAGTAATTTAAGACTACTGTACCATGTCCGCTGCCACTACCCCTCATATCTCCATTCTTCCTTCTGCTGATATTGATCGCCAGCGCTGGGATGCCGTCATCCAGTCCGATCCTCGCGGTCTCATCTACTCTCGCGACTGGGTTCTGGATCATCTTGCGCAGGAGTGGGAGGGTTTGATAGTAAATGACTACGAGGCTGTGATGGCTTTACCAAAGAAGAAGAAGCTGGGCCTGAAGTTCCTTGCCACTCCTCCCTTTGTTCAGCGTCTCGGCCTCATCGGCCAGTTCAATGATAATGCAGTTAGGGCCGTAGGTGAGTTCTTACTGCAAAAGGAAAAGCTTATCCAATATGCCTCTGCAGATGTCCTTCTTTTCGATACTAAGTCAAAGAAGCGGCGCACCAACTTCATTCTCCCTTTGCAGGAGTCTTACGATCAGATATCAGCCCATTACGCTCCTCATTGCAAGCGCAATCTCTCTAAAGCCACCAAGCGTGGTTGCGAACTCACCGAAGATGTCACTGTAAAAGATGTCATAAAGCTTTATAAGGAGATTTATGGCTCCCTCTCTGCCTATACTGATGCCCACTTCTTAGTATTAGAGCACTTGTTAGATGCCGCTGTTCTTAGGAATAGTTGTGTAGTGGCCGGCGTTCGCAACAAAGACAATGGCAACTTAGTTTATACAGGTCTTCTGTTAGATGACGGCCGTCGTGTATACTATCTCCTCGGCGCCCCCACTAGGGAAGGCCGCGATCTGCGCGCCACCTACTTTTTCCTCGATTCCATGATCCGGCGCTTTCAGGGTTCCCGCACCATCTTCGATTTCGAAGGGTCCGATATACCCGATGTGGCCACCTTCTACCAGTCCTTTGGCCCGCAGACAGAATATTACTACGATTTCTATATCAATAACCTCCCCTTCCCATTAAAGAACCTAGTCAACCTGAAGCTAAAACCCTGACGTCGTCGCGCTCCCCAAACTTTACAATACATTAAAGAAATCACCCAAGCACCTGGGATATCACTGACAATGCACTGGGAATGCACTGGGAATGCACTGGGACAGCATCGGTATTGCAATAGTGCTGGAAGAACTTTCCCATTACAGTCTCTCACTTCCTTCCCGTTCATAGTCTGACGTTTTGTCCCATATTCAAGACTGGCAAACTTATTGACCTTATTTTTGCGGCATGTTTTTTAAAAAAAAGAAGACTATGAATGAGCAATCGTTTGACAAAGAGGATGTAATGAATGACCAGAACGACAACATGGCACAAGACAATATGAATGAGGCGGAAGAAAGGCTCGCTAACGAACTGAATGTAGATGATAGCCTCCCCGGCACCACGCACCTCGATGACGAGATAGGTGAAGAAAGTGAGCTGGAAAAGCTAAGCCAGGAGCTTGCAGAAGCCAAGGACAAATACCTGCGCCTCGTCGCAGAGTTCGATAATTTCCGCCGCAGGAACGCCAAAGAGCGCGTCGACCTTATCCAGACCGCCGGTAAAGACATCGTTCAGTCCCTCCTCGTCGTGCTCGATGATACCGACCGTGCATCCAAACAAATGGAGACTTCCACAGATATAGAAACAACAAAGGAGGGTGTCACGCTTGTGTTCAATAAGCTCCGTACTATCCTTCAGCAGAAGGGGCTAAAAAAGATGGAAAGTATCAGCCATCCCTTCGATCCTGATCTTCATGAGGCAATCACCGAAATACCCGCCCCAGCTGAAGAACTGAAGGGCAAAGTCGTCGATGAGATCGAACCGGGCTATTATCTGAACGACAAACTGATTCGCCATGCTAAAGTCATAGTAGGCAAGTAAAATAATACATCAACCATCCCTATAGGGCGAATAAGGACAAGATCCGATCTATATGTCAAAAAGAGATTATTACGAGGTATTGGGAGTTTCCAAAGGTGCCAGCGCCGATGAGATCAAGAAGTCTTACCGGAAGATAGCCCTCCAGTTCCACCCCGACCGCAATCCCGGCGATAAGGAAGCCGAGGAAAAATTTAAGGAGGCAGCAGAGGCTTACGATGTCCTCAGCAACCCCGACAAGAAAGCCCAGTACGATCGTTTTGGTCATGCAGGCGTAGGTGGCGCCGGCCGTGGTAGCGGACCCGGAGGTATGCGCATGGAAGATATCTTCGAAAACTTCGGAGACATCTTCGGAGACGATGTCTTCGGTAGCTTCTTCGGTGGTGGTGGCCGTCAGGGTGGCCGCCGTCAGGGCACTCGCGGTGCCAATCTTCGCGTAAAGCTGAAGATGGACTACGCCGAAATAGCTAACGGTGCCAATAAGAAGATCAAGGTGAAGAAGTACGTTCCCTGCAATACCTGCAGCGGCAGCGGTGCAAAGGATAAAGGTTCCATCCAGACCTGCGGAAGCTGCGGTGGCAGTGGCCAGGTGCGTCGTGTTACCAATACCTTCCTCGGTCAGATGCAAACTGTCACTACCTGCCCTACCTGCAACGGGGAAGGTTCACAGATCACATCTAAGTGCGGCAGTTGTAAAGGCGAAGGTCGCGTCTACGGCGATGAAACACTCAGCCTCGATATCCCTGCCGGCGTGCAGGAAGGTATGCAGCTTAGCATGAGCGGCCACGGCAACGCTGGTGAGCGCGGCGGACCTCCCGGCGATTTGTTGATTCTTATTGAAGAAGAAAAGCACCCACACCTTCGTCGTCATGATCTTGATGTGGTATATCATCTACATGTCTCTTTCCCTGATGCAGTATTAGGTACCAGTGTCGAGGTACCCACCATCGATGGTAAGGCCAAAATAAAGATACCTGCAGGTACGCAGAGTGGAAAGATATTCCGCCTCAAAGGCAAGGGCTTCCCCGCTTTCCAGAGCTATGAGAAAGGCGACGAACTTGTAGAGGTAAACATATGGTCTCCGCAAAATCTCTCCAGCGAGGAGCGCGAGACACTTGAAAGATTAAAAGCCTCTCCCAATTTCACTCCCGGCCCCAATGCCAGGTCCGAAAAAGAGGACAAGAGCTTCTTCGATAAAATAAAAGATGCATTCGGGGGTTGATACCATCAACCCCTTTTTCTTTCCTCCCTCACCAACCCACTATTCTTATTGACTGTCTTGTATTAGAAAGAACCTTTTTCTACTTTTAATACAAAGGCTTTCGTATGAAAAGAATCCTGTCAATACTCTTACTGTTTGTTGCACTCACTGCTGCCAATCGTACTTCAGCACAATTACTTCCACCTAATCAGCCAGAACAAGACGCCTGCGATGCGTTGGTCTTATGCGGTAGTACCTTCACCACCCCCTTCAGTTATCAGGGTGAAGGACAGGTGTTCGACTTGACAACAACCCCTTGCGCAAGTCCAGAGGCCAACTCGATGTGGCTCCGGCTAAATGTGAATACAGCGGGAATCATAGTATTTGATATCACCCCGTTCACCCCAACAGATGATTACGACTTCGCTGTAGTCAATATCACTAACAGTAGTTGCAATCCAATATCTCAGTCTAATGTAATTAGATGCAACTTCAACAATAATAGTCCGGTCTTCAATAATGGTGCTCTTGGGCTAAATACCACATCTACCACGCAATTCGTCCCTGGTGGTAGTTTTGGTCAATCCTACTTGCAGCAAATCAATGCAAACCCCGGAGATATTTATCTGATAATGGTAAATAATTTCGGATCCCCAGTACCTGGCCAGCCGGGTGTATATGCTCCAAGTAATGGTTTTACTATAAACTTTACTGGTTCTACCGCCACGTTCAATCAGACTACCCCTTCAATGGATTACGTCATCCCATCCTGCAACAATAGCCAGCAGGTAACATTGCAGATGGTGTCTAATATGAAGTGTAATTCCATTGCTCCGGATGGCTCTGACTTTACAGTCTCAGGCGGTGGATCTGTTATTTCAGCGATTGGAGCTACCTGCTTAAACCCCACTGGTTACACTAACAAAATTACCTTAAGCTTCGCTTCGCCTTTACCTGCCGGCACCTATACTTTGGGCGTTCAAAACGGGTCGGACAACAACACTATCCTCGACTTGTGTAACTCGCCAATTCCGCTTACAGATACTATTCAGTTTATCATTCCGCCATATACTGCTCCCCAGTTCGTAGTCATCGACACTCCTGCCTGTAGCGAAATCCGGATAAAAATGAATTCGCGTATCCGTTGCGACTCTCTTGCAAAGAATGGTAGTGACTTCGCTATTTCCGGTCCTCAGGCAAGTAATGTTATAGGGGCTTATGGCATCGGTTGCGATACACTCAACTTTACCGATACCGTTGTCCTCCTGCTCCAAACACCACTACAAACCGACGGCGTGTACACCATCACAGCTAAGAAGGGCACGGACAACAATACCACGATGGATAGCTGTGGCCTCTACCAGCCCATCGGCGACGCCATTACGCTTACCATCAATTCTTATGATGGTCTCGTTGTCTCCAGTAAAGATTCGGTCCTTTGCCAGGGCGAGTATGTTTCGCTCAATGCCGACAACTTTGCCATTCCTCCGTTTGCCGAGGTAACGTGTGATACAGAACCAACTGTCTGCAATGGCAACATGTATGTCGCCTTCGTTGGCACTAAAGACTCTTCTACAGATGTCAATACTCCTTTCCCTGGTGCTTTCCAGGATGCAAAGGCTCAGTACCTTTATCGGGCATCAGAGCTCAGAGCTATGGGCTTGAAGGCAGGCAGTATCCGCATCTTAGAGTGGAAGGTTACGCAAAAGCTTTCAACAGCCCCCTTCAGCAACTTCACCGTGCGTATAGGGTGCACGCCGCTCAATGATATCAATTCCAACTTCATTAGTAGCACTGAAGTAGTCTACTCCAGCCCTTCTTTCAGCACAGTAGCTGGTTGGAACACCATCGCCCTGTCTACACCTTACAATTGGGATGGAACCAGCAACCTGGTAGTCGAGGTTTGCTATGATAACACGTCCACATCTTCCAGCGATAGGGTAGCGCACAGCGCCACTAACTTTAGTTCTGTCATGCGCCGGTATGGCAATGGCCTTTCTGGTTGCGCTATCACTACAGAGGGTACAGCACAGTCTTCCACCACTATGAGGCCAAGACTCAGGTTCCACATTTGCGAGCCTCCAGCCGGGCAGCACAATTGGGCATGGACTCCCGGTACCTTCCTTTCCGACAGCACTATTCAGCAGCCGGTAGCCTTCATCAACAGGAGCGTAACCTATGGACTTACCACCATAGATAGGTTTGGTTGTGCACACAGAGACTCCTCAGTGTTCACTCTTTCTATAAGACAACCTGAGCTTGATCCTCTCGAAGCCACCATCTGCGTGGAAGGTTCTATCCAGATGGAGGCAAGCGGTGGTGTCAATTATACCTGGCTTGCGGAAGATCCTGCCACGCTTAGCTGCCTCGACTGTCCTGACCCTGTAGCTACTCCAGTGCAGACTTCTGTTTACAACGTCATCATCAGCGATCAGTATAACTGTGCGGACACACTTACTTCAACCGTCCATGTCAATCCACTTCCGCCAGTCAATATCCACCCGGAAGACCTGGTGGTGAAGTATGGTACTGACCTGCAGCTCACAGGCAGTGGTGCTTACCTCTACTCCTGGTCACCCCCGGGATCAGTGTCAGATCCTAATATCACTAATCCCGTAGCACACATCACCAGGTCTATCACGCTCTACCTCACAGGCATCGATGAAAGGGGCTGCCACGGAAGAGATAGTCTTCATGTCACTGTCGACTACTCCGACCCCACATTCATTCCCTCCGCCTTTAGCCCAAATGGCGATGGCAAAAACGATGTGTTCCGCGTGGGAAGTATGGACTTTCAAAAGTTGCTGGAGTTCCGGGTGTTCAATCGCTGGGGGCAGGAGGTCTTTAGTACTACCGATCCATTAAAAGCATGGGACGGCACCTACAAAGGTGTTACCCAAGAGATCGGCGTGTATCACTATGTCATCCGGGTAGCTTATCCTGATGCTAAGGTAGAAACCTATAAAGGCGACATTACGCTGATAAGATAATCACATGGGAATAATGAAGTAAGCCATCCTCAGGAATGGCTTACTTTATTGCTGTCCTGGCTAATGGTAGGAGCCAATCACGCCTTCAGCCCTTCCGGTCATGCGCGAGTCTCTCCTTCAGGACTCGTGCACATCAAGGCACTGCTGCTGATTCCAAATTTTTTCAGCCCCTAAATCTCATCCAGAACATTAGGGATTGGTGGTCAGATCAACTATTCTTTCAGCCCTTCATTCTTGCGCTGCTCCTTCAGAAAGTCCATGCCGAATGTTAGCTTTTTGGCTGCTGGTGCCTTGCTGTCTATAATCCTCCAGAATGGCGCTACCTCGTCTACTGACTTACCCTTCTGCAACTCTTCATACGCATGCTCAGCTACTATTCTTAGAAATATTCCAGAAGTAATGGGACAGGAGTACTCCGCACAATACTCTCTGGCAAGGTCCTGCCTCATCTGCTGCAGCGTTGAAGAACTTCCTTCCGGAATGTTCTTCACATACTCCTCCACTATTTTCGGGGTGGCTACCAGCATCTTCGCACCTTCTGGTATATCAGCAAACTTCTTGTCAGTTACTTCTACTTTGGGTTTTGCTGAAGAGGTCATTTTCTCAGCCCAGCTCTTTCTCTTATAAACCATACATTATATTCAGCTATCAGTTCTATCTTCAAAATAGGTACTGCCTACTTATAAGCGGTATATAGGGTAGTGATGCCAAACGTTAGCGGTCGCGCCTTCGCTACTTGGAACCCACAGCGCTCAAGAGTAGCGCAAAAAACCGATCCCTCAGGAAATGCTCTTACCGATTCAGGTAAATAGGTATAAGCGCTGCTATGTTTAGATACCAGCTTGCCCAGCGTGGGCAGGATATACCTGAAGTAGAACTGGTAAACTTGCTTTACCGGAAACCGCTGGGGATGGGAGAATTCCAGGATCACAACCTTACCGCCTGGCCTTATTACCCGCTGCATTTCTTTCAGCCCCGCTTCCAGGTTCTCGAAGTTCCGCACGCCATACGCGCACATCACCACGTCAAAGGAGCCTGTCTCAAAAGGCAGGTGCTCGCTATCGCCATACTGCAGTTCTATTTTGTCTTGCAGGCCCTGCTCTTTTATCTTTCTGCGGCCCACCTCCAGCATTCCTTCCGATATGTCCACGCCAATGATGCTTTTAGGGCCTGTACTTACGGCTGCAATGGCAAGGTCGCCG
>Ga0196970_1001788_pt1 | contig 12915 bp, 12 predicted proteins | sample S1v_513CmetaG_FD_148672 | JGI IMG/M metagenome (GOLD analysis project Ga0196970, IMG submission 148672) | Soil microbial communities from Anza Borrego desert, Southern California, United States - S1+v_5-13C | ecosystem: Environmental > Terrestrial > Soil > Desert | place: USA: California... | reverse complement strand
TCCCATTCCGAACTCGGCCGTGAAAACCCTCAGCGCCGATGGTACTGCGTCTCAAGGCGTGGGAGAGTAGGTCGCCGCCAGGTCTTCCAGGCGCACACCCCGCCAGCTCTCGCTCTTCACCCCTATCCCCCCACCGAGCCGTGCGGCACAGCCGCGGGGTGGAGCAGCCCGGTAGCTCGTCAGGCTCATAACCTGAAGGTCGCAGGTTCAAATCCTGCCCCCGCAACCAAATTAGCCCGCCAAGCCTATGGCTTGGCGGGCTTTTCTGTGTCCGGCTGTACAGCGGCGAAATCCGTGTCCGTCCGGTGTCCGTCCGAAGCTTGGCGCTGAATGACGCGAATTGGCGGTGTTTGTCGCCTCGGACAGGATGACCAGACCGCCCAACTCGGGCGCCGTGGGGGTGGGGGCGGACGCGACATCCTGCTGGTCTCCATACTGGGCGCAGGCGCTCGCGGTCAGCAGAAAGATTGCGCACAGCATCGGTAGGATCGATTTCCGCGTGGTTCGGATCTTCTCGCAGGTCAGCTGCCGACCGGCAGCGGCACGAACAGGGCGCCGTCCTCACGCCGGCGCAGGACAAGCACGCTGTCCCTCTTGGCCTTGCGCGCCTCCTCCACCGCCTTGGCCACATCGGAGGGGCCGGTCACCGGCGCCTGTCCGACGCGGGTGATGATGTCGCCGGGCTGCAGGCCGACACGGGCGGCCGGGCTGTTCGGGACCACCTCGACCACCACCGCGCCCTGAGCGTCGGCGCCGAACCCGAACTCCCTGCGCAACTCCGGTGTCACCGGGGCCAGCGTCAAGCCCAATTGGCCCTCGCCGGGCTTCTGCGGCTGCGCTTCGGCCAGCCCGGCTGGTTGGAGTTCCTGGATGCGGACGTCCAGCGGGATCGTCTGGCCGTCGCGCATCACCACGATGCGGGCGGTGTCGCCCGGTCTGGTCTGCGCCACCATCGCCGTCAGGGCGTTCGGCTCGTTCACGGGTTTGCCGGCGTATTCGATGATGACGTCGCCCGGCTGGATGCCGGCCTTGGCGGCCGGGCTGTCCTTCGGGACGTCGGCGACCAGCGCGCCCGAGCGGTCCCCGAGGCCGAGGGCGTCGGCAATGTCCGGCCCAAGCGGCTGGATTGCCACGCCGAGATAGCCGCGCGTCACCCGGCCCTTGTCCCGCAACTCGGTGATGATGGGCTTCGCCAAGCCCGAGGGAATGGCGAAGCCGATGCCGATGTTGCCGCCGGTCTGGCTGAAGATGGCGGTGTTCACGCCGATCACCTCGCCCAGAAGACTGAACATCGGGCCGCCGGAGTTGCCCTGGTTGATGGCGGCGTCAGTCTGCAGGAAGTCGTCGTAGGGGCCGGCACCGATGTCGCGGGCGCGGGCCGAGATGATGCCGGCGGTTACCGTGCCGCCGAGGCCGAAGGGATTGCCGATGGCCAGCACCCAGTCGCCGGCCCGCATCCGGTCGCTGTCGCCCCATTGCACGCTGGGCAGCGGTTGTGTGGAGTCGACCTTGAGCAGAGCGAGGTCGGTCTTCGGGTCGGTGCCGACGATCTTGGCGGCCATAGCCCGCTTGTCGGACAGCGTGACCTCCACGTTCTCGGCATTCTCGACGACGTGGTTGTTGGTGACGATGTAACCGCTCGGCTCGATGACGAAGCCGGAGCCCAACGCCCTGGCTGGCCGGCCGCGCGGCGCGGTGCCCGGGCCTTCGCCCGGCCTCGGCATCTGCCGGCGCATCAAGTCTTCCAGGAAGTCGCGCAGCGGCGAATCCGGCAATATGGAGAACGGTCCGCCGCCGGGGCCGATGCCGGGTTGTTCGGACTGCGCCCTCTGGCGTATCGGGGGACCGCCGCTGGAGGCGGTGATGGTGACGACGGCCGGCAGCTTGGCGGCGGCGAGGTCGGCGAAGCTGGGCGGCACCTCGCGCTGTTGCGCCGCGGCCAGGGACGGCATCAGCAGGAGACAGGCGGACAGCGCAAGGCCGGCGGCGTGCACGTGGGTGGGCGGTGCAAGGGCGACGGCTCGGGTCCCCGATCTGCTGGACATGGTGTATGCGCAGGGCATGGCAGCCTCCGTGTTGCAAGTGCCAAGCAAGGGGCGGCATCGGTCAATGCGCCATCAGCACCGGCACGGTCATGTTCTCGAGGACGTCCTGTGTCATCCCGCCGAGGATCACTTCACGCAGGCGCGGATGGCCGTGGGCACCCATGACGATGAGGCCGGCTCCGATGGTGGACGGCATGGGAGCGTAACGCATCGGGAGGGGTGAAATGTTCCGTCTCGAATGTCTCCGCCCTGGTGGTGAGGCCGTGCCGCGCAAGATGCCGGACCACATCGGTGGCGCCCCAGTCTTCGTCGGGGTCCGGGTTGACGGACAGGACGGTCACGGCCATCGCTCCGGCCAGGAGTGGCAAGGCGTCGTGCACGGTGCGCGCCGCCTCGCGGCTGCCGTTCCAGCCGACCAGTACGATGCCGCCGCGTGCTCGAAACGCTTGGTATGGGGCATGATCGGTGATGGAAGCTCATCCGGGCAAATGACCGCTCCACCACCCAGGCAATTCCGGTCGCGGGATGCTGATGCCGAGTGCCGCGCCCGTCTTGGACAGGCGCTTCCCGCGATAGCCGAGATCGCCAAAAGCGGTGCCGGCAAATCCATGGCGGGCGACTTGGCACAGGGCGGGCAACGATGCCCCTGGTGTCGTGCACGCTGGCCGGCGAGACATCAATCGCGGGCCACCTTCAGCTCAGCAGGGACATGGGGTCTAGTATATGCCGGTGAGATAATAGACGCCGATCACGACGAAGACGGCAACCGTCTTGACTATTGTGACCATGAAGATGTCCCCATAGGAGTCGCGATGAGTCAGGCCGGTGACGGCCAGCAGTGTGATGACGGCGCCGTTGTGGGGCAAGGTGTCCATACCGCCGCTCGCCATGGAGGCAATGCGGTGCAGGACTTCCATCGGGATCTGTGCCTCCTCCGCCGCGGCGATGAAGGTGTCCGACATGGCGGCCAGCGCGATGCTCATGCCGCCCGACGCCGACCCGGTGATGCCCGCGAGAACCGACACTGTGATCGCTTCGTTGATAAGCGGATTGGGAATGGCGCGCAGCGCGTCGGCGATGACGGTGAAGCCGGGCAACGCCGCGATCACGCCTCCGAACCCGTACTCGGAGGCGGTGTTCATGGCAGCCAGCAACGAGCCGGCCACCGCCACTTTGCTGCCCTCGGCGAACTTCGCCCGTATGCGGTCGAAAGCGAAGACGGCGACGGTCAGGATGCCAACCAGGAGTGCCGCCTCCACTGCCCAAATCGCCGCCACCTTGGAGACCTCGGTCGTCACCGGCTTTGCGGCACCCGCCAGAGGCATCTCGTGCATGGTGCCGTAGACGCGCGGGATCAACTCGCTGAACACCTTGTTCAGCACGCCGACCAGCACCAGCGGAAGGATCGCCAGGGCGGGGTGAGGGAGCTTCTCCTCCTCAAACGGCTCGGGCTCGTTGGTGTGGCCGGTGCCGTAGCCCTCGCCGGCCGCCACGGCCTGGTTCCGGCGCCAAGTCAGGTAGGCCATGCCGACGATCAGGATGAACAGCGCACCGATCACACCCAGCCAAGGGGCCGCCCAGGTGTCAGTCTGGAAGAAGGTGGTCGGGATAATATTCTGGATCTGCGGTGTTCCGGGCAGCGCGTCCATGGTGAAGGTGAACGCGCCCAGGGCGATGGTGCCAGGGATCAGGCGCTTGGGGATGCCGCTCTGCCGGAACATCTCGGCCGCGAAGGGATAGACGGCGAAGACCACCACGAACAGCGACACGCCGCCGTAGGTCAGCACCGCGCAGACCAGCACGATCGACAGCATGGCGCGCTCGCGCCCAACGATGCCGATCACCGACGAAACGATTGACTTGGAGAAGCCTGAGATCTCGATGACCTTGCCAAACACTGCGCCGAGCATAAAAACTGGGAAGTACAACTTGATGAAGCCGACCATCTTGTCCATGAACACCGAGGTGAACATGGGCGGAACCAGGCCTGGATCGGTGAACAGGACCGCCAGCAGGGCCGCGACCGGCGCGAAGAGGATCACGCTGTACCCGCGGTACGCCGCGATCATCAGAAAGACGAGTGCCGCAAGGACGGTCAGGAAGCCCATTGCGAGTCTCCCCCCTGTCAACGTTTGCTGAGGCGCGCAGGCCCGACCTCTGTTTTTTGGTCAGTAGTTGCCGGAAGCGTCGTTCAGGATGCTGAGGCGGTCCTTGTCGAGTTCGTGGATGTGGTGTTCCTCCTCGACGATCATCTCCTCGAAGATGTCGCGGATGGACATGACCCAGACGACCTGGCCGTTCTCGACCACGGGCAGGTGGCGCAGTCGGTTCTGCCGCATGATCACGGCACACTTGTCGATGGTGTCGTCGGGGGTCACGTAATAGACCTGCTTCGTCATGATCTCGCGCACGGCTGTGTCGCGGGCGCTCCGGCCGAGCCGTTCCCCCTTGCGGACGCAGTCGCGCTCCGAGATGATGCCCACCACCTTGTCCCCCTGCATGACCAGCAAGGCGCCGACGTCCTTCTCGGCCAAGATCTCGAGTGCGGTTAGCACGCTCGCATCTGGAGACACGAAAAAGACGTCGCGCTTCGTGGGAAAGCATTTCCTGATCGATCGGTATTCCATGGTCATGTCGGCTTCGCCTTTCCCAGTGGTGCGAGCAGACCGCTCGTCAGGGTTTCGCTTTGCCCTCACGATCTGCTAGGTAGCGCTGTGCCTCCTCGTGACTTTCATAGATGTGCGGGGCGACGCCGCGCTGGCGCAGCGCGTCGCCGAGTTTCATGTGCAGGAATGCGTTCGTGGTGTAGCGGGACACGCGCGAATAGAAACGGTCGCCCAGGGTCTTCACCATGGCCGAGTAGTCGTCGAGGATTTCCGGGAAGATGATGAAGTTGTCGTAGTTGACAATGGCCGCCACCTTATGGCCGACCGGTTCCATACGCTCGGTGACGGCGCGGCGGATCCGCTCCACGTCCTCCCGGGAGCGAATGACGAAGCCCTCGAAGTTGACGAAGAACAGGTCCTCCGTGGGGTCATAGATCAGGCGCTCCTCGAGCGGAAGGCTTAGCCACTCCTCACGGATGCGCATCGGCTCTTCGCGGAAAATGCGAGAGTCCATGGGCACGGGATCGCGCCGGATGATCGGCGTGAACGCCATCTGGCTCACGATGTCGCGCTCGATGTCCATGCCGGGGGCGACCTCCACCAGTTCGATGCCCTCCGGGCCAAGGCGGAACACGCAGCGCTCGGTGATGTACAGGACCGGATGCTGGCGCGCCCAGGCGAAATGGCCGCTGAAGGTGCGGTGCTCGACCTGCTCCATGAACTTGGGTGCGCCGCGCGCTGCAAAGGTGCCGAGGAACACCACTTTCTTCGCGTTCTGGCTGATGTTGATGAAGCCGCCCGCCCCGGCCAGCTTGGAGCCGAACTTGCTGACGTTGACGTTGCCTTCGCGGTCGGTCTGGGCCATGCCCAGGAAGGCGATGTCCAGACCGCCGCCGTCGTAGAAGTCGAACTGCGCCGGCTGATCCAGCAGGGCCTGGATGTTGCTGGCCGCGCCAAAATCGAGGCCGCCGGCCGGCAGCCCGCCGATCGTCCCAGGTTCGGTGGTGAGCGTGATGTAGCCGATCATCCGCTCCTCGTTTGCGACGTTGGCGACGCCTTCCGGCATGCCTATGCCCAAGTTCACGACACTGTTCGGCTTCAGCTCGAAGGCGGCGCGGCGCGCGATGATCTTGCGCGGCCCCATCTCCATCGGCGCGATGGACTGCATCGGCACCCGGATCTCTCCGCTGAACGCCGGGTTGTAGGGTGTGGCGAAGGTCTGCCAGTGCTGCTCCAGCGGAACGACGACCACGCAGTCCACCATGACCCCGGGGATCCGAACCGTGCGGGCGTCCAGGCTGCCGCGCTCGGCGATACGCTCCACCTGCACAATGACGACGCCACCGCAGTTGCGCGCCGCCGTTGCGATGGCCAGCGCCTCCAGCGTCAGCGCCTCGCGTTCCATCGTGATGTTGCCGTCAGGGTCCGCGGTCGTGCCGCGCAGGATCGCCACGTCGATGGGAAAAGCCTTGTAGAACAAGTATTCCTCGCCGCCGAGCGTCATGCTCTCGACGATGTCCTCGGTCGTGCGGGCGTTGATCTTGCCGCCGCCGTATCGGGGGTCGACGAAGGTATCCAGGCCGACGCGGGTCATGGTGCCCGGCTTACCCGCTGCGATGTCGCGGAACAGATGCGTGATGACGCCCTGCGGCAGATTGTAAGCCTCAATCTCGTCGGTCATGGCGAGCTGCTGGAGCTTCGGACACAGGCCCCAATGCCCGCCCACCACCCGCCGCACTAGCCCCTTGTGGCCAAAGTGATTGAGACCGCGTTCCTTTCCGTCCCCCTGCCCTGCAGCGTAGATCAGCGTTAAATCGCACGGCTTCTGGCAATCGAGGTAATGCTGCTCCAGCGCGGCGGCGATGGCCTCGGCGAAGCCGATGCCAACAAAGCCGCCGGTGGCCACCGTCGCGCCGTCGCGGATCAAGCGGATCGCCTCGTCCGCCGTGACGATCTTACCCGTGTTGACGACCGGATCGGTCGTCAGCAGAGGACGCCCAGCCGGTCCTCCCATGGCACTTTCCTTTTGGACGTTCCACCCTTTGGCCCGTCTGTTAACAAGCGGAGATCTGGCTTTGTCACGTTAACCTGAAACGAAGGTCTCGCATCACAAGGTGTCTCCTTTGAACGCTTTTGAACGGCGCAAAGGAATTGGGGCGGCTGGCTGTGCATGAATCTTTCGTGCACCCGTGCCGCCAGAAGTTAACTAGACAACGCTGTTGCTGAAATCCTGCTTAGCACAGAAAATCTTCGTCATCTGTAGCAAAAATCCTGGCGAGTGCTGCAATAGATGGCTCGACCATACTCGTCGTTAAATCTTAATTACGATGCTGCTGTCGATTTTATTGTCGCGCATGCGGCTGAATATGTCGTTGACGTCTTCTATCCGCTCAACCGAGTAGTGAACCTTCACCTTGCCGTTGCCGGCGAACTGCAGGCATTCGGCGAGGTCCAACCGCGTGCCGACAATCGACCAGCGGATGGTCTTGCGCATCAGAACCGTGCTGGAGATGTCCAGTTCGAACGAGCCAGGCGGCAACCCCAAGGGAGGCATGGTGCCCTGTTTGGCGAGCTTGCGCATCGGCTTGCGAGCGGCGGCTTTGTCGCGTCGGCGCTGGACAAGCACTCCCAAGTCCCGCAAAGCGATCTGGCCGGTGCATCGGACGCACGGACGGACAGGGCCGGTCAGCGATCACCAACATGCGGATAAACCCGATTACCTCAATGCGAAGCCCATGCGGTCGCGTTAGCATTGGTGGGGACGGAACCGGAGCGCGAGAGGAACCCAGACACAGAGGGTCAGGCTTGTCAGCGGCGTTTGCGCGAGGGGCTGAACGCGCTGAGGAACTGGCGCTAGTGGTTTGAACCAGACGGGCCATATCGCTTGCAGCTCGTCAGAGCTCAATGGGACGGTCATCCCTGTTCGACCACATAGGTGACGTTCTGTCTGGCGCTCACCACTAGGAGCCAAACATGACCCCGAAACAAAGAGCCGAATTGGCACTGTCTGAGATGTTCGGTTTGAGCCGAGGCGGTCAGATCCGAGTCATCGAGGACGCGATCCGTGCCGCCCGCCGCGAGGCGCTGGAGGAAGCCGCGAAGCTGGCCGAGCGATCACAGCGGGAACACGGGGAACACGAGGGCGAGGGGCACTACTGGTACAGCGAGGCGTGCCAGGACATCGCCGCCGCACTTCGCGCCCAGGCGAGTGCATAGGCCGCGCCCCTCAGAGACGAACGGCACCCCAGGACACCTTGCCGGGAACAATGTTCATGCCGCGCCAGAGCGACGCAATCGAGCACTTCGATTGATGGCACTTCCGGCTGGGTTGCTAAGGAACGGCATTCCAAGGAGGCACATCGAGCATGACCCACAGCCCTGCAAGCTGAACCTCGAACGAGAACCTTTCAAGCTACACGCCTACGGCAGCCTGCCCCAAGCCGCGGTGCGGGGCATCGTCGTTTCCGGCCCCGTTACCACGTCCGGTGGGGGTGCCGGGTCCTACGCCTGAGCTGGGGGCGGGGCGTCGCTGTTCCAGATATCGCGGGCGATCGCCCAGCCGCAGCCGGGCTCTCTGGCAGCATGTTGTCCGAAGGTGAGTGGGGCGATGATGGCCCTTCGGCATCGCCTGATCAACGTGGTGCGGGGTCGCTGATCCTCCCTTCAGCAGCTTTGCATAGACGTCGGCGAACAACTTCAGAGCTCGAATCGCCAGATTTTCGGTCACGCCGGCTTCCATCATCTCTTTGACATGACGGTACGCGAGCCCCAGTTGAGCGATGGTGATGGCATTCCTAGACATGCCCAGCAGAGTGTCCTGAACCTGCGGCAAGCTCAAGCTTGAGCCATTGAGCCGCCTGCGCCCCGTGGATGAGGCGCAGAAACGGACGATCCAAGCGTCACGCAGACGCGCCTCAACCAGAGGGAGGAGCATTTCATGGCGAAACCCGAATGGGGCATCAAGCGCACCTGCCCGAATTGCGGTGCGCGCTACTACGATCTGCGGAGGGCCCTGCCAGTCTGTCCGATGTGTGGGGCCGCATTTGATCCCGAAGCGCTGCTCCGGTCGCGCCGGGGACGGGCGTTGCCGGTCGACGACGCCAAGCGGATCCTGGAGATCGAGGACACCGGGACCGAGACCGCACTGGAGGAGGAGGTCGAAGAGAACGGCGAGGTTGAGGAACTCGAAGACGGGATCCCTGCCGAGGACGCCGAGGAGGAAAGCGACGCTGCGGCGCTTGAAGATGCAGAGGAGGAGCGTGAGGTCGAGGATGACCTGCTCCTGGAGGATACCTCCGATCTCGGCGAGGACGACGCGATCATTCCCGACGAAGGCGAGGACACCGAGGAACGCTGACCGCCGGGTGTCCACAGGCGCCAACGTCAACAGGGGGCCGAAGAGCGTCGCCCGGAGAGGATCGAGACGAAGGCGACGAGGTACTCCTTGGTCCGCTCGACGATGCTCGGACCGGCCCCGTCGACACCGCCATGGACGCCATCGTCGTCATCGACGACGCAGGCCGGATACATCTGTTCAACAAAGCGGCCGAACCGCGTGCGTTCAGGCCGAGCGGGAACTCCGGGAGGGGCATGCTCTTCTCAGCCCGTGCCGAACTGCCCAGCCCCGGCTCTTACACCACACCGCGGGGCACGCCCAGCAACGTGCGCGCTGTGTGGCACGGCGCTTGCCTATAACAAGGCGACCTTATTTGCTGAACGGCCTTTCGTAATCGGGCTGGAATAGCGAGAATGGTCGTGTATGTCTGAGTTGCGGGAACAGCCGCAACCGTTGGCGCAAGGATGGCCATGTCCACGGAAGACCATGAATTCGCACCGATGTCCGATCGAGCACCGGACGCGGGGCAGCGCGACGGCGTTTCGACGCATGAATGGCTGGAAGCGGAGATCCTGTCCGGGCGGCTTCCCCCCGGGTCGAAGATCGTGCTCGATACGCTGGCGGAGCGGCGCTCGGTCACCCCGTTCGAGATCCGCGAGGCGGTGATCCGCCTGGCGAACGACGGACTGGTCTCGCTCGACAGTGCATCGTCGCTGCGCGTCGCGCCAGTGTCGCTGGCCGACCTCAAGGACCTGACGGGGACGCGCATCGTCGTCGAGACGGAGGTGCTGCGCAGTTCCATCCGTGCCGCCGACGCCGCCTGGGAGGCGCGGGTGCGTGTGGCGTTCGGTGAGCTGTCGGCGGTCGAGGCGCTGCTGGGCGACAACCCGCGCGCCCACCTCGACCGCTGGGAGCGCTGCAACGGCGAGTTCCACGCCGCCCTGGTCGCGGCATGCCCGCTACGCCGGCTCATGCGCTTCAATACGCTGCTTTACAAGCAGCACGAACGCTATCGGCGCCTCGTGCTGGTGCAGCGTACCACGCCGCGCGACGTGCACGCCGAGCATCTGGCGCTGTTCGAGGCGGCCATCGAGCGCGACGCGGCAAAGGCGTGTGCGGTGCTGGAGGAGCACATCGCGCGCACCGTCGACATGCTGGCGAGCGGCATTCGCGACGGTTCGTGGTTCGGCGCCTCGGCCGGCTGGCCGCCAGGGTAGCCGCTACTCCCGCGGCTTGCGGTAGCGGTAGGCGAGTTGCGCGCGCGTCAGGCCGAGCATGCGCGCAGCCTCCGCCAGATTGCCGCCAGCCCGTTCGACGGCGGCCTCTATGAGCTGGGTCTCCAGCCGGACGAGCGGCAGTTCGCTGGTCAGGATGCCGTCGATGACGCCCTCCAGCCGCCCGGCGGCGGATGGCGGCGCAGATGGTGGTGGGGACGGTGGCGGGGTGCGGCTGTCGATCAGCGTGCCGTCATGGGCGATGCCGTAGAAGGGGGCGTGCTCTGCGTCGCCGAAGGCGAAGACATGGCCGACGTCGATCGGCGAGCCGTCGTCCGGGGCCAGGATGATGGAGCGCTCGACGATGTTCTCCAGCTCGCGGACATTGCCGGGGAACGGGTGGTCGATCAGGCGGTCCATGGCGCGGTCGGTGATGCCCGACACCGGTCGGCCGTGCCGCTCGCAGTATTTCAACAGGAAGTGCCGGACCAGCAGCGGGATGTCCTCGCGCCGCTCGCGCAGCGGCGGGATGCGCACCGGAAACACGTTGAGGCGGAAGAAGAGGTCCTCGCGGAAAGCGCCACGCTTCGCCTCCGCGCGCAGGTCGACGTTGGTCGCAGCGATTACCCGCACGTCCACCCGCCGCGTCTCGGTGCCGCCGACCCGCTCCACCTCGCGCTCCTGGAGGACACGCAGCAGCTTGCCCTGTGCCACCGGATTCAGGGTGCCGATCTCGTCGAGGAAGATCGTCCCTCCGTGTGCGCGCTCGAACCGGCCGGGCCGGCTCTGCACCGCGCCAGTGAAGGCGCCGCGCTCGACGCCGAACAGCTCCGACTCGATCAGGTTCTCCGGGATGGCGGCGCAGTTGATCGCCACGAATGGCTTGTCGGCGCGGCGGCTCAGCGTGTGCAGGGTGCGAGCGAACATCTCCTTGCCGACGCCGGTCTCGCCGAGGAAGAGCACCGTGGCATCGGTCGGCGCCACCTTCTGCAGAAGGTGGTAAGCGGCACGGAAGGAGGAGGAGGCGCCGACTAGGCCCGGTTGCCGGCGGATCTCCTCCGCCTCGAAGCGCGCCAGCGGCGGAGCGCCGCCGCGGTAGAGCGACGCCAGCCCGTCCGGCTGGAGGTAGACGAGGTCGGGGTTGGGATCGTCCCATTCATGCACCGGCTTGCCGACGATCCGGCACTGGCGGCTTCCCATGCCCCGGCACTCCACCTCGCGGTACAGGATCGGCTGGCCCATGAAGAAGCTGGTGTAGCCGGAGGCGTAGCCGAGCTGCATCCAGCAGACCGGCTCGGCGCTCATGCCGAAGGCCGCCATGTGGGCGTCCACTTCGGACGAGCTGTGCCAGAGGAACTCGCCGTAGTAATGGCCGGAGTCGATGTCCACCTCGAGGCGGACCGGTTCGGCGTGGACGATGCCTTCCAGCGCGTGCATCTGCGGCCCGACGTAGAAGGCGTTCAACTCGTCGTTGGGCCGGATGCGGCGGGCGAACTCCGCGTCCTTGCAGCCCGACGCGTAGCCCATGCGCGTGAACAGCCCGCGCGCCGCTTCCGCTCCCAGCGAGGTGACCAGTTCGCGCCGCAGGCCGGCCAGCGCGCTCAGGTGGATCAGCAGCATCCGCTGGTCGTCGAGCCAGATGCGTCCGTCGTTGGGGCAGAACCGCAGGCGTGCCGACAGGTCGGCGATGTCCGGCATCTGCGCCGTCGTCTGTGGCGACACCAGCGGCACGGTGACGGATTCGCCGGGTGGCGCGGCCGGCGGAGCGCCGAGGTCGCCGCCGGACGACGGTCCACTGTTCACGGACACTCCCCCATACATCGTTTCTTGGCCGAGCGACCGTCGGCGTAACCATTTCATAAAGTACCCCAGCCGGCCGCTCCGGCGCAACGCGCCCCCGCCGCCGGCTGGGTTGATGAAATCATCAATCGGGCTGGCGGTCGTCGTCTTCGAAATGATGATTTGATCAACGAGGCCCGAACCCCGCCGCCGTCGACCTCCCGGTTGGCACCAACACCGACCCGCGGCAACGATCATCAAACCATTGGTTCGTCAACAAAAACGTCCGCCCTGCACGCAAAGCCGGACCCTGCGGCCCCGGTTGGCACAGCGCTTGCGATTGGAGAGGCAAAGCGCGGGCGGCCACCAGAGCCTGCCCGGTAAGAACAGGAATTCGGGGAAACGCACGGAGGTGCATCCATGGTGCAGACGATGACCTCGTTCGTCCGCGTCACGGGGATCAGAAGCGGAAAGTTCGTCGAGTTCGAGTTCGCACTCGGCGACAGCGATCTGTCCGTCGAACTCATCATGCCGTTCACGGCCTTCGAAGAGTTCTGCCGGCGACAGGAGGCGGTCGTCCTCCCCATGGCCGACGGCGTCTATGTCCCGGCGGCCTCGGCGCCCGGCCTCTACCGTCGCCCCGACGCCCGCGACGTCCCCAACACGCACTGACCGACGGCGCTGCCGCGCGCGCCGAACCCGCCCGGCCGAACCCGCCCGGAGGCAACCTCCCCCCGCCGGGACCGCACCACAAGGGAGGAAGGAGGAACGCGTGACCATCGACATCAAGACGATCAAGGTCGAGCCCCGCCGCCAGACCTTCGGCCACATCGCGCGCCGGCTGGGGGCGGACAAGCCCGCCTCGCGCTACGAGGAGGCGACGCTCGACGTCCAGGCGACGGCGAACTTCCATTACAAGCCGCTGTGTGGTGCCG
>Ga0196970_1001786_pt1 | contig 12925 bp, 10 predicted proteins | sample S1v_513CmetaG_FD_148672 | JGI IMG/M metagenome (GOLD analysis project Ga0196970, IMG submission 148672) | Soil microbial communities from Anza Borrego desert, Southern California, United States - S1+v_5-13C | ecosystem: Environmental > Terrestrial > Soil > Desert | place: USA: California... | reverse complement strand
CCTCGTAACCGGGCAGGTCGACCATAGTGCGCGACATGAGCTCGTACAGGCGTGCTTCCGCCTCGGGGCCGGCATGCTCCGCCAAAGAAAGCAGCCTGATGCCGCCCGCCCGCACTTCCTCCAGCACGCCGGCATGGGGGGCGCCGTCCCAGGTGGTCAGGTCGAGGCGGGACGCGAACCCGTGCCGCTCCGTGACGTAGCCCCGCTTATGGATGTAAGCCAGCGAGGCTGGGTCATCGTCGCGCACAGAGCCGACGAAATAGTTGCCACCCTGGCTGATGGCGAAGGACTCCACCTGGTCCAGCAGGGCGCTGCCGATGCCAGCCCCCCGGGCAGTCCGATCGACGACGACGGTGAGGTAGAACTTGCCGGCCTTGGTGTTGGGGTAGCGGAACGCCTCGCCCAGGCCGATGACCTGACCGTTGCCATCCATCGCGATGGTTCGGTGCAGGATGGAGCCGGGGGGCAAGTCGCGGTCGTTTTCCGCCAAGTCGTCGGCGGTGGGAGGCTGCATGAAAGCCTGGGCAAGCAAGTCGGCTAGGCGGTCATACTCGTCAGGCAGAAGCGGGGCCCGGAACTGAATCGGCATCGACGGAGCCCTCCCGTGAAGAAGCGAATGTATTGATGATAGTCGAACAGTTCACCCCTTGCAACATGCGGATGGATCGCTCCCCTTTGGGATACCCTGTAAAGGGGAGCGAGGGGGCCACTGCGAACCAGGTTGCACTGGCGCGCATGGGGGGCCCGTCTAGGTGCGGATGAGCTGAAACACGAGCCGGATGATCTCTGTTATGACGGCGGCCACGATCGTTCGGAGAACCCACTTAGGTAGCATGGCGACTCACCTCTTTGCGAAGCTGAGTCCCCCGCTCGCTCACCCTGATCGTACCAGAACGTGCGTGCGCATTTTGTCAAATCCCGCCAGAAGAAAGAGGAACCCTTCGACAACGTCGAAGGGTTCTCTTGCTCGTGCGTACTGCCACAGCTTACTCGTACCAGCCAATGGTCGCCGTCCGGTCCGTCGAGTTGAAGGTGACCCCGAGGCCCAGCACCGGGGCGACGATCCGGAGCGGCACCATCACTTCGGCGCCCGCCATGAAAGGCGGCACGGGGGTCTTGTACGTCGTGCCATTCCAGACGTAATCCGGCGAAGCGACGGTCATGACCAACGTATAGGTTACGTTCTCAAGCCGCCGGGACATGGTCACCGTTCCGTCCGTGCCGTCGAAGCTGACCGTTACCTCCGCCGCCTCCAGCAGTGAAGCCGGCACCATGAAGATGCCGCTCTTGATGACGGGCTTGGCAGCGACCTGCAGATTGGCCCCATCCAACTTGGCCGGGCCGCCGGTCAGGCCGACCTCCAGTGTGCGGGCCCGATGTGTGACGAAGACAGGGGCTGCGGTTGTGAGCGACCCGGGGCTCCCGCCGGCCTTGATGGCCTGGACCACGTACAGGTAGTAGCGATTCGCGGCCGTATCATCGGTGAAGGTCGTCTCCTGAATGGTCAGGTCGTTCAACAGCGTGACCGAATAGGAGTTATCATTCACTTCATATCGATAAACGTTATAGCCCAGAGCTGCATCGGGCAGGGCGTCCCAGGTGAGAACGGCATGGCTGTCGGCGCCGTCCGCCTGCAGGATGCTGCTGGTCGGTGTGCCGTACATGAACCAGATCGTCACTTTCGGGGTGGCCTGAAGCACCATGAACTTGGCGTAGGCGCCGCCGGAGAGCTGCACCGCGTAGACCCGGCTCAACTGCGTGGGGGCCGTTTCGGCATACCCGGCCGCGGGCAGCAGGTTGACTTGGTCCAGGTTCAGGGCTGGCGGGTCGATCAGCTGAAGCTTGGCCCCGTTCTGCCCCAGTACCTGTGTGGACGATACTTTGAGATCGCCCACGAGGTCGCCGTTCAGGTCGAATGTCGTTGCCGGGTCGACGCCCGTGTACCGGTTCGCCACAGCGCTGAAAGCCACGGCAATGGGCTGGCTGGCCTTGATACGCAGGTCGGGGTTGGTCAGGACCGGGTCAAGCCCGGGCAGTTTTGGCGTGACCGGGGCCAGGGCGGCGGAGGCGGGTGTGCTTAAGACCAGAGCAAGGAGTGCGGCGAGCAAGATCGAGATCGAACGGCGCATTTTCTTCCCTCCTGACGGATAGTCATCACCGTCATCTTATCACCCCTATTTGAGTGAAAGTTGTTACATTTTCATAACGCAAAGGGACGTGCAGCCTCGAAGGAGGGCACGTCCCTTGTGCGGTGCGGTGCGGTTCAGTTCACGCTCAGCTGCCAGGTCACTCCGAACTTGTCCGCCACCCAGGCAAACTTCCGGGCAAACGGGTACGTATCCAGGGGCATCAGCACACCGCCGCCATCCGACAAGGCGTTGAACAACTGCTCGATTTCCGCCTCCGTCTCGCAGGTCACGTAGAGCGAAATGGCCGGCGTAAAGGTGAACTGATGCTTGATGGCACTGTCGATGCACATGAAGGCTTGGCCGCCCAGTGTGAAGGTGGCGTGCACCACGCTGCCCTCCGGCCCCGCCTCACCGGGGCCATAGCGTTGAATATGTACGATCTCGGACTTGTCGAAGATAGAGGTGTAGTACTTCATCGCCTCTTCCGCCCTGCCCTCGAACATCAGGAACGTCGTGATCTTCTGGCTCGACACGGCTTCCTCCCCCTCCTAATCAGGTAGGACTAGTATACGACAGACCGAATACACCCCACCATGCGGCGGCATGGCCCTGATCAGTCCGCATACCCCACGCTGCGGGCGTTGACCGCTACCCAGCCTGTCTCGCCCTTCTCCGTATCAACCTGCACCCATACCCATGGGTCCTTCCAATACATCAGTTGATCCAGTCTGACTGATTGTGCCAGGTCCAATCGGGTGCCGACGGGCAGGCAGCGCATGACCTTGCCATCGACGGCGGGCTCCGCTCTCAGGTTGAGGCACTCGCCTTTGGGATCTTCGACCTGCAGCGGGAGCTTACCGGGAAACGGCGGGCGCTGGATTTTGGGTGGGATGTAGTTCCAGATCTCACCCTCGTAGCCTTTTCCCCCAAGGCCATAGACCGTGAAGTGAAAACCGCTGGCGCTTGGCCCCCACCCTTCCGCCCCAAGTCGCAGTTGGTCGTCGGGGAGGCTGACCACACGGCGGGTGCGCCCGGCCCGGTCGATGACGGAGAGCGACGTGGAATAGCTGCTGTTGGTCAGAAAGAGCTCGGCGTCATCGGGCGCCGGACTCAGCCGGACAAACGGGTTGAAAATGGCACCACTGGCTGTAGGCGGCCCCGCCAGCATTTCGCCCGCGGTCGAGGCCAGCTTGTAGCCCTCGCTGCTATGGAACGCCATCTCCCTGCTCCCGGCCAACCATGCGGGCCACAGGCCGCCAGTTATGCGAAAAAGCGGTTTGTCGGCGTCCCACTCCTGCACCACAGCCGCCTGGCCAAGGAGGCCCAGATTCTGGCTGTAGGTAAACAGCTTGCCATCGAGCGACGGTCGCACGTCCGACCCGGGAATCTCTTTTTCAGCGCGCAACTCACCCTGCCAGGTGTATCGGCGGACGACGGACTTCTGTGGCGGCCACTCTCCGCCCGGAGAGAGCTGCAGTTCTGCCAGCAACTCGTCGGCCCCGGCCAGTGCCGCCAGACGCCTTCCGTATAGTCTGAGCCCGGCGGGTAGAGAGAGCGGGCCAAGCTCTTTAACCGCCCCGGTCGCCACAGTCACCAGCGATACCGCCGGACGGCCGGCAGGGCCCATGATTGCCACGAACTTTCCGTCGGGGCTGAATAGCGCTTGGTGATCGCCGGAGCACCCGTCATGGAGGGAAAAGGTAGAGATCAGCTTCATCTGTTCATCGAGAAGAGCACATTTGCTGCCGTCGCCGGCGGTCCAGTTCCTGGGCCTGGCCAGGAAGGCGCCCGGCCCGACCGTCAAGATCAGTCCCCGGGGATCGAAGTGAAAAGCGGCTCCATCACTGCGCCGTACGAGATACCCCTGCTCCTGATCCGTGGCCATGAGCCAGCGCTCGTCTCCGGAAGCAGTCAGGGTATAAGCCGGCCAGTTGTTAGAGCCGGCAGGGAGCAGCCACCCCTCCGCCGTACCGGTGGCGACGTCCATGAAGTAGAGACCGAGGTCCCGGGGGGCCTGCCCGTCGGCCAGTTCTACCCGGCGCAGCCAATGAGGCATGGGCGCCGGCACCGGCAGATCCTCCTCGATGGGGCGGGCAGCGTTCGGGGGCGGAGAAGATGGTGCTTGGCCGACTTGTCCGGGCTCAGGACCGGAGGTGGCAACCTGGGGCGCAGGGGGCGTTTCGTTCACGGACGGACCCGGCCTGGTGCACCCGGCGATCGTCATCAGCAGCAGGCAGACGGCAACGATTCTTCGCATCGTGACCACTCCTCGGCTGTACGACGTACAAGCAATCAGACTAGTTCCGCGGAACTGAACCGAGTGAACGGTGTGACACACGGCGTTATGGAACATTTTCTTTACCGCAGATTACGCGGATGATGGGATTATGCAGATGAGGGAAAGAGGCGGCGTCCCTTTGGGGACAAGTTTGCATGGTCGGCCCCCGAAAATCCTTGCATTGTTGGTGCGAACGGTGACTCGTGCCCCGGAACCCGCATGCTTTGACCGCTCAGGTCATCCATGCATGGGTTCCTGGGCACCGACCGTGCATGAGTGACTCGAACCAAGGGCCAGCACACATGCAGGCGTCCGCGGGCCCGCAGGGGGCTGCCCGGCACTGCGTAATCTGCGTAATCTCATAATCTGCGCAATCTGCGGTAAAACCGGTATCCCTTCCCTATTCCTTAACCACAAGGCAAAAAGAGTGGCGGTGCATCGCGATGCACCGCCATTCAACCACGGATAGGATTTGTCAGCCGACCATCCGGGGCCTTACAGACCGATCTTCACGCGGGTGGCGTAGAAGAGCACACGGCCCACCAGTTCGCCCACCACGACCAGGGCGACCAGCGCCCCGGCCAGGCCGGGCAGCGAGGTGACCTTCTGCTGCGCCCACCGGCGCCAGGCCAGGGGCATGACGATCGCGGCGCCCGCCACGACCAGGATCACCCGGGCCCAGTAGAAGACGGCATAGGGACCGGCCAGCAGGGCAGCGGTCTCAGCAGCCTCCGGCCCGGCGCTGCCAAGGTAGACACCGTTGCTCGCCACGGCCACCATCTGCAGGGCCAGCATGGCCAGGCCGCCGATGACCAGGGCAGAAAGGCCCTTCGGCTCCTCTCCCGCCTTCTTGCGGCAGTTCCCGGCAAAGACCACGGCGGTGCCAATCAGACCGGCGGTGGCGTAGAAGCCCACGGTGGTGCTGCCATGCTCCCAGGCCGGGAACGCGGTGCTACGGTAGATCATCGACATCACGAAGACGAGGCCGAGGCCGATCAGGCTGGTCAGAATGGCCCAGCCGTTCCGGGTCTCCACCTTGCCGGCCTCCTGGCGTTCGAAGACTAGGCTGATCAGCCAGGCGACGCCGAAGGAGACGGTCAGCACGATCTCCCGGCTCAGCCAGGAGGTGCCCAGGTTGGTCATAGTCAAAGCCGCATTCCAGGGGTAGCCCATGTGCAGCGTGGAGGCGATGACGCCGGCGACGCCCAGGCCGCCCACCAGCCACATGAAGCGCATCCGCTGCGCCTTCTCGGTCTGGGTCCAGGCCATCATCCGGCTGACGACGTAGATGCCCACCGCCGACTGGAGACAGAGGGTGTAGATGATCAACGGCAAATCATGGATGTTCATTTACCGTTCCCCTCCCATCGGTGAGCTGATGGCGCCCTTGGGCGGATTGATGCGCAGGTTCGGCTTGGTCCGGCTCGGATTGGCCAGGCCCTTCACGTTGGCGGTGCCGCCCTTCTCCTGATCCAGCTTCTCGATTTCGCCGAAGCTGATCAACTGGAACGGGCAGGCGTCGACGCAGACGGGACGCTTGCCATCGGCGAGGCGGTCGGCGCAGAAGTCGCACTTGCCGACCTTGCCGAGGTCGGGGTTGTACTGCGGGGCGTCGTAGGGGCAGGCCCAGACGCAGCTCTGGCAGCCGACGCAACGGTCCTGATCGACCATGACGATGCCGTCCTCGGCCCGCTTGTGCATGGCGCCGGTGGGGCAGACGTTGACGCAGGCCGGGTTGTCGCAGTGGTTGCAGGAGACGGAGAGCCAGTAAGCGGTGACGTTGGAAACCCAGGCGCTGCCCTGCTTAACCCAGCCGCCATCTTCATGCTTGACGACCTTGCGGAACAGCTGGCCAACTTCGAGGTTTGCCCGGTCCTTGCAGGCGATCTGGCAGGTCTTGCAACCGGCACAGTTCGCGGAGTTGACGTGGAAACCCAACTGCTTGCTCATGAGACGCAGGTCACCTCCTTAAAGCTTGGCCACCTGAACCAGGTTGGTGTGCTGCGGGTTGCCCTTGGCACCCGGGGTCGGATGGTACTTGGTGATGGTGTTGATGCAGCCCCGGGTATCAACGCCGTCCTTGTTCGGCGTGTACCAGGCGCCCTGGGGCAGGTCGGCCACGCCGGGCATGATCCCCTTGGAGACCCGGCAGGTCACATGGATCTCGCCGCGGTCGTTGAAGACCTTGACCATGTCGCCATCCTTGATGCCCCGCTCGGCCGCGTCGATCTCGTTGAGGGTGATCGCCTGCGGCTCCACCTCTTCCAGCCACTTGTTGTTGTCGTGGGTGGAGTGGACACGGCGCTTCACGTGGTGGCCCAGCAGCTGGAGCGGATACTTCTCCAGCAGGGCAGGATCGGCGTTGGGGCCTTCCCAGGCGGGCACGTACTTCGGAATGGCGGGCAGCTCCTTGGCATTGCCGCGCTCAGCCGCGAGCTTGGCCAGCTTCTCGGAGTAGATCTCGATCTTGCCCGACGGGGTGGAGAGCTTGTTCTTCTCGGGATCCTGGATGAACTTTTCGTAGGCAATGACCGGCTTGGTGTCCTTGCCGCGGTAGATGGGGTCCTTCAGCATGGCGTCCCAGTTGGGGAAGCCGGGGGTCTTGGCGGCAACGGCGTTGACGGCATCCTTGAGCCACTGCTCCCAGGTCTTGCCTTCGGTGAACTTCTGGCCGATGCCCAGCTTCTCAGCGACGCCGGAGCAGACTTCGTAGTTCGTCTTGATGTCGTGCAGCGGGGTGATCGCCGGCACGCCCAGGTAGAAGCGGTCGCCCATGACGTTGGTCGAGCCGCGGCCCAGGTGCATCCGCTCGTAGCTGGTGGCGTCGGGCAGGAGCACGTCGGCATACCGGGCGCTCGGGGTCATCATCACGTCGTGAATGACGATGAACTCGCAGAGCGAATCATCCGAGAGGACCTTGTGGGTATGGCCGGTGTCGGAGTGCTGGTTGATCATGGTGTTGCCGCCATAATTCCAGATGAACTTGATGTTGGTGTCCAGCTTCGGCACGTTCAGCAGGCCGTCGACCGGCTTCAGCTCGGTGCCCCGCTCGATCGCCTCAACCCACTGGAAGCAGGAGATGGAGGCCTTGACCGGGTTGGTGCCCGCCGCCAGGCTGATGGACGGGGCGCTCTTGCGGCCGTCGCGCAGGCCCGGGCCGCCGCCCTTGATGCCGATGTTGCCGGTCATGGCAGCCAGCACAGGCAGGCCGCGCACGGGCTGCTCGCCCATGGCATGCCGCTGCCAGCCGAGGTTCTGGATCATGGCGCAGGGCTTGGTGGTGGCGATCTCCCGGGCCAGGCGCACGATGGTGGCCGCCGGCACGCCGGTGATCTTTTCCGCCCACTCGGGGGTCTTCTTCACGCCGTCAGCCAGGCCCATGACGTAGGACCGGTAGCTGGAGTTGGCCGGGGCGCCCTTGGGCAGGGTCGCCTCGTCGAAGCCCACGGTGTACTTGTCCAGGAAGGCCTGGTTGTGCAGGTTCTCAGTCAGCATGACATAGGCCATGGCATCCATCAGAGCGTTGTCGGTGGTCGGACGGATGGGAATCCACTCGTCGGCCAGCGCCTTGGTGGTGTCAGAGAGGCGCGGGTCGATGACGATTACCTTGGCGCCGTTCTGCTTCGCCTTCAGCTGCCAGTAGAACTCGTTGCCGCCGCCAGGCTGGGTCTCGGCCGAGTTGTTGGCAAAGAGGACGATCAGCTTGGAATTCATCAGGTCATCGCTGGAGTTGGACTCCAGCTTGCCGAAGGTGTAGGGGCCCGCCCAGTTGTAGCAGGCGGAGGAATACGTATTGTAATAGTTCAGGTAGCCGCCCAGCATATTGAGGAGCCGGGTGACCGGGGTCCGGGTGGTGCCGTCGGTGCCGGACGCGTACTGGACGTAGAGCGCCTGGTTGCCGTACTTCTTGATGATACGGTCCAGGTTCTCGGCGATCAGCTTGTAGGCTTCGTCCCAGGTGATGGGCTCGAACTTGCCTTCGCCGCGCTTGCCCACCCGCTTCATGGGCTGCTTGAGCCGGTCCGGGTTGTAGACAAACTGGCGGGTGGCACGGCCGCGCAGGCAGCCCCGCATGGCCGGGAACCCATCGCGGTCCATCTGATCGGTGTCGACCCGGATGATGGTGTCATCCTGGACGTGAAGCTGGAGCGCGCAGGAGTAGCCGCCGCAGTTGACGGTGCACTGCTGGGGGACTACCTTGACCGGGCCCGGGGCGGGAGCGGCGGAAGCCGTGCCGTCGATCAGCTGCAGGCCACTCTGGGTGGCCGCGACGCCGCCCACGGCAGCGCCTGCGCCGACAACAGCCGACCATTTCAGGAAGGTGCGCCGCGACAATTCAGGCTTCAATCAGGAACCCTCCTTTTCACTCAGATGAGCGACGGCGCCGCCAGCAACCGGCGGACCTCGCTCAGGTCAAGGCGGAGCAGGCCCAGGGTCAGCCGTGCCAGTCCGCCATAGAACCCGCTTTCAGAGGCGGCCTCGGCCTGGGAGACGAACTTGTCGGCCCAGCGGAGAAGGTTCTCCTCCAGGCACTCCCGCTGCCCTTCGAGCAGCGTGCGGGCGCCCGGCTCGTCGCCGGCGGTGAGCCGCTCGGCAGTGCGGGCAGCCAGGGCGGCGAGGAACTGCAGTTGCAGGCTGATGTGATCTTCGGGCTGCCGTTCTGTCTCGGCGACGACCAGGCCGAACCGGGCGAAGAGCGCCCGCAGCTTAAGGGTCTCCTCCCCCATCAGCACGTGCTCACGGTCCAGGTAGACCGATTGCCAGGGCGGCGCATCGGCGGGGCCGAGGAAGCCGAAGAGGTGATAGAACTCCTGCCGCAGGTCGGTCAGGTTGGCTTGGGGCAGCGCATTGGCGATTCTGGTCAGGCCCTGTTCCACGTCGGGGAGGCCCCGGCCCAGGGGCCAGTCTGCCACGAAGTCCGGGTGGGAGAGCATCGTAAGTACCTGCTCATCCGGCGGGGTAAGGAAGAGGTCGGCCAACAGGCGGTATACCTGGCTCCGCACCTCAAAGGGAAGGGTGAGATCGTCTGCCATGGAGCACCCCTTCTTTCGCGTCTGTAAGCAGCATGTTCGCATTCATTGTCGGTTAGCGGCGAGTCGCAGGATATCACTCGGTCGGGCCTTTCTGCGCCCACCTTCGCACAAAGGTTGCATGTACGAAGTTGGCGCACAGGCCGTTTGGACTATTGGCAAAGGGTTTTGGCGATTTCGACCTAGATAAAGTCCTTCGGTGATGGCGGGCGGACGGGAGACGGTTTGGCCGCGAGTGGCCGCGGGTAGACGCGATGGGGCTATTGACCGCCTGCCATGTGGCTGAGGTGATGGCTTGCCCTGGGAGGAGTGGGCGGCACCGGTTGGTGCTGGGGCAGTCATGGTACAGCATGAATGAAGTTGATCCCATCGATCGGGGATCGTTTTCTTGTGCTGGCTGTTGGCGTGAAGATCAGGGTAGTTTCGCGTCATATCGTATCGTTTCGCATCGTTTCCCATCATTTCGCATGATTTCGCGTCATTTCGCATCATGTTTTTGCATGTTTATCCATGTTTTTGGATGTTATTCCCTGTTCTTGCATGTTCTTTCACGCAAATGCATAACGATCCAGTCCTTTCACATGGTTGGCCGTTTCAATTCACCACCCCCGGTTCTTTCGTTCGGCGCGTGAAAACGCCCGGCCCTGAATCCCGCGTCCTGCAGTCGTTCCACACGCCCTCATATTCCTTCGTTCGCCCCCGGGGTTCTCACGCTGTTGCCGATCTGTTACAGCACGCTCCGCATCTCTCCGTTTTGTTGTGTCTTATCATTTTCTTTCTCGTTTTTTGTTGTTCTGTCTTTTCACCGGCCAAAGGAGGCTCATTCTGCTCTCCCCGGCCCGATCCATCTGGCGGCATCTCCACCCGTCCCGAATCGCTGCAACCCTTGCCAGCCCTGGTCCCGGGTCCTCAGCCGTGCTCGGCGCAAGTCGCCCCCGTCCCCCCTCCTGCATATTGGCTGCATGCATAAAAAACCAGCCCGTTTCCGGGCTGGTTCAAGTGATGACAATGCCACTTTTCGACCGCAATTGAGACTATCTGCGGTGACCGAGTTTCATGCTGATGTCGGCTAACAACAGCAGTAAAAGTACCTTCCAGACGAAATCGATGATGCCGGCAAAACGGAGCTCCTCGTGCAGGGATGTGGTCAGCAGGAGAGCGAGTATGACCACACCAATGCCAAGGGCTCCAACTTTGAGGACTGACCGAGCCCGATCCATGTTCTTCTCCCCCTCGTCTGTCAGGTCTGCTGCAACATCATTCAGACGAGTTGGGCGGCAGAATGTTCCTGTGATTATCCGGCAGGCACCGTCAGTGCGTAAGCGCATCAGCGGGGCAGTAAGTCTTGTGGTTGAGGAATAGGGAAGGGATACCGTTTTTACCGCAGATTACGCAGATTATGGGATTACGCAGATAAAACACTCGAATTGGTGTCGCCGTCATTCGAACATTTGTTTGTTAGTGCCCGTATACCAGGGGGGATGAAGACGGGAGGCGTGAGGATGCAGGAGTTTCTACATGGGGGTCTGACTGAAAAGGTTCTTGGAGCTGCTTTTGAGGTCCATAGACTACTGGGGCCTGGTTTTCTGGAGTCTGTGTACGAGGAAGCACTTGCTGTAGAGCTGGAGCGCAATCAACTGGTGTTCGAACGACAAGTGGAAGTCCCCATTTTCTATAAGACCGCTCGGGTTGGCACTCATCGTTTGGACCTGGTTGTCGCAAAGAACGTGGTTGTGGAACTGAAGACGGTGAGAGAACTAGCAGATATTCACACGGCAGTCGCACCCTCGTACCTAAAGGCGGCCAACCTATCGGTGGCTCTGCTGCTCAATTTCGCCACTCGAAGCCTGGCGTACAAACGGGTCACGCTCAAACAGTCGCCTATGTCATCTGCGTAATCCCATAATCCGCGTAATCTGCGGTAAAGAAAGTGTTCCATAACTCCGTGTGTCACACCGTTCACCCGCCATACAGCGGGCCGTTCATAGCAAAACCAGGGCACACAATGCCCTGGTCTTGCTTGCTGATACCGGTCCCCGCATTCATGCTCAGCGGGCCAGCCTTGTTGATACACCTCGTCTACCGTGCCCGAAACAGGGTCTAACCGGCCCTACTCTGCCAGCGCCTGTTCGACGGCCGCGGCAGCGTGGAGTCGAGTCGTATCAAACAAGGGCACGCTCGCGTCCTCGGCACCGACCAGCAGCCCGATCTCCGTACACCCAAGAATAATCCCTTCCGCCCCGCGGGCCACGAGGCCGGACATCACAGCCCGGTAGGCGGCCCGCGACTCCTCCCTCACAACGCCCTGACACAGTTCGCCGAAGATCACCTGGTGAACCATCTGGCGGTCCGTCGGCTCGTCCGGCACCAGCACCTCGAGGCCGAACCGCTCCTCCAGCCGCTGCCGGTAGAACCCATCTTCCATGGTAAAGGCGGTGCCCAGCAGGCCAATGCGCTTGATGCCGGCGGCGACAATGGCCGCGCCGGTGGGATCGGCGATGTGCACCAGGGGGATCCCAACCGAATCCTGAACGGGACCCGCTACCTTGTGCATGGTGTTGGTGCAGATGAGGAGGAACTCCGCCCCGGACTGCTCAAGGCGCCGGGCTGAGGCTCTCAGCATCTCGGTGGCTTCGTCCCAACGGCCGGAGCGCTGCCGGCTGGCGATCTCCTCAAAGTCAAAGCTGTCCAGCAGGATCTTCGCCGACCGCAGGCCTCCGAGCCGCTCACGGATCCCCTGGTTGATTAACCGGTAATACTCCACGCTCGATTCCCAGCTCATGCCGCCGATCAGGCCGATGGTTTTCATCGATGAGGTCCTCCGTTCTGTGCTGTCATCTGCTGCGAACCCGGCAAGCCTCCTGCAAAACCGCACCAAGGCGGGCGATCCCCTCGGTGATCTCCCCGGGCGAAACGTTCCCGTAGCTAAGTCGCAGGTAGGGCGCCGGGGCTGGGCCCGGAAAGAAGAGGTCCCCCGGGGCGAAGGCCAGGTCGTTGGCCAGGGCCCGCCGGTACAGGTCGACCACGTTTACCTCCTCGGGCAGGCGCACCCAGAGGTGCATGCCGCCAGCCGGGGCTGTCCAGCTCGTTCCGGTCGGGAACGAGGCCTCCACTGCAGCCACCATGCGCGTTTGGCGGCAACGCAGCTCCTGACGGAGCATAGGGAGGTGCCGCTCCAGGTGGCCTGCGGCCATGAAGTGGGCCAGGGCCAGCTGAAGGACCATGGGGCTGTTCACATCGGTCGCCTGGCGCACCCGGGCGAAGCGCTGCACCTGCTCCGGGCTGGCGACCAGGTAGCCCAGGCGGAGCCCCGGCAGGAGCGACTTGGTAAAGGAACCAACGTGGATGACAGGCCCGCCGAAAGCGCAGAGCGCCGGAGGAGCGGGGCTGTGAAACTCCAGCTCGTTGCAGACCCCGTCCTCCAGAATGGTCAGCTCGCACTGCTCCGCCACCCTTACCAGATGGCGGCGGCGCTCCAGCGACATCGT
>Ga0196970_1001785_pt1 | contig 12926 bp, 11 predicted proteins | sample S1v_513CmetaG_FD_148672 | JGI IMG/M metagenome (GOLD analysis project Ga0196970, IMG submission 148672) | Soil microbial communities from Anza Borrego desert, Southern California, United States - S1+v_5-13C | ecosystem: Environmental > Terrestrial > Soil > Desert | place: USA: California... | reverse complement strand
CCGAGAGGGTGTGAATCCGCATCGGCTTCGCCTTGATCTCGATTAACTTCCCCTCGGCATCTTTGACCTGGCGGGGCCAGGCCTTGGCCGTGGTATCTGCGGCGGCGGTCTTCATCGAGCTATCTGGGGTTCTCTGCTGATCCGATCCCGAAACAGCAGTCGGTCGGCCGCCGCAGCCGGCGACGAAGATGAGGGTGCATAGAACAACGAGCATACGTCTGATCATAGATGAGTAGCCTCCCGATCATCATAGGTTAGGGCGTCAGGGTGCGAATCGGCGACGGTTGCGGTACAGGAGCCAGAGGAAAAAGGGGGCGCCTGCGATGGCGGTAATGATCCCGACCCGCACCTCGGCAGGCTCCACGATCACCCGGGCGAGCGTATCAGCCGTAACGAGGAACGCGGCGCCGCCCAAGGCGCTGGCGGGAATCAGCAGCCGATGGTCGGGTCCCGTGATCAGGCGCAGCATGTGGGGGACGACCAACCCCACGAAGCCGATGATCCCGGAGACAGAGACGGCAGCCCCCGTCACAAGCGCCACGCCGAGCAGCAGCCAGCGGCGTACTGCCGTCACGCGAACGCCCAGGGAGCGAGCCTCTTCGTCGCCCAGAAGCAGCAGGTTCAGTTCCCTGCTATACCACAGGAGCACAGCCATTCCCACAAGAATGGGGAGTCCCGCCATGCGCACGTGCCGCCATGCCCGGGCTTCCAGACCACCGGAGAGCCAGTAGACGATCTCGCGGAGAACGTCCTGGTTATTGGCTGTCAGGGTGATCACCAAGCTGACCATGGCGCCCACGAACGCGCTAACCGCCATACCGGTCAGCAGCAGAGCGGTTGGCGTCCCCCGCCCGATGACCCGCGCAATCCCGTAGACCGCCAGGGCGGCGCCCAGCGCTCCGATGAACGCCATGGCCGGAACGCTCAGCTGCGTCCATCCGTAGAGTCCGCTGGCAATCGCCACGACACCGCCCAGGGCGCCCCCGGCGCTAACCCCGATGATACCCGGGTCCGCCATGGGGTTGCGAAAGAGCCCTTGCATGCCAGTCCCGGCAGCGGCCAATCCACCGCCAACCAGTGCGGCGACGACAATCCTTGGCACACGAACCTGCATCACAATATCCCGGTACTCCGGCACCGCACCGGTACCCAGGGCGGCCTGCAATACCTGGCCGTAGGGGATGCGAACGGAGCCGTGGGCGCCAGCCACCAGCGTGACCAGCAAGAGGAGCCCGGTCAGGACGCCCAGGAGAAGGGCCGGCTTGGCTTGTCGCATCTATGGGGCACCTCCCAGCAGGGAAACCACGCGCATCTGCATTCCTCCTTGATGGAAAAACAAATAACCCCGACTCTCCGAAGAGCCGGGGTTGGTCACGCAAGTCCCAAAATCCGTCGCCGCGCATTGCACAAGAAAGGCGAATGACAGGGGGTCAGCGCAACTTCTCCCAGTCCGCGGAGAGAAGATGTTGAACGTCCCTGGCAGGTCTCCTGACTCTCGGATCATCATCTTCCGGCGTCTTCCCGTCGAATTGACAGTGACTTGTTGCCGAAGGACTCCCCGATCACAGTGGCGCGACCGTGGCGGATTTGCACCGCCTTCCCTTTTCACCCCAAGTGGGGCACCAGGTAGTTTTCGGTTGTTGGGTAAGTGTAGCATCCGTGGCACGAAAAAGTCCAGTAGATAACATTGCGTGTCGACTGGTCCCACGCCGACGACTATCAGACGCCAGCCGAATAGAGTAGGGGCCGCCCTTTCGAGCGACGCCCCCTCGTCAAACCGGACTTGCGGTTTTCCCGCATCCGGCTTACGCCGGTCGTAGCCCTACAACAGGGAGTAAGTCGTCATCGTGGCCGCCGGCTGGTGCAAGCTGGATGCTCTTCTTCAACGTGAACCATAGGCGTCTGCGTGAGTCTTCCATGGTCCATCGGCTGTCAGTCGGCTGTCAAAACCGCAGGTGAACGCAAAAAGGCTGTAGGGAATAAAACCCTACAGCCCTTCTGTTACATGGTGCCCGAGGCCGGACTCGAACCGGCACGGCCAGTTACGACCGCAGGATTTTAAGTCCCGTGCGTCTGCCATTCCGCCACTCGGGCGAGCAGCGAACTCAATGATACGACCTCGCGCCCCGAAAAGCAAGAACGCAAAAAACGGGCGCCCAGGGCGCCCGCTGCCACTCAATTTCCCTTCGGAGCGCCCTTCTGGTACACGGTCTCGTTCGGATACACATACCCCATGGTCTTCGCCAGGTACTCCAGGTACGCATCGCTGGAGATCTGCTCAATCTTGTCATCCAGCGCCTTCACCTGGCGCTGCTTCATTTCGATTTCCTGGTCGAGCTGCTCAGCCCGGGCGTTTACCGCCTGCAACTGCTGCTCCGTGGTGCGGAAGCTCTGCGCACTGACCACGCTCACCGCTGCCAGGGCAAAAATTAGCGCGCCCGACAACCAGTGCCGCTTGAGCGCGTTGCGCTTGGGCCGGCGTACTGGTGCAGGCGCGGAAAACTCGACCTGATCATCTTCAATATGCCGTTTCAGTCTACCAGAACTCATTCCTCTTCCTCCCTGTCGGCGGAGTCAAAGAGTCCGAGCGTGTCGCCGGGCAGAACGATGACGACCTGGTACCCTTTGGTTTTCGCCCGGTTGTACAAAGTCGCGACAGTGCCTGACGCCAGCGATAGGCGCTTTGCAACTGCATCGTTGCTCATGCCCATTTCCTTCAGAACGACAACCTGCCGTTCCCGGAAGCTAAGCTTCTCGGCACCGCGGATTTCGATGTTCACAGCAGCGACCCGCCTTCATCGTTGTGCACAGCCTGTGGATATACTGTGTACAATCTGAGTACAACCTGTGTACATCCTTGATACAGTTTTTATACGTTTCTCTGGCAACGCCGAAAATCCTTCTCGCGCGCTGTAAAAATCTACAGCAGTGCGCGCTGGAAGGATTGTCAGACTCCTTTATGAGACACTACCGCCGCTTCCGGCCCCCCGGAGGGCCCAACAGCCAGTGTCGCAGCCGCCGCTTCAGACGGCGTTTCGTCAACAAATAATGCAGCTTCACAAATCGATACGGCCCGTTGAGCGGCGCCAGCAGCCAGCGCCCAAGGCGGTCCAGCAGTCGCCAGACGCCCATGCCCAAGTCGGCGACCCAGCCGGCAATCGTCAATACCGCCGCCCAGAGCACGCCCACCACCCAAACCACCGGCCCGACAATCAGCCGCATGACTAGGGTTGCGATCAGATCCGCAATCCATTCCAGCACGCCGATGACCGTCAGGTAGATCGCCCGCACCACCGGGCTCGCCAGCCAGTAGTACAGCCCGATGCCGATCAGCAGCGCCACCACCACATAGCCCCGCCGGTCGCCCCAGTTCCCGAAGAACAGGGCGCCCGAAAGTGCCAGCGTCGCCACCGCCCAGAACAGCAGATCGGCGGCGGCGGCCAGCCAGGCGTTGGGGCGGTAATGGCCCCGGGCCACCCTGAGCAGGTCGAAGAGCGTGCCCAGTACGGCGCCGCACAGGGTAATCATGAAAAAGCCATAGAACTGCAGGTCCAGCCGCTGCAAGACTCGTCCCCCTCCCGGCACCGCAGGCGCCTCAGGAGAAAGGTATGCGACAAGCCCTGTGGACAGACCGGTACGTCAGGCGAGTATTCCGTGGCCCTACATTCTTCGCGGTGAAACCGTGAACTCCTCCGCGCACCAGCAAAAAAGCACGAGGAAATCACCTCGTGCTCCACTACAAATCATATACAAAATCTACGCGCGCCGGAGCCGCCCCTACCGCAGGAGCCGCTCCAAAAAGCTCCGCGTCCGCCCCTGTCTCGCCTTTCCGGCCCGCGTCGTCGCGTACACAAGCGAATTTACATAACCCTCCACCGCGAAGCGGCCGGATTCCAGGTCCAACTGCTTGATGTTCAGGTCCTCGCCCTTGAGCGTCAGTGTCCCCATCTGTGTCTCCATCACAATTTGCCGATCATCATAACTTTCCACGGCGGTCACGCCGGTTACCGTCAGCTGCTCCCGGTCGAAAAGCTGCAAGCCGTGCCGTCCCTGGGCGCTCACGGGGCCGGCGCCCGGCATGGACAGGGTGTGGGCCTCCCGGCGGTCGTTTCTGTTCTCCATACCTCGCGTGTACCTCCTCCAAGAGAGAACCCAGGCGTCACTCCCATGCCTATTCCCCCTGTCCGGGACACAGTACACCCGCTCCCAACAAAAAACGTTTCTCGCAATCTCACGTTGCGTACCGAACCGTCTCCGTCACATTCACGTATTGGGATATAAATACACGGTTCTCCGCCCAGTCATTTGAGTCGTGAACGTTTCCCCTCTGTCAACCGCCCCGGTTTTCGCCCCGAGCGTGAATCAAATGCGTGCCAGGAGGAGGCGGGTCGAATGCATAGTCTCTTGAAGCGCCTGGAAGAGCACCGACTGAGTGAGAGCAAGCTCACCTGGGAGGGAACCTTCGCCGACTACCTGGAGCTAGTCGCGAAGCACCCTCACATCGCCCAGTTCGCCCATGCCCGTATCTACCACATGATCGTGTCGGCCGGCGTCAAGGAAGTGGGGGGCATCCGCCGCTATAACTTCTTCGAAAAAGAACTCTTCGGCCTGGACAAGTCGCTCGAGCGCCTGGTGGAAGAGTACTTCCACCCCGCCGCCCGCCGGCTGGATGTTCGCAAGCGCATCCTGCTGCTCATGGGCCCGGTCAGCGGCGGCAAGTCCACCCTGGTCATGATGCTCAAGCGTGGGCTCGAGGCCTACAGCCGCACCGAGGCAGGCGCCCTGTACGGCATTAAGGGCTGCCCCATGCACGAAGAGCCCCTCCACCTGATTCCCAAGGAGCTCCGGGCCGAAGTCGAGCAGCAGCTGGGCGTCGTCATCGAAGGCGAACTCTGCCCCTCCTGCCGGCTCATGCTCAAGGAAAAGTACGACGGCCAGGTGGACAAGGTCCCGGTCGAACGGGTGGTCCTCTCGGAGTCCGAGCGTGTCGGCATTGGCACCTTCAGCCCGTCCGACCCCAAGTCGCAGGACATCGCCGACCTCACAGGCTCCATCGACTTCTCCACCATCGGCGAGTACGGCTCCGAATCGGACCCCCGCGCCTACCGGTTCGACGGCGAACTGAACAAGGCCAACCGGGGCATCATGGAGTTCCAGGAAATGCTCAAGCTCGACGAAAAGTTCCTCTGGAACCTCCTCAGCCTCAGCCAGGAAGGCAACTTCAAGGCCGGCCGGTTCGCCCTCATCTCCGCCGATGAAATGGTCGTGGCACACACCAACGAAACCGAGTACCGCCAGTTCATCGCCAACAAGAAAAACGAAGCGCTGCAGAGCCGCATCATCGTCATGCCGGTCCCTTACAACCTGAAGGTCAGTGAAGAGGTCAAGATTTACGATAAGCTCATCGGCCAGTCCGACTCCCGGAATGTCCATATTGCCCCGCACGCCCTGTATTCGGCTGCCGTCTTCAGCGTCATGAGCCGTCTGAAGGAGTCCAAAAAAGCCGGCATGGATCCGGTCAAGAAGATGAAGCTGTATGACGGTATCGAAGTCGAAGGGTTCAAGCTGAAGGATGTCTACGAACTGCAGCAGGAGTTTGAGGGCATCGAAGGCATGAGCGGCGTCGACCCCCGGTACGTCATCAACCGCATCTCCTCGGCCATCATCCAAAAGGGCGAAAACAGCGAGAAGTCCTGCATCAACGCGCTGGATGTGCTCCGGGCCCTCAAGGACGGCCTCGACCAGCACCCCTCCATCACCCGGGAGGAAAAGGAGCGGCTGCTCGCCTTCATCGCCCTGGCCCGTCAGGAGTACGACGAACTGGCCAAGAAGGAAGTCCAGAAGGCCTTCGTCTACGCCTACGAAGAGAGCGCCCGGAACCTGCTCAGCAACTACCTCGACAACGTCGAGAACTACTGCAACGGCACCAAGATCAAGGACCCCATCACCGACGAACTGCACGATCCGGATGAAAAGCTCATGCGCTCCATCGAAGAGCAGATCGGTGTCTCGGAAAACGCCAAAAAGGCCTTCCGTGAAGAGATCCTCATCCGCATCTCCACCTACGCCCGCCGTGGCATGACCTTCGAGTATGACAGCCACGAGCGCCTAAAGGAAGCGATCGAAAAGAAGCTCTTCGCCGACCTCAAGGACGTAGTGAAGATCACCACCTCCGCCAAAACGCCGGACGCCGAGCAACTACGGCGCATTAACGAAGTCGTGGCCCGGCTCATGAAGGAGCACGGCTACTGCGTCTCCTGCGCCAACGAGCTGCTGAAGTACACGGGCTCCCTGCTCAATCGGTAACCCACAGCCAAAGGGGCGGGTAGGCTCAGCCGCCCGCCCCTGAACGCCTCTAGCCAAGGAGGGACGACGGTCGTATGACAACATCTCGCTTCAGCATCTCCCGTGAAGACTGGTCCCTGCATCGCCAGGGGCAGATGGATCAGGAGCGCCACCTGGAGAAAGTCCGCGAGGCGATTAAGAAGAACCTGGCGGACATCATCAGCGACGAGTCGATCATCACCAGCGACGGCAAGCGGATGGTGAAGGTGCCCATCCGTTCTATGAACGAATATCGCTTCCGCTACAGTTGGGAGAAGCAGGAGCGGGCCGGCCAGGGCAACGGCAACAGCCAGGAAGGCCAGGTCATTGCCAAGGACGGCTCCGCCCAGCAGAAGGGCCCTGGCAAGGGGAAGGGAGCCGGCGAGGACGAAGGCGAGGACTACTACGAAGCCATGATGTCCGTCGACGAGCTGGGCGCCCTGCTGTTCGAAGACCTGGGCCTGCCCCATCTCGACCCGAAAAAGCAGCCCGACCTGACGGCCAAGAAGTATCAATGGGAAGATGTCCGCAAAACCGGCCTCCAGGCCAATATCGACAAAAAGCGCACGATCATGGAAGCCATGAAGCGCAACCTCCTGCACGGCAAACCGCCACTGGAGGGCTTCAGCCGCCAGGACCTGCGCTACAAGACCTGGGAGGAGAAGTTTGAGCCGCAAACCAGTGCCGTCGTCCTCGCGATGATGGACACCTCCGGTTCCATGGGCGAGTTCGAGAAGTATATCGCCCGCGGCTTCTTCTTCTGGATGGTCCGCTTCCTGCGCACCCGGTACGACAACGTGATCATCCACTTCCTCGCCCACTCCACCGAAGCGAAGGAAGTCACCGAAGCGGAGTTCTTCACCAAGGGCGAAAGTGGCGGCACTCGCTGCTCCTCGGTTTACGACCTGGCGCTGCGCATCATCGCCGAGAAGTACCCGCCTGACCTCTACAACCTCTACCCCTTCCATTTCAGCGACGGCGACAACCTGTCGTCGGATAACGCCAAGTCGGTCGAGCTGGTTACCAAGCTGCTCGATACCTGCGCGATGTTCGGCTACGGCGAGATTGACGCCACCGCCGGCGGGCCAGCCTACTACCGGAGCAGCACGCTGCACGCTCTGTTTCAGCGAGAAGTGCATCACCCACGCTTTTCCTCGTGCATCATCAAGGACAAGTCGGAGGTCTTCAAGGCGCTGCGGACCTTCTTTGGCCCCGACGCCATGGCCGCCGTGCAGGGGGTGAGTTAGCCATGCAGCTTTCGCCAAAAGGGCCCAGCGAACGACAGCCCATGTCAGATTCCGACATGGAGCAGTTGGAGGAGGCGATTCACCGGATCGTCGAAAAGGCCCAGGCCTTCGGCCTGGACTTCTACGAAATGCGCTATGAAGTCTGCCCGGCAGACATCATATACACCTTCGGAGCTTACGCCATGCCCACCCGGTTCTCGCACTGGTCTTTCGGCAAGTCGTTTCACCAAATGAAGACCCAGTATGACTATGGCGTGTCAAAAATCTACGAGCTGGTCATCAACTCCGACCCGTGCTACGCCTTCCTCCTGGACAGCAACTCGCTGCTCCAAAACAAGCTCATCGCTGCCCATGTGCTGGCGCACTGCGACTTCTTCAAGAACAACTACCGCTTCCGGCCAACCAACCGGCAGATGGTGCACGCCATGGCATCCTTCGCCAACCGGGTGCTCCAGTACGAGCAGGACCTGGGCCGGGCCAAGGTCGAGCGGTTCCTGGATGCCGTGCTCGCCATTCACGAACACGTCGACCCACACGCCAGCAGCGGTGGCGGCTCAGGCCGGCCGGAGGCGCAGGCGCCGCTTCGTGCAGCAACCAAAGAAGAGTCGCCTTACGATGACCTCTGGTCGCTGGACAGCATCGGCAAGGCGACGGCGGGGTCTGCCCCGGTACCTGCACCCGAAAAGCCACCCAAGCCGTCCGCCAGCCGCGACCTGCTCCTGTTCATCATGGAGCGCTGCCCGGACCTGCAGGACTGGCAGCGGGACATTCTCTCCTCCTTGCGCAACGAAATGCTCTACTTCCGCCCGCAAATGGAGACGAAGATCATGAACGAGGGCTGGGCCTCCATCTGGCATGCCCGCATTATGCGGGAGATGGACCTCACGCCCGACGAGAGCCTGGAGTTCGCCCGCATGCATGCCAGCGTACTGGCGCCAAGCCGGTTCCAACTCAACCCGTATCATTTGGGCTTCCACGTGTTCGAAGATATCGAGCGCCGCTACGGCCGGGAGAAGATCTTCGAAGTGCGTGAGGTGGATTCCGACGTCTCCTTCATTCGTAACTACCTGACCAAGGAGCTGGTGGAGAAGCTTGACCTCTTCCTGTTCGCCAAGCAGGGCGACGAGTGGCGCATTACCGCCACAGGCTGGGAGAAGGTGCGCGACGGCATCGTCGGGCAAATCACCAACTGCGGCTTCCCGTACATTTACGCAGAGGAACACGACTACAACCGGCGGGGCGAACTCTACCTGCGGCACGCCTTCGAGGGGGTCGAGCTTGACTCCATCTACGTAAAAAAGACGCTGCCCCATGTGTACCACCTGTGGCAGCGCCCGGTCCATTTGGAGACGTTTGAAGATAACCACCGGGTCCAGTACACCTACAACGGGCAGGAAGTGGAGCGCAGGCTCCTCTCGTGACAGCACGCAAAAGGGAGCGGGGTGTTGTCCCCGCTCCCTTGTTTGTTGCATCAGGCCTCTGCTGCAATCGGCTCTGGGTGCTGCTTGATTTCGCGTACCGGCGAGAACCAGAGCCAGACCACGGCAGCCAGTTTGCCCAGGCAGGCGACCACCAGGGCGCCCCGCAGGCCAATCGACTCACCGAGAATGCCGCCCACCAGCGTTCCGACCAGGGTAAAGGTCCAGTCCGATATGCGCAGCGTTGCGTTCACCCGGCCGAGGAAGCGGCTGGGCGTCACCGCCTGGCGCAGACTCGTCACGTTGATGGCAAAGACCATCATCGCACCGTCACCGACTAGTTGCTGCGCCACGAGCATAGCGATCACGACGGGCATCGGGCCGGTGGCGCCCGCGAGGAAGGCGATGGAAGCACCGGTCATAAAGGCAGCGCCGATCAGTGATGTCCCAAGGCCAAAGCGCCGAACCACCGGGGCCGCGAGCACGGCGCCGAAGAAGGCACTCACGCCGCCGGTAGCAAAGATCACCCCGGCGAGCGACGGCGATACCTGAAGCTCCCGCAGCACGAAGAGCATGATCACCGTACCAATGATGTTTCCAAACAGGTTATTGAGGCCATCGGCTGCCACCAGGGCCCGCAGCACGGGGTTCCCGAAGAGCACCTGCACGCCGGCTTTGATCTCCGTCCACATGCCGGCACGGGCCTCTGGAGCCGGGGGCGCCGGCTCGGGCTTGCGAATGCGCAACAGGAAGACGGCCGAAACCACGAACGAGATCGCATCCAGCAGGATGGTGATGGGAGCCGTTAAGGCCTGTACCAGGAAGCCAGACAGACCAAAGCCGGTGATTTCGGCAATGGAAACCGTCGCTTCCATCTTGCTGTTCGCCTCCACCAGGTGCGACGACTCGACCAGTGACGGCATGTAGGACTGGTATGCCACATCAAAGCAGATGGTGAGAATGGAGATGAAGAAGGCAACCGTGTAGACCCAACCCATGGTCAGGCTGCCAAGCAGAAAGAGCAGGGGAATCAGCCCCATGAGCAGGGCACGGCCGAAGTCGGCGACGATCATGATTGGGCGTCGGCGCAGGCGGTCAACCCAGACGCCGGCAAAGAGCCCTGCCACCAGGCCAGGGGCGACTTCCACGGCCCGCAGCAGGCCGACCTGCATGGGGGTGGCTTCAAGCATCAGCACAACCATCATGGGCAGAGCGATTCTGCCAATAAGCGAGCCAAACATCGAAACGGTCTGGCCCGACCACAGCTTAAGAAAATCCGAGTGACCCCACAACCCAGACAAACGCCGGGACATAAACTTTCCTCCATCGAATGATTTGGGGGAAACAACGCCAGTCTGGCCGGTTGTTGGGGGCGGTGCCGCATGCCGCGCATCAGATTAACACCCGGATGAACCCGTCAAATCCACCGAATGTAGAAGACGAGATTCGCGACAAAATTGTTCCATAAGGATGTGAAAAGCCATGTCCCATTTTGCGGGCATGGCTTCTTCGCGCTCCCTATTCAGGGTCGTCTTCGAGGTGAGGCAGTTCGCCCTCCGTCTTGAAGGTCTCGGCCTTCACTTCGTAAAGCTCCTTCGCCTCAGCCGCCCGGACATTCTCCCGGACTTCGGTGATCTGCACGGTCAACTGCCGGCGGCCAAAGTCAATCGCCACCACGTCGCCCGGCTTCACCTCGGTCCCGGCCTTCGCCCGGCGCCCGTTGATCATCACCCGGTCGCCGTCGCAGACCTCCTTGGCCAGCGTGCGCCGCTTAATAATCCGGGAGACCTTGAGAAACTTGTCAATGCGCATCAGTGTCACCTCACAGGGTGGTACCTAGTTACATTTATTCTTAGCCACGTGCCCGGGGCGGGCCCGCCAGGCCCAGGTCCGGTTTCTGTTTGAGGGGCCAGGCGGGTGGGCGCGCCATGGGGGGCTCTGTGCCAGGGATGTTCAGTGCGGGCGTCATGGGGATGCCCTGAGTGACGTTCAGGGGTGAGCCTAGAGGCAGTTGGTCCCGCTACCTGACTGCTAAGGCGGCACCGGGCGGTGCGCTACCCGACTGGGTGGCAGCCCCGGTTTCCGGTGACGCCGCTAGCCCGAAGGGCCTACTGCCTCTTGGCGAGCCCCTGGGGAGCCAGGGCGTTCCCATGGCGCCCGCACGACCCGCCGGGGTGCCCCTATGGCGACCCCACCGTCACGCCCGGAACGTACCGCAAATAAGAAACCGGACCCCCCAGAGAGAGGGCCCGGTCCGGGTGCGTGAACTTACACGCTCTCCTTGAGCTCCTTGCCGGGACGGAAAGCGGGGACCTTGCCGGCGGGGATCTTAATGGTGTCGCCGGTCTGCGGGTTGCGGCCGGAGCGGGCAGCGCGGGTGCGAACTTCGAAGGTACCGAAGCCAACCAAGGAAACCTTGTCACCCTGGTTCAGAGCGCCCTTGATGCTCTCGATAACGGCGTTGATGGCCTTCTCGGCGTCCTTCTTCGTGAGGTCAGCCTTTTCCGCGACGCTAGCGACCAATTCCTGCTTGTTCAAGACTCAAACTCCCCTTTCGGTAGCTTGTGTGGTGAGGTAGAACCCGCTGAGCCGTATTCGGCAAGGCTTTCACGAATTCCTCCTGTACTTTCTAGGACTGGGTCTATTTTTTCCCGTATTTTTGTGTTATTTCTACCTGCTTCGCCTCATCCCAAAGCACATCCATCTCCTGAAGGGTCAATTCCGACAGGATTCGACCTTGCTCAGCCGCCCGGCGCTCAATATGTTGAAACCTGCGAACAAATTTCGCAACCGTTCCCGTCAGCGCAACCTCAGGATCTACCTTGAGCATCCGGGCCAAATTGACCACCGCAAAGAGCAAGTCGCCAACCTCGCCCTCCACCTGTTCCGGCGCGGCGTCCAAAACCTCCGACAGCTCCTCGCGCACTTTGCTGGCCGGCCCCGCAACATCGTCCCAGTCAAAGCCGACCTTCGCCGCCTTCTTCTGAACCTCGTTCGCCCGTGACAGCGCCGGCAGGGCGCCCGAAATCCCCTTCATCAGGGACACAGGTGCTTCGGGAGCGCCGCCCTTCTCCTGCTGCTTGATCGCCTGCCAGTTACGGGTCACATCATCGGCGGTCTCCACCTGCACGTCTCCAAACACATGCGGGTGCCGCCGGACCAGCTTCTCCGTAATGGCCTGCACAATGTCGTGCATATCAAACGTGCCATTCTCCCGGGCAACCTGGGCGTGGAAAGCCACCTGCAGAAGCACATCGCCCAGTTCTTCGCAAATCTCATCGGGGTCGCCGCCGTCGATCGCTTCGACGACCTCGTACGCTTCCTCCAGCATGTATTTGCGCAGGCTTTCGTGTGTCTGCTCCAGGTCCCACGGGCAGCCCCCCTCAGGGGACCGCAGGCGGGCCATCACCTCCACCAGAGGGTCAACGGGCCACCGGGTCGGCGCCCAGCGCCGCGGGTTGGCTTCAATCGGCTTGGACTGCTTGAGCGGCGGGAGATACAGGGTTGTCAGGTAGTCTACCCAATCGTAATGATCTAACTCATGCAACGGCGCTTCCACCCGGCGCTCCTCGCCTGGAACCCCGGCGGCCCGCACAATGACGACCGGGTGATCATCCGGATACCGTTCCATCAGGGCCAGCTTCGCATCTGATGCGACAGCACGGCTATGTACCTGCATGACCACCGCCGGCAAATCGCCGGACGGCAGCCGCCGGTCGAGCTGCAGGGCGTCCAGCAGTTCCAGGCCGTCCACCGGGTCCAGTCCCAGCGTGATCAGCAGGGTGTCCAGGAACGACGGACCGGTAATGAACTCGACCCGCTCCGGCGACCGGGCCTGAATCAGCTTCACGCTGCTTTCGCCCACCATCGGATGCCCGGGAACGGCAAAGACCACATCATCCATCTGTAGGACCCGTTCCGCGACCGCCTGATACAC
>Ga0196970_1001784_pt1 | contig 12935 bp, 11 predicted proteins | sample S1v_513CmetaG_FD_148672 | JGI IMG/M metagenome (GOLD analysis project Ga0196970, IMG submission 148672) | Soil microbial communities from Anza Borrego desert, Southern California, United States - S1+v_5-13C | ecosystem: Environmental > Terrestrial > Soil > Desert | place: USA: California... | reverse complement strand
AAGCGGTCTGTGTCGGCGCCGAAGCCGTCGCCGCGGGCGACGAGGTTGGGCAGGTCGAAGGCGGCCTGCATCGGCAGGTCCCAGTCGAGCACCGCGATGAGGGCGCGCGTGTTGTAGGCGAGGATCGAGGTCCCGCCGGGCGAGCCGAGCGCGCCGACGAACCGCCCCTGCCGGTCCAGGATCAGCACCGGGGCCATCGAGGAGCGCGGCCGCTTGCCGGGCGCCACGGCGTTGGCGGCGGGCGCGCCGTCGGCCCGCGTCGGGCTGAAGGAGAAGTCGGTCAGCTGGTTGTTGAGGAAGAAGCCCGCGGCCATGCGGCCCGAGCCGAACACGCTCTCCACCGTGGTGGTCATGCTGACGGCGTTGCCTTGGGCGTCGACGACGACGAGGTGGGAGGTGCCGCTCGGCTCGAGCGTCGCGTCGGGACCGGCGAAGATCCCGCCGGGCGGCGTCCCCGGCTGCGCCGCGCCGGTCAGGGCGGGAGCCAGGGCCGCGCGGGCGGCGACATAGCCGGGATCGAGCAGCCCCTGCACCGGCACGCCGACGAAGGCGGGGTCGCCGACGTAGCGGTCGCGGTCGGCGTACATCAGCCGCTGCAACTGGGCGAAGGCGGTCCAGGCGTCGGCGCTGTCGGGCCCCTCCAGGATGGCCGGGGTGTGCTCGGCCATCAGCAGCAGCTGCAGCACCGCCACGCCCGACGACGGCGGCGGGGGCACGCAGACGACGTAGATCCGGTACGGGCGGCACAGGGCGCCGCGCTCGATCGGGCGGTAGGCGGCGAGATCGGTCCGGGTCAGGGCGCCCGGCCGCGGTTCGGCGGCGACGGCGGCGACGATCTCGTCGGCGATGCGGCCGCGGTAGAAGGCCTCGGGACCGCCGGCGGCGAGCTCGGCGATTGTGTCGGCGTAGGCGGGGTTGCGCAGCACGTCGCCGGCGACGTAACGGCCTCGGTCGGCCTTGGTGAAATAGCGTTCGGCCCAGGGCGTGCGCGCCTGCGGGGTGGAGCCGGAGATGAAGCCGGCGAGGCGGGGACTGACCGGAAAGCCGTCGCGGGCCAGCCGCTCGGCGTCCGCGAACAGGGCGCGCCACGGCAGCCGGCCATGCTCTTCCTGGGCCAGGGCGAGCATGGCGACGGCGCCGGGGGCGCCGGTCGAGCGGCCGCTGAGCACGGCGTCCCGGAAGGGCAGCGGCCGACCGTTCTCGTGGAACAGCTCCGGCGTGGCGGCGGCCGGGGCGGTCTCGCGGCCGTCGTAGCTGGTCACCTCGCCGGTGGCGGCGTCGTAGTGCATCAGGAAGGCGCCGCCGCCCAGGCCGGAGGACTGCGGCTCGACCAGGCCCAGCACGGCCTGGACGGCGACGGCGGCGTCGACCGCCGAGCCGCCCTCGCGCAACACCTTCATGCCCGCCTCGACCGCCAGCGGGTTGGCGGCGGCGACGAAGGGGCCTCGCGCCGGCGGCGGCGCGGGCGCCGACGTCGCGGAGGGGGCGAGCGGGGCGCCGCCGGCGCAGCCCGCCAGCGCCAGGCCGGCGGCGAGCACGGCGGCCGTCAGGGTGCGGAGGCGGCGGAGGGGCGCTGGCGTCATCGGAATCTCGGCGGCGGTCGGGAGGAGGCGCGGCGCACCTTGGCGCGGCGGGCGGCGAAGCGAAAGCCCCGGCGCGGGCGTCGCGAAAAGGCCGCGCGAAGCACGCCTTCGGGACTTGCCCCCTCTCCCCCCGTGCGCTAGAGACCCGCCCTCGCCGTTCGCGGCCGTGCGCACCCGTAGCTCAGCTGGATAGAGCACCAGACTACGAATCTGGGGGTCAGGAGTTCGAATCTCTTCGGGTGCGCCACTTCCCTCTCCTTCGCCGTCGCTGACGTCGCCTACCGGCGCGTGGGCTTGAGCTTCGAGGCGTTGAGCGCGGCGGCGGCGCGGACGAGGGCCTTGAAGGCTTCGGCGTCCGGCGTCTCGCCCTCGCGGATGTCGATGGCGCGGCGGGTGTTTCCCTCGAGACTGGCGTTGAACAGGCCCGTCGGATCGTCGAGCGCGGCGCCCCGGGCGAAGGTGAGCTTCACCACCGCCTTGTAGGTTTCGCCGGTGCACAGGATGCCGGCGTGCTCCCACACCGGCACGCCGCCCCATTTGACGGTCTCGATCACCTCCGGCCCCGCCTCGTGGACGAGGGCGCGCATGCGGGCGAGGGTCTCGCCGCGCCAGTCGCCCAGGGCGGCGATCCGGGCGTCGATCTGGCGGGCGGGCGAGTCGGCGTCGGCGGGCGGGTTCACGGCGGTCTCCTGTCGCGCGGCGGCGGTCACATGCGTTCTCCGGGCAGGCGGCTGGCCTGCTTCACCCAGTCGACGAAGCGGTCCTCGTCGAGGGCTTCGTCCTCGTGGATGTGGAGGTAGCGGACGTCCTTCTGCTTCGAGCCCACGGGGGGAAGCGGCTGCAGGGCGGCGCCGCGGAAGAAGCTGACCTTGAGGTAGCGCTCGAAGACGTGGACGCCGAGGAACCAGGTTCCTTCGTCGACGCCGTAGAGCGGCGAGTTCCACTTGACCGCCTTCCTCACCCCGGGAACGGCCCGCTCGATGAGCGCGTCGCAGCGACGCCAGACGTCGCTCTTCCAGCCGGGCGCGGCGGCGATCCAGGCCTGGACCGGGGCGTCGCCATAGCCCTTGGGTATCTGCGGATTGCCGCCGGAGAGCAGGACGGGCCTGGCTCCGGGTTCGGGCGACGTCGTCTTCGCCATCGCGATCTCTCCTCAGTCCGCCCTGGCCACGACCTGCGCCAGCCGATCGAGGAACTCCGTCCAGCCGGCGCGGGCTCCGCCGAAGGCCTGCTTCTGATCGGGCCGGAAGCCGGCCTGCTCCATGCGCAGGCGGGTCCCCGCGCCCGTGGGGGCGAGGGTGAAGGTCACGACGCTCTTCAGCCCGAAGGCCGGGTCGTCGTGGGCGAAGTCCCAAGTATAGACCAGCCGCCGGCCCGGCTCGATGGCGAGCACCTCGCAGTCGAGCGTTCCGCCCCAGTCGCCGCGGAGGCTGAAGCGATGGCCGACGCGCGGGGCGAAGTCGTTCTTCATCAGCCATTCCTCGATGAGGTGCGGCTGGGTCAGGGCGCGCCAGAGCCGCTCGGGCGGGAACGGGAACTCGCGCTCGACGACGACGGTGCGGGTTTCGGCGGCGGTGTCGGTCATTGGTCCATCCTGTGCAGCAGGTCCTCGAGGTCGTCGAACCGCGCCTCCCAGAAGCCGGCCATGCGGCCGGTCCAGTCGACCAGCGGGGCAAGCGCCCCGACATGGGCGCGGTAATGGGTCTGGCGGCCCTCCGGCCGGTCCCGCACCAGCCCGGCCTGCTTCAGCACGCCGAGGTGTTTGGAGACCGCCGGCTGGGACACGCCGGCCCGGGCGGTCAGGGCCCCGACCGTCAGCTCGCCCTCGCGGCACAGCCGCTCGAACAGGGCCCGGCGGGTCGGGTCGGCGAGCGTCCGGAAGAGCCTGTCCTGGGCGTCGGTCATCAGTCCCATAACCATCTGGCTATGCTTTTTCATAACTCGCGGGATATGAGAGTCAAGACGGGGCCGGCCGGGTTCGCCGGACATTGACCTCCCCCGCCGTTCGCGGCACTCGACCGGGGGCGGCGCCGGGTTGAACGCTCGCAACCTTTGCCGAAGTGAGCGGTTATCCGTCGACGGTGGAATGGCGCATGGGGTTCGCGCCAGGGGGGACGTGCATATGTCGATCGTCGCCGGCCTCGCGGCCGTGGCCGTCCTGGGAGCGGGACCCGAGGCGCCGGCGGAGCCGCGGGCGCAGGAGGTCGAGCCGCAGGACCTGACGAGCCTGACGCTGGAGCAGCTGGCGGACATCGAGATCACCTCGGTCTCGCGACGGCCGCAGCAGCTGTCGCAGGCGGCGGCCTCGATCTATGTCATCACCCGCGAGGACATCCGGCGTTCGGGCGCGGCCAGCCTGCCGGAGGTGCTGCGGCTGGCGCCCAATCTGCAGGTGCAGCGGGTCAACGCCGGCGACTACGCCATCACGGCGCGCGGCTTCAACTCGTTCGAGACGGCCAACAAGCTGCTGGTCCTGATCGACGGGCGCAGCATCTACACCACCCTGCATTCGGGCGTGCTGTGGGACGCCCAGGGCGTGGTGCTGGAGGACATCGAACGCATCGAGGTGATCAGCGGTCCCGGCGGCGCCCTGTACGGCGCCAATGCGGTGAACGGGGTGATCAACATCACCACCCGGTCGGCGCGCGAGACCATGGGTCCGGCCATCGCCCTCGGCGCGGGGACCGAGGACCGCACGGCGAGCCTGCGCCACGGCGGCCGGCTGGGCGACGCGGGGGCCTGGCGCCTGTTCGTGAGCGGCTTCGACCGCGGCGATTCCGAACTGGAGGGGGGCGGGCCGGCCGACGACGCCACCGCCGGCGTCCGGGTCGGCGGTCGGGCGGACTGGTCGAACGCGGCCGGCGACTGGACGCTGCAAGGCGATCTCTACGACCACGAGGTCGCCGGGGACGTCGTGCTGCAGGGCGGCTTCGCCCTCGGCCGCTGGCGGCGCGACCTCGGCGGCTACGGCCGGCTGGAGGCGCAGGCCTACTACGACCACACGGATCGGGTGAACGGCCCGGTGGTCGAGGAGGTGCGTACCTGGGACGCGTCGCTGCAGCAGGCGCTCGATCTGGGGCGGCACGCGCTGGTCTGGGGCGGGGGATACCGCCAGGTCGAGAACAGCCTGACGTCTCCGCCCGGGCTCGCCGGCCTCGTCCCGGAGGAGCGGCGCATCACCCTGGGCAACCTGTTCGTCCAGGACCAGGTGTCGCTGACCGACGCCGTGATCCTGACGGTGGGGATCAAGCTCGAGGACAGCAGCTTCACCGGCACGGAGGTGCTGCCGAACGTCCGGCTGGCGTGGAACCGCGGCGACGGCTCCCTCGTCTGGGGCGCGATCTCGCGGGCGGCGCGGACGGCCAGCCGGATCGACCGCGACCTGACCCTGCCGGGCTTCCTGGTCGGGGGCGACTTCCAGTCGGAGCAGCTGACCGCCTTCGAACTGGGCTATCGGGCCCAGCCGGCGCCGAACCTCAGCCTGTCGGTGACGGCCTTCCATCACGACTATACCGACCTGCGGACGGTGTCGCCGGACCCGGCCGCCTTCGTGCCTCTGCGCTTCGCCAACGGCGGCGAGGGCCATACGAGCGGCCTCGAGGCCTGGGCCAGCTACGAGGTGTCGCCGGGCTGGCGGCTCGACCTCGGCGCGACCACCCTGGACAAGGAATTCCGGCTGAAGCCGGGCGAGATCGACATCACCAGCCTGGCCTCGGTCGGGGACGACCCGTCGTGGCAGGTGCTGCTGAACTCGCGCGCGCAGCTGACCGACTCGCTCGAACTGGATGTCCGCCTGCGGGCGGTCGACGATCTGCCGCTGTCCGGGGTGGACGGCTATGTGGAGGCGGACGTGCGCCTGGGATGGCGCCTCGAGAACGGGCTGGAGCTGGCGCTGACCGGATCGAACCTGCTCGACGATTCCCGGCTGGAGACCGGCGACCTGTCCCGGCGCCGCGTGTTCGGCCGCAGCGCCTATCTGACGCTGAGAGCTGGCTTCTGACGATGTCCGGGCGACAGACCATCGCGGTCCTGGCGGCGGTCCTCGCCCTCGCGGCGCAGGCGTCGCCGGTCCGCGCCCAGTCGCTGGCGTACCAGATCAAGGCCAACTACCTCGTCCGCTTCGCCGCCTTCGTGGACTGGCCGCCCGCCGCCTTCGCCGCTCCGGACGCGCCCCTGACCCTCTGCGTCGCCGGACAGGACCCGTTCGGCCGGTCGCTGGACCAGGCGGCGGCGGCGCAGACCGCCCACGGCCGCCGCATCGTCATCCGTCGCCTGGGCCGGGCCGCGGTCACCGGCTGCCACATCGTCTACCTGGGACGGGACGCCGCCTCCCTGCCCGACGCGGACAGGCCCGTCCTGACCGTGGGCGACGCCGCCGTGGCCGGGCGGCGGGCGACGATCCACTTCGTGATCGTCGACAATCGGGTTCGGTTCGAAGTCAACCGGACGGCGGCCGCGCGCGCGGGCCTCGGCGTCAGTTCCCGCCTGCTCAATCTGGCCGTCGACGTGCAGGAGCGCCGGTGAAATGAACTGGCTGGCGACCGTCCGAACCCGTGGCGTGCCTCTGGTGGCGCTGGCCTGCCTGGCGATCCTGCTGCTCGCCGGGGTGTTCGTCTCCGTCACCCACGAGCGGGCCCTGAAGGTGGAACTGGCGCGCGAGGCCGGGGCCCAGGCGGACCTGCTGGCCTCGGCGGTGAGCGGAGCCCTCGCCTTCGACGACGCGCAGGCGGCGCAGGACTATGTCGACGCGGTCCAGGTGAATCCGAACGTCCTGGCCGCCGCCGTGTACGACGAGAACGATCGCCTCGTGGCCGGCTACGCCCGCGCCGGCGAAACCATTCCGCCGGTGGCCGCGAAGCGGCCCGCCACCACGCATTTCGAGGACGGGCGGCTCTACGTCGTGCGGCCCGTGACGGAGAGCGGCCAGGCGCTCGGCACGGTGCGCCTGCGCCTGATGGACACGCCGGCGAGCCAGCGCTTCTCGCGCTACGCCGGCATGATGCTGGTGCTGGCGCTGGCGGCGCTGCTGATCGCGGTGCTGGCCCTGACGCAGTCGGCGCTGCGCCGCGCCAACCGCACCCTGTCCCTTCGCGCCAACGAGCTGGCGAACGCCAACGCCCGGCTGCAGGCCGAGATGGTGGAGCGCGGCAAGGCCGAGGAGGCGCTGCGCCAGAGCCAGAAGATGGAGGCGATCGGCCGCCTCACCGGCGGGGTGGCCCACGACTTCAACAACTTGCTGATGGTGGTCTCCAGCGCCGTCGATCTGATGCCGCGCAGCGACGATCCCGTGCGACGACAGGCGCTGCTGGACGGGATGCGGCAGGCGGTCGAGCGCGGCTCGGGCCTGACCCGGCAACTGCTGGCGTTCTCGCGCGAGGCCCCGTTGCGCGCCGAGGTCGTCGACGTCGGCGACCAGATCGAGGGCATGCGCATCCTGCTGGAACGATCGCTGCGCGAGGACATCGCCGTCGAGATCGATGTCCGCCGCCCGCTCAGGCCGATCGAGGTCGATGTCGGCGAACTGGAACTGGCCATCCTGAATCTGGCGGTGAACGCGCGCGACGCCATGCCCGACGGCGGGCGGCTCCTCATCGGGGTTCGCCCCGAGGGCGAGTCGGTGTGCATCGAGATGAGCGATACCGGCGCCGGCATCCCCGAGGACGTCATCGGCCGGGTGTTCGACCCCTTCTTCACCACCAAGGAGGTGGGCAAGGGCACCGGGCTGGGGCTGAGCCAGGTCTACGGCTTCGCGCGCTCGTCGGGCGGCGCCGTATCGGTCGCGTCCACGCCGCACGGCGCGACCTTCACCCTCTGCCTGCCCGGCACGGACAAGGCCGCCCCGACGGACGCGCGCACGCCCGCGCCGCCGCCCAGGAGCGGAGGCGCGGCCCACATCCTGCTGGTGGAGGACGACGACGCCGTGGCCGGAGGCGTGGGACACATGCTGGCCGACCTCGGCTACCGCCACGAGCGGGTCGAGACCGGGCAGGCTGCGCTGGACCTCGTGCGCGAGGGACGGACGTTCGACCTGGTGCTGTCGGACATGGTGATGCCCGGCGAGATCAACGGGCTGGCCCTGGCGATCCAACTTCGCGGCCTGGCGCCGGCCCTGCCTGTGGTGCTGACGACCGGCTTCAGCGAGGCGGCGGCCACCGCCGACCGGGCCGGCTTCCGGCTTCTCAGCAAGCCCTACGGAATGGCCGAGCTGGCGGAGGTCGTGGGCGCGGCGCTGATCCCGGACGGCGATCACGGCAAGGTGAGGGAACCGGGAGCCGGCTGGGACGATCCCCAAGCGTAGCTGGGGAGATCTTCATGACCACGAAAGCGCTTCTGTTCGCCGCAGTGTTCGGCGTCGCCACCCTGGGAGGGACAGGCGGAGAGACGGGCGCCGCGCCCGCCGTCGCCATGACCCGCGTCGCCCAGGACTCCGGCTGCGTCGCCGCCTGTCAGGCGACGTTCGAGGCCGAGGATGCGCGTTGCCTGGCCATGGACATCGCGAGCGGCACGCGCGGAGCCTTCTACCGGCCGTGCGTCAGCTACGCCCAGTACCAGTACAACAACTGCGTGGCCGCCTGCCCCGCCTGACGATCAACCGCCTTCAAGCGCGGCGCGAGCCTTCCCGAGCCGCGCTTGAAGGCGGTCGCGCGCCTTGCCCTGCCGTTCGGCGAGGCTGTCGAGCGCCCGGGCGATCCGCGCCGCCTCGGCCTCCAGTTCGCGGCGGGCGGCGGCCTGTTCGCGATCGAGGGCCTTCAGCCCGGCCTCGAGCTCGCGGACGCGCGCGAGGGCGGCCTTCGACGGTCCGGTCCGCTTCGGCGGCGCGGATGCCTTCGACTTCCGCCGGGGCGCGACCTCTCCGACGTCGACCGCCAGTCCCCGTTCGATCACGTCGCCCGGCCGCGCGAGGGCCGCGTCATGGTCGGGGCCGTCCGTGATCTCGCGCGCGAGCCCGCCGGCGAAGATGTCGCGCTCGATCCCCCAGGCGGCCAGCGCCTTCGGACGCGACGGCGCGGCGACGGTGAAGGCGTGGAAGCCGTCGGACCAGGTGAAGACCTTCAGACGCGGAGCCATGGCGGCTGAGCGGACGACGGGCGGCTCCGGTTCCGGGCGATGGACTTGGCGCGCGACAGGCCGCAGCCTTGGGGCATGGCCGATTCGCCCCGCCGACCCGGCGTCCCCGCCTTCTACGAATTCTTCGCCGGCGGCGGCATGGTGCGGGCCGGGCTGGGCGAGGACTGGGCCTGCGCCTTCGCCAACGATATCGACCCGGCCAAGGCGGCGGCCTATCGCGCCAACTGGGGCGACGCGGAGTTGCGGGTCGGCGACGTCGCGGCGCTGACGCCCGCCGATCTGCCGGGGACGGCGGATCTGATGTGGGGTTCGTTCCCCTGCCAGGACCTGTCGCTGGCGGGCGCCGGCGCCGGGCTGGGCGGGACGCGGTCGGGGACCTTCCACGCCTTCATGGGCCTCGCGCGGGGTCTCGCGGCCGAGGGACGCGGACCGCGCCTCCTCGCCATCGAGAACGTCTGCGGGACCCTGACCTCGCGAGGCGGGCGGGATTTCGAAACCCTGTGCCGCGCGTGGGCGGAGCTGGGCTACGCCTTCGGCGCGCTGGCCATCAACGCCGATCGCTTCCTGCCGCAGTCGCGGCCCCGGCTCTTCGTGATCGGGGTGCGCGGAGACCTGGCGATCGATCCGGCGGTGGTCGCGGCGGGGCCGGAGGAGCCGTTCCACACGGCGGCGCTGCGGCGGGCGGCGGACCGGCTGCCGGTCGAGGTCGCGGACCGGATGGCGTGGTGGCGGCTGGCGGCGCCGGCGGGCGAGCCGGCGACGCTGGCGGAGGTGGTCGAGGCGGATCGGCCGGGCCTGGACTGGCATTCGCCCGCGCAGACGGAGCGGCTCATGGCGCTGATGTCGCCGGTCAACCGGGCCAAGATCGAGGCGGCGCGGGCGGCCGGCGGTCGGCGGGTCGGGGCGCTGTTCCGGCGCACGCGGATCACGGCCGAGGGCGACAAGTCGCAGCGGGCCGAGGTGCGCTTCGACCGGGCCGGCTGCCTGCGCACCCCGGGCGGCGGCTCCAGCCGGCAGACGCTGGTGGTGGTCGAGGACGGCCGGGTGCGGTCGCGGCTGATGACGGCGCGGGAGACGGCGCGGCTGATGGGCCTCCCCGACGACTACCGGCTGCCGGCCTCGTACAGCGCCGCCTGCCACCTGACAGGGGACGGGGTGGCGGTTCCGGTGGTGCGGCATCTGGCGCGAGGGCTGTTCGAGCCGCTGCTGCGGACCGCGACGGCGGTTCCGCGGGCCGCCTGATCCCCTCCCCTTGCCAAGCGCGCCCGGCGGCGCATCATGGCGACCGAGGATCTGGGGAGGTCATCATGAAGAGACTCGTGATCGGCGCGCTGGCCATGGCCCTGGCGGGGCCGGCGGCGGCGGAGAACTGGAACGCCTACTCGCGCAGCGCCAACAACGTGTTCATGGCGGACGTGGACAGCATCGCGGAGACCGGGGGCGTCACCTCGGTCCGCATCGCCATGGTCCCCCTGCGGGGCGAGGCAGGCGACTACAGCCATTCGGTGGAGACGTACGAATTCCAGTGCGGCCGCGACCGCTGGCGCGCGGCCGGGGTGGTGGAGATGGGGCCGGACGGCGCCGAGGGCGACCGCTATCCGGAAGAGGGCGCGGAGTGGACCGAGGTCCGCGCCGACACGATGCCCGCCTATCTGAAGCAGATCGCCTGCGACGGCGCCCGCGCCGACCCGCCGACCTGGCCCACGGTGAAGGCCTGGATCGACGCGGGCCGGCCCTGACCCGGATCAGGTGTCGACGGCGGCGTCGAGCGCGTTCTCCTGGATGAACTCGCGGCGCGGCTCGACCACGTCGCCCATCAGCTTGGCGAACAGGTCCGAGGCCTCCTCCTCGTGCTCGACCTCGACCTTGAGCAGGGTGCGGGCGTTGGCGTCCAGGGTGGTCTCCCACAGCTGCTCGGGGTTCATCTCGCCGAGGCCCTTGTAGCGCTGGATGGCGATGCCCTTCTTGCCCGCGTCGAGGACGGCGTCGAGCAGGTCGAGCGGCCCGCGCACGGTCGTCGCCTTGTCCTTGCGGCGGAACACCGCGGGCCGGTCGAACAGGCCCTGGAAGGCGGCGGCGCGCTCGGCGAGGCGGCGGGCGTCGAGCGAGCGTATCAGCGGCTCCTCGAGCACGATCTTCTCCGTGACGGCGCGTCGCACGCGCTCGAAGGCGACGGCGCCCTGCAGGCCGGGGCCGCCGCTCCACGGGCCGTCGCCCTCCTCGGCATAGAGGTCGAAGCGGGTCGCGGCGCGGCCGGCCGCGTCGGCGTCGGCGGTCTCGTCGAACAGGCCGGCCAGCGCCGACTGTTCGATGGCGAAGGCGGGGGCGCGCTGGGCCAGGCGGTCGACGCCGGCGCGGAAGGCCTTGGCCTCGCGCACCAGGGCCTGCAGGTCGAGGCCGGCGCGGACCTCGCCGGAGGCCAGCTCCAGCGCGGCCTCGGAGGCGCCTTCCTCGATGAGGTAGGCGTCCATCTCGGCCTGGTCCTTGATGTAGCGGTGCTGCTTGCCCTTGGAGACCTTGTACAGCGGCGGCTGGGCGATGAAGACGTGGCCGCGCTCGATCAGCTCGGGCATCTGCCGGTAGAAGAAGGTCAGCAGCAGGGTCCGGATGTGGGCGCCGTCGACGTCGGCGTCGGCCATCAGGATGATCTTGTGATAGCGCAGCTTGTCGGCGTTGAAGTCGTCGCGGCCGATGCCGGTGCCCAGCGCCAGGATCAGGGTGCCGATGGTGTCGGACGACAGCATGCGGTCGAAACGGGCCCGCTCGACGTTGAGGATCTTGCCGCGCAGCGGCAGGACGGCCTGATTCTCGCGGTTGCGCGCCTGCTTGGCCGAGCCGCCGGCCGAGTCGCCCTCGACGATGAACAGTTCGGACTTGGCGGGGTCGCGCTCCTGGCAATCGGCCAGCTTGCCGGGCAGGGAGCTGATCTCCATGGCCGACTTGCGCCGGGTCAGCTCGCGCGCCTTGCGGGCCGCCTCGCGGGCGGCGGCGGCCTCGACGATCTTGGCGACGATCTGCTTCGCCTCGACCGGGTGCTCCTCGAACCAGGTCGACAGGCCTTCCGAGCACAGGCCCTCGACGGCGGGGCGGACCTCGGAGGAGACCAGCTTGTCCTTGGTCTGGGAGCTGAACTTGGGGTCCGGCACCTTGACCGAGAGCACGCAGGTCAGGCCTTCGCGGGCGTCCTCGCCGGAGACCGAGACCTTCTCCTTGCGGGCGGCGCCGGCCTGCTCGATGTAGCTGCCCATCACCCGCGTCAGGGCGGCGCGGAAGGCCGACAGGTGGGTGCCTCCATCCCGCTGCGGGATGTTGTTGGTGAAGCACAGCATGGTCTCGTGGTAGCTGTCGTTCCACCACAGGGCGAGGTCGAGCTCGATGCCGTCCTTCCTGCCGCGGATGACGATGACGTCCTTGAGTAGCGGCGACTTGGACTTGTCGAGGTGGCGCACGAAGGCCTCCACGCCGCCCTCGTAGTGGAGCAGGATCTCGACCGGCTCGGCCCCGCGGTGGTCGACCAGCTTGATGACCACGCCGGAGTTGAGGAAGGCCAGCTCGCGCAGGCGGTGCTCGAGCGTCTTCAGGTCGAAGTCGATGTGCGAGAAGGTGGTCACCGAGGGGTAGAAGGTGACCTCGGTGCCGGTCAGCGGCTGGCCGGTGTCCTCGCGGATCGGGGCGTCGCCGGTGACGCGCAGGCTCTCGACCGTGTCGCCGCGCTCGAAGCGCATCTCGTGGCGGTGGCCGTGCCGATAGATGACCAGCTTCAGCCAGTCGGACAGGGCGTTGACCACCGAGACGCCGACGCCGTGCAGGCCGCCGGAGACCTTGTAGGAGTTCTGGTCGAATTTCCCGCCGGCGTGCAGTTGGGTCATGATGACCTCGGCCGCCGAGACGCCCTCGCCCTCGTGGATGGCGGTGGGGATGCCGCGGCCGTTGTCGGTGACGGTGACCGAGCCGTCCTCGTTGAGGATGACCTGGACCAGGTCGGCGTGGCCGGCCAGGGCCTCGTCGATGGCGTTGTCGACCACCTCGTAGACCATGTGGTGCAGGCCCGAGCCGTCGTCGGTGTCGCCGATGTACATGCCGGGGCGCTTGCGCACCGCGTCGAGGCCCTTGAGCACCTTGATCGAGTCGGCGCCGTATTCCGGCGAGGGGACAGTCTGGTCGGTCATCAATTCGGTCGGTGAGACGGCCCGCGAAGGGCCCGGGAGGGCGGTCCGGCGACCGCCGGGAACGGACGGACTCCGGGGCGCGAATCCGATCCGCGCCGAGGCCCGCAAGATATAG
>Ga0196970_1001783_pt1 | contig 12939 bp, 11 predicted proteins | sample S1v_513CmetaG_FD_148672 | JGI IMG/M metagenome (GOLD analysis project Ga0196970, IMG submission 148672) | Soil microbial communities from Anza Borrego desert, Southern California, United States - S1+v_5-13C | ecosystem: Environmental > Terrestrial > Soil > Desert | place: USA: California... | reverse complement strand
CCGAAGCTGCCGCCCGCGCTACCGAGGTCGATCTCGGCACGATCCACGCCATGTTTGCCAAGGCTTCGGAAGCCGGCCTTAAGAAGCTGGTTTACCGCGCCAATGGCCTCGTGCTTTCCCCGGCAAAGGCGCACAGCGCAAACGCTGGCGGCATCTATGTCAAGACAAAGGGCGGCACCTATCTCGGCAAAGTAATGGGTCAGAAATTCATGGCGACCCGCGAATGCACTGAGGTGCAGAAAGAAGCTCTCAACGCCGTTGCTGCCGATCCGGCAGGCGAGGCCGTTCGCTACGGCAAGGAAACGGGCGAATGCTCGTGCTGCGGTCGCGAGCTTACCGACCCAAATTCCATCGCTGCCGGCATTGGCCCGATATGTGCAGGCAAATGGGGCTTCTAAGCCCCTGTGGCAAAGCATCGGTTCAGCCCTAGCGATAGGGCTGAATTTCGCGTAGGGCCTATTTCCGCCATAGCGAGCCATGGAGCGCGATTTGCTCAAGGGCAGGCCATGATAGCCGGCAGCACGATCGCGCTCGCCTCGGGGCCATCCCTGCCCGAAATCGGCGGGGCTTAAACGCACAAAAGGCCGGGATCGCTCCCGGCCTCTTGAATATCAGGCGTAAACCCCGTGCTCCATAAGATCGCCCTCTTTCTGACGGCGACTAAAAAGCTCAGGCGGCTTATTATATGCCGTTCTGAGAAGGTGAGCCGCTTCCTTATACTTACCCGCCTTGAATGCCTTGAACCAGCGCCAATCGACGGCGTGCTTGCCCATATTCCAGATTGCATGAACGGCGGCATCGAACTGAGGCTGAGGCACCTTTCGATAATCGAGCGCCTTGTTGACGGCGTCCGCATATTCCTCGTTAAGCATCCGATGGACGAGCGGCATGATCTCATTCATGGTCATGCGAGAATTGATCGTGAACTTTTCATTCGGACGATTGGCTTCCCACCACTCGCGGAATATCTCACTGCCCATCGTCATACCGAGTCCGATCGTGACGATGCGCTTGGTATCATAATAAGCCTTGGTGCGAATGCCTTCGGAATGGTCGAGCATTTGCAAACCACGCGGCGAAAGCTCCATTCCCTTCTTGTCGCCCTTGATTGCCACAGGGGGCTTGATCGCGCTTGGCTTGATCGACTCATAGAGCTTGCTCAGCGCTGCATTGGTCTTCGGGCCGACGATGCCATCTGGCATCAAGCGATTGAGTCGCTGGTATCGCTTGACGGCTTCTCGGCTCTGAGGGCCTAGGATGCCATCGACCGCGATTGGTCCGACGCCTGCCTTATTAAGTGCGATTTGAATTTGAGAATTCGAGAGCATGCGTCGGTTCCCCTTAGAAGGTGTCGAAGGTTGCAGCATAAACGCCGTATACGCGGACTTCTCCGTCGCAATTTTCAATTCGGAAGCTATCTGACGGAGTAGCTCCACCAGAGAAACCGAAATGCATTGCTAAGCCTCCGGGCGGGATATCGAAGATACGAAATGCCGATGGCTTAATGCTGAATATCGGAGTGCCCCCGGTATTCAAATTTCTGATACCAATATGGGTATCCATAATGATAGCACCTGAGCCATCTGCATTTTCAAATCGACTGAACGAAATGGTGCCTTGAGCCCCCGGAGTTAGCTCTATGAAATCGGCATCAAGACCGAGATAGACCGCTACCTTGATCGTTTCAGTAGATGAGTTTGGAATGTTTATGGTTTGCAGATCAAACGGCGGCACGGTAGACGCGTCAATTGTGCGATTAGCAGCCGGGACGGTGACTGTGCCCGTAATGCCATGCGATAAGCCACCCTCTCCCGGATCAGGAATGACAATAGGCGAGGTATGAATATTGCCGCCGCCATCGCACCACAAATAACCGGCGTCGGCGGGAGGCTCCGGGTCCGGCTCTGCAAGCTCGCAAAGAAGATTGCCGATATCCGGGAAGGGCGAAGTCTTAACCTCACCCTCTCCATCGCACCAAAGCATGCTTGCGCCTGCCGGTAGCTCTTCTACGTTTTCTGTAGCGCCGCAAAGCAAGGCTTGGATATCGGTGAAGAGATTGACGCCGTTCGTGACCTCTGTCCGATATGCCGTCCAGTTCGTGCAGAGATTGTTCGTCGCCTCGCAATCCCACGAGCCATCGGGATTGAAGCATCCTGCGAGATTTAGCATCTCGGATACCATGGCGTTGATCTGCCCCGGCATGATGCGAGCGGAACAATCGGTCGGCAGCGCCAAGTAGGCGCATTGGATATTGAACGGCTCGGGCGGACGGCTAGCATATTCGACTGAGAGGTCCTCCCAGCTAATGCCGCCCGTCAAGGCGTCAGGGATAATTCCGGGCATGGGCTACCCCTTAACTAACTGCGTTGATCGTGCCGACCGATTTGCCAGCAACGCCATAAGCGGCGAGCTTGACGGCCGTATCTTCGAAATGGATTTTCCAATTCCCGTCAGCGCCGGGAGTGGATGAGCGAATGCGCCACCAATATTGTCGACCACCTGGAGGGATCGTATTGACGGCAGCCTTGAATGGGTTCATGACGAACTTCGTATCGCCCGGTGCAAATTTATTGAAGCGCTGAGGCATTGAGAAGATTTGGTTCGTGAAACCCGCATCATTGAAGACCTGGAAATTGATATCCAAAGGCACATCTGCGAGTTGCTCTACCTGCAAGGTCCAATCATACATCAGAAGCACGCGGATATCTGATATATGGGTATTGGAAATGGTGAAGCTGCCATTCCCGATAACCTTGTCATTGCCGCCCGGAACATCGAATGGCGTCGAGTTGCTATATTGCAAGCTCGCAGCACCTTCAATGATATTGTTGGATGTCGCCAGCAAGAGATTATCCAGCCGCGTGCAATCATACTCATAGCCCGCGCCATTGATGGCGTTGAGCAGTTCCGCGATGATTGCATTCTGAGATGGCGCGTCAAATCTCGGCTGGCAACGATTAGCGTGCCAAAGAGAATTGCACCCTGCTTTGAGCAGGGCGCTTTGTAGGGTATTCGTCGCTTGATCAGGAGCAACGCCACCATTCGGCATAATACCGGCCATCGGATTTCCTCACATTTCCGTAGAGCAATAATTCGGGATAAGCTCAGGAACTTCGCAAAGCCGCCTAAGCTCAATGCAGGTCGAGCGTGGAAGCATGGACCTAATGATGCATTCCGCTGCCATAAGGCCGGGATAAACTTTGTCCGGCAGCGGAGTGCGAGAGCCCTTATTAGGCTCGTGATATGCGAGGCATTCGCCCGGAGACGCCTGTGGCAAGCATTCCTGTTTCGTCCAGATAGGAAAGCTCTCTCTGGTCGGAGCAAGGCTAAGGGTAGCCGGGCACTCTTCGCCACCACCTGGAGTCGGAAAAAGAACCGCGCCAAATGGCTCAATGACGTTATTGATGAAGCAAAGATTTTTGATCCCGCCTAGCTGCAAGCGCGTCAGAGCGATGATGGTTGCATGCTTAAGATATTCAATCAAGCAAGGCTCATACTCTAGTTCGCACGTATAGGTGCCACAGGGGCCGATGATCTGGGTCGGCAAAAGAGAGCCGTCCCATGGGGTCGAGCAACTATCCTCTACGCACGACCGCCAATTGAGCCGATCAAGCCAATCGTCCATCGTATCAAATGCGGTCATTGGATTGGCTTCGCGCAGAGCGGGAAACAAACCATTACGCAGCACATCGTAAAGCTTCAATGCTGCGTAAACCGCATGATCAACGATAGTCCCGCAATCTCCGACATTGCGAGGCTCGGTTGCGCAAAATTGGCTTGCGCTATATTCTTCCAATACTCGACGCTTCGGTTCATCCCAAAGCGGGCCGCTAGGAAGAATAGAGACGAAGTTGCAAATCAATTCGCACGGATCAAGGCTACAAATGCTAGGCGTGCAGCAATCATGCGGCTTGTGCCAGCGCTGAGGCTGCGTGATCGTCGCTTCGGAGCGGAGAACAACGTCTTCAAGCGTTGCCGTGAGATGAGCGCCTACCGGGAGAATTATCGCCCGAGAGTCAAGCTGGACATCATCAAGAATGCTAACGAGAGAAGCGGTAATTCCTGACGCCTGAGCAGTCGATTTAAGCCTGACGTCATCAAGAGTTTGAATAAGCGAGGCTTCAATTCCCATACGAGCGGTTGCTCGCAAGCGAACATCATCTAGCGTCGCAACCAATTCTGCCGTAATCTCGGGTAGCGTGATCTCGGCTTCGGACTCAAGGATGATATCGTCTAGCGTAGCGATTAATTCCGCGCTACGGACTTCGGGTATCGTAGCCTCAGACTCAAGAATGATATCATCAAGAGTTGCGGTCAATTCTGCGATGATAGGAGGCGGAGGATCGGTGATTTCTGCGGTGCTAAGAAGTTCGACGTCTTCCAGCGTTTGAACTAGGTATGCGCCGTCAAGCGCAAAAATTGAACCACCAACGTAACGATAATTTCTATCTTCACTGAATAGCGGACCATTCGCAGGCAGCCCCGGATAGGGGTCCCCTTTTGCATATGTTGCGATTTGTTGTGCGCCATTAATAAAATTAAGGCGGTTAATGCTTGCGGGCGGGTCAGTTTCATCAGCGATATCGCCATTAGTAGTTACCGCACCGGCAGCAAAATACATTGAATTGGGTTGCGTTCCAGAGTCATTAAACGCAATCCGTTCGGCGGTAGAAATCACCATAGTTCCGGGCCATGGCGTAGTATCTAGCGGCGGATCAGTTATTCTAACTCCGCGAAAAATCTCAACAATACGGAGCAGATTGCCAGCCATCGGATTAGGGTCGACGGTATAACTATCTGACGTAAGGCGACGATATTCTGCCCGAATTCGTCCGGGGATATCAAATCGAGAGTCGCCAGATGCATACCAATTTGTGAACCCAGAGGTTTGATCTGGCGTGGCTCCCGCATCGGTATTCACGGTTAGGAGAATAGCAAAATCCCCCGAACCGTGAGCGGGCAATACGATCGGATTATTTCCGACGCCAGTCGCGCCGCCGACATAGGAAATAGCCATTTCGTACCTGTGTCCAGATTGTTATGCGTTGCCTGCGATCAGCGTAAACGTGATAACCGTAAATGTTTGACCGGCATTAAATTCCACGCTATCACCAATCATATCGGTGCCAACTTCGCCATAGCTTCCTTGAAAAGTGCACGTGACGCCATCGCTTTGATAGATGCGAAAATGACCCGCCTCACCGGTATCATCTGCAATCAAATCCTGCCAAGTGCCGCTCTTAGTCTTTTGACCAAGCGCTGCCGCATTCATCCAATCGGCAGGAAGATTGACAGTAGCAAGAACTGAGCCGGCATCAGCGGCAGCGCAATTTGCCGGCTTTGGCCCAGTGCGCACTTTCAGAATAGGACTGGTACCCGTAATGGTCTCAATGCCATCAAGCATTGCATTACGGATAGCGACGGACATTTGAACGCCCATTATAGTCTACCTTTCAATTAGCAAGCGCCCGCCTGCGGTTGGAGTCCGACGAAAGTGATCTCGCCAATACATGGCAAGATATCGCAATTTGGGTCGAGATCGCCGCAAGGAGTGAAAGTCATATTTCCCGTACGATCAACGAATGAGACCTCGAATGGATCAACGAGGCCGACGATTTGAGCAATCGCCAATTCTACTTGGCGCTTTGCAAAGAACTGCGAGGGGCATGCCTGCAAAAAGAGATCGGTCACCCGATCAATGATTGTTGATTGCTCGGCTTTCGTCATGCAGAGCCCGCCTGTGATATTCACATCGATGATGCTTGCCACAGGGGCCTTGATCACGCCGCAAACTCCAAGCGGGGCCTGCCCCTGACCCTTGCCGGGAGGATCGCCCCACATCCAGGTATTGAGATCATCGATAACGCACTGGGGCGGAATGCCACATGCAAAGGTGCCGTCGAACATGACGTAAAAGCCTTGGCTATGGTTGCAGCTATTGCAGCCGCATTTGCCATCGGGCTCAATCTCGCAGCACGACCCGGAGCGCTCGCATACGCGCGTGACGCAGGGCCATTCCCGGAGCTTATCCATAATCCACTGATTATTAGCCTGAGGCTGATAACCCATGCGATTAAGGAAACGAGCGCGAAAAGCTTCGCAGTCCTCAGCCTCCGACCCGCCGCAAAAAGATGAGCCGTAAACGAAAACTTCGCTCTCAAGCCCATTGACCGCTGTGGCAAGAGTCCCGGATGAAGACATCACGGCGATATTTCCGACCTTACCGGGAACCAGAGCTTTGACGCGAACGTCGAATTCACCTTCCTCAGGAACCTGAGCAGGAGTAGTTCCCGTTGCGCGAAAATTCTGCCCTTCAATGATTACCTCAAGCGGGCTCGGCACGATCGTTCCGGCATCGCCGGTTACCTTTATATAGCCTTGTGCCGGCGTAGAGGGATACGGCAGAACGCCGCGCTCAGATGCATGCTTATAGAGATCATGGCAGCACATAAATCTCGGGTCTTGAGCCTTCCATTGCGCCTCAGCAATCGAATAGAATTCCTCGTGCATGGCATAGTCGTTCGTAACGACATACCATTCGTTTGACTCAGGAACGACATCGTAGCCACCGAGCACATTTGCAGAGAAATTATTCTTGACGCGCTCGAAAAGCTCTTGAGGCGATGGCCGGTCAAGTTTGCAAACCATTTAGGTCTCCCATGCCCACGAATTCTTTACCCGGGTTAGGGATGCTCCGACGTTGACGTTTTCGCCTGCCATGCCGATGATTTTAATCACGAGCTTGACTGCATTATTGCCAATATAAGAGACATCGACATCTACCGAGGTGGCGACCTTATAGGCGACCAGCTTTTGCATATCGAATTTCACTAACGCCTTGAGTTCTGATATGGCGTCAGCGATTGATTTATGAGCATTGAGCGTTGCTATCATGGACCCAGCGGTGCCTTGGTATTCCCTATCTCGATAGCTATCTGACCAATGCCCGCCGCGAACTCCCGGACGATAGCCACAGGGGGCATCTGGTCGCCGGCCATTCGTGAGAAGGATATTCAGGGCCAAGCTCTGAACCCAGCTAGCAGTAGATATCGAACGATAGCCTCTCTCCGGGTCGCTGATCTTGAGGCCATAAGATGCTCCGCAGTTATTGCGGCACATCTGATCTACGCCGCATGCCTGCGTCGTCCAGAAAGTGCGTCGCCGTTGCTGAGGGCTGACCGCGCACGGATCAATTAGCATCTATCATTCCTCGAAAGGGGGAACCTCAACGGCACTGCCGCCAGCGGGCAACGGAGTCTCAGGCGTATTCGGAGATTTAAAAACCCCAGACGATCCGATATCTCCATCGACCAAAAGTGGCCCCCGGATGCGTACGCCCTCCGGGGTCACCTCAAGCATTCCGCCTCGGGTGGCGAAATGATCATCGTCGGCATACATCCTCTTAGTATTGAATTCCAGCGCCCTAGATGGGTCATCCCATTTTTGAATGCCGTTATTACCCTCGGACCATTGCCGCTGCTTATCTCTCGGAATAGAGAGCATTGCGAATTTCGAATTCGTATCAGAACCATTCGCGATAAGATAGACTTCTGCGTTAGTATCTTTCGGGACGTGCATGCTGACGCCCTGATTAATTACCACCGCTTCCTCATCCTGAGTGCCGGTTCCTCGAACGCGAACTATCGCCCCGCCCTTAGTATATTCTTGCTCTCCGAAAACATGCCGCTCAATTCCATCTTGCTGGTCACGATTGCGATCTGCGAAATGATTGAGCGTCGTCATCGGCGTGGGTTCCCAAAGGTAGCAGGCAGCCTTTTCGGCGGCTTAGCTTTGCCATCCTTAGCCAATCCCTTGAGCCGATCAAGCTGATTTATCAGCGTGAATGCAGAAGTCAGGGGATTACTAATCGAGAGCATCGGTCCGCCCCACGATACAGGATACTCAACCGACGATAAAGCGAGGCCGCGACGAGATGCACCAGCGCTTATGATGTCATCTAATCCCGGCATATCAAAGCCGGCTCCAGAGCTTCCACCGCTCACGCCACCGCTAGGAAGAGGCGAAAGAGTAAGCGTGGTTTTAAGCGTGCTAGATGCATCGACCACATAGCTGAGCGAGGTGCATTCCATCGGATCGAAAATGCCTTCTGGCGGAATTTCGACATAATGGATATTGCCGACGTCCCATGGCTCACCATTTGCCTGAACACCGAATACTTCGATATTGACTGATTTAGACTCAGCCATTCGCTTATTAGCTTCGAACTTCGCCCGGCGCTCAAGAGCTTCCGGCGTGCCATCTCCGTAATGCTGCAAAGTCACCACGGCTTTATTGGTCGAGGATGCATCCGTGATAGTCTTTTGCGTATCCAGAACCGCGGCTTCTCCCCAAACGTCGTTTGGAGTCCGCTGCCCCTTGACGCGAATTTCTCCGCGAGCGACGTCCTCTCCGATCTCTGCCGAGAATTGCAGAATGTTTTGACCCAGAACCAAAGGATCACCAATTGCTCGGCCAGTGTCATCCGTAACGCGCAAGTTCCCGTCGCGGGTCTCGTATAGAAAATATGCGTTTTCATTTCCGACCCGGTGAAGCTCATCGGCTATGATCGCCCCATCTCTAAAGCGAACCTTATCAAGATTGATTTCGGTTGCCATCCATTCGACTTCAACATCGGTGCCCTCAACGAGAGCATCGATTACTTGGCGAGTCGTTGGCCTCAGCATTGTTCCGGTAGGATGCTTATGCGATGAGTCAATAAGCTGCTTTGTCTGACCCCGCGCCGTGATCGAAACCGTATATTCATTCGGTCCGATATTCACGTCGCCAGATACGCCAGCATCGCCGCTCCCGGAGCCCGAACTGGGTTCAGCATTTTTAGTTCCCGGCTTACCAGCACGAGCACCAGTGCCCATCCGGCGGTCAATCTTGCCGACGAAAGCAAGATTGCCACCTACGTATGCCATGATCTCAGCGCCGGCAAGAGCCTGCGTCATTACCGGAGTTCCGGGGACGTACGAGCAAAACAGAGAGAAATTCAAGGTTCCCGTCATCTCGCCTTTGCTACGCGATATATTGGCATCAGTGAAATTTTCTATCTGAACGCCATTTGCAAAGATGATGAAGTCGTTTTCCATCATGCCCTCGGTGCTTGAACGGTAGGGCCAACTAAGAAAGGCCATTTCCCGGTATTGAATGTTTCGATATCTCGAAAGCGCTTTGCGTCGCCATAAATCTCATATGCAGCGACCAGAGAATGGACGCTCTTGCTGAAATTATAGGTAACCAATGCCGGGAGTCCATAAGCTCTTTTGAGAAGCTGGGTTTTAGCCTGCGACTCAAATTCACGGAGCTTAATATAGAGACTGTCCTGACAAGTCGCCCTAGCAGCGGCAAGCTCTTCCGAAATGATTTGCACAACCTGATCGTACTGAGCGAGCGCCTCAACGAGATTAGTCACCGGCGTTTCAAGCGCAGCCTGAGCCATGCCAACCATCGCCAGCATTCGAGCCATTGAATTAACCGCATCTTCGGTCGATCCGGCTTCCTCGGGAAGAGAGGAAACCAAGGCTGCATTGTTGGCAATTCGGCGGAACGCGTCGTACTTCTCTTGCCCTGTGGCAATTGAGGATAGCGTTCTGGTTGCTCGTTTAAAAGCTTCAAACGCATCGGATGAATTGCGAATGGAGGCCGGATCATCAATGATATCCCCCATGGTATTAATCGCATACCAGCCGTTCTGCGTCGGGTTCTTCGAGTTGAAGCTCTCAAACTCGCGCTTGATATCTGCCATCCTATCAGAGACTGACTGATGGATATTCTTCACTCGATAGAACCGAACATTCTCAATCTGATATTGATCGGTAAAGGCTGCCCCGATAGCCTCGAAAATAGCGGTGACTCCAATACCGAAAATGGAGCCTCCGAGAGCAATGCCGTTGCCGAATAGATTGGCCTCGACAAACTCAAAATCGATATAGGTTACTCCCATCTCTTCCATGACGTTATCCGTCACAGACAGCTGGGTGCAAGCTACGAAAACCGCTCCCCGAGTCGGGTGAATAAGAATGCCCGGACCCGGAGTTTCGCAAACCGTGATAAGCGTATCAGATGATGCGAGATGCGCGTTATTGGCAAATCGCCCTCTGACGGTATATCGCCTAATCTTTCTACCGAGATCGGCATACGCCGGATTATCGGAGAAAGGAAACTCGCCCTCAGCCCCGCGCCGGCCATGCTCGGAAGTCGCCTCCATTGCTTCGAAGGCGACTCCCTTGAATGAAGCCGGCAAATATTGCGGGACGTAGCATGCCTCAGCCATTTTCTACTCCGTTGCCACAGGGGGCTAATGGTGCCGCGAGAGCGGATTAGCGCCCGTATCTACCGGGGCAATTTGATTGGCCGACTGGACCTGGGCATTGATGCGAATATTTGCCGCCGCTGCTGTGATAGCTTTGGAGATAATACCCGCTGCAGTTTGAGCCCCTTGAACGATGCCTTGTCCAAGCGAGGCCGCTCCGCTAGATGCTCCGGTTGTTAGAGCTTCCTTGAGATTAGCCGTCTCGGTCCGCATGCTATCTGCGACAGTGATGCCGAGATCGTCTTTCATCTTTCCCGGAAAATCGGCAGATTGCAAAGCTATTTGGCTGGTCACTCCGACTGGCGTCCGGGGGACTTCCGAATACCACTTCGCAGCGTCGGCTATGTTTTGAAAATCTTGACCTGCTTTTCTAATCGGAAAAAGAAAATCCCCGATCTTGGTAAGCGTGGGCACTATCCGTTCATCTATTTGGTTTAGACCTTGCTGGACAGCTTGGTCAGCCGCATAGACGCCAGTGGCTATCAGAACTCCGTTTAGGAGCCCCATAGAGCGCGATGGCTGAGCCGGGCCATTCCCAGTAGGGACGACGCCCGGAACAGCGCCCTTGCCAGCCGCTGCCAGCAAGGCGCTCGTATTAGCCTGCAAGGCCGCAGTATTGCCGAGAGTGGCCGTGGTATTGGCCGGAACTCCCGATAGCCAACTAAATACCGCTTTGCCTCCGAAGAGAGCAGCTACGGTAGCAGCAATGCCGCCACCAGCTACGATACCAGCATTCACGCCATTCGTCTTGCCCTCAGGCGCGACGAATTCATTGAGTTGCTGCATCCATCCGCTAAATGTTTGCAGTGCCGGGATAGCTGCCGACTCGAGCGCGTTTGCCATAAGGCCAAGGAAAGTCGTAACCTTCGATTGAGCCTCAGCCATGGCAATCAAACCAGATTGCGCAATGACCTCTTCCTGCTTTGCTTGAGACGTATCAAGGTTCTCAAAGTTTTTCGCTTGACGCATGAAATCCGCATAGCGGGTCAGCATCGTGATGAGGCCGGACGTGGCAGTACGGTCGCCAGTGATCGAATTAGCGAACTTGCTTATATGGGTATTATTGAGAGGATCAAGTCCTTGCTCAATCATCTTACCGATAAGATGTTTATTGGTCCATTCAAGAGGATTGGACCGCAAAAGCTCTTCATCGACCACGCCTGTAACGGCTTTCTCGGTAGTGGTGCTAACCACCCCTCGCTTATTAGTTTTGCTGACCTCGACATCCTTCGTTTCCACGAGGCCCATTTCGATCATTTTTGCCAGATGCTTCTTTAGGATGCGGTCACCCGAAAGCTGCTTAATCATCTGGTTAGTAGCAACGCCTGCCGAGCTTCTGGTCTCTTCCATATAGCCAAGCAAGGCAATGATGCCGGCATCGTTAAGCGCCATTTTCGAGCCTTGCAAGGCTCTAAAAGTTTGCTCGACGACATTGGCATCGATTTCTTTACCGAACTGCGTCATTGCTCGGTTAATGATATCCATGAAGTTCGTATACGCCACGGGATCAAATTGCCCGGTGCGACGATCATACATGCGACCAGATTGCTCAGCAACCTTGTTATATTTATTTAGATTATCGTCGGCAGTCTGAGCGTCGCCAGTGACGCTGACGATCGCCTGACCAAGCTTAGCCATTTCTCGAATAATGACATCAATGCCTGTGAGATCATCATTCAAAAGCGGCACTGCTTCGGAAGCAAGGCCCATAAGCTGACCACGGTCGAAAACGTTGCCTCGCGTATTCTCTTGCTCAAGAATTCCAGACATAATCCGCCCGCGCTGAGCCGGATTAAGCGACTGGCGAGTCATACGGGTCTCGGCAACGTCGATCCCCATATAACCATCTTTAATGCCACGCGTTACGCCTTGTATCACCGCATTGCGGATATCATGCGCGATTTCTCGACCGATACCGCGCAAAGGCTCAAATGCGCCACGAATATTAACGCTAAACCGCGAGCTATTAAGCTGCGACTGCAACTGCCGCATATTAGCAGTCACATTAATCTGGACGTTCTTATTCGTGATCTTACCAAGCTGTGAGTTGATCCCGGAGAGATCAAGGCTAGGCCGGACGCGCGTCTTGCCAAGCTTATTCAGAGCAGCGGTGACTGATCCGATGCGACGGGCAGCGGTAGAGATGCCCTTGGGCTCGAAATCGAGCCCACTGAGCGCCTTAGAGACCCGCTTAGCGGTAGTATAGAGCTTCTTAAGGGAAGCGTTGACCTTATCAATATTTTTGGTCGACTCATCCTTAACGGCGAGCGTTGCGCTTTCAACGAAAGAAACCATTATATCTTCGCCCCTGCTAGAGCCGCCTTGAATTTCAAATCGTCGCGGTAGACTTTATCGAAAGCCTTTAGGCGAGCGGCAAGCGCGGGGATCGTCACGTTCGTGAGATCACCCGCCGATGCTGAGTGATAGCGATAAGTCTCTACCCGTTCGACGACTTGGGCGGCTACTCTAAAAAACGTGGAAGGATTTCGTTCTGGATAAAGAACCCATCACGAATATCAATCCCGTCGACGCCCCACGAAGGAAGAGCCTGCAATCCCATGCCGACAGGCTTCGCGACGTGCTTAATGAGAGCGACCGTCTTTTCCATATCGTTCGAGCCG
>Ga0196970_1001782_pt1 | contig 12939 bp, 10 predicted proteins | sample S1v_513CmetaG_FD_148672 | JGI IMG/M metagenome (GOLD analysis project Ga0196970, IMG submission 148672) | Soil microbial communities from Anza Borrego desert, Southern California, United States - S1+v_5-13C | ecosystem: Environmental > Terrestrial > Soil > Desert | place: USA: California... | reverse complement strand
GGCCTTCGCCCCCTCGGCCCGCTCCTGCATGGAGAAGGTGTTGATCGGCCACCACTGGTAGCCCTCAGCCAATTCCTGCATCCGCTGCGGCGCGTGGGGCGAGACGAAAACGGCGTCGGGCAGGGCCGGCTGCAGCGCCGGCGCCAGGCCGATCAGGTCGTGGCCGTTCGACCCGTAGCCGTGCACGAGGATCACGATCTGCTTCGGCGCGCCGCCCGAGGCGGGCAGGACGCGCGGGCCGTCCAACTGGGAAAGGTCTGTCATGGCCGGACCGGTGCGTGAGCGGGCGGCGGAGGTCAAGCGCCGAGTCTTCCCCTACGCTGTGCAGGGATGGGGACGCGCCTCACTCACCCCCCTCCTCGCCGTCCGGCGGCTCGAGATCCGCGGGGTCGAGGTCGTAATCGAGCAGGTCGCCGGGACGGCAGCCGAGCACGGCGCAGAGCCGCGCCAGGGTGCGGAAGCGGATGCCCTTCACCTTGCCCGAGCGGAACAGGGACAGCTGGGTCTCGCTCAGGCCGACCCGGGCCGCGATGTCCCGCGCCTTGAGGCCCTTGCGGACGATCAGGGCGTCCAGCGTCACGCGAACGGGCATTCAGATCATCTCGTCCAGCTCGGCCTGCACCCGCGCCGCCTGGTCCATCACTCCCCCGAGCAGGAACAGGGCGCCGCCGATCATGCCGAGCGTCATGCCCGCCACGTCGAAGTGCAGGTAGCCGCCCTTGGTGCTGCCGATCAACCGCAGCAGGTTGGTCACAAGGAAGACGCTGGCCACTCCGCCGAGGCCCAGGGCAAGCCCGACCCGCCGGAGGGCGTCGGCGATGACGGGCTGGATCAGGCGTCCGCGCGAGAGCTGACGCATCGCCCGCCCGATGGACCAGACGCCGAACAGGTAGCAGACCGCCGGGATGGCCATGATGGCGAAGGCCGGCAGCATGCGGGGGTTCTCCGGCAGCTGACCTCTTTGCCAGAGCACGAGCGGACCGACGACGCCGGCGGCGAGCAGGGCGGCGGCGACGCTGATTACCATGAACGCGGCGAGCCAGGAGTACTGGCCGCAACGGCGGCGGAGACGGTCGAGATCGGGGGCGCGCATGGGCTTTCGAGGCGGCGGGACGTGGAGGAACTTTAATCTTGACTTAAAGACGCGCGGTTTGCAACTTTATCTAAGAGTTAAAAACGAACGAGGCCGCCGCCGTGCCACCCGCCCTTGTCACCGACCGGTTGACTCGCCGCTTCGGCCAGCGCCTCGCCGTCGATGCGGTGTCCATGACCGTGCCGGACCGGGCTGTCTACGGCTTCCTCGGCCGCAACGGCGCCGGGAAGACGACGACCCTGAAGATGCTGCTGGGGCTCATCCGCCCAACCGGTGGCGCGGCCCGCGTCTGCGGCGTGGACGTTGCGACGGATCGCCTCGGCGCCGCGCGGAAGATCGGGGCGCTGCTCGAGGCCCACGGGTTCTACGGAAACCTCACGGGACGCGAGAACCTGGACCTCAGTTGCACGCTCTTGCGCCTGCCGCGAACCGAGATCGATCGGGTGCTGGAGGTGGTGGACATGGCCGAGCACGGTCGGCGCCGCGTATCCGACTATTCCCTGGGTATGCGACAGCGCCTGGGTCTCGCCCGCGCCATGCTGGGCGCCCCGCCGGTGCTGATCCTGGACGAACCGACCAACGGGCTGGATCCGGACGGCATCGCCGACATGCGCCGCTTCCTGCGCGCCCTGCCGGACCGCAGCGGCGCCACCGTCCTGCTATCCAGCCATCTGCTAGGCGAAATCGAGCAGACCGCCACTCACATCGGCATCCTGTACGAGGGCCGACTGGTGCTGGAGGGCGAGCTCGCCGCGTTGAAGGCGGACCTGTCGCCCGAGATCGCCCTGCGGACGGGCGATCCGGCGCGGACCCGCGCGGTGCTGGCATCCCTGGGCCTCAGGGCCGAGCTCGCCGACGACCATGTGATCGTGCGCCTGGGGAGGGGCGAGGACGCCGACGCTGCCGCTGCGGCCCTCAACGCCGCCCTGGTGGAGGCCGGCACGCCCGTATTCTCGATAGGATCGGCGGCGCGCTCCCTGGAAGGCATCTACCGCCAGGTGTCCGGATTCGCCCCGACCTCGTCCCCCCTCTCAGAGACCGTCCGATGATCGCCGTTCTCGTCGTCGAGTTCCGCAAGCTGAACCGCTCCCTGGCGGCGGCGCTGGCCATCGCGGCGCCCTCGCTGATCGCGATCTTCATCTTCTTCAACGCGATCCGGCTCGACAGGCCCCAGGGCTGGGAGAACTCGATGATGGGGGCCGCCGGCATCTGGGCCTTCTTCATGCTGCCCATGTCGGTCACGGCCCTGACCGCCCTCGTCGCCCACATGGAGCACGGCCCCCGGACCTGGGACCACCTGCGCGCCCTGCCCGTCCCCCACTGGCGGCTCTACGCCGCCAAGGCGGTCTGCGTACTGGCGGTGGTCGCCGCGATGAGCGCCCTGGTCCTACTCATGTCCTGGGGCGCGCTGGCCCTGGCCGCCGCGGTCAAACCCGAGGTCGCCCCGTCCGGCGCGTTTCAGTTGGCGGCCTACGCCGCGGTGATGGCGCGGATGTTCCTCGCCGCCATCCTCATGGTCGCCATCCAGCTGTGGACCGCCCTCCGCTTCGCCAGCTTCGTGCCCGCGCTGGTCGTCGGCATCGGCGGCACCTTCTTCTCGGTCGTGGCCACCTCGGCCAAGCAGGGGGTGTTCTTTCCGTGGCAGATGCCGGTCAACATGCTGGCGTCCGAAGCCTGGCGCGGTCAGACGGCGCTTGTCCTCGGCGGCGGCCTCGGCCTGGCGGTGCTGGCGCTGGCGATCGTGCATCTGGCCCGGCGAGAGGTGCTGTAGACGGCGAACGGCCCGGCGGCTGGTCGCCGTCCGGGCCGCCCTGTCTCACGTTCCCGTCGGCCTCACTGGCAGGCGAGGCATTCCTCGTAGTCGGTCTTGGCGGCGGCCTCGATATCCACCTTCTCGGCCTTCTCGTTGCCGGCGAAGGCGGCGCGCTGCACCGACTTGGATCGCAGGTAGTAGAGCGACTTGCAGCCGCGCTCCCACGCCGTCCAGTGCAGCATGTGCAGGTCCCACTTGTCGACGTCGCCCGGCAGGAAGACGTTCACCGACTGGGACTGGCAGATCTCCGGGGTGCGGTCGGCCGCCAGTTCCACGACCCAGCGCTGGTCGATCTCGAAGGCGGTCTTGTAGACGTCCTTCTCGTCCTGGCTGAGGAAGTCCAGGTGCTGGACCGAGCCCTCGTGCTCCAGGATCGAGTTCCAGGTCGCGTCGTCGTTGCGGCCCTTCTCCTCGAGCAGGCGCTCCAGGTAGGGGTTCTTCACCGCAAACGTGCCCGACAGGGTCTTGTGGCTGTAGATGTTGGCCGGGATCGGCTCGATGCCGGCCGAGGTGCCGCCGCAGATGATCGAGATCGAGGCGGTGGGCGCGATCGCCAGCTTGTGCGTGAAACGCTCCATCACGCCGCGATCGGCCGCATCCGGGCAGGCGCCGCGCTCTTCGGCCAGCAGGCGGCTGGCCTTGTCGGCCTCGCGGCGCAGGTGCTTGAAGATGCGCATGTTCCAGGACTTGGCCAGGGCCGACTCGAAGGCCACGTTCTGCTGCTGCAGGAACGAGTGGAAGCCCATCAGGCCCAGGCCCACCGAGCGCTCGCGCGTGGCCGAGTAGATGGCCGCGGCCATCTCCGGCGGGGCGCGCTGGATGAAGTCCTCCAGAACGTTGTCGAGGAAGCGCATGATGTCTTCGACGAAGGTCGGATGGTCGCGCCACTCGAGGTACTTCTCGGCATTGACCGAGGACAGGCAGCACACGGCGGTGCGCTCGTTGCCCAGGTGGTCGGGGCCGGTGTGGAGCATGATCTCCGAGCACAGGTTCGACTGGGTCACCTTCAGGCCCAGCTCGCGCTGATGCTGCGGCATGGCCCGGTTCACCGTGTCGGAGAAGATCAGGTAGGGCTCGCCGGTCTGCAGGCGGATCTCGATGATCTTCTGCCACAGGGTGCGGGCGTCGACGTAGCGCAGGATCTCGTCGTTCTTGGGCGAGCGCAGGCCGAAGGGGGCGCCGTCACGCACCGCCTCCATGAACTCGTCCGTGATGTTGATGCCGTGGTGCAGGTTCAGGGACTTGCGGTTGAAGTCGCCCGACGGCTTGCGGATCTCGAGGAACTCCTCGATCTCGGGGTGGTGCACGTCGAGGTACACGGCGGCCGAGCCGCGGCGCAGCGAGCCCTGGCTGATCGCCAGGGTCAGGGAGTCCATCACGCGGATGAAGGGGATGATGCCCGAGGTCTGCCCGGCGCCCTTCACCTTCTCACCGATGGAGCGGACCTTGCCCCAGTAGGTGCCGATGCCGCCGCCGTTGGAGGCCAGGAAGACGTTCTGGTTCCAGGTGCCGACGATGGACTCGAGGCTGTCGCCCACCGCGTTGAGGAAGCAGCTGATGGGCAGCCCCCGCCCGGCACCCCCATTGGACAGCACGGGGGTGGCGGGCATGAACCAGAGCTTGGAGATGTAGTCGTAGACGCGCTGGGCGTGGTCGGCGTCATCGCAATAGGCGGTCGCCACCCGGGCGAACATGTCCTGGTAGCTCTCGCCGCCAAGGAGATAGCGATCCTCGAGGGTGGTCTTGCCGAAGTCGGTCAGGAGGGCGTCCCGGTCGCGATCGACCTCGACCTTGCGCACCAGCTGCAGCTGCGGCCGTTCGGCCGCCTGCGCCGCCTGCTGGGAGACCGTCCCGAAGACTTCTTTCTTAGCTGCTTCACCGCCCGACATGACTTTTACGACCCAGCCCCTGAAAAACGTCCGTTAATCCTGTTGTGCTTCCAACCACATCATCTTGTGGTCGGAAGCGCGCCCAACCCGACATATGGGGCCACAGGGTTAAGGGAGGGTCAACAGGCAGGTCGCCTCGCCGGGCAGGAAAAGCCTGTGGAAACCGGGCGCCTTTCCCGCTCGCCCTTGTGCGACAGGGAGTTCACAAGCCTGTGACAAATTCGCGGAACACGGGTCGAACCTTGGCCGTTGATGAAGCCGTGAGAGCCTCCCTCCTCAGACCCGTCGTGGCCGTGGCCCGCTTCGCGCGGGCGGAACTCGTGGTGGTGGCGGCGCTCGGCCTGCTCACGCTGTGCATAATGGGCTTCATGGAGCTGGCCGACGACGTGGCCGAGGCGGACACCCGCGCCTTCGACCAGGCGATTCTCGATTCGGTCCGGGCGCCGGGCGACCCCTCCGACCCGATCGGTCCGCACTGGCTCGAGATCGCCATGGCCGACGTGACCGCCCTGGGCGCCGTGGCGGTGCTGGGCATCGTCGCCCTCGTCGTGGCCGGGTTCCTGTTCATCCAGCGCCGGCCGCTGGCGGGCGTGACCCTGCTGACCGCCCTGCTGGGCGGCGTGGCCATGAGCCAGTCCCTCAAGCTTCTGTTCGGCCGCGAGCGCCCGCCCCTGCCCTACCAGGCGGCCGAGGCGGTGAACGCCAGCTTCCCCTCGGGCCACGCCATGCTGTCGGCCGTCGCCTACCTGACCATCGGCGCGATCGTCGCCAAGGCGCTGCCGAGGCGACGGCTGAAGACCTATGTCATGACCGTCGCCGTTCTGCTGACCCTGATCGTCGGCCTGTCGCGCGTCTACCTCGGGGTGCACTGGGCCAGCGACGTGCTGGGCGGCTGGATGGTCGGCGCCGCCTGGGCCGCCGCCTGCTGGCTGGCCGCCTGGGCCATCGAGCGCTGGCAGGGCCGCGAGGGCATGAGCCGGCCGCAGCCCGTGGCGCACCCGGCGGCGGCGGCGGCCGAGGCGGACTGACAAGCGCTCGGGAAAGCGGCCCCGCTTGCGCCCGCCCGACGCCTCGGCTACCTCCGCGCCCGTCATCGGGGAGTAGTCGCCCTCAGCTTCCAGAGGGTGGGCGCATCGACAGGCTGGAGCCCCCGGGCTCCCGGTGCGTCCGGCGGAGCGATCCGCACGACGAGACCTTTGGCTTACGCGTACCGGTTCCCAGGCGGGGTCGGCGGCGCGGAAGCCTGTGGTCCGTCCCGACCCCGCCCGAGTAGCATGCCCATGGACGCCTTCCTCGTATCCGCCGGCCTCGTGGCCATCGCCGAGATCGGCGACAAGACCATGCTGCTGGCCATCTGCCTGGCGGCGACCTGGCGAAAGCCGGTCCCCATCCTGCTCGGCATCTTCATCGCCACCCTGCTGAACCACGCCCTGGCGGCGGGGCTGGGGGCGCTGCTGGGCGCCTGGCTGCAGGGCCCGTGGATGAAGTGGATCCTGGGCCTGGGCTTCCTCGGATTCGCCGCCTGGGCGCTGATCCCGGACCAGTTCGACGACTGCCCGCCCGGCGAGCGGAAGAGCGCCTGGGGCGTGTTCGCGGCCACGACGGTGGCCTTCTTCCTGGTCGAGATGGGGGACAAGACCCAGGTGGCGACCGCGGCGCTCGGCGCCCGCTTCCCGGCCGAGGTGGCGTGGGTGGCGGCCGGGACGACGCTGGGCATGATGATCGCCAACGCGCCCGCCGTGCTGCTGGGCGAGGTCGCGGCGCAGAAGCTGCCGCTGAAGCTCATCCGCTGGGCGGCCGCCGCCTGCTTCGCGGCGACGGGGGTGTGGGTGCTGCTGGCGGGGTAGGACGGCCGGCGGTCGCCGGATGGGGCGGGCGGCTCGGCGGCGGAATCGGTCGTGCGCGTCCTCGTCCTTCGACGGGCTCAGGATGGGGACGAATGGCAGGCCTGCGCGCTGCCCCTGTTTCCGCCCGCCAGGCAGCCGCGCCGCGCCTTGTTCCTGCGCGCCTTGCGAACGCCTCAACCGGCTGAACTGCCACGATGTTTCACGTGAAACACGCCAGAACCGGTCGTGATTCGCTACGCCTCCGCCGCCTCCGCCGCTCGCGCGGCCTCGGCGAACTGGTCGAAGGCGCGGAGCGCGTCGGCGGCGTAGTTCACCGCCGGGCCGCCGCCCATCTGGATCGAGACCATCACCGCCTCGGCCACCTCCTGGCGGCTGGCGCCGGCGCGCAGCGCGCCGCGGGCGTGGTAGCCAATGCAGGCGTCGCACTGGGCCTTCACGCCGATGGCGAGCGCGATCAGTTCCTTGGTCTTCTTGTCCAGGGCGTTGGGCGCCTGGGTCTCGCGCACCAGCTGGCCGAAGGCGGACATGGCGGTGGGCACCAGCTCCTTCAGGCGCAGGGCGTACTCGTCCACCTCGGCCAGGCGCTGCTTGTAGTCCTTGGTCATCCCCGCCCCCGTCACAGGTTCAGCAGGGCGGGGTCGCCGCCCTGGGCCGCGATGTTCACCGACACCGCCCGTTCGGCAGCATAGCGCAGAAGCGCGTGCGGACCGCCCGCCTTGGGGCCGGTGCCCGACAGCCCTTCGCCGCCGAAGGGCTGGACGCCCACCACCGCGCCGATGATCGAGCGGTTCACATAGACGTTGCCCGCCGGCACCAGGCGCTTCACCTCCTCGGCGAAGGCCTCGATACGCGAGTGGACCCCCAGGGTCAGGCCATAGCCGCGGCTGGCCAGCCTGCCCGCCACCTCGGCCAGGTTCTCGGGATCGTAGCGGTAGATGTGCAGCACCGGGCCGAACACCTCCCGCTCCAGGAAGTCGGGCGCCGGCACCTCGGCCACGACGGGGCCGAAGTAGTAGCCCTTGTCGCGCAGGCCGGAGACGTCGAGCTTCTTGAGGACCCTGGCCTCCTTCTCCAGGCGCACCACGTGCTCCTCGAGGTTCCTGCGCGCCTCCTCGTCGATCACCGGGCCGACGTCGGTCGACGGATCGGCCGGATCGCCGATCACCAGGGTGTCGAGAGCGCCGAGCAACCCGTTGATCAACCCTTCGGCCGAGTCCTTGGGCACATAGAGCACCCGAAGGGCCGAGCAGCGCTGTCCGGCCGAGCCCACCGCCGAGAGGATGACGTCGTCGATGACCTGCTCCCGCAGGGCCGTGGTGTCCACGAACATGCCGTTCAGCCCGCCGGTCTCGGCGATGAAGGGCACGATGGGGCCGTTGCGGGCCGCCAGCTGCCGGTTGATGCGCCAGGCCGTATCGGTGCCCCCGGTGAAGGCGACGCCGTCGATGCCCGGGTGGCCGCACAGGGCCTGGCCGACGGTCTCGCCCCGGCCCGGCAGCAGGGCGAGGAGGCGCGAGTCGAGGCCGGCCTTGTGGAAGAGCCGCACGGCCTCGGCGGCGACCAGCGGGGTCTGCTCGGCGGGCTTGGCCAGCACGGCGTTGCCGGCCGCCAGGGCGGCGGCGATCTGGCCGGTGAAGATGGCGAGCGGGAAGTTCCACGGGCTGATGCAGACGAAGACGCCGCGGCCGTGCAGCTCCAGCTGGTTGGTCTCGCCGACAGGCCCCGGCAGGACCTCCGGACCCGAGAACTGCTTCTCGGCCAGGGTCGCGTAGTAGCGGCAGAAGTCCACCGCCTCGCGCACCTCGGCCACGCCGTCGTTCAGCGTCTTGCCGGCCTCGCGGCTGAGCAGGGCCACGAGACGATCGGTGTCGGCCTCCAGCGCGTCGCCCATGGCGCGCAGCACCTTCGCCCGGCCGGTCCCGCCCAGGCGGTCCCAGGCGATCTGGGCCTCGCTCGCGACCTTGGCCGCCAGATCGATGTCGGCCGGCGAGGCCTCGGCCACGTCGCCCAGGACCTTGGACAGGTCCGACGGGCTGCGGACCTCCTGGGCGCCTTCGCCCTCGCGCAGCTGGCCGGCGACGATCGGGCCCGCGCGCAGGCGGTCGTCGTCGATGGCGCGGACGGCGCGGGCGATGCGCTGGCGCTCCTCGGCCTGGCTGTAGTCGCGGCCGAGCGGGTTATCGCGGGAGGATCCGTACATGTGCCTCGGGGTCGGGATGCGGGGGTGGGGGCCCGGGTTGGCCTCCACCGCGGTGATGGGATCGGCGACCACGTCGGCGGCCGGGACACGCTCGTCCAGCAGGGCGTGGACGAAGGAGGAGTTGGCGCCGTTCTCGAGCAGGCGGCGCACGAGGTAGGGCAACAGGTCCTCGTGCCCGCCGACCGGGGCGTAGGCGCGGACGGTGACGCCGGGGTAGCGCTTCTCGGCGGCCTGGTAGAGGGCTTCGCCCATGCCGTGCAGGCGCTGGAACTCGATCTTCACGCCGGCGTCCACGGACATCCGCCGCACGGCGGCGAGGGTGTGGGCGTTGTGGGTGGCGAACTGGGCGTAGAGGTGCGGCGCCGCCCCGATGAGCTCGCGCGCCGCCACCAGGTAGCTCAGGTCCGTGGCCGGCTTTGTGGTGTAGACCGGATAGTCCGGACGGCCCGCGATCTGGGCCCGCTTGATCTCGGTGTCCCAGTAGGCGCCCTTCACCAGCCGGACCATCAGACGGCGGCCCGAGCGGCGGGCCAGGTCGGCGACGCGTCGGATCACCTCCGGGCCGCGCTTCTGATAGGCCTGCACCGCAAGGCCGAGGCCGGTCCATTCGCCCAGGTCCGGATCGTGGGCCAGCCTGTCCAGCAGCTTCAGCGACAGGGCGAGACGGTCGGCCTCCTCCGCGTCGATCGTGCAGTTGAGGTCGTACTTCGCGGCGATCAGCGCCAGCCGCTTGACCCGCGGCAGCAACTCCTCCCAAACCCGCGTTTCCTGCACCGCCTCATAGCGGGGCGACAGGGCCGAGAGCTTGATCGAGACGCCGTGGCCGGTCTCGGGCCCCTGGCCGCCCTTGGCCTTGCCCACCTGTTCGATGGCCTCGGCGTAGATGTGCTCGTAGCGCTCCGCGTCGTGGTCGGTGCGGGCGCCCTCGCCAAGCATGTCGAAGGAGCAGAGGTAGCCCTCCTTCTTCGCCCGTTTCAGCGCCGCCTCGATGTTGCGACCGAGCACGAACTGCTCGCCCATGATGCGGACCGCCGCGGCCACCGCCTGGCGGATGACCGGCTCGCCCAGACGCCCCGCGAGCCTGCGCATGAAGCCGCCGATGTCGCGCCTGGCCTCGTCGTCGACGTCCACCAGGTGGCCGGTCAGCATCAGGCCCCAGGTCGAGGCGTTGACGAAGAGGCTGTCGGACTTGCCGAGGTGGCTGGCCCAGTCGGCCGAGCCGATCTTCTCGGCGATCAACCGGTCCTTGGTGTCCTCGTCGGGCGTGCGCAGCAGCGCCTCTGCCAGGCACATCAGCGCGAGCCCTTCGCGGGTGCCCAGCGAGAACTCCTGCAGGAAGCTCTCGACCACGCCCTGGCGGTCGGCGCTCGCCCGGGCCGCGCGCACCAGGGCCTCGGCTTCGGCCACGACCTCCGTACGCTCGGTCTCGCTGAGAGGGCGGGCGGCGAGCAGGTCGCGAACGGCCTCGGTCTCGTCCCGGAACTTGCCGTCGTCGAGCGTGTCCCACACGCTCGCGGTCACATCCGCAGCCAGCGGCATCCGATACTCCAGAAGGTCAGGCGCGCGTCATAGACCCTGCGCCCGGGTGGGAAAAGGGGCGCGACGGTCGGGCCGCTCGCCTTGCGCCGCGATCCTGATATAGGTGCGCCCTCTCTCAACGGCGGGCTTCACGCTTCATGCGGATTCTGTTGGCGACCGACGCCTGGGAACCCCAGGTCAACGGCGTGGTGCGGACCCTCAGCCGCACCGTGGCGGAATGCCGGGCCATGGGCCACGAGGTGCGGGTGGTTTCGCCCGACCAGTTCAAGACCATCCCCTGCCCGACCTATCCCGAGATCCGGCTGGCGCTGGGCGCCTACGAAGAGATGCGGGAGATGTTCAAGGCCTTCGAGCCGGAGGCCATCCACATCTCCACCGAGGGCCCGATCGGCCTGGCGGCCCGGCGCATCTGCCTGGAGTGGAAGCTGCCCTTCACCACCAGCTACCATACCAAGTTCCCCGAATATATTTCCGCCCGCTTCCCGGTGCCCGTGCAGGCGGGCTACGCCTACATGCGCTGGTTCCACAAGCCCTCGGGCCGGCTGATGGTGGCCACCCCGTCCATGCGCGACGAACTGGCCAGCCATGGCTTCAAGAACATCTCGCCCTGGTCGCGCGGCGTGGACACCGAACTGTTCCGCCCCGACCTGGAGAAGGTCTTCCCCGCCGACATGCCGCGCCCGATCTGGCTGAACGTGGGCCGGGTGGCGGTCGAGAAGAACATCGAGACCTTCCTCAAGCAGGACCTCCCCGGCACCAAGGTGGTGGTCGGCGACGGCCCGGCGAAGGAAGAGCTGGAGCGCAAGTACCCGGGGGTGGTCTTCGCCGGCGCCAAGTTCGGCGAGGAGCTGGCGCGCTACTTCGCCGACGCCGACGTGTTCGTCTTCCCCTCGCTCACCGACACCTTCGGCCTGGTGATCCTTGAGGCCATGGCGACGGGAACGCCGGTCGCCGCCTTCCCGGCCCCGGGCCCCATCGACATCATACCCGGCTCCAGCGCCGGGGCCGTGAGCGAGGACCTGCGCGGGGCCTGTCTCGAGGCGCTGAAGATGGACCGCAAGGCGGTGCGCGCCTACGCCGAGAAGTTCTCCTGGCGCGCCTCCGCCGAGGAGTTCGTGCGCAACCTCGAGCCCCACCCGGAACCGGAGAAGACCCGCTTCTGGAAGCGCCTGCGACGGCTGGCGCGGTTGCGGCGGCGGGGTTTGACGCCGGGGCTCTAGGGGCGAACTCCCTGTTTTCCCTGTTCTGGAAACAGGGAGCTCCCGACGGCGGCCCCTCGACGGGCCTGCGCGGGCTAACCGCGGCGACCCTGCTGTTTCTGCCAAACCTTTCAAAGACCAATTGAAATCAGCCCCTCCGGCGCGTCGGCGAGGCCGGCCGGCGGGACCGCCGCGAAGCCCTCGCGGCCAGGGTTCGAGCCCGGTAACAGGGAATTTTCGTCCGCGCGGAACAGGGAAAACAGGGGTGCGGAACAGGGAATTTGCAGGCGTCTCGCCGTCCGCCGCCGCCCCGATATCCGCGCCCGATGCCTCCCCAGGAACCGCTCGACGGTCCTGCAAGCCGGGTCGAGGCGGAAGCGTCCGGTGGTGCGGGCAAAGGAGTCAACGGGGAAGCTCTCCTCCCCCGTGAGCGGCGGCGAACGGGGGAGGTGGCGACGAAGCCGACGGAGGGGGCGAGCTCAGGTCGGTTCAAGATTGCGGAGTTGAAGCCGCTGGCATCTCGAGCATTCGCTCTGTCTGCTCGGCTGACCAGATCGCTGGCGGCTGGAGCCCAAAGTTGAGCATCACCCTCTTGCCACGTACGACTTCCAAAGCGGCGCGTCCCTTCAGTGCGATCCAGTAGATTCCGTCCGAGTTATGAAGGGCCTCGGCTATACGTCGCTCGCTGGTGAACAACACTGCGACCACCGTGCCGTCGGCCATGGGCGCCGTCCAGACAGGCAAACCCACCCGTCCGCCCTGGCTCGATGCCGCGTGTCCCTCTTTGGTGGTCACGATGTAGAGAGGCCCCTCCAGCAGCGCGCGCTCGAACCTCTCAACATTTTCTGGCGACGCGTCCCTCGCTAACGCGACAAGCCTTGTCTCGAGGTCGTTCTCCGGAGTGATATACGGCTGCTCAAGCAGGATCGTTTCATTGTAGGCCGTGGCGGCCCGGCGCGACTGGTCGTCATGAGCGCCCGCAACATCCCTGAGGCGATAGTCGCCCCGCGCAAGCGCCTCCCTCGCCTCCCGCCTCGCATCGGGAGCTGCAGTCACGCCGTTCGCGGCCATCGCTACCGTCAATGCCGAGATCAATATCGCCGCTGCACGCACCAGATCCCCCACCAGCCGAACCGCCGACTGCTGCCGACACTGCCTAACTCACTCACAACTGTATAGCCGGACGTGGCGCGCTCCGACTGGGCAAGTGGAAGGGTGTCGACACCGCAAGCGGACCGTCGCTTGCCCCGTCTACCACGTTGCGCCCCCCCCCCCCTTCTTCCGCGGGCGGGCGATTACGGTTCGGCTGCTCGGTCCCCTCCCTGAACCTCCTTGGTGGAACTCTCGCGCCTTAGGTCG
>Ga0196970_1001781_pt1 | contig 12951 bp, 9 predicted proteins | sample S1v_513CmetaG_FD_148672 | JGI IMG/M metagenome (GOLD analysis project Ga0196970, IMG submission 148672) | Soil microbial communities from Anza Borrego desert, Southern California, United States - S1+v_5-13C | ecosystem: Environmental > Terrestrial > Soil > Desert | place: USA: California... | reverse complement strand
TCCGCTTCGCCGCCACCATCGCCGACCGCCATTACGTGATGGAGGAAGGCCACGTCGTGGACATGATCCCCAACGACGCCCTGGAGCAGAACATGGCCAAGCTCCACGACTACTTGGGGGTGTGAGGATTTGTAGGTTGGGTTGAGCGTCAGCGAAAACCCAACACACTTTGTACCGCCACGACGTTGGGTTTTCGCCTTCGGCTCAACCCAGCCTACGAAATACACACCCACAAGACACCCGACAAAACACAGGGAGTAGAGACACCATGCGTACCCTTCTTCTGACCGGCGCCGCCTTTGCCGCGCTCGTGTCCGGTTCCGCCAGCGCCCAGGTCTCCGACAACGTCATCAAGATCGGCGTGCTGAACGACCGCTCGGGCATCTACGCCGACATCGCCGGCGAGGGCTCCGCCGTCGCCGCCCGCATGGCGGTGGAGGAGTTCGGCGGCAAGGTGGCCGGCGCCACGGTCGAGGTCATCACCGGCGACCACCAGAACAAGGCCGACATCGCCGCCAATCTGGCGCGCCAATGGATCGACACCGACAAGGTCGACGTCATCGCCGACGTGCCGAACTCGGCCGCGGCGCTCGCCGTGCAGGGCATCACCAAGGACAAGAAGCGCATCTTCCTGATGTCCGGCCCGGGCTCCACCGACCTGACCGGCAAGTCGTGCTCGCCCACCGGCTTCCACTGGACCTACGACAACCACGCCATGGCCGCCGGTACCGGGCGCGCGCTGGTCGAGCAGGGCAAGAAGAGCTGGTACTTCATCACCGCCGACTACGCCTTCGGCCACTCGCTGGAGGCCGAGACCACGGCCATGGTCAAGCAGTTGAACGGCACGGTGAAGGGTGCCGTGCGCCATCCGCTGGGCACCGCCGATTTCTCGTCCTACCTGCTGCAGGCCCAGGGCTCCGGCGCGCAGGTCATCGGCCTCGCCAACGCGGGCGGCGACACCACCAATGCCGTCAAGCAGGCGGCCGAGTTCGGCATCACCCAGGGCGGGCAGGATCTGGCTGGTCTGCTGCTGTTCATCAACGACGTGCACGCGCTGGGGTTGAGCACGGCGCAGGGCCTGCTTCTGACCACCGGTTTCTACTGGGACATGAACGACGAAACCCGCGCCTGGGCGAAGAAGTTCGAGGAGAAGGTGGGCCGCAAGCCCTCGATGATCCAGGCCGGCGTCTATTCGTCGGTGCGCCATTACCTCCAGGCCGTGCAGGCCGCCGGCACCGACGATGCCGAGAAGGTGGCCGCCAAGATGCGGGCCACGCCGGTCAACGACATGCTGATGAAGAACGGCAAGATCGCCGAGAACGGCCGCGTCTTCCACGACATGTATCTGGCGCAGGTGAAGAAGCCGGCCGAATCCAAGGGGGCGTGGGACTATTACAAGATCGTCTCCACCATGCCCGCCGCGCAGGCCTTCCTCGATCCCAAGAACAGCGGCTGCCCCCTGGTCAAGCTGGCGCAGAACTAAAACCCCTGGCACCTCTCCCCTCTCCCGCCGAGGGAGAGGGGAGGGGCGCCATCATTCAGGAAAAAAGGGAGGGAGGATCATGTTCGAGCTGCTGGGGGTGGCCCCGCAGGTCCTCTTCGGGCAACTGCTTCTGGGCCTGATCAACGGGTCGTTCTACGCGCTGCTCAGCCTCGGTCTGGCAGTGATCTTCGGCATGCTGAACGTCATCAACTTCGCGCACGGCGCCCAATACATGCTGGGCGCGTTCGCGGCGTGGATGCTGATGCAGTGGGCCGGCGTCAACTACTGGCTGGCGCTGTTCCTGGCCCCCACCGTGGTCGGGCTCGTCGGCGTCGTGCTGGAGAAGACGCTGCTCAGCCGGCTCTACAAGCTGGACCATCTGTACGGCCTGCTGCTGACCTTCGGGCTGGCGCTGATGCTGGAGGGCGGCTTCCGCCACCAGTTCGGCGTGTCGGGCATGCCGTACCCGATCCCCGACGCGCTGAAGGGCGGGCAGAACCTGGGCTTCATGTTCATGCCCAACTACCGCGGCTGGGTGGTGGTGGCGTCGCTGACGGTGTGCCTGGGCACGTGGTACGCGATCGAGCGCACGCAGCTCGGCGCCTACCTGCGCGCCGCCACGGAGAATCCGGTGCTGGTCCAGGCGTTCGGCATCAACGTGCCGATCATGATCACGGCCACCTACGGCTTCGGCGTGGCGCTGGCGGGTCTGGCGGGCGTGCTGGCGGCGCCGATCTATCAGGTGAACCCGCTGATGGGCTCCAACCTGATCATCATCGTCTTCGCGGTGGTGGTGATCGGCGGCATGGGCTCGATCCTCGGCGCCATCGTGACCGGGCTCGGCCTTGGGTTGCTGGAGGGCCTGACCAAGGTCTTCTACCCGGAAGCTTCGAACATCGTCATCTTCGTGGTGATGGCGATCGTCCTCCTCATCAAGCCCGCGGGCCTCTTCGGGCGGGAGCGCTGAACCATGGCTGTGAATACCGATGTGGCCGATGTGGTCGTCCGACCGGCGACCGGCCTTTCCAACCGCAATTTGTGGTTCGCCCTCGGGCTGCTTCTGGCGGTGGCGGCTCCGTTCCAGTTCTATCCCGTGTTTTTGATGAAGGTGCTGTGCTTCGCGCTGTTTGCCTGCGCCTTCAATCTGCTGATCGGCTTCGCAGGCCTGCTCAGCTTCGGCCACGCGGCCTTCTTCGGCGGTTCGGCCTACGTCACGGCGCACGCCGCCAAGGTGTGGGGCCTGACTCCGGAGCTGGCGATCCTCGCCGGCATGCTGTTCGCGGCGGTGCTGGGTCTGCTGTTCGGCGCCATCGCCATCCGCCGTCAGGGCATCTACTTCGCCATGATCACGCTGGCGCTGAGCCAGATGGTGTTCTTCATGGCCTTGCAGATGAAGTTCACCGGCGGCGAGGACGGCATCCAGGCGGTGCCGCGCGGGCACCTGTTCGGGCTGATCGACTTGGCCGACCCGCTGGCCATGTACTACACGGTGCTGGCGATCTTCGTGGGCGGCTTCGCGCTGATCTGGCGCACGGTGCACTCACCCTTCGGGCAGGTGCTGAAGGCGATCCGCGAGAACGAGCCGCGCGCCGTGTCGCTGGGCTACCGCACGGAGCGCTACAAGCTGCTGGCCTTCGTGCTGTCGGCCACCCTGGCCGGTCTGGCCGGCAGCACCAAGGCACTGGTCTTCCAGCTCGCCAGCCTGACCGACGTGACGTGGCAGATGTCGGGCGAGGTGGTGCTGATGACGCTGCTGGGCGGCATGGGCACGCTGCTCGGCCCCGTGGTGGGGGCGGCGCTGGTGGTGACGCTGCAGAACTATCTGGCGGCGACCAACCTGCCGGTCACGGTGGTGATCGGCGCCATCTTCGTGGTCTGCGTCCTGCTCTTCCGCCGCGGCATCGTCGGCGAGGCGCAACGGGTACTGGGAAAGGCGGCGCGATAAACGGAGGGTTCACGGGGGTAGACTGACGGGGGCCGAAAGGCCCCCGAATTTTTGGTGGGGCCGCAATTCCGCATTACTTGCCCCCGCCCGGCCGTTGCTGTCCGCCGCCCCGACGCCCCTGTCCGCCGCCCCGACGCCCCCCAGCGCACTTCCGCCCGCAACCCCAGCATTTTCAATACCTCCACCCAATACCCAAGCGTGGCACGCGGTTTGCGACGTCCGCGCCAAACCCGCCCGCACGGGCGCAACGACAAACAGGGAGAGGAGCAACGCCATGGTGCACACCAGCCGCACGGGCAAGGTGGTGACGGTCGGGGAGGCGGTGGCACTCATCCGCGACGGCAGCGTGCTGTGCAATTCCGGCTTCGTCGGCTGCGGCGTGCCGGACGAACTGCTGGCCGGGCTGGAGCGCCGCTTCGTCGAGACCGGCGGCCCGCGCGACCTCACCATCCTGTTCGCCGCCGGCCAGGGCGACGGCAAGGACAAGGGGCTCAACCGGCTCGCGCACGAGGGGCTGGTCAAGCGCGTGGTCGGCGGCCACTGGGGCCTGATCCCCAAGATGGGCCGGCTGGCGCTGGAGGGCCGGATCGAGGCGTACAACCTGCCGCAGGGCTGCATCTCGCACCTCTACCGCGACATCGCCGCCGGGCGGCCGGGCACGCTGTCCAAGGTGGGGCTCAACACCTTCGTCGACCCGCGCCTGGACGGCGGCCGCATCAACGCCGCCACCACCGAGGACATCGTCGAGCGCGTCACCTTCGCCGGCGAGGAGTGGCTGTTCTACAAGGCCATGCCCGTGCACGTGGCGTTCATCCGCGCCACCACGGCCGACACGCAGGGCAACCTGTCCTTCGAGCGCGAGACGCTGACGCTGGACGCGCTCGCCATGGCGATGGCGGCGCGCAATTCGGGTGGCATCGTCATCGCCCAGGTCGAGCGGGTGGCCGAGGCCGGCACGCTGAACCCCAAGCTGGTCAAGGTGCCGGGCATCCTGGTCGACCGCGTCGTCGTGGCGGCGCCGGAGAACCACATGCAGACCTACGGCAACGCCTACGACCCCGCCTTCTCCGGCGAGATCCGCGTGCCGCTCGACCGCCTGCCGCCGATGGGGCTGGACGAGCGCAAGATCATCGCGCGCCGCGCCGCGTTCGAGCTTCAGGACGGCGCCGTCATCAACCTGGGCATCGGCATGCCGGAAGGCATGGCGGCGGTGGCGGCGGAGGAGCGCATCCTCGACCGCGTCACCATGACGGCCGAGCCCGGCATCATCGGCGGCGTGCCGGCCAGCGGGCTGAACTTCGGCTCCGCCGTCAACGCGGAATCGATCATCGACCAGAACCAGCAGTTCGATTTCTACGACGGCGGCGGGCTCGACCTCGCCTGTCTGGGGCTGGCGCAGTGCGACGCCGCCGGCAACGTGAACGTCAGCCGCTTCGGGTCCAAGCTGGCCGGGGCGGGCGGCTTCATCAACATCTCGCAGAACGCCCGCCGCCTCGTCTTCGCCGGCACCTTCACGGCCGGCGGGCTGGCCGTGAAGGTGGAGGACGGGCGGCTGCGCATCCTGCGCGAGGGAGCCAGCCGCAAGTTCACCCGCGCGGTGGAGCAGGTGACCTTCTCCGGCCCCTACGCCGCCTCGCTCGGCCGGCCGGTGCTGTACGTGACCGAGCGCTGCGTCTTCGCGCTGCGCCGCGACGGGCTGGAACTGGTGGAGGTGGCGCCCGGCATCGACATCGCCCGCGACATCCTCGCCCACATGGACTTCATGCCGATCATCACCGCGCCCCAGCCCATGCGTGCGGAGATCTTCGGCGCGGCCCCCATGGGGTTGAGCGACCGCCGCACGGCGCCGCGGCCGGAGCTGGTCGCGGCCGAATAGCGAACGACAAAACCAAGAAACAAGGGGAGGGAAACACCATGGACGGCTCGTCGCCGCTTGCCTTCGACCATCTGGAACGCATCGCCGACGCGGCCGGCGGCATGTCGGTGGAGATCGCCGAGATCACCGGCCGCGTCGAGGACATTTCCGGCCGCATGGACCGCAGCGCCGAGACGCTGGGCGACCTGCACGAGGCCTCGGTCGCCATGGCGAAGGCCGGCGAACGCATCGTCGGCTCCGTCGAGGTCACCTGCGGGGAGGTGACGCAGGCGCGCGGCGAGGTGGAGCGTTCGCGCGACACGCTGGCCGGGGCGCTGGGCGCGATCAAGACGCTGGTCGGCACCGTCGGCGACATCGAAAACGGCCTGGGCGACCTGCGCGAGGCGCTTGCGGCGGTCGGCAAGGTCGCCAAGGAGATCAACGCCATCGCCAAGCAGACCAACCTGCTGGCGCTGAACGCCACCATCGAGGCGGCGCGCGCCGGGGAGGCCGGGCGCGGATTCGCCGTGGTGGCCGGCGAGGTGAAGGCGCTGTCGCGCAAGACGGCCGAGGCGACGGTGGAGATCGAAGGCACGCTGCGCACCCTCGACCACCGCGTGCGCAGCCTGCTCGACCACGGGGCGGCCGGGGCGCAGCGCGCGGCGGCCGTGCGCGACGGCACCGACGCCATCGCCGGGGTGTTCGAGACGGTGAGCGGTGTCATGGGCAAGATCGCCGGCGAGGCGGAGCGCATCAACGGCGACGCCACCGCCATCCACGGCCACTGCCGCGACATGGAGGGGCGGCTGGCGCAGATCGCCGCCGACGTGGCGTCGAGCAGCGAGGATCTGGGCCGCGCGCGCAACCAGGCCGGCGCGCTTCTCGCCCTGGGCGAGGGGCTGATCGAGGCGACCGCCGCCATGGGGATCGAGACGGTGGACACCCCCTTCATACGCCGCGCCCAGCAGGTGGCCGCCCAGCTTTCCGCCGCCTTCGAGGACGGGGTGGCGAGCGGCGCCATCGGCGAAGCCGACCTGTTCGACGAGGACTACCGCCCGGTGCCCGGCAGCGATCCGGTGCAGGTCGTGACGCGCTTCACCGCCTTCACCGACCGGGTCGTGCCGCCGGTGGCCGAGCCGGCCTTCGCGGCGGACCCGCGCACCGTGTCCTGCGCGCCGGTCGACCGCAACGGCTACCTGCCCACGCACAACGCCCGGTACGCCGCCCCGCAGCGTCCCGGCGATCCGGCGTGGAACGCCGCGCACAGCCGCAACCGGCGCATCTTCAACGACCGCACCGGTCTCACCTCGGCCCGCAGCACCAAGCCGTTCGTGCTGCAGACCTACCGGCGCGACATGGGCGGCGGCCAGTTCGTGACCATCAAGGAGGTCGCGGCACCGATCTGGGTGCGCGGCCGCCACTGGGGCGCCGTGCGACTCAACTACCGGCATGATAAATACCGGCCCTGATCCGGGACGCCGCATCGGCTACCACGGAGGGCCTATGCGGCGCCGATGCAAGACCGGTCCATTCGGAGGCTTAATCTTCGATTGATTGAGTGATAGGTATTCCCCATGCCATCTCTGTTGTGGGGCGTGCATGTCGCTGCATTGCAGCAACAATGCGCCCCGACGACACGAAGGCGGCCGTGGGATACCTGGGAGGCTTCCGTGAGCGACACCCTCGATTTCGAGGCGCTGCGGCAACACGCGGTCCAGACGCTGTTCGAACATTTGGCGGGAAGCTGCGTCGGCGCGGTCGCGGTGGACCGCAACGCGCGCGTCGCCTGGATGGATCCGAAGTATCGCACCCTGCTGGGCATCCAGGGCGAGGTGCTGGGCAAGCCGGTCGAGGAGGTCATCCCGAACAGCCTGATGCGCCGCGTCGTCGAGACGGGCCAACCCATTCTGATCGACATCATGGAGGTGGGCGAGCGCGCGCTGGTCGTCAGCCGCCTGCCGCTGAAGGGGCCGGGCGGCGAGACCATCGGCGCCGTCGGCTTCGCCCTGTACGACCGCGCCGAGTCCCTGCGCCCCCTCGTCTCCAAGTATCAGAGACTGCAGGAGGAGCTGACCCGCACGCAGCGGGAGCTGGCCCAGGAACGGCGCGCCAAGTATTCGTTCTCGCAGTTTCTCGGCGTCAGCGAGGCGGTGCGCGAGATCAAGCGCCTCGCCCGCCGCGCGGCGCAGATGGACTCCACGGTGCTGCTGCTGGGCGAGACCGGCACGGGGAAGGAACTGCTGGCCCAGGCCATCCACGCCGCCAGCCCGCGCGCCAGCCGCCCCTTCGTCGGCATCAACGTCGCCGCCATTCCCGAGACCCTGCTGGAGGCGGAGTTCTTCGGGGTGGCGCCGGGCGCCTTCACCGGGGCCGACCGCCGCATGCGCGAGGGAAAGTTCCAGCTCGCCAACGGCGGCACGCTGTTCCTGGACGAGATCGGCGACATGCCGCTGACGCTGCAGGCCAAGCTGCTGCGCGTGCTGCAGGAGCGGGAGATCGAGCCGCTGGGCTCCAACAAGGTCATCCACGTGGACGTGCGCATCATCGCCGCGACCAGCCGCGACCTGACGGGCCTGGTGCGCGACCGGCAGTTCCGCGCCGACCTCTACTACCGCCTGAACGTCGTGCCGATCACGCTGCCGCCATTGCGCGAGCGGTCGGAGGACATTGAGGGCATCGCCGATTCCATCCTCGACCGCCTTGCCATCCAGCAGGGCTCGCCGCCGCGCGAGCTGACGGACGGGGCCATCCACGCGCTGCGCGCCTACGGCTGGCCGGGCAACGTGCGCGAGCTGTACAACGTGCTGGAGCGCCTGGCCGCGCTGACCGACGAGCCGGTGGTGACGGCCGCCCACATCGCCGCCGTGCTGCCGCCCGGCGAAGGCGGGGAGGTGGGGGACGACCCGGCGTGCGCCAACGGCGTGCGCCCGCTGTCGGAGGTGCTGCACCAGACCGAACGCGCCGCCATTTCCGCAGCATTGGCCGAGGCCGGCGGGGTGAAGGCCAAGGCCGCCAAGCTGCTGGGCATCTCCCGCGCCTCGCTCTACGAGCGGATGATGAACCTGGGCATGGCGCAGGGCGGTCAGGGCGCGTGACGTTGGGCTTCGCTGCGCTCAACGTCGAGCACCTTTCGAAGCGGTCACCCCGTCCAGTACGGTGCCCGCAGCTCGCGCTTCAGCACCTTGCCGATGGAGCTGCGCGGCAGGGTGGTGCGGAACTCCACGCCCGACAGGCGTTGCGTCTTGCCCAGGCGGGCGTTGGCCCAGGCCAGCAGTTCGCCGGCGTCCGCCGCCCGGCCGGGCTTTAGCACCACGAGGCCCAGCGGCGTCTCGCCCCACTCCTTGCTGGGCACAGCGATCACCGCCGCCTCGGCCACCGCGTCGTGCGCCAGCAGCACGCGTTCCAGGTCGCTGGCGTAGACGTTGAAGCCGCCGGACAGGATCATGTCCTTGCGCCGGTCGAGCAGGGTGAGGAACCCGTCCTCGTCGATGCGGCCGAGGTCGCCGGAGCGGAAGAACACCTCTCCCTCCGGGCTGGTCCACAGCAGCTCGCGCGTCAGCGCCTCGGCGTTGTGGTAGCCGGTCATCATCATGGGGGAGCGGCCGACGATCTCGCCCACCGCGCCGGGCGGCAGCTCGCGGCCCTGCTGGTCGAGGATGCGGACCTCCGCGCCGGTGCTCGGGCGGCCCACCGAATCCAGCTTGTCGGGGAAGGACGTGGCGTCGAGCACGGTGCTGACGCCGCCCTCGGTCATGCCGTAGACCTCGAACATCTTGCCGGGCCAGCGGTCGAGGATCTGGCGCAGCACCGGTCCGCGCAGCGGCGCGCTGGTCGACAGCTTGGCGCGGAAGGACGTCAGGTCGAAGCGGTCGAAGTCGGGCAGCGCCAGGAGGCGCTCGTACTGCACGGGCACCAGCATGGTGTGGGTGACGCGTTCGCGCTGCGCCAGTTCCAGGTAGCCGCGCGCGTCGAACTTGCGCATCAGCACCACCGTGCCGCCGCCCGACAGGGTGGGCAGCAGCGCCACCAGCGTCGTGTTGGAATAGAGCGGCGTGGCGAGCAGCGTCGTCGCCTCGCCGCCCAGGCCGAACACCGCCTGCCGCACGTTCTGGCGGGAGCGGAAGCGGTGGTCGTGCAGGATGCCCTTCGGCACGCCGGTGGTGCCGGAGCTGTAGATGATGTCGAACCAGTCCTCCGGCTTCAGTGCCACGGGCGGCATCGGTGCCGCGTCCCCGATCCAGGATTCCAGCCCCTGCCAGCGGCCACCGGTGAAGTCGAGGCCGATACAGGCATGCGAGTCCTTGGCGATGGCGTCGGCGGTGGCGCGGTGCAGGGCCGACGCGAACAGGAATCGCGCGCCGCTGTCGGCCAGCATGCCGGCCAGCGCGTCGGCCGTCGCCGAGGTCGGCAGCGGCGCCATGCAGCCGCCGGCCGCCAGCGTGCCGAGGTAGAGCGCCACGTACTCGGCCGAGTTCTCCGACAGGCAGGCCACCCGGTCGCCGGTGCGCAGGCCGTCGGCGCGCAGGCGCGCGGCGATGCGCGCCACCCAGGCGCCGAGGTCACCCCAGGACACCGTGCGGTCGCCGTCGCGCACGGCCGGGTGGTCGGGGCGTTCGGCGGCGTGGCGGCGGACGAGGTCCGGCACCGCCTCGAACACGGCGCCGGGCAGGGGGGCGGGGGTGATCAGCGGCTGGTCGGCGGGCATTGGGAGTCCTGATGCGTGGATCCTTGAAGAGTCTTGCCCCCTCCACCGCCGATGGCGGGGGAGGGTTCGGGATGGGGCAACGCTACGCAGTGCAGAGACGGAACGCTCAGCCGATCTCCTGCTTGGCGATGGCCTCCAGGTGCACCTCGTCCGGGCCGTCGGCGAGGCGCAGCGTGCGCACCTTGGCATACGCGGCGGCGAGGATGGTGTCCTGGCAGACGCCGGCGGCACCGTGCGCCTGGATGGCGCGGTCGATGACGCGGCAGGCCATCTGCGGGGCCACCACCTTGATCATGGCGATCTCGCGCTTGGCCACCTTGTTGCCGACCGTGTCCATCATGTGCGCGGCCTTCAGCGTCAACAGGCGGGCCTGTTCGATCTCAATGCGGGACCAGGCGATGTCCTGCCGGATCGATCCCATGTCGGCCAGCCGCTTGCCGAAGGCGACGCGCTCGCGCACGCGGGCCACCATCAGCTCCAGCGCGCGTTCCGCCAGGCCGATGGTGCGCATGCAGTGGTGGATACGCCCCGGCCCCAGGCGGCCCTGCGCGATCTCGAAGCCGCGGCCCTCGCCCAGCAACACGTTCGTCACCGGCACGCGGACGTTGTCGTAGACGATCTCCGCGTGGCCGTGCGGCGCGTGGTCGTAGCCGAAGACGCTGAGCGGGCGCACGACCTTGACGCCCGGCGTGTCGAGCGGCACCAGCACCATCGACTGCTGGCGGTAGCGCTTCTCGTCCGGGTTCGTCTTGCCCATGACGATGGCGATCTTGCAGCGCGGGTCGGTGGCGCCCGACGACCACCACTTGCGCCCATTGATGACGTACTCGTCACCCTCGCGCCGGATCGAGCATTCGATGTTGGTGGCGTCCGACGAGGCCACCGCCGGCTCCGTCATCGAGAAGCAGGAGCGGATCTCGCCGGCCAACAGCGGCTTCAGCCAGCGCTCCTTCTGCGCCTCGTCGGCGTAGCGGACCAGCGTCTCCATGTTGCCGGTGTCGGGGGCGGAGCAGTTGAACACCTCCGCCGCGAAGGAGACGCGGCCCATGATCTCGCACAGGTGGGCGTAGTCGAGGTTGGTCAGGCCGGCGCCGTATTCGCTCTCCGGCAGGAAGAGGTTCCACAGCCCTTCGGCCTTCGCCTTCGCCTTCAGCTCCTCGACCAAAGGAACCGGCTGCCAGCGGTCGGGACCGTTCTCGTGCTCATGGACGGCGTGCTCGTTGGGGTAGATGTGGGCGTCCATGAAGCGGAGCAGGCGCTGGCGCAGCTCTTCGGCGCGGGGCGAACACTCGAACATACGGTTCCTCCTTGGATTCCGCTCTGGGGATTCCGTTCTTGATCCCGCTTCCGGCGGGACGGGCTTTTTCGTCGTCGGGCGGCAGTCTGGCATGGGCTGGCGGGAGGGGTCAAGAAACTGTGAAACGTGATTTTGCATAGCAGAATTTGCCGGCGTGCGGGGTGGATGCGCCGGCCCGGCATCGACAGAAACCATCCGCATCGCCCATAGTCCGCCTTCATGCACGAGGGAACGCCCATGTTCAATCCGCTGCCCTCCGGCGCGCTCGCCGGAATCCGCGTCGTCGATCTCAGCCGCGTGCTCGGCGGTCCGTACTGCACGCAGACGCTTGCCGACCACGGCGCCGAGGTGATCAAGATCGAGCCGCCGCAGGGCGACGAGACCCGGCAATGGGGGCCGCCGTTCAAAGAAGGCCAGAACAATGAAGGTTTGAGCGCGTATTACTCCGGCGCCAACCGCAACAAGCGCTCGCTGGCGCTCGACCTGTCGCGGCCGGAGGGGCACGCGGTGCTGTTCCGCCTGCTCGACGGCGCCGACGTGCTGGTGCACAACTTCAAGCCCGGCACGCTGGAGCGCTGGGGACTGGGCTATGACGAGGTTCTGAAGGAGCGCTTTCCGCGGCTGGTCTACTGCCACATCACCGGATTCGGCGCGGACGGGCCGCTGGGCGGGCTGCCGGGCTACGACGCGGTGGTGCAGGCGATGACCGGCACCATGAGCATCAACGGCACGCCCAACACCGATTCGGGATCCGGCACCGGCCCGCTGCGCATGGGAACGCCCATCGTCGACATCGGCACCGGCCTGATCGCCGTCGTCGGCATCCTGTCGGCCCTGGTCGAGCGCGGCCGGTCGGGGCTGGGGCAGAAGCTGGACGTGCCGCTGTACGACTGCGCCATCAGCATGCTGCACCCGCACGCGGCGAATTGCCTGATGTCCGGGGCGGTGCCCAAGCCGGCCGGCAACTCGCACCCGAACATCGCGCCCTACGACATGTTCCCGACGCGCACCAAGCCGATCTACCTCGCCATCGGCAACAACGGCCAGTTCGCCAAGCTGTGCGCGCTCTTGGGCGTGCCGGAAGCGGCGAAGGACCCGCGCTTCGCCACCAACGCCGACCGCCTCGCCAACCGCCCGGCCTTGTGCGCCGTGCTGGCCGACCGGCTGAAGGATGCCGATGCCGACGCGCTGGAGGCGGAGCTGCTGGCCGCCGGAGTGCCGGCCGGCGCCGTGCGCACGGTGAAGGAGGCGCTGGAGCACCCACACACCGCGCACCGGGAGATGGTGGTGAGCGTCGACGGCTACCGCGGCACCGGCATCCCGGTGAAGATGAGCCGGACGCCCGGCGCGGTGCACACGGCCCCGCCAGCCTTCGGCGCCGATTCCCGTGCCGTGCTGCGCGCCGCCGGCTACGACGACGCGGCCATCGACGCGCTGGTGGAGCAGGGCGTGGTGCTGGTGGCGCAGGGGGAGCGTGGTTGACGTTGGGTTTTCGCTGCGCTCAACCCAGCGTCGTCAGGCGTCCACCGTCAGCACGATCTTCCCCGTCACCGCGCGGTCGCGCAGCGCGGTCAGCGCCTCGGCCGCCTTGTCCAGCGGCAGGACGCGGTCGATGCGCGGGTGCAGGCGGCCGGCGGCGTGCCAGGCGAACAGCTCCTCGAAGTTC
>Ga0196970_1001778_pt1 | contig 12967 bp, 11 predicted proteins | sample S1v_513CmetaG_FD_148672 | JGI IMG/M metagenome (GOLD analysis project Ga0196970, IMG submission 148672) | Soil microbial communities from Anza Borrego desert, Southern California, United States - S1+v_5-13C | ecosystem: Environmental > Terrestrial > Soil > Desert | place: USA: California... | reverse complement strand
CAACGGTTCGATGGGCCGATGACCCGATGACCCGATGACCCGATCTGCTATCTTCCCTCTCCGAGCCTGACCGCCAGTCGGTCTGGAAGCTGGGCTTCGCGAATGTGCCGCTGCGCAGCCTCGACGTCATAAGGGACGCGGTGGAACGTCACGGAATGCTCCTCTGAGTCGTAGACGGCGAAACCTGCGCGCCAGTCGCCATCTCGCGGCTGACCCACGGAGCCTGGATTGATCATGTACCGGGCGTTAGCGACCAGCATGAGCTTGTGGCGCTGGTGCCCTTTTTCTCGTCGGTTGCTCGGGCGCAACTCCTGCGGATCATCATCGGTGTCCATGAAGAAGGCGCCTTGTATGTGGCTGTGTCCGAAGAAGGTGAGCGGCACATCCACGGTGTCTAGCGCCTCGGTTGCGTCCATCACCGAGATCACGTACTCATCCTCATCCTGCGGCGAGCCGTGTGCGAACTGCACTCCGGGCATCTCCGGGTTGCGCACTGGTCCTTCCGGCAGGCTCCGCAACCACTGCATGTTCTCCGGAGTGAGCGTCTGACGAGTCCAGTAGGCGGCCATGGCCGCTATCGGATTGAAATACTCCGCACTCTCCACTCCTGTGCACACCTTGTCGTGATTACCGCGAACTGACATCCACGTGATTCTTCGGCAAAGAGCGGTTACCTCGTTCGGGCTGCCGCCATAACCGACCACATCTCCCAGGTTGACGACGCGATCATAAGGAACGGCTGCATCGAGGCAAGCTTCGAGCGCCTCGAAGTTGGAGTGGATGTCACTAAGCAGCAGTATCTGCACAGAGCCTTTCGCCGGGTCGTGCTGACGACGCGGCGGGAATTATATAGCACATCGATGATCTTGAATCGAAGAGCGCCAACTGCGAACCACACACGAAAACGTGCCTGACCCCAGATCGAACCACTCTGCTCGCCGCGTTGCCGCGATCGCGATCAGAATCAACGATCTGCTGGTTTGATGCAGCGCGCCCAGTGCCCCGGTGCGATTTGGGCCAGCGCCGGAATCCCAGAGCCACATTCCTCTACGTGGCGTTCGCAACGCGGTTCGAAAGCGCACCCTGGTGGAAGACTCGTCAGAGTGGGCACCGTGCCCTCGATGGTCTGCAGCCGCCGGCCACGATCCGTGTTCAGGGTGGGCACAGCGTTCAGCAAACCGCGGGTGTAGGGATGCGCAGGATGCTCGAACAGCGCGCGCGAGTCCGCAAGTTCCACGATGCTTCCGGCGTACATGACTGCAATCTGGTCGGCCACATGCGACACAACCGCCAGATCGTGCGAGATAAACAGCATCGAAAGCTGGAACTTCACGCGCAAGTCGGCCAGCAGTTCAAGGATTTGGGCCTGAATTGTCACATCCAGCGCCGTCGTTGGCTCATCGGCTATCAATAACTCCGGCCGGTTCACGATGGCTATTGCGATCATAATGCGCTGGCGCTGTCCGCCTGAAAGCTGGTGCGGATAGTCGCGCGCGCGCCGTTCGTGATCCGGAATGCCGACGTCCCGCATAGCTTCGAGCGCAAGCTTCCAGGCGCCAGCCTTCGATATGCGCTCCCCTGTATAGCCGGCGGCTCGCGGGCGGTCCTGCGGCCGGCTCGCACTCCCCCGCGCATGCGCCAGCACCGCCTCGGCGATCTGGTCGCCAACGCGCATTACCGGGTTCAGTGCTGTCATCGGTTCCTGAAAGATCATGCTGATACGAGAACCGCGCACGGCCCGCATCTCGTCACCGGCGAGTGAGAGCAAGTCGTCGCCGTCAAGCAGAATGCTCCCTTGCACTCGCGCTTGCGGCGGCAACAACCGCATCACGGCCAGGGACGTTACCGATTTGCCCGAGCCCGACTCGCCCACTAACGCAAGCGTCCGGCCGTGCTGAATGGAAAGGCTGACATCTCGGACAGCCGTGACCCACGTACCGGAAGCAGTCGGAAACCGGATGTTCAGATCGCGAACTTCAAGAAGAGACACCAGGCTATTTCAACATAAGCACACCAAACTTTGGTATCTGGAGCGTTGGCATAAGACACTTTTCAGCTTTCAATCATCTGTAACAAGACAGAGGTACCCTCATCTGGAGAGCAAGAGTTTCCCCGGCCAAGGAATCCATCGCAGGGCTAGAAGCACCGCTGTGAGGCATGCAAATTCTGTAGCTGATGGAGACCGTCTTGATCGCAATGAGAACAGCGCCGCCGCACGTGTTATTTGATATCCCGTGGTTTCTTCGCTGGAGGGAACGCAATGTTTGAAATCTCGGCGGCCTTAGCCGTCACGCTCGTTGTTGTGCTGGCTGCCGAATTCGTAAACGGTTGGACCGACGCTCCCAATGCTATCGCCACCGTGGTCGCGACGCGTGTTCTCCGTCCTCATCACGCTCTTGTCATGGCTAGCCTGCTGAACGCCGCTGGTGCCTTTTACGGACTAAAAGTGGCGCAGACCATCGGACAGGGCATCGTCCGAGCAGACGTCATCACGCTGCCGACCATTGCCGCGGCCATGCTCGGAATCATCGTGTGGAGCACATTGGCCTGGTGGCGCGGACTCCCTACCAGCGAGAGCCACGCGCTCGTCGCTGGACTTACAGGAGCCGGACTCGCCTTCGGCGGCACCGAAGTGCTGCTCTGGGATGGTTGGAGGAAGGTTCTCATCGGAATTCTATTCTCCACATTCCTCGGCTTTGGGGGCGGTCTTCTGCTGATGGTCTTAATCGTGCGGCTGTTCTTCAACGCACGTCCTGAAACGATTCGGCGCTGGTTCGGTAAGTTGCAGATGGTCTCCGCGGCTTTCATGGCTTTCAGTCACGGAAGCAACGATGGGCAGAAATTCATCGGCGTGTTCACGCTAGCACTGCTGCTCGGAGGCGTTATTCCCGAGTTTGCCGTACCAGCCTGGGTCATCATTGTTTGCGCTGCAACGATGGGGGTGGGAACGGCCGTGGGAGGCTGGCGAATCATTCACACAATGGGACTGCGCCTCACCAAGCTGGAACCAGTGCACGGGTTCGCGGCCGAAACCGCCGCGGCGCTCACGATCACCACGGCCTCAACGTTTGGCATTCCACTCAGCACGACGCATACCATCAGCACAGCGATAATGGGCGTTGGCGCTACCCGACGATTATCTGCCGTGCGGTGGGGTGTAGCGCGCGAGATTGTCATGGCCTGGGTACTGACCTTCCCGGCAGCCATGGGAATTGCCTGGATTTCAACGAAGCTCTTGATGGCTATTTTCCGGTAGCGGGCAGCGAGAAACCCGAGTGCCTCATCAAGCTTCGTTGCGCTCGATGGAGCACTCGAATCCCATGCACGCACGCAACTGACCGTCTATTTTAGCGGCCATCATGTACCCCAAGTCCGCAAGGATCTGACGGGTGATTTTGATCCGGGGCTGTTGAACGGAAGCGAATGTCGGGCCTTCTATCTGGGTCGCGAAGAAATATACGTTGTCCTTCGTCTCCAGATAGCCTACGAACCATCCAAGTGCGCGCCCCTCAGCCAAGTAGCCGCCGCCGGTCTTGCCGCTGAACTTGTAGCTTGGAGTCGTCTCAAGCGTGATGATCTCTTTCACCGAGTTGACCGCATCCGCCGATACCGGCAGTTTGCCCGCATGAAACTTCTTCAGAAACTCGATCTGCTCGTCGGCAGAGATGAGCAGTGAACTGTTCAACCAGAAGTGATCAATGCCGCCGGAAATATCGCGGTTCCCGTAAGAAAACTTGTCCACGTACTGCTGCATGCGCTCCGCTCCTACGCGCAGCGCCAACTCGCGGTAATACCACACGGCAGAGTTCTTAAAAGCAGAACGCAACGTGTGATCGCGCCACCAGCTTTCGAAACCCTCCTGAGGTGGATACTTGTTCGAATCCCAGCGGATCACGTAGTCGGCATTGGGAATGGCGCCGGAGTCCAGTCCAATCAGCGAATTGGGAATTTTGAAAGTCGAGAACGGCGGAAACTGTTGCGCGCAACGCGACTCGTTGAAGCGAAGGTAACGGTCATTTTTCAGATCGTACAGCACAAACGCAGCAGGGCGCCCCTCGAAATATCGGGACAGGTCTGGGCTCGGTGCATCCGCAAGGCTATTAACTCCCGCGAGCACGAGAAGCAAGAGGGCAGCAAATCTGGGTAGTGTCATCAGCAGGTAGCGGGAGCCAAAGCGCATTCCATTCGTATCACATCGCGACCCACTTCGCAGCGCATATGTTTTTTTCGCTTCGCTGATCCCGCCACTCTGGATACTTTATAAAAGCAGAGCACAGCGACAAAGAGCAGACCTGACTTATTGCGGGCGGCTCTGGCGCTCGACCCGGCATTGTCCAGCGCGCGATCGCTGTACGTGCTCAACACGACAGAGGCAATTCATGAGTCAGATAGACCGAAGTAAGCCGGGCCACGGACGAATCCTGCCCGGATGGTTCAAGGCATGGTTCGTCCTCATAGTTCTGGTCGTCGCGTCGGGGCTTGCCGCATGTGGCGGCGGAAACAGCTCGCAACCGCCGTCCAATTCCACACAAACCTATACGGTGACGACTACGGTCGTCGGCTCTGGCACTGTTTCGCGAAGCCCGAATCTCTCAAGCTATGCGTCGGGTTCTGTGGTAGCGCTTACGGCTACGCCTGCGGCGGGTTATGCGTTTTCCGGCTGGAGTGGCGATCTATCTGGCGCCACGAACCCGACTACCATCGTTGTCAATTCGCCCAAAACGGTCACAGCGACCTTCGCTCCGGGGTATTCGGTCACAGTCAACGTTGTTGGTTCGGGCACTGTAACGAAGAGCCCGAGTGCCGATGCTTATGCTTCCGGAAGCTCGGTGACTCTGACCGCCAGCCCGGCAAGTGGGTACGTCTTCTCCGGCTGGAGCGGCGATCTGACGGGCAGCACCAATCCCGCTACCGTCACGATCAACGCCAATAAGACGGTCACGGCGACTTTCGACGTCGCAACCTCGTACAGTTTCCCGCCTTACACAAATGTTCCCGAAGGCTTCAGCCACCAGACATACCTGGACAACCCGACATTGACCATCCGTCAAGACTGGGATGGCGTGGCCCGAAGTATTACGGGCGGTTACATTGCGTTCCGCGAAGGCCCCAGTCATCCGGCCTCACTAACAGATGACCAGATCAAGGGTAGCCTCGCTCGGGTGAACAGCGATCTCAAGTACCTGGTCGAGCAACTTGGTATTCGCCATCATCCCACAACACAAAGCCCGACCAACAACTACATGAACTGGTACCTGCTAGGCTCGGGCCTCCCCGGCGATAACACACCAACTACAAATACTCCGGAAACCGGCTACCAGGGGTGGCGATGGTGGGCACCGGCGTCTGCATGGATGCCCGTGGTCGAGATGACTTATCAGGACTTTACGGTCACTCCCGACGATTACCACCGCTGGGCGATCACTCACGAATTCGGTCACGTCCTTCAGCACGGCTACGGCGTGTTGACCCACGACTACGCCGGGTGGTTTCACGAGGCACACAACGACTACATGATGGCCCACCTTCGCAAAGGGCTTACTGGTGTGCAGACAGTCGGTTGGATCACGCCTTATGCGCTGATGGCTTCTTATCTGCCCATCGAGAGTTGGGGGCCAAACAGCGACGGTGAAGCTTCAGGTCCCGGTGGGCGTGTTCCAAACGGCTCGATGATGGACGGTTCCTATAGCGGTGGCTACGCCAGCTACCGTTACAGCATTCTGTTCCCGTTGTTCCTGTCGCAACGCACGAAACGATTCTTTACGAACGCTCTTTGGGAACAGGCCACTCCAACGGAAACCGTGATACAGACGATTGCCCGTCTGCTCGGTCCCGAACAAGCAAAGCGGCTGCTGACTGAGTACGGCGCGCGCAATGCCATTCTGGACTACGACGGATTCGCTGCCGACCTGAAATCGACGCTGAACAGTGCTTGGGGACGTGAGGCTCATAATTGGATGTACACAGCCACGCAGGAAAGTAACGGCTGGCTAGTGCCGTCCGATCCGGTCAGGCTCCCGCGCTACACGGGAAGAAACAATATCCCTATCACCGTCAGCAGCGGTGCTACGCAGGTCTCAGTCGAGTTCGTTCCCGACACCACGGGCTCTCGGGGTACTACTGCAACCATGACAGCTCAACTTGTTTACCGCGACACGGCGGGGAACCCCGTTTTTAGCGAGCCCGTCACGAATGGAACAACAACGCTGACGCTGGCAGGAGTTCCCTCAAACGGCACCGTGATCCTGGTGATCACGAACGTTACGTTGTCTGGGTTCACGAACCCCGATCCTAAGTTTGGCTGGGATGTATCGGAGAGGTTCGGCTACAAGTTCCGCATTCTGTCGGGCGGAACCACGGCCCCGGTGTCCGGAAAGTATTTCTGATCAGAGGCGCCCACGCAGCTGTTTGGTCCGCGTGGGCGCTCCGCTGACCTGACCAGAAGCAATGTCCAATTTGCTCAATCAGCCCTAACGGCAACCCTGTCCAGGTTGTATTCTGAAATGTGACTCCAAGGTTATTCACAGTCCCCAAGACAGCGCTTCGGAAGGGTTTCTTTCGGGTCTTCGTTCAATGGCTTGTAATCGGTGCGTTGCTACTTTGGTCGTTTGCCGCGCTGCTCCTGGTAGCCGCCCGGTGGATCGATCCGCCGACCACCGCCGTGCACATCCAGCGCCGTGTTCAGGCTTGGATTCACCACAGACCGTATCAGAAACGGCACAAATTCATTCCGCTCAAACAAATCTCGCCCGATCTTCAGCACTCTGTGATCGCCGCCGAGGACGCGCGCTTCTATCAGCATCACGGCTTCGATTGGCACGAGATCCAAATCGCTGCCCAGGAAGACTTGGAAGGCGAGCGCACTCGCGGAGCTTCCACCATTTCGCAGCAACTCGTAAAAAACCTATTCTTTGGAACGGGCCGCTCTATTTTCCGCAAGGGCGCAGAACTCGCACTGGTACCGGTTGCCGAATTGGTCCTCGGCAAGCAGCGCATTCTGGAGATCTACCTTAACGTGGTCGAATGGGGCCCTGGTGTTTATGGGGCAGAGTCGGCGTGCCGCTATCACAACAGAACCTCGGCGCGGCATATCGGCCGGGAACAGGCGGCACGGCTCGCCGCGATCCTGCCGGCTCCGCTGAAGCGACGACCCGAGCGCATGAATAGCTACAGCGCCGTTATCCTCACGCGAATGCGCCAGATGGGTTGGTAATCGGGCAAACACATCACCAATGCTGCGCCTGTGATTTCTCGCGCATTGGCCAACAACTATCGAACATCTCCCAACAAAAACGAGGATGAGCTTTTCGAGAGGATTGTGCTTCCGCCCCACAACTCAAGTCTGTACTCCACGCCCCTGCGAAGCTCAAATGTATCGTAACCTGATGGCACTACGGTTCGATAACTACCGGCGGCAGCATCAATCTGAGCAGCATTTTCGCCTTCATTGAGCGTGAGACCATGAATTTGAGGGATCCCGTTCGCTGTCCTCAGTTCCCATACAACGGCTCTGTTCTTTAGGTCAGAAAGACGTATTCGCTTAACCGTGGTTGGATACTCGCCCAAGAAGCTTACATCAACAACCAGCTTCGACCCATCGTGAACGATGCTGATGGGCGGCGCGTTCCAACGCATCACAATCCAGACCCCTGTGGCCAGCGCGACACCGCACACAATCGAGCCGAAGACCTTCAACCTCTTAGCTGTCGCGCTCTTCACACCGTAAGCCTACGCCGGAGTTGGCGTGTCTTCCAGATAGCTGTTGCGATGGATCCCTCTTCAGCGTTGTGGTGCGGGGCCACGATCAGCTGGCCACGCTTCCAAACGAGTGATTTCGCCGATTGCACCAGCCCACATATGTGTGGATTCAGGCCCATTAGCGTACAAGATACCTTCGATGACGACATATCTGAGGCTCAGTTCTTTGAACTGCTTTCGGTGTAATTCAGACAGCCGCAGAGCCATTGAGTTCTTTGTCAACGCGTGCCGGTAATCTTCCTCATGGACGTAAATCGCATCGCCCTCGAACTCAATGCACATGAACCCAACTGTGCGAATCAACTTACCTTCGTATCGTTCGGGATTGGCGACAAGAGCGACCATCCCGACTCCGGTCGGCTGGGGCTGCGATGCGCTTGCGCTTGCCACAACAAGCAGTAGGACGGCCAGTGACGTTAATCGCTTCACGCCAGCACTTTACGCCGATTCCCAGCAGAGTTCCACGATTGTTGACAGATCAGACACCCCGCTCTCCACCTTCTGCAGCGGGGTGCCGCACCCTCCCGTTTAGGGGAGGGTGCGCCTGGATGTGATGTGCAGCTTCGAAATAGGTGGATACAGGGCGTAACGCGACGACAACTCTTGCGTGTCACCACTCACTTAACGCTATTCGCTCTGAATTGCAGCAAAATAGCGTGTTCCTTACCGAGTCCGCTGACGTGGAAATCGTATTCGAGCGTCTGTTCATCCTTCATGCAAAACCTCTCGGTGATTTCCACAGGGAAGTCATAATGAACGCGAAATGTCTTTACCGTGTAGTCGCCCGTGTCCCAGTTATGTTCGCTCGTACCGAATGAAGCGTGGCTCTTGTTGTTTTTGTCTATCACCCAAGTTCCACTGGCCGGGTACTTGAGAAACCTGTCGCGCTTAGCCTCGAGTTCTTTTCTGCGCTGCACAACGTCGGGCGGGTATTCAGGGGGCTTCGGCGGCCACGTCTGAATCGCAGTCAGATACGTCTGCGCAGCTTCCAAGGCACCTTCCGGCAGAGACTCGATTAGCGCATGAAGTTGCTGGCGCTCTACCATTTTCACCCCCGCACTGAAGACCCTAGTTCTTTTTGATGATTAGCTGACGATATCAGCGACGCTTCTCACCTCTCCCGCAGCTCTGAACGAGCGCACCGCGTTGCCACTGAAGGCCGGGGCAAAGACCCGGCCTCCATTCAGGGCCAAATCGTCCAATCATCCAATCATGAAATCATCCAATTTCACTGCCCCAGTATGAGCGGCAGCCCATTTTTGGGATTGCCGATCACGACCACTTTCGTGTTCGGGCTCTTGGACAGCGTTTCGGTGGCCTCGATGCCTTTCCACTCGAGCAGTGCAGGACTGATGCCCTGGGCGACGATCTGCTGGAAGTCGCGGATACCCGCGGCCTCAATGCGCTTGCGCTCCGCTTCCTGCTTTTCTTTTTGCAGGCGGAAGCTCATGGCCAACGATTCCTGTTCGGCTTGCTGCTTGGTCTCGATCGACTGCTTCAACGCCATCGGTAACTGAATGTCGCGCAGCAAAACGTTCTCGACCACGATGCCGCGCTTCCCCAATTCGCGCGTGAGCTGTTGATTGATCTGGGCAGCTACCTTCTCGCGCTCGCCGGAGTAGAGTGCGTTCGCCGAGTGCGACGCTGTAACCTCGCGAACGGCAGCGCGCAGGTTCGGCTCCACCACCACGTCCATGTACCGCGGCCCGACCTTCTGGTACACATCGGCGGCGTTGGCTGCGTTAAGGTGGAACAGCAGCGAGGTATCCATGGTGATGATCAGGCCCTCGTTCGACGGAACCGAAGCCGTTTCCTTAATTTCCTGCGTACGCACGCTCATCGTGTTGTTCTTCTTGAACGGGTTCACAAAGTGCATGCCTTCAGGAATAGCCTCGCCCGTCACGCGCCCGAACAGCGTCAGTACGCCAACGTGCCCGGACGGAACGAACGCGATCGATGACCACAGCATGATCACCACGAAAAGTGCGGCTGCGATGATCCCGATTCCTTTCAGAACCGAACGGCCGCCAACCTCAATCACCTTGCTCTTGCCAAATCCGTAATCCTGCATATGCGCCTCCCCACAGCTTCATGTCCCGAAAATCTTATCGTGAGTATCTGTGTTGCGCACTGAGTATCGGTAGGTCGTTACCCATCACTCACTACTAATTACGAATTACTAACGCACTGCCCTCGAAGTACAATCGTGCCGTGATCGCTCATCTTCGCGGAAAACTCATCGCCAAGCATCCGAACCAGGCCATCGTGGAGTGTGCCGGGGTCGGCTACGACGTGACCATCAGCGTGCCGACGTTCTCCGACCTGCCGCCCATGGGCGCCGAGGTAGCCCTCGTCATTCACACGCACGTGCGTGAAGACGCGCTGGCCCTGTTCGGATTCCTGAGGGCAGAAGAAAAGCAACTCTTTGAGCGGTTGATCAGCGTCAGCGGCATCGGCCCGAAGCTGGCAATCACGATCCTGAGCGGCATGCCCACCGACCAGATGGTCGGGGCTATTCGCGGCAACGACGTAGCGCGCCTGACGAAAATCCCGGGCATCGGGAAAAAGACCGCCGAGCGCATGGTTCTGGAACTGCGGGACAAACTCGGCGACTTCGGCGCAACGCCGGAAATCGCCGCCGTTAGCCCCGTCGAAGAAGACGTGCTCTCGGCGTTAGTCAACCTCGGCTACCAGCGTCCGGCCGCTGAGCGCGCGGTCGCAACTGCGTCGCGTGCAAACGGCAACGCAAATTTCGATTCGCTGTTCCGCGACGCTCTCGGCGCACTTTCGAAATGAGCCAGCTCCTGCGACAGTCCGATTGGGTGCCCCGTCCAAAATTCGCTTGGGCGGGGCGTTTCGTTATCGTCTTGCTCATCCTGTCTCTCGCAAGTTATGCGGCTGATAAGAAGGTGACGGGTCATCCCATCCGGCATAACGACCTGCTCGTGGACATCGACGGCCTGGCGGTCGCCGCGCCCGAACAGAAATGCGAAAACTTCGCGTGGGCCGCTGCGCTTCAGACCGTGCTCCGGGCGCAGAAGGTCGAACTCCCACAGTCGTATTGGGTCGATCGCGCCAGCGGTGGCCGTTGTGAAGAGTCAGCTCCCAGGCTCGACGAGACTGCCCGGCTGATCGAACGCGAGTACCGGGGCGATGACGGCGCACGATACCAAGTAACAACCCGGGTAATCACCGGCGCTCCGCGATCACTTGACGAAATACTGTTCAGCCTGAAGTCCGGACGTCCCGTGATTCTCTACTGGCGCTCGCACCCCTACGTCGTGCAAGGCGTGCTATACGACGAGGCGATTTACATCACCGGAAACAAGCTATACGAAGTGCGTGAACTGCGGTTACTCGATCCCAACCACCCGGGCAGTGCCTACACGAAGTTCGTCAGAGGGGCCGACAACGTAGACGAAATCGACGGAATTTTGATAGCAACCGTCAATGGCGGAACCGGAAGTCAGTGAGGGCTTTTTTGACCATGCAATTCAAGGTCACACCATTTCTCCTAAGCTGCGCTTTAGGAATACTGACTATCGCTGGCATAAATTCGGTGAAGCACCTTCCGTACAGTGCGTCCCGAGATGCTGTTACTGATCTGCTTTCGCTCCCGGGCGGATGTGCGGGGTATCTCTACTACCTGGCAGGAGGCACAAACCTCGTCACTTGGGCTCTGGTAGCCACTGCAGGGAATGTGTGCTTCTACTGTTTGTTCTGGTACTGTGCACTGGTAGTGTCAAAGAGGTTGGTCGCGCGACACCGGCGACACCTTCAAATGTGACACGATAATCCTCAATCTGCAGCCTGCAATAGCTTCGCTTTCTCCCTCGCGTCCTCCGCCTCCTTCTTCATCCCCTTGGCCTCGTAAACCTGTGCCAATGCTCGTTGGACCGGGGCGGAGCTACCGCTGTTTTGGATTTCTTTCTGAAAGGCAGATAGAGCCTCGTCGTAGCGCTTCAAATTGAGGTAGGCCGTGCCCAGGTTGTAGTAAACGCCTTTGAGATCGGGCGCAAGACTAGCGGCTGTCGTGAGCTCCTCAATGGCGGTTGCATTGTCCCCCTCTTCGCCGAGCGCGAGGCCCATCCCGAAGTGACCTTCCGGGCTTCGCGGGTCAAGAGCCAGGATTTGGGAGAACTGTTGTTTCGCCTCCCGTGGCCGATTGGTGTTTAAGTAGACCAGCCCCAGGTTGTAACGCGCCAGTTTGTCGCTGGGATATTTCTGAAGCAAGTACTGCCACTGCTCCTCAGCTTGCGCAAACTGATTCGAATCGCCATACGCGACCGCCAACAGAAAACGCGCGTGCTCGTCATCCGGCCTGCTGGCCAGCACCTTGTTAAGTTCGCTGATTGCTTCCTTCTGCTTGCCCTTCTGCTCCAGCAGTTCCTCGGCGCGTAGCGTGTGGCCAAGATATCCGCGCGTGCTGTAAAGCCATCGTGCGCCGCCAAACAGCAGCAGTGCGGTCGCTAGGATCAGTACTACTCGCTTGGCCGTCAAATCGGATTCGGGAGCGATTTTCGCCGTGAGTGCCCCAAGCGCCAGTCCCGCCACGAAGCCGCCGACATGGGCGGCGTTGTCGGTACGTGCAGATACGGCCCCAAATGCCAGGTTGTAAACCGCGAACAGCATCACGCTGCGCGTCACGCCTCTTATCTGTTCGGACGGCACCGAAAACTCGCCCAATTTGAGTGACGCGATCAACGCTCCGGCAATGCCGAAGATTGCCCCCGATGCTCCCGCGCTGGTGCGCAGCGGACTCCACCAAATCGTAGTCAGGCTCGCCGCAATGCCCGTCAGCAGATAAATGGCGCCAAATGTCCAGCGGCCGTAGAGCCCTTCAGCCAGCGTACCGAGGTCCCAAAGGCACCACATGTTGAAGGCGAAATGAATCAGCCCGATGTGTACGAACACCGCAGAGAGCAGGCGCCACCATTCTCCGCTCAGCGTGAGCGGCCCGAAGTTTGCGCCCCATTGCAGCAGTTCCTGTCGCGGAGGCCCGGTGACTAGGGGCGAGCCGCTCAGGGCCATGGCCAGGAATACGGCTGCGTTGATGCCGAAGATGACGTACATGACCAGCGGACCACGATGCCTCCGATGCTGCCATGGAGGTGTGACGACCGGCTGGTACTCGCTAACGCTCTCGCCGCGCTGCGCGGCCTCGTACTCCTGGCACCACTTGCATACGTCCCTGTTCTTGCCGCCCCTG
>Ga0196970_1001777_pt1 | contig 12970 bp, 12 predicted proteins | sample S1v_513CmetaG_FD_148672 | JGI IMG/M metagenome (GOLD analysis project Ga0196970, IMG submission 148672) | Soil microbial communities from Anza Borrego desert, Southern California, United States - S1+v_5-13C | ecosystem: Environmental > Terrestrial > Soil > Desert | place: USA: California... | reverse complement strand
CCGGCAGGTGGCCGCTTTCAGATCGGAACGGTGGCCCGACTTCAAATCGGAATCGTGGCCGGCTTCAGGTCGGAACGCCGGCCGCCTTCACGTCGGAATAGGTGGCCGCTTTGAATCGGAATCCGCAAGCTCAAGGCCGAACTGGACGGCGACGCCGCGGCCAGCCAGCGCCGCAAGCTCCAGGCGCGCGCGCGGGCGGCGGCCGAGCGCGAGGAGCGCTGCCGCAAGGCGCTGGTGCGGCTGCGCGAGCTGGAACTCGAGCAGGAGCGCCGCGCCAAGCGCGACCGCGAGCGCGCCGGCAAGACGAAGGAGGTGCGCGCCTCGAGCACGGATCCCGAGGCACGGGTGATGAAGATGGCCGGCGGCGGCTACCGGCCGGCTTACAACGTGCAGATCGCCGGCGAGCCGGACAGCCAGGTGATCGTCGGCGTGGCTGTCGCGACCGGCGGCACGGACTTCGGCCAGGTGCGCCCGATGCTGGAGCAGATCCAGGCGCGCTATGGGCGCCGCCCGGCGTTCCATCTGGCCGATGCCGGGTTCTGCCAGCACGCCGACATCGAGTGGGCGGCAGCGCAGGGCACGCTGGCGCTGATCCCGGCCAGCCATGTGCGCGATGGCCAGCCGGCGTACGCGCCGCAACGCGGCGACGGTCCGGGGCTGGCGGCGTGGCGGCGGATCATGCCGACGCCGGCGGCCCGGCTCCTCTACGGGGCGCGCTGCCGGATCGAATGCCTGATGGCGCAGATGCGCCAGCGCGGCTTGCGCCAGTTCCTCGTGCGCGGCACCGCCAAGGTGCGATGCGTGGTGCTGTGGCACGCCCTGGCGCACAATCTCCTGTGCGCCGCACGCCTACGGGCGCAAGCCGCCTGACCGAGGGGCGGCGGCACCAAGCCATCGTCCGCAGACCCGATCGGTTACCGACGCCGTCTATGACCGGAAGACGCAAGTTCACACGGCCCGGTCGCCCATAAACTCACAGCCTCTCAACCCAACCTACGCTCCCTCGACCGTCATGCCCGGCCTTGTGCCGGGCATCCACGTTCTCCGACCAATCCAAGGAACGTGGATGGCCGGGACTGGGCCCGGCCATGACGATTATGAAAGGTTTTCAGTAGGTTGGGTTGAGCGCAGCGAAAACCCAACGTCAGACCTCCACCACCCCGCTCTTCGCGACGGCGCTGAGGAAGTGATAGCTGTCCTTCGGGATGCGCTGCAGCGTGTCGTAATCGACCCGCACGATGCCGAAGCGCTTGCTCAACCCGAAGGCCCATTCGAAGTTGTCGAGCAGGCTCCAGCACAGGTAGCCCTTGACGTTGCAGCCCTCCTGCACCGCCTTGCCCACCGCCGCCACGTGGTCGCGCAGGAAGGCCACGCGCTCGGCGTCGTGCACCTTGCCGTCGGGCGTCACCACGTCGTCGTAGGCCGCCCCGTTCTCGGCGACGTAGACGGCGATGTTGCCGTAGTCGTCCCGGAACATCTTAAGCAGGTCGTAGAGCCCGTCGGGCTGCACCGGCCACGCCATGGCGGTCCAGCGGTCGCAATGCGCGTCGCCCCACCACACGTCGAAGGGATGCCCCTCCTCGTGCTTCATGGTCATGCGGGAGTAGTAGTTGATGCCCAGGAGGTCGATGGGATAGCGGATCGCCTCCTCGTCGCCGGGCTGCACGATGCCCTTCATCCTCTCGGCCATCAGCGGCGGGATCTGCCCGCGCAGCACGCCGTCCAGCGCCACGCGGTTCCACACCGCGTCCCAGCGCGCCGCCGCGGCCACGTTCTCCGGCCGGTCGTCCTCGGCCCGGCAGGGCTGCAGGTTGATGACGGTGCCCAGCGTCAGGCCGGAATGCTCCGCCGCGATGGCGCGCAGCGCCGCGCCCTGCGCCAGATTCTGGTGGTGCAGTGCGCGCAGCATGCCCATCTCGCCCAGCTTGTGGCCGGGCGCGTGCTCGCCGGTGCCGTAGCCGTGCGTGGCGACCACGTTCGGCTCGTTCAGCATCATCCAGTCCTTGACCCGGTCGGCCAGCCGCGCGCTGACGATGCGCGCGTACTCGGCGAACGGCCCGATCACCTCGCGCCCCTGCCAGCCGCCCTTGTCCTCCAGCGGCTGCGGCAGGTCCCAGTGGTACAGGCAGGCCATGGGCCGTATGCCGGCGGCCAGCAGGCCGTCGACCAGCTTGTCATAGAAGTCCAGCCCCGCCTCGACCACGGCGCCCGAGCCGGTGGGCAGGATGCGCGGCCACGCGATGGAGAAGCGGTAGGCGTTGAAGCCCGCGTCCTTCAACAGCCCGATGTCCTCCTGCCAGCGGTGGTAGTGGTCGCAGGCCACCGCGGCGCTGCTGCCGTCCTGGATCTTGCCGGCGGCGGTGAAGGTGTCCCACACGCATGGGCCGCGCCCGTCGGCGTCGATCGCCCCTTCGATCTGGTAGGCGGCGGTGGAGGCGCCCCACAGGAAGTCTTTGGGGAAGGTGTAGGTGGTCATGGCGACGGCCCCTCCTGGCGTTCGGTTTTCCACCAGCATGCCCCAAGGCCGGCCGCCGCGCCACGCCTACCCGCATGCGGCCGGCCCTGCGGCGGTCTGCCTCAGGGGAGTGCCTCGGAGTGTCTGCCTCAGGGCGTGTTCTGGAGGACCCAGCGCCGGATGCGCGACTTCGCCTCGTCGTTCATCTGAGCGGGGCCGTGGTGACCGCGCAGGCAGTAGGTGTCGAAGGGCATGTTGGCCTCCACCGCGTTGTAGCCGCCGCCGGGCTCGGTCATCCAGGTCACCGCGGACTCGGCCGGCGACACCAGGTGGGAGTGGTTGTCCACGACTCCGCCGGACCGGGCGAGCGTCGGGCTCTTCATCCAGACGGTCTTGTCGACGTCGCTGTACCAGCAGGTGGTGGTGTCCGGCATGGGGAACTTCAGCGTCTCGTCGAAGAGCGCGTCGTACAGTTCGTCCTCGTCCTTGCGGAAGTTGTAGACGTGGCAGTTGCCGCAGTGCCCAGCCGACGATGGCCCGGCCGGCGCAAAGGCGTCCGCCATCAGGTACTGGCGGTAGATGGCGTGCCACGCCGGGCCGGGCTGCGGGTCGGGGGTGAAGACGAACTTGGTGTAGCGCGGCCAGTTGCCGTGGGCGAAGGCTTCGTCGCGGTCCAGGCCGTCGCGGTCGCGCCGCGCCTCCATGCACTTGGGCGTGCAGTTCAGCAGCCGGTAGCTGACGGTGGCGCCGTCGCCGTCGGCGTTGATGATGCCGGCCGTCGCCGCGTCGAAGCTCATGGCGAAGGGCTTGAAGGTGGTGTCGGCGTAGTGGATGACGATGCTGTTGTCAGCCTCGTGCAGTTGCACCTGCATCTGCCGCGAGGTGGGATCCACGAAGGTCATCGGCCCCACGGTCTTGGTGAAATGGGTCAGGTTCTTCCATTCCACCGTGAAGACATGGTTGCCCGCACCGCCCGAGCGCCGGAACAACAGGTTGTCGCTGCCCTTGCTGGTGTCGACGAACGCCTGCGTCCACCATGGTGCGATGGTGTTGGTGCTGCGCGCGCGGTCGGCCGGGGCCGGCGGAATGTCGGCCGGGGTGGTCATGGTGTCGCTGGGCGGCAGCCGGTCGAACATCAGCACGCCGGAGGTCGAGATGCCGACCCGCGTGAACCGCTGGCCGTCGAAGGTGAAGCTGAAGCCCAGGTCGATGAACTTCGCGTCCATCGGCGACGCGGTCACCGCGGCCACGCCGGGCTCGCCGACCGCCAGTGGCCGGTAGGCGTCGGGATCGGTCATGTCCTTGGGATCACGGGCGTGCACCTCGCGCACCACATAGCCGCGCGGCTCAGGGATGAAGGCGATCACCCGGTCCGGCGTCCAGTGCCCGTTGTCGCAGGCGGGCGTGCAGGTCAGCGCGGTCCGCGACCCGTCGGTGGCGCCGGGGTCCTCGATGCCCACGCTGGCGCTCTCCCCGCTGCTGCCCATGGTGGTGTCGAAGCCGTAGGGTCCGTAATGCACCTCGATCCGGTTGCTGCCTTCATAAAGCGCGATCTGCATCTCGCGCTGCACGTCGCGCCGGTTCAGGTGCGTCCAGCTGCCCTTGCCCCATTGTACGACGAAGCGGCGGTTCGGGGCCGTCCCCTCGGTTTGGTAAAGGAACTCGGCGTCGTCGGTGAGCAGCGAGTCGTCCCACCAGCCGGCGATGACGTTCTGCGGCGCCTCGCGCGTGGGGAACGTGGTGTTGCGGAACGCGATGTCGGTGCGATCGTCCGCCGGCGGATTGAAGGTAAGCAGCCCGTTGGTCGACACCTTCACGGAATTGTGGGTCTTCCCGTAGAACATGAAGGGGAACGGCAGTGGCAGCGTCGTCACCTCGTCGTCGCCGTCGGCCTGCTTTTTGATGCGCGTCCCGGTGCGCAGGGGCACGTACCGCTCCTGGAAGCTGCGCACCACGTAGGTCTGCGGCACCGGCCAGACGCGGCCCAGCGTCTTGGGCTCGCACTTGGCGCCCTTCAGGGTGCAGTCCAGGTGCTCCCGCACCAGGGTCGAGTACGTGGTGGTGTAGTTGTCCGCCGGCATCGGCGAGCGGTCGGTCAGGCGGAACATGGGGATCGCCGGTTCGCAGGACTGGTCGTCGGCCTGCGCGATGCAGGCGTCCAGCGCCGTGTCGTCGGCCCAACCGGGGTCCATGGGGTCCGTCTTGCGGGCCGTCGCCTCCGCCGGGTCGGTGGTATAGAAGTGCCGCCCGTTGCGAGTGTTGACCAGCGCCAGCAGGCGCTTGGCGCCAAGCTCGCACGCCCCGGCCGTCCGCGGCATGGCGTGAAAGGCCACGCTGCCGTGCGTATAGCCCGCCGCGTCTCCGGCAGCCGCATCGGTGCTCAGCACCACATCGCGGGCGTCCATCGACTTGCGCTTCAGGTAGATGGGAATGTGGGCGTCGGGACCGCCGCACGTGATCGCCAGGGCGTCGGCCGCCGGGGCCAGCGACGCGAACGCAATGAAGGCCAGGGCCAGCGCGAGACGGTTCATGACCTCTCTGCTCCTCGCTCGATGGAATGGATTGGTTTGAAAGGCCGCCTTTGCGGCTGCGGCCCAGGCGCACAAGTCCTCGCTCCCGCCCCCAGGTGACGGGAGCGGGATTGCGAAACATTATTTCTTTTTCAGAAGCACTCTACGAAAATGATACGACTCAAAGAACAAGAGTCGAGTCATTTTCAGCTACAACCATGACACTATATTGAAACATGACATGATTGAGTGCAGGGATAACCTTGCCAGCAGGTTGGGATGGGCGTCAGCGAAATGCGAACCGACGGCCTTGCCTCCGCCTCAGAACGCCGGCACGCCGTTCACGCGGATGGCGTCGGCGTACCAGTGATAGCTGGCCTTGGGCGTGCGCTTCATGGTGCTGCGGTCGACCTGCACGAGCCCGAAGTGGCGGGCGTAGCCCTCCGCCCATTCGAAGTTGTCCAGCAGCGTCCAGGGGAACCAGCCCTTGAGGTTCGCCCCTTGGCGGATCGCCGCCGCCCCGGCGCGCAGGTGGTCGCGGATGAAGGCGATCCGCTCGCCGTCTTCCGCCTTCCCCTCCGGCCCGACCCAGTCGTAGAAGTCGGCACCGTTTTCCATGACGTAGACCAGCGGGTTGCGGTAGCGGTCGCGCAGTTCCAGCAATTGCTCGGTCAACCCGTCCGGCTCCACCGGCCAGCCCATGCCCGTCACCTTCACGCCCGGCGGCGGCGGGCCGAAGCCGGTGCCAACCAGTCCGCCGGGGTCCGGCTGCTGGTAGAGGCGGCTGTAATAGTTGATCCCCAGGTAGTTCACCGGCTGGCGGATCACCGCGAGGTCGCCCGGCTTCATCAGCGGCTCGAAGTCCGCAGCCAGCAGGTCCGGATAGCGGCCAAGGAACAGCGGATCCAGGCAGGCGCGGTTCCACAGCGCGTCCCACATCGCCGCCGCAGGACGATTTGCCTCCAGCCCCCCGGCCGGCCGGATCGGCTGCACGCTCAGCACCGTGCCCAGCCGCCACGCCGGCCGGCCGCCGCCGCGCAACGCGCGCATCGCCATGCCCTGGGCGAGGTTCTGGTGGTGGATCGCGGCCATGCAGTTGGCCCGCCCGGTCAGCCCCGGCGCGTGCGTGCCGACGCCATGGCCGAAGATGGCGAAGACGTTGGGCTCGTTGAACATGGCCCAGTGGTTCACCCGGTCGCCCAGCCGGCCGGCGACGACGAGGGCGTAGTCGGTGAACCACTGCGCGCAGTCGCGGTTGGTCCAGCCGCCCTTGTCCTGCAAGGCCTGCGGCAGGTCCCAGTGGAACAGGCAGGCCCACGGCTCGATCCCCCGCGCCAGCAGAGCGTCGACCAGCCGTTCGTAGAAGTCCAGCCCCTTGGCGTTGACCGCCCCCTCGCCCGTCGGCATGACGCGCGGCCACGCGATGGAAAAGCGGTAGGCGCGCATGCGCGCCCGCGCCATCAGCTCGACGTCCTCCAGGTAGCGGTTGTAGTGGTCGCAGGCGGTATCGCCGGTGTCGCCGTTCGCCACCTTGCCGGGGGTGCGGCTGAAGGTGTCCCAGATGCTGGGCGCGCGGCCATCGGCCTCCACCGCCCCCTCGATCTGGTAGGAGGAGGTGGAGACGCCCCAGACGAACCCCTCAGGGAAGCGGTCCACGGGCGCGCCCTGCGCGAAGGCAGCGGCGCGCGGCGTCAGCGCGGCCCCGGCCAGCGCCCCCAGAAAACCTCTTCGGCGCATGCTCGCTCTCCCCGATCGTCCCGTTGCGGCTCCGCACACCTAAGGCGGATCGCGGCGGCGTTCAACGGTCCTCGGTGAGCGGTGACGAGCTGGCGCCCATCACATTGACGCTCATCACATTGATGATGGTCAAATTCCCATTGAATTTCCCGATTTCCACGGGCTAAGTCAGGGAAAACACATGCAAGAAATGGGAGATCCTATGGCCACTGCGATGAATGGGTCCGCGTGCGCGGATGCGGCAGGCCCTGCTTGGTATCCGGCGAGCCTTCCTTTTGTGATCGTCGCTTATCTGTGCCTGTGCGCGGTACCCTTGCTCAACGACACGGTGCTCTCCTGGGTGGCCCGCGGGACCGGCGCCGTCGGGGTGTCCGCCTACGTCGCCGCCTGGAGTGCCGTGGTGTCTCTCGGCGCCATTTCCGTCGCCGTGGCTGCCGTTCCCGTGCTGCTGTTCTGGCTGGTGCGCAACGCCCTTCGAGGCGCGTCAGGTCAGCACAGCAAAGGCTGAGACCCGCTCCCAGCCTTTGCCGCCTGAAACCGGCTGATTCACGGGCCGCGATCGCCGTCGGCGTCGCGGCCGACCACGTCGTCCTCGGTCATGCCGAAGGCGCGCTCGGGGTCGCCGTCCATGTCGGACAGCAGGTCGTCCTCCTCGCCGATGTCCTCCTCGGCGTCGCTCATGGCGTCGTCGTCGGCGAAGGAGTTGTCCTCGCGGCCGGCCCAGTCGTTCTCGCCGGCCATCAGCTCGACGATCTCCTCTTCGGGCTCGGTGCTCTCGATGCGGCGCTGGTGGCCGCGGATCAGGGCGTCCTTCAGCGCGTCGGGGGACACCGTCTCCTCGGCGATCTCGCGCAGCGCCACAACGGGGTTCTTGTCGTTGTCACGTTCGATCGACAGCGGCGCGCCGGACGCGATGGCGCGCGCCCGCTGGGCGGCCGCCATGACCAGGTCGAAGCGGTTGGGGATCTTGAGGACGCAGTCCTCGACGGTGACGCGGGCCATGCGGTGACCTCCTTCCTCTCTGTGCGTTCCTGGACCTGTGCACCCCGGGGCTGCGCGTCAACCGCCCTCTACCGAACGGGAGAGGAACGGCGCCGTCCCCCTTCTGTTTGGGCAGGGACCACGAACGCAAGGAGGAACGGCATGGGCTCCGACAGGATCCACGGCGACCAGCGCGACGAGCCGCTGGACTTCCGCGACACCCGGCGCGGCAAGTCGGTGGACGAGGAGAAGGGCGGCTTCCAGAACGTGGAGGGGCCGGGCGCCGACCCGTCCGAACGCGCCATCGGCAGCGCCCCCGGCAGCGAGGAGGCCCGGGCGCTCGACCGCGGGGAGGAGGGGGAAGATCTCGACGCCGGTTCGGATTTCGGCGGCACCGGCGTCGACTCCGCCACCACCGGCAGCCCGCACGCGCCCACCACCGGGGCCGGCAAGGGGACCGGCGACCGCTAGGACTATACCTCTCGCTGCGCCCCGCGGCGGCGCTTGCGGTCGCGGTTGACCTTCTGGATGCGGTCGATGAGGTCGCCCATGGCGGCGGCCTCGTCGACCTCGCCCAGGTGCAGCAGCACCCGGACGTAGGTGTCGATCACGCCCAGCACGGCTTCCTCGTCGGTGATGCCGTGCGCCGGGCGGCCGAGCGCGTCGACGATCAGCGTGCCGCTGTCGGCCAGCGCCTCGGCAACCTCGTTGACGGCCTCGGCGAGGGATCCGTCATCCTCCTCCCAGGCGGTGAAGACCGGGTCGAGGATGTCGGGGAACGCCAGCCGGTCGGCAGAGGCGGGATATCCTGCCATCGTTCACTCCGTCGTAAACTCCGCCGTGGGGCCCTACGCCGCCAGTCGCTCCGGAACGGTGTCCGGATACAGCGCGGCGTCGGGGTTCCAGGCGATGATCTCCTGGCCGGTGTCGGCCAGGCGTTTCGGTTCCATGTGGTCGATCACGGCAGCGCCGGCGGTGCGGGACAGGCGGATGAAGTCGCCGTCCTCCGTCACCACCGCCGCCTCCACGCCCCAGCCGCGGGCCAGGCGAGCGTGCGCCTCCAGGTGCTCCAGCGTGCCGTGCACCGGCACGGCGAAGCGCGGGCGGACGAGGTCGTACATGCGCAAGAGGTCGTCCCGCTTGGGATGGCCCGACACATGGACCGGCGCCTCGTTCGGCGTCACCACTTCCACCCCCATGGCGCGCAGGTGGTCCTGCACGTCGCCGATGGCCTCCTCGTTGCCGGGGATCATGCGGGCGGAGAAGATGGCCGTGTCGCCGCGCTGCAGCCACAGTTCGCGGTGGTTGTTGCGGGCGATGCGGCTCAGCGCCGCGCGATCCTCGCCCTGGCTGCCGGTGCACAGCAGGACCAGGTTGCGCCGGTCGGTCCACGAGGCTTCCTCCAGCCCCATGAAGTCCGGCAGCCCTTCGAAATAGCCGCAAGCCTGCGCCGCCTTGGCCATGCGCAGCATGGAGCGGCCGGCCAGCACGACCCGGCGGTCGTTGGCCGCCGCGGCCTCGACCACCGCCTTCATGCGGGCGATGTTGCTGGCGAAGCCGGTGACGGCGATGGCACCCTTGCGCCCGGCGAAGGCGGCGACCAGACCGGCGCGCGCGTCGGCTTCCGACCCGGTCGAACCGTCGACGTTGGCGTTCGTGCTGTCGCACATCATCGCCAGCAGCCCCTCGTCGCCCAGGCGCTTCAACGCAGCGAAGTCCGTCGTGCGGCCGACCAGCGGATCGGGGTCGAACTTCCAGTCGCCGGTGTGCAGCACCGTGCCAGCGTCCGTGCGGATGGCCAGCGCCACCGGCTCGGGGATCGAGTGGGTGACGGCGATCGTCTCCACCCGGAAGGGGCCGAGCTTCAGCGTATCGCCGATGCCGAAGGTGCGCACGCGCACCTGCCGCAGGGAACCAGCCTCCTTCAGCCGGTCCTTGATGATCTCGGTGGCGAAGGGGCTGGCGTAGATCGGGCACTGCAGGCGCGGCCACAGGTGGTGGATGGCGCCGATGTGGTCCTCGTGCGCGTGGGTGACGACGAGGCCGACCACGTCCTCCATGCGATCCTCGATGAACGAGGGATCGGCCATCAGCGCGTTGATGCCCGGCGCCTCGTCGCCCATGAAGGCGACGCCGGCGTCGACGATCAGCCATTTCCCGGCGTGCCCGTACAGCGCCATGTTCATGCCGATGCGCGAGCAGCCGCCCAGCGGCAGGAACAGGATCTCGTCCTTGCCGGGCGTCGGGCCGGCGATCTTCCGGCGGGGGCCGGCGTGGCTGACGACGGGGAAATGGTGCTCTGCGCGCTGCACACGGGTGCCGCCGCGCGGCGCCGAGCGGCGCCGTTTCAAATTAACAGTCATGCGTCCTTCGTTCTTCTTGTTCGTGTGTATGTGGGCCGGCATTCGACGCTGCCGGGCAGGCGTGCATCACGGATGGATGCGGGATGGGGGACCTCCCCGACACGCGCGGCGGCGCCAGGACAAGGAAATCTTGCCGAGGCAGCCGGCGCGCACGCGCCGGAGAGGGGCTCGCCGACGCACCGAAAAAGGCGCGCCGAACCGGGAATATCGGGAGGTTGGTCGAAAATTGCCGGCGGATCACCACCGATCGGCAACGGTTGTTAGGTGGGCATTCCCGCGCCGTCTTCAAGAGGCCTGCGGGATTCTTGCGTGCGCGCGGCCGGATCGTCTTCAGATCGGACCGCATTTTTCTGAGGCGTTCATCACAGGGGTTTATATGGACCCCGCACGCACCGCATCAAGACAATTCGAACGCTTTTTCGGGGGATCAGCCATGTCCCTCCCCCGCCCCGGGATTTCTCCCGGGGCGGGGGAGGGTCAACACACTCACTTCATCGCGGCCTTCTTCGGCGGGGATGCCGGCCAGGACTTGATCAGCTGGTCGTAGTCCACCGTCTCCCCCTTCGGCTTCTCGTTCGCCAGCTTCCGTTGCGGGGCGACGTTGCCGTCCTTCTCCGCCTTGGCGAACCAGAACTCGGCCGATTCCTTCTTGTTCAGCTTCGGCCCGCACTCGCCCTGCACGCCCGACTTCTCAAGCCGCTCCAGCACGGAATCCTGCGCCGCCGCCAGCGCGTCCATAGCCGCCTGCGGCGTCTTGGCGCCCGACGACGCGTCGCCGATGTTCTGCCACCACAGCTGCGCCAGCTTCGGGTAGTCCGGGATGTTGTTGCCCGTCGGCGTCCACTGCACCCGTGCGGGCGAACGGTAGAACTCCACCAGCCCGCCCAGCTTCGGCGCCCGTTCCGTGAAGCTCTTGTCCCAGATGTCGCTCTCGCGCACGAAGGTCAGGCCGACGTGGCTCTTCTTCAGGCTGACGGTCTTGGACACGGTGAACTGCGCGTACAGCCACGCCGCCTTGCGGCGGTCCACCGGCGTGGATTTCAGCAGCGTCCACGACCCGGCGTCCTGGTAGCCCAGCTTCATGCCGTCCTTCCAGTACGACCCGTGCGGCGAGGGGGCCATGCGCCATTTCGGCGTGCCGTCGGCGTTCACCACCGGCAGCCCGTCCTTCACCATGTCGGCGGTGAAGGCGGTGTACCAGAAGATCTGCTGCGCCACGTTGCCCTGCGCCGGCACCGGCCCGGATTCCGAGAAGGTCATGCCGGCCGCCTGCGGCGGCGCGTACTTCTTCAGCCACTCCGTGTACTTGGTGATGGCGTAGACCGACGCCGGCCCGTTGGTGTCGCCGCCGCGCTCGACCGAGGAGCCGACCGGGCGGCAGCCCTCCATGCGCACGCCCCACTCGTCCACCGGCAGGCCGTTGGGGATGCCGCGGTCGCCGTTGCCGGCCATGGACAGCCACGCGTCGGTGAAGCGCCAGCCCAGCGACGGGTCCTTCTTGCCGTAATCCATGTGGCCGTAGACCTTGACGCCGTCGATCTCCTTCACGTCGTTGGTGAAGAACTCGGCGATGTCCTCGTAGGCCGACCAGTTGACCGGAACGCCCAGGTCATAGCCGTACTTGGCCTTGAACTTCTCCTTCAGGTCGGCGCGCTGGAACCAGTCGTAGCGGAACCAGTAGAGGTTGGCGAACTGCTGGTCGGGCAGCTGGTACAGCTTGCCGTCCGGGCCGGTGGTGAAGGATTTGCCGATGAAGTCGTTGACGTCCAGCGTCGGCAGGGTGACGTCCTTGCCCTCCCCCGCCATCCAGTCGCTCAAGGGGATGGCCTGCTTGTAGCGGAAGTGGGTGCCGATCAGGTCGCTGTCGTTGATCCAGGCGTCGTAGATGTTCTTGCCCGACTGCATCTGCGTCTGGATCTTCTCCACCACGTCGCCCTCCTGGATGAGGTCGTGGTGCAGCTTGATGCCGGTGATCTCGCTGAAGGCCTTGGCGAGGACGCGGGCCTCGTACTCGTGCGTGGTGATGGTCTCGGAGACGACGTTGATCTCCATGCCGGCGAAGGGCTTCGCGGCGTTGATGAACCACTCCATCTCCTTCAGCTGCTCTTCCTTGGACAGCGTGGAGGGCTGGAATTCGGCATCGATCCAGCGCTTGGCCGCCTCCATGTCGGCGAAGGCCGGTGACGCCGCGATCAGCAGGGCCGCCGCCGAGGCGGTGGCCAGACACAGTGCGCGCATTGTTTCCTCCCCTTCCTTGTATTGATCGGTTTCCTCACACCCAGCGGAACACCGCCGCGGCGTAAACGAGCGCCAGGATGGACGCGTAGTGCAGCTCCGGCCCGACCAGACCCAGCCAGGCGAGGTGGATGAAGGCGCTGCCCAGCAGCGTGATGAACAGCCGGTCGCCGCGCGTGGTGGTGATGCCCAGGATGCCCGGCCGCGCCAGCTCCGGCCGGTTCAGCGCCAGCAGGGTCAGCAGCGCCAGCAGCGCGGCGATGCCGGCGAAGAAGGCGCCGGTCTGCCACGTCCACGCCATCCAGGCGAAGTCCATGCCGAGGAATTCCATGGCGGCCTCCTCACACCCGGCCCAGGGCGAAGCCCTTGGCGATGTAGTTGCGCACGAACCAGATCACGAGCGCCCCCGGCACGATGGTCAGCACGCCCGCCGCCGCCAGCAGGCCCCAGTCCATGCCGGCGGCCGACACGGTGCGCGTCATGGTGGCGGCGATCGGCTTGGCGTCCACCGACGTCAGCGTGCGCGCCAGCAGCAGCTCGACCCAGCTGAACATGAAGCAGAAGAAGGCGGTGACGCCGATGCCGCTGGCCACCAGCGGCGTGAAGATCTTCACGAAGAAGTGCGGGAAGCTGTAGCCGTCCAGGTACGCCGTCTCGTCGATCTCGCGCGGCACGCCGGACATGAAGCA
>Ga0196970_1001776_pt1 | contig 12973 bp, 13 predicted proteins | sample S1v_513CmetaG_FD_148672 | JGI IMG/M metagenome (GOLD analysis project Ga0196970, IMG submission 148672) | Soil microbial communities from Anza Borrego desert, Southern California, United States - S1+v_5-13C | ecosystem: Environmental > Terrestrial > Soil > Desert | place: USA: California... | reverse complement strand
CCGCACCCGAAACCTCATCGCACACCAGCTAAAACCTACGAACGAGCATGAAATTTCACACGGAATATCTGACCTTTCACACCAGGAAGCATCGCGAGTACGTCCACATAACCCCGCAGGTGGAAGCGGCCGTGAAAAAGAGCGGCATCAAGGAAGGCATGGTACTCGTCTCTGCTATGCATATTACGGCCGGCGTCTACGTGAATGACAACGAGAGTGGACTCATCCAGGACATCGATCAATGGCTTGAAACCCTCGCGCCCTATAAGCGCGACTACAACCACCACGATACGGGCGAAGACAACGGCGACTCGCACCTGAAAGCGTTATTGATCCACCACGAAGTCATCGTCCCCATTACGAATGGGCGCCTCGACTTCGGTCCGTGGCAACAAATTTTCTACGCTGAGTTCGACGGTCAGCGCGACAAGCGCGTCATCATCAAGGTCATGGGAGAGTAAACGATTAGCACCCTACGCCGCTCCACAGCCGCATCCCCGCTGAAGTAAAATCCTTTGCATGAAGATGCGCATTGGGGTCGCCGTTCTACTCGCCACAGCTCTGGTCTCATTGAATGCATTTGCGCAGCGGCGCAGCGTCTCCATCCCGCCACTTCGGTCCAAAATGATCGTCACGACGGACTGGCTTGCCGATCATCTCCGCAACCCCAAAGTCGTTGTGCTGCACGTGGGTCGCAACCGGGCTGACTACGATGCTGGACATATACCGGGAGCCCGTTTCCTGTCGTTGAGCGATATAGCTATTGTGCGCGACGGTATCCCCAACGAATTGCCACCTGTTGCCGACCTGCGGAAGGCTTTCGAGAGAGTGGGCGTAGGAGACGACACGCGAGCAATCCTGTACGACGAACAAGACGGACTGTTGGCGGCGCGCGCCTACTTCACACTCGACTACCTCGGGCACGGCGACCGTGCCGCCCTCCTCGATGGCGGAATCGAGAAGTGGCGAAGCGAAGAGCGGCCCGTCACGAACGATTTTCCCAAGGTCGAACCCGCAAGCTTCACGCCGAAAGTCAACCCGAAGGTTCTCGTGAAGCTGCCCGAAGTTCGGCGCATCTCGGCCGCCGCCTCAGCAGGAAACTCCAGCACCGTTCTCATCGACGCGCGTCCGGCAGAAGAGTTTTCGGGTGAAAAGCCAGGGGACGCGGTAACTCGGGCTGGCCATATTCCCGGCGCCCGCAATCTATTCTGGATGGAGAACCTGGAAAGCAGTGACAAACCAGAACTGAAGCCTCCACCAGAACTTCGCAAGATGTGGAAGGCTGCAGGCGCCGTACCCGGCAAGCGAGTAGTGACCTATTGCCGCACCGGCGTTCAGGCCTCTCACGCCTACTTCACTGCCAAATTCCTCGGTTACGACGCTGCCATGTATGACGGCTCCTTCCTGGAGTGGAGCAATGCGTCAGACACCAAGGTGAAAAGATCCGAACCTAAGGGCACAGGCAACGAGTAGATCGATGACAATGCCGCAACGTCAAATCAGCGCACAGTAGAGATTAAGGGGGATGAAGCGCCGTTAGTATTCCCGGTCATTCTTTCGGCCGATAGCAATCGAGAAAACCGATCTTGCCCTTTCCCCCACGAATTTGCCTGAATTTCCAGAAAGGGTCTGCGGCGAAGCGATCATATGCGATTCCGTCGAACATTCCGAGTAGATGGAGAGCGAGCGTTTTCGCCGCGTCGCAGGCGTCCGCGATTACTCGGCCGTTAAGCGTTACTCTAATGCTCGCCGAAGGTGCAGTACCGATCTCTGCCTCGATGAGTTTCTTTTCGTCCCCCGTATAGCTGTCAAAGATCTTCTCATCGAACTGCGCTACCGTTCGCCAATGCTCGTTATCTGGAAAAAACCACTCGACTGGATCAGCATTCGAGATCTGGAAATGTTCTGCGACCTCGTCAAGTGCGTCCATAACGTCGCCCGGTGTTGCGTCTAAAAAGAACAGCACAACAGTCGGGGCACCTCGCACCTTCATTCACCACCTCGAGCAACGCGACATATTTGCACTCTGGCCCAGAACTCGTCAGCGATAAGTCTCTGAAATGCTGCAGCCCGTTCCTGATCGTCCAGCCGGACAGTGATGCAACGTGATCATCGAACTCTGCTGTTCCACTACTAGATCCGTCTGCAACTCACGGACAATATAAAGGCCCTGTGTCTCGCTCACGTCATTCGCATCCAGAGGTCCAAAGCCCTGCCCGAAAGCCCAGACGCTCGATCTAGGGCCACACGCATCCCAGCTTCTGTGCTGGCGCGCTTCATACCAGCATCCCGTCAACCGGCTGATCAGGCTCGCTTGGATCGTGCGTTTCGGGAACCGAACTTTACCGGCACGGTCAGTTTTTGCGACCTCGTCGTGCGCGAACTTCTCCACAGATGCCTGCTGCCAAGTCTCCCGAACGTTGATCCCCGCCAGACGCGCTCCCTTATCGTCGATGACGGTCACTTCCCATCGTGGAGCGACTATCTGCTCAGCCGGATAAAACAGCATTCCCATCAGGACGACCGCCGTCGCCACTCCGGCCCGCCTCAGCCATCGTCGTCTGGTGTTCCTTTCCATTCGCGCGGAATTATGCGCCTCGGCTAAAAGTAGCGCCATCGCTTCCCAGAGGCGGAAAACACGTGGGTAACCATCAGATTTACCCATCCGTACTCACTTGAACTCTGCTACACTGCTTCGCCGTGGCGAGGAGCGCAGGATGACACGCCCCATGGCCGTTTCAGCGACATGCGCCTTGCAATTCGCTGTGAGTCTGGTACCGGCCGGGTTATCACTGATTGCCGCAAGTAGAATTGCGGGCGCTGCGCCACAGTATCGTCATTCGATAGCGATGTTCACCGGCGTGACGGCAGCCCTGACAGTCCTGTCCGGAGGGCTCACTTGGGGGCTCTGGAAAGGTCTTCGTTCAATTTGGTTCTCAGCGTTTGTCCTCGACTTCGTTGCCGCACTCGCGCTCATTCAGGACATATATCAGGATAAGTACTCCCGCCAATTCCACGACTTTGCCGTTGCATTTGCGTTTGCGAGCCTCACTGTTCTGCTGGCCGCTCCGTTTGTCACCAGGTACTACCTTCACCGCAGCGCCACAACCACACCGTCAGGATGATGATGCGCTAGCATTCGGCCACGGGACTCGAAAACGTTAACCCGTTTCGCTGAATATCGCAACATCGCACTGTAATGATCTTCATCGGAGACTTTCAGCGCGCTCCGGAAACAATATGCAAGTCTTTGCGCATCAAGGCCTTGCTCACAATCGCGTATACGCCGAATCACTTACGACCGTGAGCTAAATCACATCCCTAAGTCAGTCCTAAGGGCGACACTTTGCCTGAGGGCACACCGGCACAGCAGCATGGCTTTCTCATCTGGAGGTTCGTTACAAGCCTCCGACCGAGGTGGTAGGACCTGCTTTCACGAGGTGCTACTCAGGTACGAATTTAAAAGGAGACGATCGTAATCATGAAGACGACGAAGCTCGCGGCTCTCGTAGCGATGATCGCCCTGGTCCTGTTCGCAGCTCTGCCAAATCTGTCCTGGGCGGCTGAGGACGGCGCTGCTCTTTACAAGGCGAAGTGCGCTGCCTGCCACGGCGCCGATGGCGCTGGAAAACCTGCCATGAAGGCTCCTGCCGTGAAGGGCAAGACCGATGCCGACCTCCAGAAGGCGAACGAGACCTCGCCGAAGCACGCCGGAGTCAAGAGCCTTGGGGCCGAACAGGTAAAGGCTATCGGCGATTACCTTAAGACCCTCAAGTAATCGGTTGTTCATAGGTCGGAACCAGCGCCTGCCTCTGAGCAGGCGCTGGCCATTAACCTCGGGGTGTTGCGTGAATAAACCAGCCGCATCGAGGTCACGGACGAGCGAAGAGACCGCTTCGCCCCAGATCTTGTTTCGGCGGAGATCGCGGATATCAACGAAGACCTGCCCGGCAGTTCCCTGGTGTACGACTCCAGCAGCTTCCGTTAGCGGACCAGCGAACGCTCTTGAATTGAGACCTTCAGGATCACGCTGCCCGTTACGAGTTCCTCGCCCCGAACGCAGTCGCAGTAGCGTAGTGCATGTAGTACGGAATCATTCTGTCCCGCACTTTCATTTTGAACACGACCCGAAGCTTAAGCGCTTGCCACGTTCGGAGTCTTCCCGGAGAACTCTATGAGCAAGGCCATCTTATATGACGCGACACTCTGCGTTGGCTGCAAGCTGTGTGAACAAGCCTGCGCCGAGAAGAACCAGCTCGCCTACGACGATAGAATCGCCGCCGAGCAAGTTCAGTCGGAACACAAATTCACCGTCGTCCTGAGCAAGGACGATAAGTTTATGCGTCGACTATGCATGAACTGCAATGAACCTGCTTGTGCCTCCGTTTGCCCCGTTGGAGCGCTGGAGAAGACCCCCCTCGGCCCAGTCGCTTACGATGCATACAAATGCATGGGTTGCCGGTATTGCATGGCAGCGTGTCCGTTCGGCGTTCCCAAATACGAGTGGAACAACGTCCTGACCCCTAAAGTGCAGAAATGCACCATGTGCTCGGACCGCGTACAGGCCGGCAAAGTTACCGCCTGTACAGAGGCGTGTCCGACCGGTGCCACGAAATTCGGCGAGCGCGAAGAACTGCTGGAAGAGGCTAAAAAGCGTATTCGCGAGAACCCGACCACCTACGTGAACCACGTCTTCGGCGAGAGCGAAGTGGGCGGCACCTCCGTCCTGTTACTCTCCTCAGTGCCGTTCGAGACCTTCGGCTATCCCACGAACCTCGTTCGCGACCCACTGCCCCTCTATACGTACCGCGTACTTTCGCGCATTCCTGACTTCGTGCCTCTCGGTGGCGTCCTGCTGGGCGGTATCTGGTGGATCACGCACCGCCGCGAAGAAGTTGCTGAAGCAGAAGGCAAGAAGAAGGAAAACGGGGGTGTGCGATGAAGATCAAGTTCACGTTCTGGAAGCTGATCTTTCTGGCCATCATGGCGATCGGCGCCTACGGCACTTACGTGCGCTTCTTTCACGGACTGGGCCCCTCGACGAACCTGAGTGACCAGTTCCCCTGGGGCATCTGGATCGGCTTCGACGTCCTTTGCGGCGTCATGCTCGCGGCAGGGGGCTTCACACTAACGGCCGCCGTACACATCTTCAACATAAAGAAGTTGGAGCCCATCGTCCGTCCTACCGTTCTGACGGCCTTCATGGGCTACCTGCTCGTGAGTGTCGCGCTAGTGTTCGACCTCGGAAGGCCTTACAACATCTGGCACCCGCTGGTCATGCGCAATCCGCACTCGGTCATGTTCGAGGTCGCGATGTGCGTGATGCTCTACACCACCGTGCTTTCGCTCGAGTTCTCGCCGATCGTGCTGGAGCGGTTCAAAATGGAGAAACCGCTGCGCATCATCCGTGGCGTGCTGGTTCCGCTCGTCATTGTCGGCGTACTTCTCTCGACGTTGCACCAGTCTTCGCTTGGCACCATGTACCTGATTATGCCGAACAAGCTGCATCCGTTCTGGTATAGCCCGCTGCTACCGGCATTCTTCTTCATTTCGGCCATCGCCGTTGGCTTGGCAATGACGATCTTCGAATCTTCGCTTTCGTCGAAGTACTTCAAGAAGCAGTTGGAGCTGCCGATCCTGCAGTTGTTGGGGCGAGTCCTGATCGTGGTTATGGCCGTTTACATGATTCTGCGATTCGAAGACTTGTTCCATCGCGACATGCTGGGCCAAATCGTCAACCCGGGTGCACACGCCTACGAACGCAACCTGTTCCTGCTTGAGGTAGGGCTGCTGATCGCGGGCTTCGTAATGCTCTGTTTCAAGAAGATCCGCATGACGCCCGGAGGGCTGTATCTCTCAGCCGTGCTGGTGCTGCTCGGTTTCGTAACTAACCGTCTGAACGTAAGTATCACGGGCATGGAAGCGCAGGCAGGCGTACGATATCTGCCGAAGTGGACGGAGATCGGCGTTACTGCGGCTTTCGTCGCCGCCGGGTTCGCCATCTTCGGTCTAGCGGCGAAATACCTGCCCATCTTCGAAGAAGAACACGGACACTCGGCGCTGGAATCAGCCAGCAAGCAAGCAGCGAAACCCGAGGCTGCCATAGGTCATGCCGCAGGAGATTAACAACTCCGGGGTTCCCGCGCAGCTTCACTCTGCGCGTCGAACTGAGTCGGGCGCTCGCCGCACTCTGGGCGGGCGCTTGACTCGCAGCATCAGCACCAAGCTCATCGCGCTGCTGCTGGGGACGATGCTGGTCACATTCGGCCTGCTTGGCTATCTCAATATTCGACTCCACCGGAAGCACTTCGAAGCGAACACGCTAAGCTCCGCCGAACGTATCAGCGACACCATCAAGCGCAGCACTTCATATCACATGCTGCGCAATGACCGCGAATCCATCTACAACATCATCAGCACGATTGGCGCCGAACCAGGCATTGTGCGCGTCCGAATCCTCGACAAAGAAGGCCGGATCAACTATTCTAGCGACCCTGCCGAGATCAACAAGTTTGTCGATCAGAGCGCCGAAGCATGTTACGGCTGCCACGCGCACTCACAACCGCTCACCCGGCTCAATCGCCCGGACCGCTTCAGGATCTACAAACCGAACGGCGAACGCGTACTCGGTGTGATCAATCCAATTGAGAACCAGCCTTCGTGTTCCAACGCCGCATGCCACTACCACCCAGCCAGCCAGCAGATTCTGGGTGTACTCGACACCAATCTTTCCCTCGCGAAAGCTGATGCCAGCGTTGCTGAAAGTACCTGGCGAATGCTGCTGTACACCTTCATTTCCATGGTCGGTATTTCCATTCTGACCTGGCTGTTTGTGTGGAAGGTAGTACACGACCCCATTCGCGCCTTGAAGTCAGGAACAGAGCAACTGACGAAGGGAGATCTTGGCTATCAGATCGAGTATGAGTCTGACGATGAAGCCGGAGAACTGGCGGAGTCCTTCAATCACATGAGCCTTCAACTGCGGGCCGCCAATGAAGAGATTACGGCATGGGCCCGCACCCTGGAGCAGCGCGTCGAGCAGAAATCTGCCGAATTGAAGCGTGCGCACGACAAGATGCTTCAGGTTGAGAAGATGGCATCTATCGGCAAACTCGCTGCGGTTGTAGCCCACGAGGTTAACAACCCTCTGTCTGGCATCCTGACGTACTCGAAGCTGATGAGAAAATGGATGGACAAGCGAGACTTCAGTGACAACCGGCTCAAAGAGTTTGGTGAGTGTCTCGATCTTATTTCCAGTGAGAGCCGGCGATGCGGCGAGCTCGTTAAGAATCTGCTGACGTTCTCGCGTACCGGACCAATCAACCTGACGTGGGCGAACCTGAACCAAACGGCAGAGCGCTGCGTCAGACTGACACAGCACAAACTCGAAATGGCCTCGATCCAGTTGAACCTCGACCTTGACGCTTCGCTTCCTCTCGTACACTGTGACCCAGCCCAGATTGAGCAGGTGTTGCTGGCCCTGGTGATGAACGCGATCGATGCCATGCCACGCGGGGGCAACCTGTGGCTGCGTACCCGTTCCCTGCCCGCGAGTAAGCAGGTGGAATTGCAGGTACGCGACGACGGTTCCGGTATTCCCGATGAAGTCCTCTCCAAGCTGTTCGAACCGTTCACCACGACGAAAGAAATCGGCAAAGGCGTGGGCCTGGGACTTGCGATCAGCAAAAGCATCGTCGACCGGCATGGTGGTCAGATCGTGGTCGATTCCGAGGTCGGGCGCGGAACAAATTTCTACATCTTTCTTCCGCTGGACGCTAACACCGCGTCCGGCGCTGCCGCTGCGAACGGCGCCTCAACGCGCGGCGCGGCAGCTAAATGAGGTGATTCAGAGTGATTGCAAAGGGCAAACTGCTGATCGTGGACGATGAGTTGAGCGTGCGCGATTCGCTCGGCAAATGGTTCCGCGAGGAAGGCTACGACATCGGCACAGCCGACAGCGCCAGCGAAGCGCTCACGAAAATGGCTGAGCAGAAATACGACCTCGCGCTACTCGACATCAAGATGCGCGGCACGGACGGCATCGAGTTGCAGCGGCGGATTCGCGAGATTGACCCCAGTGTTATCACAATCATGATGACCGGGTATGCGTCGGTGGACACCGCCGTAACGGCGATGAAAAACGGTGCATACGACTACCTGACCAAGCCTCTCGATCCAGACGAGGTTTCCCACAAGGTCTCGAAGGCGCTGTCTTTCAAGCGGACTGAAGAAGAGAACGCGATGCTGCGCCAGACGGTGGCAGAGGTGCATCGCTCACCCGATCTGATTGGCCAGAGCGCTGCCATGCAGCGCGTTTTCGAAGCCATTGAGACAGTCGGTCCAACAGATGCCACCGTCTTGATCACGGGCGAAAGCGGTACAGGCAAAGAACTCGTCGCCCGCGCCATTCACGCCGCTAGTCCGCGACGCTTGCATCCGCTGGTCGTCATTCACTGCGGAGCTCTTACGGAAACGCTGCTTGAGAGCGAACTGTTCGGCCACGAAAAGGGCGCATTCACCGGTGCGCAGTACCGCAAAAAGGGAAAGTTCGAGATCGCCGAAGGTGGCACGGTTTTCCTGGATGAGATCGGCGACATTTCCCTGAAGACGCAGACTGACCTCCTGCGCGTATTGCAGGAGCGCGAAATCGTGCGCGTTGGCGGCAATCAGTCCATCAAGGTGGACTTCCGAATTGTTGCAGCTACGAACAAGAATTTCCAGGAACTGATCGAAGCCGGCAAGTTCCGCCCCGATCTTTACTACCGCCTGAACGTCTTCCAGATCGAACTGCCAGCGCTGCGCGACCGAAAGGAAGACATCCCGCTTCTGGTCAATCACTTCATCCGCAAGTTTTCCATGCACATGAACAAGAAGATCACTCGCGTACATCCAGCCGCCATGAACCTCATCCAGCAGTACTCGTGGCCGGGGAATGTGCGCGAACTGGAGAACGCGGTCGAACGCGCGATGGTCGTTGCCCAAGAACCGGAGTTACGCGAACAGGACTTCATCGTTAAAGCACGGAACGGCAATGTGCCCGATGGTAAGACTCTGGACGAAATCGAGCGTGCGCACATCTTGCGCGTACTCGAAGAGTGTGGAGGCAATCAAACACGGGCGGCTGAAGTGCTGGACATCGACCGGGTCACGCTACATAACAAGCTGAAGAAGTACGGTTGGACGAAAACAACGGCTATTGTGGAAGCTAAATAGTTCATCAACTGCGAAGCCGCTTTCGTCCAATGAGGGCGGCTTTGCCCGCGTACTAAAGATTGATCCATCTTCTACCAATCGGCGCTGTTGACCGTCGCCTGCTCGAGAATCTGCGTTCGAGCCTGTCGCGGCAGTCCCGTGTGCCATGCGAGATCTTACCGGCCGGGTTATCGCCGGACTTCGCCTACCATGCGGAACGCCAGCAATACCATTCCTCGGAAATCCTGGCCCGAATGCAGGAATTCGTTGGCGACGGATGCTGGCGATTGCTCGCCGTCACCGATGCCGACTTGTACATCCCGATTTTAACGTTCGTCTTCGGTGAGGCGCAGTTGGGCGGCAAGTGCGCACTCGTATCCACGCATCGCCTAAGGCAGGAGTTCTATGGCCTCCCGCCTGACCGCGATCTGCTGATGGAGCGGCTGCTCAAGGAATCGGTACACGAACTCGGTCACACCGTCGAATTAACGCACTGCGACGACTATCGCTGCGTGATGGCGGCTTCGCATGCAGTTGAGTGGATCGACCTGAAAGACAGCACCTTTTGCCCGGAATGCGAAGCACGCGTAGTTGGCGCCAGAAAGTAGACCGGAATCGGTCCTACCGCACGAAAGAGTCAACTTTGCGCAGCTTTCCTTTGCCTTAGCCGGTTCCGTCACGGTAACATCCAGCCCTGAAAGTAAATCACACGGCTAATCGCCACATTGCGGCGCTGCACGAAGGTGCTCGTGTGCGAGCCGGGCAGAATTTCTGTCGGCAAACGCGGAATTCGCCTGTTTTGTACGGCAAAAGGATTTGTAGCAACGGATTGATCCAGCTCCAGGAGCGAGGAATGTCTCTGATTCAATTCACTGAGAATTACGAAGATTTGTCGACGGACCACGGCTATCAGTTCAAGTTCTATTGTGATCGCTGCCGAAATGGCTACATGAGCAGTTTTCAAGCATCTGTCATCGGGACGGCCGGAAGCCTGTTGCGCGCTGCTGGGAACGTTTTCGGCGGATTTATCGGCAATGTCGGCTCGGGCTCCTACGAGGTTCAGCGTGCCATCGGCGGCAAGCCCCACGATGACGCCTTGCGTAAGGCCGTCGAGGAAATACGCGGCAAGTTTCACCAGTGCAAACGGTGCGGCAAGTGGGTCTGCCCCGATAATTGCTGGAACACTAAGCGCGGCATGTGCACCGACTGTGCACCCGATATCCAGGCCGAGCTGGCGGCAGCCCAGGTTCAGGCCACCATTGAGCAGATTAACGAAGGCGTGCGAAAAGTCGACTTCACGAAAGATCTCGACCTCGCCGGAGAAGCTGTTGCCACCTGCCCCAAATGCGGCGCGCGCACGACCGGCAAGTTTTGTCTGGAGTGCGGGACCGCCGTGGCCCCGAAGGTGAAGTGCGTGAACTGCGCCGCCAGCGTCGATCAGGGTGTTAAGTTCTGCCCCGAATGCGGAACCCCGGTTCGCGCTGCCAAGCCGAAGTGTTCCGGTTGCGGCAAGGAGTACGAGAAAGCCCCGAAGTTCTGCGCCGAATGCGGAACCAAGATGTAGCAGCCGAAGAGTCCAGTCAGACCTTGCCCACATCTGCCAGCCCGTTGGCAGATGTGGGTTTCTCAACCGCGCCGGAACATCCCTTCAAACCCGCACTTCCGAGCCCCCAGTCACTTGCCCCGGTGAGATAAATCACAGCATTCCGTGCGTATCCCATTCATCTTGAAGTTAATGGAGGAACTCTCACCAGCGCGGGGTCTGGGCATTTACCGGCAGGCTCGTATTCGTACGACAGTCGCCGCCGCGGTAGTGTTGCTGGTCCCCTTCGCACTTTTCTACTACCTCATCGAGACAAACGTCCTCAAGGTTGAACCGCGTCTGCATCGTCCCACGCTCGACTACCTGGCGGCTTGCGTTGTCCTTGGCATCATCTTGGCTGTAAGCTTCGGCCGATTCGTTTCCAGCCACATTCTCAAGCTGGCCCGTGAACTCGAGCGCTCGATGTACGCGGTGGAGCAGCGTGAGAAAGAGCGCGATCTTGCCCAGGAGGAGTTGATCAAGCGGCTTGAAGAAGAGCGCGAACTCGTAAAAGAGAAACTCCAGTTTGAATCACAACTGGCAGAATATGAAAAATTCGCTGCTCTCGCCCAATTGGCTCTCGGAGCCGCCCACGAGATCAACAACCCACTTTTGGGCATCCTTTCGCATCTGGAATTGGAACTGAAAGACGCCGAAACCAAAGAAGAGCGAATGGAAATAGAGCAGTGCATCGAGGGAACACGGCGCATTTCCTCAACGATCAAGGGCCTGATCAACTATGCCCGCCCAGGCCCGCTTCAATTGGGCAAGTTGAATTTTGACCGCATGGTCAGCGAAACCTTTGCATTTCTCTGTCATCAGCCGCTGTTTCGCCATATCAGGCTGGAAAAGAAGATACAGCCTGACCTGCCCCAAATCACGGCCGACGCCAACCAGATTTCGCAGGTCTTGATGAACCTTCTACTCAACGCCGCACAGGCGACCGCAGACGGCGGCACGATCACCATCAGTGCAGAGAAGGTTAAGTTTTCCGAACGGATCGAGATCAAGGTCTCCGATACCGGCAGCGGCATTCCTGCCGATATCCTGCCTCACATCTTCGAACCGTTCTTTACGACCAAACGCGGCAAGGGTACCGGGCTTGGCCTGAGCATCAGTCAGGCATACATTCGTAGTCACTCTGGCGACATCACGGCTGATAGCATCCCGAACCGCGGAACGACGGTCCGATTCACTCTGCCAATTCGGCAGGAGGGGCGCACGGTGCTGCAGACAGAGGAAGTGGTGGTGTAAACGTTTGGCACTGGCCATTAGCCATTGACAATTCCCTGTCGGCTCTGGCTCTTAGCTCTTGGCTGTTTGCGTTGGCTTTGGCTCTTGATCTTGCTTGTTGTTGCAGAGCAACCAGTATCAAGCAGCCGCTACTCGCTACTGGGCACTCGTTACTAATTACTAATTACGAATCACTGATTTCATGGCTTACTCGATTCTGGTACTCGACGACGAAGCATTGACGCTACGCACAATCAGCCGCGCTCTGCGCGACGAAGGTTTCGACGTGTCTGTGGCGATGACTGGCGAAGAAGCACTTAAGATCTTCGCCGAAGAGAAGCCGGAAATCGTGCTGGCCGACGTGGTTCTGCCCGGCATCGACGGCATTGAAGTTTTGCGCAATATTAAGCGCCAGAACCCCGCCACCATCGTCGTCATGATGAGCGCTTATCACATGGTCGACCGCGCCGTCGAAGCCATGAAGATCGGTGCCTACGACTACCTCATCAAGCCATTCCACTTGGTGGACATGGTCAACACCGTGCAGCGCGCCACCGAGATGCTGGCCTTGCGCGTGCGCGTGCGCGACACCGTCGAGACCGCCAAGGGACGCTACGACTTCGGACGCATCGTCACCCAGAATGCAAAAGTCCGCGAACTGCTGGAGATGGTGAAGAAGGCAGCCGTATCCGACAAGACCACAATTCTTGTGCTGGGCGAAAGCGGTACCGGTAAAGGCGTGCTGGCCCGCGCCATCCATTACGGCTCGCCGCGCGCCGCCATGCCCCTGCTCGAACTCAACTGCGCTGCCCTGCCCGACACGCTGCTCGAAAGCGAACTCTTCGGGTACGAACCCGGCGCGTTCACCGATGCTCGCCGCCGCAAAGAGGGCCTGCTCGAAAAGGCCAACGGCGGCACGCTCTTCCTCGACGAAATCGGCAACATGTCCGCCAACGTGCAAGCCAA
>Ga0196970_1001775_pt1 | contig 12978 bp, 9 predicted proteins | sample S1v_513CmetaG_FD_148672 | JGI IMG/M metagenome (GOLD analysis project Ga0196970, IMG submission 148672) | Soil microbial communities from Anza Borrego desert, Southern California, United States - S1+v_5-13C | ecosystem: Environmental > Terrestrial > Soil > Desert | place: USA: California... | reverse complement strand
GAGATGTCGGGGCTCGTGTTGGTGGAGATGATCGTCTTCGCCAGTTCGGGCGTGACGATGGTTTCAAGCGGCCGCACCTCTTCGGCGGTCCAGCCGTCATCGAAGGCTTCGCGGGCAAAGCGTTCGTAGCGGCCGCTCGCATTGGTGCGAGCGCCCCGTCCATGCAGCGGGTCGCGTGACATGGATAGGACTATAGTCCGGCGTTGAGAACATTTCAAGAACATTGTCCGCCGGCCGTTCGCGCCGGCGCAGCGCTACCAGCCAAACCAAAGCCGGAAGCCCAGAAACAGGGCGACGAGGATCAGCACAGTCCAAAGCCCGGCGGCGTGGTGGCGCTTCATATCTCTTCGTAGCAGCGCGGGACGCGAAAAGGGCGCCGGGTGAACCGACGCCCTCATATTCCTGGACTGATCATCTGCTCGCCTGACGTTCTTGGGCCTTTCTGGGCTTGGGAAAACGCTTCGGTCGAGACTTAGACGGCGAGGATCAGCGCAGCTTGGTTCAAGGTGGCGAACGCGGCGGGGGCGAACACGGCCAGCGCGGCGACGAGGCAATAAAACTTGGTCATCTCTAGCTCCATCTCGGCTCGGATCACCGTGATCCGATGAGTGGAAGCTAATAGGCCGTTCGGGATATCGCTGTGACGCGGGGCACGGGGCGGTCAACCGCCATGCTGTGATAGAATTCAACGTATGGAGCCGCCTGCGATCGTTCAGCTTCTTGCGCTAGTTGGCGCCGCGTTGGTTACGGCGCCGGCGTTTCTAAGCCTTCACCGCTCCTTGCGATCCTGGTTCGAGAGAAAGCCATGGGATAGGAGGCTGCACCACCGCGACGAGCGGTGGGACTAATACGACGCTGCGTCGCTCACATGAACTCCATGTCCCGGTCGAAACTGCGGAAGCGCCGGCCGCTGTCGACGTAGATCGTCTGCCCAGTGATCGCTTCGCTTTCGATCAGGAAGCGCACTGTGCGGGCGATGTCATCGGGCGTCGGGCCGCGCTTCAATGGCACATCGTCGTGCAGTCGTTGGAAGTCCGTTTCGCTCTGCCCCGGCGCGGGCAGCACGTAGCCCGGCGCAACGGCGTTCACACGCACACGCGGCGCCAGCGCGCGCGCCATCAGTTCGGTGGCGCCGGCGAGCGCGTATTTTGACAGCGTGTAGCTGAAATGATCCGGATACGGATTGGCTAGCTTGAAATCGAGGAAGTTCACGACCGCGCCGCGGCCATTGTCCGGCAGCGCTTTCGCAAACGCGCGGGCAAGCTCGGCCGGTGCGAACGTGTTGAGCGCGACGTGCCGCTGCAGCAGCTCTTCGCTCAACGTCTCGATCGTGTCGTGTTCGAACATCGCCGCGCAATTCACCAGCGCGTGCAGCGGCGCGCCCGCCGCTTCGATCGCCTTGCCGATCAGCGCGCCGCGTTCCGTTGCGTCGGCTAGGTCGGCGCGGGCCAGCGCGGCCGCGCCGCCCGCCGCGCGTAGGTCTTCAGCGAGACTCTGAGCGGCGGGCTCGGAGCGATGATAGTGGATGACGACGCCCCAGTGTGCGCGCGCGAGTTCAAGCGCGACAGCGCGCCCCAACCGCTTGCCGGCGCCGGTGACGAGCGCCCAGCTCACGGCCGCTCCCTCCGGATTGCAACCGCCACCAAACCATCGCCCGACAGCACCGACGGCTTCTTCACTGTGACTTCCACCCAGCGCGCGCGCTGGTCGAGCGAGAGGCAATGGCCGGCGACACGATCGGCCAATGTTTCGATCAAATGTGCCGGTGCGCCGAGATCGTCGCGGATGAAGTGGAGGATGCGGTCGTAATCGAGCGTCGCGCCGATGCGGTCGTGGGCGACATAGTTCGGCGGATCGGCGAGGCCCATCGCCACCGAGATGCGCACCTCCTGCGGATTGGCGCGCTCGGGGTCCGGCACGCCGACGCGGACCAAAGCTTTTGCGTCTTCGATGCGGATGATCTGGAGGTCGGCCATGGGCTCGAAACTACTCAGCCGAAGGCGATAAGGCCAGCGCCGGCGGCGACGATCACGGCGCCAAGCCAACGCCGCGCGCCGAGCCGCTCGTGCAGGAACACAAAGGCGATGAGGGCCGCGAACACGACCGAGGTTTCGCGCAGCGCCGTCACCTGCGCGATGGGTGCAAAGGTCTGCGCCCAGAGCACGAGGCCGTAGCCGCCGATGCTGAGCGCGCCGATGAAGACGCCGCGCAAGGGCGCGACCGAGGCGTCCGCCAACAACCGCTCCGGCCCGCGCCGCAACACCGCGAACGCCATCATTGGGATGCTCACCAGCACCTGCGCGACGCCCAGGAATTGCCCTGCGCTCTCGGCCGCGCGCGAGCCGAGGGCATCGGTCAGCGAGTACGAGGCGATGCAAATGCCCGTCGCGAGCGCCCAGAGCGTAGCGCGCAATGGCGCGTGAGGACTTGCGCCAACGGTCACAACGCCGATCGACACCAGCGCGATGCCGAGCGCCTTCACCGGCGGCGGGACTTCGTTGGCCGTCAGCGCCGCGCCGATGGCGACCAGCAACGGCGCCGAGCCGCGCGAGAGCGTGTAGATGTGGCTCAAATCGCCCGCGTCGTATGCTTTGAACAGCGCGAACCAGTAGATCAGGTGGATCACGACGGAGAGCGCAACGTACGGCCAAGCTTGCGGCGGCGGCAGACCGAATAGCGCGATCAGCACGACGCCCGCGAGCGCCCCGCCAATGGCGACCAGAAAGGAATCCGTCACCCGGTCGCGGCCGCCTTTGAGCGCGGCGTTCCAGCTGGCGTGAATGAGCGCGGAGCTTAACGCGGCGACAACGGCGAGGAACGGCATGAGGTGCGCTTGTTATGGACCGCGCCTCCGCTTGCGGTCCATACTCCTCGTTTGCGGGAGGGCCGCGCCATGAGCGCACAGGAATTCGATGTCATCGTCTACGGCGCGACTGGCTTTACGGGCCGGCTGGTCGCCGAGTATCTGATGCGCACTTATGGCGCCGAGGGCGAAGTGCGGTGGGCGATGGCGGGGCGCGATCGCGAGAAGCTGAAGGCGCTCAGCATCGAACTCGGCACACCGCTCAATTTTCCCATCATCGAAGCGAAAACTTCCGACGCCGGCGCGCTCGATGCGTTGGCGCACCGGACGCGTGCGGTTATCACCACGGTTGGTCCTTATCAGCTTTATGGCGAGCCATTGCTGGCCGCATGCGTGCGCGCCGGGACCGATTATGTCGATCTTTGCGGCGAGCCGAATTGGATGGCGGCGATGATCGCCAAGTACGAGCTGGCCGCGAAGGAGAGCGGCGCGCGCATTGTGTTTTCGTGCGGCTTCGACTCGATTCCGTTCGACGGCGGCGTCTGGTTTCTGCAGCAGGAGGCGATGCGCCGCTTCGGCAAGCCGGCGCGCGACGTGCGCGGACGCGTGCGCAAGATGAAAGGCGGCTTCTCCGGCGGCACGCTTGCCTCGATGTTGGCGACGGTGGATGCGGCCAAGCGCGATGCTTCGATCCGCACGCAGATGGCAAACCCGTTCGCGCTTTCGCCGCGCCAACTGGCGTCGCAGCCTTCGGGCGATGCCGTTACGCATGACGCCGACATCCCCTCTTGGTCGGCGCCGTTCGTGATGGCGGCGATCAACACCAAGAACGTGCATCGCACCAATGCATTGCGCGATTATCCGTACGGCGAGGATTTCACCTATTCCGAAATGATGCTGACGGGCGACGGCGCCGCGGGCGAGAAGCGCGCACGCGCGGCGGCCAATCAGTCGAAGACGCAGCAAGCGCTGCTTGGTTTTGCACCGACGCGCTGGCTGCTCCGGCAATTTGCGCTGCCGAAGCCGGGACAAGGGCCATCTAAGGAAGAGCGTGAGAGCGGCATGTACGAAGTGCTCTATGTCGGCGATGCGGGCGACGGGCGAAAGCTGGGCGCGGTCGTCACCGGCGACAGAGATCCGGGCTACGGCTCGACGTCGAAGATGATCACGGAAGCGGCGCTCTGCCTGATCGCCACGCCACGATCGGAAACGCCCGGCGGACTCTGGACGCCAGCGGCTGCGATGGGCGATGCGCTGATCGATCGGCTGGCGACGCGGGCGGGATTGCGGTTCGGAATGGAGGAGTAGTTTGCTCACCCATTCCCGGATTGGCGCGCAGCGCCAAGTCCGGGACCAATAAACACCTTGGGCAGACGTTTGAGGACCGGCGTTTTAGCCGGCCAACCGGGTGTTTATGGGTCCTGGGCTCTCGGCTCCGCCGAGCCCCGGGAATGGGTGGTTTTCTAACTCAACAAACCGCAAAACCGCTGTATCCGCGCGCAGGCGTCTTCCAGACATTGGTTCGACGTCGCATACGAAATGCGGAAGCAAGGCGAGAGCCCAAACGCGCCGCCGTGCACGACGGCGACGCTTTCCGACTCCAGCAATTCAACTGCAAACGTTTCGTCGCTATCGATCACCTTCCCGCTCGGCGCCTTCTTGCCGATGAGGCCGGCGATCGAGGGATACACGTAAAATGCGCCCTCCGGCGTCGGGCAGTTGATGCCGTGCGCCTGGTTCAGCATCGAGACGACGAGATCGCGGCGCTCCTGGAAAAGCTTCTTGTTCTTCGGGATGAAGTCCTGCGTGCCGCTGAGCGCCTCGACCGCGGCCCATTGCGAGATCGAGCATGGGTTCGACGTCGTCTGCCCCATCACGTTCGCCATCGCCTTGATCAACCATTCGGGCCCGGCGGCGTAGCCGATGCGCCAGCCGGTCATCGAATAGGCTTTGGAGACGCCATTCATCGTCAGCGTGCGGTCGTAGAGACGCGGCTCGACTTGGGCGATGGTCGTGAACTGGAAGTCGCCATAGGTGAGATGCTCGTACATGTCGTCGGTGAGGATCATCACCTGCGGGAAATCGAGCAGCACCGCGGCGAGCGCGCGTAATTCGTCCGCCGTGTAGGCAGCGCCCGAAGGATTGGACGGCGAGTTCAAGAGCACCCACTTCGTGTGCGGCGTGATCGCTTTCGCTAGCGCTTCGGGACGAACCTTGAAGCCGTCCTCGATGCGCGTATCGACGAACACGGGGCTTGCGCCGCAGAGCAGCACCATGTCCGGATAGCTCACCCAATAGGGCGCCGGGATCACCACTTCGTCGCCGGGATTCAAAGTGGCGACGAAGGCGTTGTAGAGCACTGGCTTGCCGCCGGGCGAGACGTTCACTTGGCTGCGTTTGTAATCGAGGCCGTTCTCGCGCTTGAACTTGGCGACGATGGCGTCCTTCAGCTCCGGGATGCCGTCAACGTCGGTGTATTTGGTCTTGCCTTCGGCGATGGCGCGACAGGCGGCTTCCTTGATGTTGTCCGGCGTGTCGAAGTCGGGCTCGCCCTGTGACAGCGCGATGCAATCGCGGCCGGCGGCTTTCAGCGCGCGCGCCTTTGCGCTCATGGCCATGGTGGCGGAGGGCTTTACGCGCTTCAGCGCTTCGGATGTCGAATTCGTCATAATACCCGCTCGATTCGCATGCGCGGGACTTTAGGGCAATTCACAAAACGTGGCGAAAGCGCGCTCCTGCAAGGCTTCGTTTTGACCAGCCATAACTTGCCCCTATATCGGGGTGGAACGGAGATCCCAGATGCCTCTCTTGATGTGCCCGAACTGCAACGCTTCTATGAGCGAAGTGAAGCGCGACGACGTCGCCTTCGACATGTGCCCGACCTGCCGGGGCGTGTGGCTGGACCGGGGCGAGCTGGAGAAGATCATCGCCGCTGCGCGCGACGAGCGCACAGCGATGCAGCAAGAGCGGGCGCAATTTAGCCAACAGCCCCAAGCGCCGGCACAGCCGCAGGGCCGGCCGCAGCAGCCCTATCCGCCGCAGCAGCCGCAATACCCACAGCAAGGCTATGGCGAGCGGGGCGAATACGGTGAGCGCGGCGAGTATGGCGAGCGCGGCCAATATGATCAGCACGGCCGCAAGCGCCGCCGCGGCTTCGACCTGTTCGACATCTTCGACTGAAACCAAACGGGCGTTCGCCGCGCCGCCGCGCGCTTTCGCAGAGCGCCGGTTGTCCGCGCATGCGAATTCATCCACCTGGAAGTCATGGGGATTTCTAATCGTCTGACATGGCTTCTGACGGCGTCGCTCGCGTTCGCGGGTCACGCTGCGCATGCGCAACAATCGCCGCCGCCGGCGGAGGCTCCGGCCGCCGAGGCGCCAGCGGAAGCCGATGTCGGCGAAGACATCGATAATGACGAGATCGTCGTGCTGGCGCAGCCGGGCGATCAGGTTCGCATCGACCGGCGCACCTACACTTTGCGCGACGATGCGACGGCGCAGAGCACGAATATGTTCGACGTACTGGGGCGCATCCCCTCAGTCAGCGTTTCGCCCGCCGGCGATATCACGCTGCTCGGCGCTTCGAACGTCACCATCCAGATCAACGGCCAGCCGGTGCCAGGCGCCAATCTCGAACAAGTGTTGCGCGGGCTTCCGGGCGCCAATGTCGAGCGGATCGAAGTCATCTCCAATCCGTCGGCGCAATATTCGGCGCAAGCCTCGGGCGGCATCATCAACATCATCACCCGCCAGCGTTTCGACAGCGGCTTCAGCGGCAATCTGCAAGCCGGCGCCGATACGCTGGGCGGCTATCATATCGGCGTCGCGCCGAGCTATTCGGAGGGGCCCTGGTCGTTCAGCGGCCAAGTCGGGGTTTATCGCGGCGGCCAGGAGAACGATTTTTCCCGCGAACGGCGCGAGATTCCGGGCGGCGCGCTCACGACCGAGACCGGCGATCGCGAGATGGAATGGGACGGCTGGTATGCGAGCCGGCTGACGGCTGGCTATCAGTTCAACGAACGCCGGCGCATGAGCCTGGCCCTCGATACGGGTGAGTTCAATTTCGAGCAGAACCAGGACGTGCTCGTCGCGGATGCGCTGGCGCCGCTCTCGGATCGCGCCGCGCACACGGGCAATACCGGCGAGCAGACTCAACTCACATTCGATTACCAGCAACAAGGCGATCAGCCGCGCGAGCTGATGAAACTCAACGTCTCGCTGTGGCAATTCGTGAACGTGTCGGACAACCTCTACAGCGACACACCGATTATCGGCGCCGCCAGCCAATACGCCACGCGCTCGAATGATGATAGCCGAGGCCTGGATGCCAAGCTCGATTTCGAGCAGCCGTTCGAGAACGAGCGATTTCTCACCTACGGCCTGGCGTTCGACACATCGGATCAGGAGATCGAGAACGCGCTCGAGACTTTGGTCGGTGTTGGTCCGCCCGACTACGAAGCCGCGCTCGAAGGCACGGAGCAGACGCTCGCCGGCTACGTCACCTATCAGTTCGACACCGGCGAATGGACCTGGTTGCCCGGACTGCGCGCCGAGAGCCACCGGCGCGAAGTGCTGTCGGGCGGACTTGAGACCGATGACGACGAGACGCGCTTCTTTCCCAGCATCCACATCCGCCGCGCGCTGACGCCGGCGATCAATATCGATTTGAGCTATACGAGCCGCATCCAGCGGCCCGGATTCAGCCAACTCGACCCGGCGCTGCGTTTCATCGATATCGACCGCGCCCAATCCGGTAATCCGAATCTGGAGCCGACGACGACGGACGCGTACGAAGCCAACTTCGTTTACCAGCGCAATGGCGCCAACTTCAGCGTCACCTTCTATGATCGCATCAGCCAGGACATCGTCTCCCAATTCACCGAAGTGAACTCGGATGGCGTCATCGTCTCGATGCCGGTCAATGCCGGCGAGAGCGAGCAGCGCGGCCTGCAAGTGCTGCTACGCGGTCCGATCGGCGAACGCTGGCGCTATTCGCTGAGCGGCAATGTGCTGAACCGCGAGTTCGACGTGCTGACCGGCGGCGGCGCCCTGACGCGGCGCAGCGAGATCGAATATGACGGCACGGCTCAGCTCGATTGGCGCGATCCGGATCAGAACGCTGTCGGCGCCGACCAAGTGCAGTTCGAGCTGCGCTTCCGCGGGCCGCGCTACGGCATTCAAAGCGAGATCGATCCTTTCGTGATGGCGAATTTCACTTGGCGGCGCCGCGTCAGCCAACGCCTGTTCGCCGTCGTCATGGTGCACGACATTTTCAGCAGCACCGATCAGATCAGCGAGATCACCACCGCCGATTATTTCGAGCGCGCCGAGTACGGCGCCGCCGGCATCCGCGCACGGCTGGCGCTGACCTACCAGTTCGGCGACGGCCCGCAGCGTCCGCCTCAGGACCAGGCGCCCGGCGGCCCGCCGATTCCGGGCGGCGGTCCGTAGAGCTCTCTCACTGAACTCCCGCTGGGTTTTGCGCGCGCACGAAAAACAAAACGGCCCGGGATTGCTCCCGGGCCGTCGTGTTGCAGGCGTTTCCTTTGACCTTTACTCGGCCGCTTCGGGTTGGCCGATGCGGCCGGCGTCTTGCTGGCGTTCGATCGCCAATTGCGCATCGCGTTCGGCCGCGAGCTTTTGGTAGCGCCGCAGCTGACCGCCGGTGCCGGCCGGGATGAGACGGCCGACGATCACGTTCTCCTTCAAGCCTTCGAGCGTATCCGCCTTGCCATACGAAGCGGCTTCGGTGAGCACGCGCGTCGTCTCCTGGAACGACGCCGCCGAGATGAACGAGCGCGTTTGCAGGCTCGCCTTGGTGATGCCGAGCAGCATCGGCTGCGCGAACGCGGGCTTCAGCCCGAGTTCTTGCACGCGCTTGTTCTCGTCTTCGAGATCGAGCGCTTCCACCGCTTCCCCTTTCAGGAATTCGGTGTCGCCGGCATCCATGATTTCGACCTTCTGCAGCATCTGGCGAACGATCACCTCGATGTGCTTGTCGTTAATCGGCACGCCCTGCAGGCGGTACACTTTCTGAATTTCCTCAACGAGGTAATTCGCCAGCGCTTCGACGCCCAAGATGGAGAGGATGTCCTGCGGCGCGGGGTTGCCGTCGAGCAGGTAATCGCCCTTCTTCACGAAGTCGCCTTCTTGCACCGGAATGTGCTTGCCCTTCGGGATCATGTATTCGACCGCGTCGAGCGTATCGTCTTCCGGCACAACGCGCAGGCGGCGCTTGTTCTTGTAGTCCTTGCCGAACTCCACACGGCCGTCGCCTTCGGCGATGATCGCGTGATCCTTCGGACGGCGGGCTTCGAACAATTCCGCGACGCGCGGCAGACCGCCGGTGATGTCGCGGGTCTTGGCCCCGCCCGTCGGCATACGCGCAAGGTCTTGGCCGGGCGTGACGTCATCGCCGTCGCCAATCGACAGAATGGCGCTGACCGGCAGCGTGTAACGCGCTTCCGAACCGTTCGAGAGCTTCGCCGGCTTACCCTTCGAGTCGAGGATGACGATGCTCGGACGCAGGTCCGACCCCTTCGTCGTCGAGCGCCAATCGATGACGACGCGCGACGAGATGCCGGTGGCTTCGTCGAACTCGTCACGGACCGAAACGCCTTCGATGACGTCTTCGAACTTCGCCTTGCCTGCAACTTCGGTGAGGATCGGCGTAGCGTACGGATCCCAATCCGAGATGCGGTCGCCGCGCTTGATCTTCGACTTCTCGTCGACCTTCAGGCGCGCGCCGAACGACAGCTTGAAGCTCTGACGCTCCTTGCCCTCTTCATCGACGACGACCGCCTGCATGTTGCGGCTCATGACGATGAGTTCGCCTTGGGCGTTCTTCACCGTGTTGCGATTGACGAAGCGGATCGAACCGTCATGCGCCGATTCCATCACCGATTGCTCGGCGACCTGCGCCGCGCCGCCGATGTGGAACGTGCGCATGGTGAGCTGGGTGCCAGGTTCACCAATGGATTGCGCCGCGATGACGCCCACCGCTTCGCCGATATTGACCTGCGTGTTGCGCGCGAGGTCGCGGCCATAGCAGGCGCCGCAAACGCCGGTGCGGGTTTCGCACGTCAGCACCGAACGGACCTTCACCGCCTGCACGCCCGACTTCTCGATCGCCAGCACAGTATCTTCGTCGAGGAACGTGCCGCCGGGGACGACGACTTCGCCATTGCTCGGATCGACCACGTCCACCGCCGCGGTGCGGCCGAGGATGCGGGTGCCGAGCGAAACGACGATGTCGGCGCCGTCGATGACCGGCACCATCTGGATGCCGTCCTGGGTGCCGCAATCCTCTTCGGTGATGATGCAATCCTGCGCGACGTCGACGAGACGGCGCGTGAGATAGCCCGAGTTCGCAGTCTTCAGCGCGGTGTCCGCGAGGCCCTTACGGGCGCCGTGGGTCGAGTTGAAGTATTCGAGAACCGAGAGACCTTCCTTGAAGTTCGAGATGATCGGCGTCTCGATGATCTCGCCCGAGGGCTTCGCCATCAGGCCGCGCATGCCGGCGAGCTGCTTCATCTGGTTCTTCGAACCGCGCGCGCCAGAGTGCGCCATCATGAAGACGGAGTTGAGCTCGCCCAGACGGCCGTCCTTCAGCTTGGCCGGCTTGGACGCCTCTTCCATCATCGCGTCGGCGACTTTGTCGGTGCACTTCGACCAGGCGTCGACCACCTTGTTGTACTTCTCGCCGCGCGTGATGAGGCCGTCGGCGTATTGCTTTTCGTACTCGGCCGCGCGCTTGCGGGTTTCCTCGACCAGGGTTTCCTTGGCCTTCGGCACGACCATGTCGGCCATGCCGAAGCTGATGCCGGCCTTGGCGGCTTCGCGGAAGCCCAGTTGCATGATGCGGTCGGCGAAGATCACCGTCGCCTTCTGGCCGCAGAAACGGTAAACCTGATCGATCAGGTTGCCGACTTCCTTCTTGGTCATCGTCTGGTCGAGCAGCTTATAACTGATCTTCGGGTGACGCGGCAGCAACTCGGCGAGCTTCATGCGGCCCGGCGTCGTGTCGATGGTCAGACGGATCGGCTTATTGTCGGCGTCCACCGTCTCAAAACGCGCTTTGATCTTGGTGTGCAGCGTGACGACGCCCGCTTCGAGCGCCGACTCGATTTCACCGATCGAGCCGAACAGCTTGCCTTCGCCCGGCTCGCCTTCTTTCAGCAGCGAGAGATAGTAGAGGCCAAGAACGATGTCCTGCGACGGCACGATGATCGCCTTACCGTTGGCCGGCGAGAGGATGTTGTTGGTCGACATCATCAGCACGCGCGCTTCCAGCTGCGCTTCGAGCGACAGCGGAACGTGCACGGCCATTTGGTCGCCGTCGAAGTCCGCGTTGAACGCGGCGCAGACCAGCGGGTGCAGCTGGATCGCCTTGCCTTCGATCAGCTTCGGCTCGAATGCCTGGATGCCCAAGCGGTGCAAAGTCGGCGCGCGGTTCAAGAGCACCGGGTGCTCGCGGATGACTTCTTCGAGCACATCCCAAACTTCCGGACGCTCCTTTTCCACCATGCGGCGCGATTGCTTCACGGTGCCGGAGAGGCCCTTGATGTCGAGGCGCGCATAGATGAACGGCTTGAACAGTTCGAGCGCCATCTTCTTCGGCAAGCCGCACTGGTGCAGCTTCAGATCCGGACCGACGACGATGACCGAACGACCCGAATAATCGACGCGCTTGCCGAGCAGGTTCTGACGGAAGCGGCCTTGCTTGCCCTTCAGCATGTCAGCGAGCGACTTTAGCGGCCGTTTGTTGGCGCCGGTGATGACGCGGCCGCGGCGGCCGTTGTCGAACAATGCATCGACGGCTTCCTGCAGCATCCGCTTTTCGTTGCGGATGATGATGTCCGGCGCGCGCAGTTCCATCAGGCGCTTCAGCCGGTTGTTGCGGTTGATAACGCGGCGATAGAGGTCGTTGAGGTCAGACGTTGCGAAGCGGCCGCCATCGAGCGGCACCAACGGACGCAGTTCCGGCGGGATCACCGGCACGACGGTCAGGATCATCCATTCCGGCTTGTTGCCCGAACGGATGAAAGCTTCGACGAGCTTCAAGCGCTTGGCCAGCTTCTTCGGCTTCAGTTCCGACGTGGACTCGGCGATTTCCTTCCGGAGCTGCTCGGCTTCCTTCTCGAGGTTCAAGCCCATCAGCAATTCGCGCACGGCTTCAGCGCCGATCGAGGCGGTGAAGCTGTCTTCGCCGTATTCGTCTTGCGCCTTGAGGTAATCCTCTTCGGTCAAGAGCTGCTTGGCTTCGAGCGGCGTCAGGCCGGGCTCGAGGACGATGTATTGCTCGAAGTAGAGCACCTTCTCGATGTCCTTCAGCGCCATGTCGAGCATCAGCGCGATGCGGCTCGGCAGCGACTTCAGGAACCAGATGTGCGCGACCGGCGCTGCAAGCTCGATGTGGCCCATGCGCTCGCGGCGCACGCGCTGCAGCGTGACTTGGACACCGCACTTTTCGCAGATGATGTCCTTGTACTTCATGCGCTTGTACTTGCCGCACAAGCACTCGTAATCCTTGATCGGGCCAAAGATGCGCGCGCAGAACAGGCCGTCGCGTTCCGGCTTGAACGTACGATAGTTGATCGTCTCGGGCTTCTTGATCTCGCCGAAGCTCCAGGACTTGATCTGCTCCGGGCTCGCGATCGAGATTTTGATCTGATCGAACACAGGCGCCGGCGGCTGGTTGCCGAACGTGTTGTTGATCAGGTCTTGGTTCATTGCATTCATCGTTTCGACCTTCCGTCGCTCTGGTGTGCGGCCAGAGCACCGTGGGTTCATTCACACTTCACAAACTGGCTCCCGGATCGCCGCTCTCGCGGCGTCCGGGATGACGCTATTCCGCCGCTTTCAGACGCGTGCCGTCGACCAGTTCCACGTTGAGGCCGAGCGAGCGCATTTCTTTCACGAGCACGTTGAACGATTCGGGGATGCCCGCTTCGAACGTGTCGTGGCCGCGCGTGATGGCCTCGTAGACTTTGGTCCGGCCGGCGACGTCGTCCGACTTCACCGTCAGCATTTCCTGGAGCGTGTAGGCCGCGCCGTAGGCTTCTAGCGCCCACACTTCCATTTCGCCGAAGCGCTGACCGCCGAACTGCGCCTTGCCGCCCAAGGGCTGCTGGGTGACGAGCGAGTACGGGCCGATCGAGCGTGCGTGGATCTTG
>Ga0196970_1001774_pt1 | contig 12981 bp, 9 predicted proteins | sample S1v_513CmetaG_FD_148672 | JGI IMG/M metagenome (GOLD analysis project Ga0196970, IMG submission 148672) | Soil microbial communities from Anza Borrego desert, Southern California, United States - S1+v_5-13C | ecosystem: Environmental > Terrestrial > Soil > Desert | place: USA: California... | reverse complement strand
GCTATAGGGTGTGACCCGCATGACGGGCTTCCCCCCGGCCCGGGTTGGCACAGGCAGCACGTCCCAGGGGAACTTGACCCACTGTTGCATCTGCACGAGGGGGAGGAATGTGCCATAGCCGATCGCCGCCTTCTCTTCATAGAAGAGCGTCGCATATGGGCTCAGGCTCGTCCCGTTGCCCCAGTCCCTTGGCTGCGGCTCGGGCAGAGATCTGTCGGTCTGCACCATGGTCGTGAAGAACTGCAGCCCTTCCCGCAGGTCCTGTTCATCGGCCAGCCAAAACTCCTCGCCAGTCTTCTGCATCAGCCAAACGGAGAACAGATACTCAGGGATGTTCACCCCGCTACCCCAGACCCGGGCGGTATCTTGACCGCTCGTCAGCTTGGCGGCTGCGCTGCGGAACGCATCCCAGTCCCAGCCCTGGGCAGGCAGCGTCAGGCCCGCAGCCTCCCACATGCCCCGGTTGACCAGGAAGCACTCCGGCTCCAGCAAAATCGGCAGCCGATAGACGGTGCCGCCCTGGCGCAGGGATTCCGCCGCTTTGGCCACCCGGTCCATCGCCGGCCTGCTCCGGTCCAGGTAGGGGTCCAGCGACGCCCAGATGGGCCTGTCATCGCTGAGGACAGGGAAGAGGTCATACTCCCCGGCCTTCAGGCGCTTGTCTAGCTCGGCCGGATAGTTCGGCCCCACCGGCGGCGGTTCCACCTTGCGTACGCGATACTGGGCGTAACGCGCTTCAAAGGCAGTGATCAGTTGATCGAGGATGGGCACGCCCTTGGCAGGGGCGCCAATGTCGATCGTAATGATCTCTGGCACGGAATCCGGCTGCGCCTGGACTTGCACGGCCCTTGTCGGAGAACCCTTCTGGCAGGCGGTGGCGAGCAGCATGGTCAGCAACAGGACGATGGGCAGGCGGCGTTTCATCTGGTTTTGCTCCTCTTGCGGGGGGTGGATTTTAGTTCTGAAATTACAGGTATCATACTAATAGAACACTTGAAATCCCTGCTTGATCCGACTTCAACAAGCGTCACGGGACAAAAACAGAGTCCGATACAGTTTTTACCACAGATATCACAGATCACACAGATGGGGAGAAACGGTTTCCAAGTGATGACCTGGAAGATCAGACTCAGTATCAGTGGTATCTGTGTCATCTGTGGTAAACACATGTATTTCCGGGCGATCGTCCGTGGAAATCCGTGTAACCACCTTGGTGCTTCGCACCATCACCACAGATGAGAGATTCACCGCCACGGATTTCACGGAGTACACGGATGCAGTCACATGTCTGCTGCGACGGTGGCTGGTCACCGGACGAAAGGCTGAGTTAATCCGTGCAGTTCCGTGAAATCCGTGGCGAACGATGGTTCGGATTCTTTGAACTGCCCCAGCATTTTCAGGGGAATCCGTGGCGAGAAGCCAGCAGCAGCGGTTTCCTTCATACAAAGAGAAAGAACCCCGCGGCAATCGCCACGGGGGTTCCCTATGCAGCTACTCGATGTTGGCGCTCAGCACCACACCCGCGCACCGCTCGCACAGCGTCGGATGCGCCTCGATCTTGCCCAATTCCCGGTAGTTCCAGCAGCGCTCGCACTTTTCGCCCGACGCCCGGACCACTTCGACCGACAGATCATCCGGCCCCTGGCCGAAGTAGGTGCCGCTCGGCGCCGCCTGGCCGCCGGCGAACAGATGCACATCGCTGACGATGAAGATCCCCGGCAGGTCGGACAGGTGCGCCTGCAGCAGATCAGCCAGCCCGCCCTCGGGGCCGCCGGTCACATACAGGTTGACCTGCGCCTCCTGGCTCGACCCGATGTGCTTATCGGCCCGGGCCTTCTCCAGCACGGCCTGCACAGCCGTCCGGACCTCTAGCAGCTTCTCCCACTGCTCCGCCAGCTTCTCATCGACAAAGGCCCGATCCACCTTCGGCATCGACAGCAGCTGCGACGTCGCAGGGGCATCCGCCGGCTTGGGCAGGTAGCTGTAGGCCTCCTCCGCCGTAAAGCTGAGCACCGGCGTCAGCATCCGGACCAGGGCGTCGGCCACGGCATACAGCACCGTCTGGGCGCTCCGCCGCTCCACCGAATTCTTGCCGCTGGTGTAGAGCCGGTCCTTCAGGATATCGAGATAGATCGCCGACAGATCGACCGAGCAGTAGTTGTTGACGGTGTGATAGACCAGGTGGAAATCGTAGTCGGCGTAGGCCTTCTCGACCCGGCCCACGACCTCCTGGAGCTTGTGCATCGCCCAGCGGTCGATCTCCAGCATGTCATCCTTGGAGACGGCATCGGTCACAGGGGTGAAGTCCGCCAAGTTGCCCAACAGATACCGCAAGGTGTTGCGGATCTTCCGATAGGCTTCCGCCACCTGCTTGATGATGTTATCCGACACGGCCACATCGCTCCGGTAGTCGGTCGATGCAACCCACAGGCGCAGGATGTCGGCGCCGTACTGCTGGATCACCTTCAGCGGATCGACGACGTTGCCCTGCGACTTGGACATCTTCCGGCCCTTCTCGTCGACGAGGAAACCGTGGGTCAGCACCGCCTTGTAGGGCGGCTTGCCGTCCCGGGCGACGACCGAGGTAAGCAGCGACGACTTGAACCAGCCGCGGTGCTGATCAGACCCTTCCAGGTAGAGATCGGCCGGCCAGTTCAGCTGCGGCCGGGTCTCCAGGACGCCGGCATGGCTGGAGCCGGAGTCGAACCAGACGTCGAGGATATCCTTTTCCTTCTTGAAGTGGCGCCCGCCGCAGTGCTTGCAGACGAGGCCGCCTTCGGGGTAGAAGTCCTCCGCCGGCCGGGTCCACCAGGCGTCGGTCCCTTCCTTGCGTACCACGTTGGCCACCCGCTCGAAGACCTTCTCATCGTAGGAAGGCTCGTTGCAGGTTTCGCAGGTCAGGATCGGGATCGGCACGCCCCAGGAGCGCTGCCGGCTGATGCACCAATCCGCCAGGCCCTCGATCATATTGTGGATGCGGCTGTGGCCCCACTCGGGGATGAACTTGACTTCATCGATCGCCTTCATGGCCGCATCCATGAAGCCCTCGACCTTGGCAAACCACTGGACCGTTGCCCGGTAGATGACCGGGTTATGGCAGCGCCAGCAGTGGGCGTAGGAGTGGCGGATCTTGCTGTGGGCCAGCAACATGCCGGCCTGCTCCAGCGCTTCGATGATGACCGGATTGGCCTTCTCGTAGAAGAGTCCGGCGAAGGGCCCCGCCTCTTCCGTGAAGACGCCCTTCTCGTTGACGGGGTTAAGCGCCGGGATGCCGTACTGCTGCCCGACGATGAAGTCTTCATGGCCGTGGCCCGGGGCGGTGTGGACGGCGCCGGTGCCATCTTCGACGGTGACGTGGTCACCCAAGATGACGGGGCTGACCCGGTCGAAGAGTAGGTGGCGGTAGGTGACGCCTTCCAGCTCCTTGCCGGCGAAGGTCGCCTTCAGCTCGCCTTCGGGCACGCCAATCGCCTCAAAGACTTTCTTGGCCAGGGCGACGGCCAGCACCATGTTGCCTTTCTCGGTGGCGTACAGGCCGTACTCCACATCGGGATGCAGGCAGATGGCCAGGTTGGCAGGCATGGTCCAGGGGGTGGTGGTCCAGATCACCATGTAGGTATCCTGCTCAGGCAGCACACCCTTGCCGTCGGCCACCGGGAACCGGACGTAGATGGAGAACGAGGTCTTGTCGGCGTATTCGATTTCAGCTTCGGCCAGTGCGGTCTCGTCGACGGCGCACCAGTAGACCGGCTTCAGGCCCCGGTAGATATGGCCCTGCGTCGCCATGGCGGCGAAGACTTCGATCTCCTTCGCCTCAAACTCGGGCTGGAGCGTCAGGTAAGGGTTCTCCCAGTCGCCCCGAACGCCGAGCCGCTTGAATTGGTCGCGCTGGGTGGCCATCCAGTGCTTGGCCGTCTCCGCGCAGAGCTTGCGCAGCTCGATGGGGTCGACGTTGTTCTTGTCGACCTTGCCCGATTTCAGCGCCGCCAGCTCGATGGGCAGTCCGTGGGTGTCCCAGCCGGGGACGTACGGGGAGTCGTAGCCGGCCATTACGGCATACTTGACGACGATATCCTTCAGGATCTTATTGAGGGCATGGCCCAGGTGGATGTCGCCGTTGGCGTACGGCGGGCCGTCGTGCAGAATGAACTGCTTGCGGCCGCGGGTCGCGTTCTGGACGGTCTGGTAGAGGTCCATTGCCTCCCAGGCCTTGAGCTGCTCAGGTTCCCGGTTGGGCAGGTTCGCCTTCATGGGGAACTCGGTTTGCGGCATGTTCAGTGTCGCCTTGTAATCGGGCTTCTCGCTCACGGTGTGTCCCTCCCGTACTGCTATGGTGCCTTAGAAATTGAAAAACCCCCGCCCCTGTGTAAGGGGCGAGGGTAAAGCTCGCGGTACCACCCTGGTTTGAACTCATGTGCACAGGCCGGTCAGCCTGGCTCCCGGGTAACGGTGGGCGTCCGTCCACGTCTACAGCCGAGTAGCGGCTTCGGGTGGAGACTCAGGGGTGATTTTTCCGGGATGCGCGGGACCGGTCTTGCACCGTGGTGACCGGCTCTCTGTGCCCGTGGCGGGCCCGGTACTTGTCCCCGTCATCGTCATTGGCAGTTTGATTACCTTACTCTAGCACGTTCGTTCTGCGGGTGTCAAGTTTTGCCGTGGCCACCTGGCCTGTCCGTGGCCGGGGGGCGGGCCGGGCGAGGGCGCCATGCGGCCACGGCCTCGCCGTCTTTCTTGCGGTGATTGGGTAGGTATCACCCAGCGCCGTGCATGTCGAAACTGGGCGGACAGAAAGAGCAACGCACCGCCAGCCTTCGACAGGCTTCGGTGCATTGTTCTGCTATCCTGGCATTGGGAGTCGTGCGGCCAAGCCTCCGAAAGGAGGTGTGCCGGATGAAGATCACCATCGAGGTTGATGCTCTCACGCTGATCCTCTTGGTGCTGAACATCCTGGTGCTCTCCGCTACCAGGTAGCGGCAAGCCAACGTTCTTGAACAACGGCTGCCGTCAACTGCGAATGAGGCGGCAACCGCAGGCTCCAGAGCGTCCGTCACACCGGGCGCTCTTCCTCATTGTAGACAGCTTTTCTGGGTCCTATTCCATCACTTGCCTGATTGTGCGGCAAAGTTCTTGGCCGTCATGCCCACTGCCCGGAACATGCCGGTGCGGTCGTAGAACGGCTGCACATCCTCATCGCACAAGAGGTCTACCGAATAGATCCCGTCAAGCTCTGTGAGCATTCGCCGTGCCAGCTCCTGGCCGATGCCCCTCCCCTTGTAGTCGGGCAGAACCTCGAGCAGGGGTATGTACGCGAACAACACATGGTCCGTAATCGCGGTGATGAACCCAACAACCTGCCCGGACGCCTCATCCTTGGCCAACACCACATGATCGCTGTTCTTCAGCAGCCGTAGGTGGGTGACCGGCGCCGGGGGCGTCGGCCACCCCACAAAGAAGCCTGCCAACTGCTCAGTCTCTACACCTTCGGTTGAAGTCGTATACGTGATCAACCCAGCACCTCCTGCATCGTTCCTCCCTGGAGCTCCTCTTAGGGCTTTACTCCCTCTGCCGGCTTTGTCCCGCCCGCCCACCGCTCGGTTACGCGTGGGAGTTCAAATTCGTTGGCTCTGAAGCGGACATAATGGTCGGTACTCTCGAATCCGACGATCTGGAACCGACCATCGACTTGGCCCACCTGGATGTTCTCCGCTGCGGTGGCTCTTTGACCGTTCATCTCCACGTCCATGGTAGCGTAGAACGTCAGCCGGTCTCGCCGAGGGCGGTTGTGCGGAGGACCGCCTATGAGCTCGGGCCCCTCGTACCTGAGTATCTGATACTCCCCTGTCTCGTCGAGCTTTTGCAGGTAGCCCGACCTCCACTCTCGCTCGTACGCCCAGTCCCGCACCTGATTGCCGGGTCTGGCGAGCATGTTCAAGGCCTGTTCGAACTCGTTGGCCAGCAGGTGGGCGTAATACCGTTCCACCAGGTCGGATGCCTCGGCCACTTCCTGGGTGGAATAGGTGTCGAAGGCGTACCGATAACCCCACCATCCGCCCGCAAACATGACCACGCAGATGGCGACTGCAAGGATTAGGCGTTTCACTGACTCCCCTCCCTCATTACCTCGCCAGCAACGTTCGCAGAATCTCCCCGGCATGCGTCCACAGCACGGCGCCCCCCGCCTCGGGCAGGAAGTGCCGGACCGCACCGGGTATCCGCCGCGCCAGAGACTCACCGAAATCCGGCGAATGAACCGGGCTTGTGTCCTGGCCCCCGTACCATAGGTCCACGGGCACGGCAATCTCAGCCGGATCAAACGGCCAGCGGCTCATGGCCAGCACCGTGTCCCGGGCGTAGCCGGACGGTCCCTGCGCAAAGCCTTCATCCAACGCCCGCCGGTAGGCCCGGGCAAAGTCCGGCGAGGTATACACCTCCCGGTCCGCCGCCCCGCTCATCCCGGTCACCATATCCCACATCACCTGCGCGCTCCCAAACCCGGCAAAGGATGCCTCGGCGGCGACGGGGTCTGCCGCGACGGCATCGACCAACCTCCGCACATCGGGGACCAGCGACTCCCCGAAGATGGGGTTGGCCAGCTCGTCACCACCCGAAACCAGAGCCATCGCCGATACCACCCCCGCCGCTGCGCAGGCCAGGGCGAAGGGCGCCCCCTGGGAGAACCCCACAGCCCGCAGCCCGGTCAGCCCCCTGGCCGCAGCCAACCGCTCCACATCGGACGCGAAGTCCAGGAGCGTGCGGCCCGGCGCCGGGTCGGATGCACCCAGCCCGGGGCGGTCCACCGACATCAGCCGCACACGCAGTTCTCCCACGACATCAGTCCCGAAGCCGAGCCACCGGCTGGTGGCAGCCCCGGGGCACAGCATGACCGGAACGCCATCCTCCGGCCCCCACTCCGCCCAACCCAGCCGGCGTCCGTCTGCCAGGGTTGTCTGGCCCAGTCGGTCCGGTTCCCTTACGCCCACCACGCGCTGACCCCCCGATCTCGATACACTCACAGCGAATATGACGCCCGGCGACACACTGATGTTCCGTAATCTGATACCGTCATAGGAGGTCAGACCGGTATCGGCATACGGAAACAGGGGGCGAGTGCGTGAAGCGGTGGGTCAGTGCATTTGTGGTGCTGATGCTGATTTCTCTGCTGGCTGTGAACCCGGAACAGGCGCGTGCAGCAGACTTCGTCGACGTGACCGTCCGGATTCGGTGCGTCCGACAGGTCGAGAACCCGGATACCGCCTCTGGCGACGGGGACTACTTCCCCGAAGTCAAAATCGGCAGCCATGGATTCTCGACCAGCCCCACCTCCTCCGGCCCCCTGGGTCCCGGCCCCATCGAGGATGATGAGTTCTGTCCGAACTGGCAGTTCACCCGGAACGTCGACCGGCTCAGCCCGACCGACATCATCATCCGGCTGTGGGATTATGACGACTTCCTCAACGGCGGCGACGATCGCATGGACATCAGCCCTGTCGCCGGGAAAGTTGACCTCTCCGTTCGCTTCGACGGCCTGACCGGCACCTGGGATGTGCCCGGGTCGGAAGTAACCGGCACCATCGCCCGGGGCAATGGCGACCACGACATACCGGAAGAGAACGACGGCCGCATCACCCAGATCGATTTCGATATCTTCGTGGGCACCAACCCCGATATTGACGGCGACGGGATCTCCAACGCGGTTGAGATGAACGGCGTCCGCCGGAGCGACGGCAGCATGGTCGCCGACCTCCCGGCGCTGGGCGCCGACCCGTGCCGCAAGACGATCGTCGTTTGGTCAGACTACATGACTGGGGCCGCCGACGGCCACTCCCACGAGCCCAAGGCGGATGGTATCCAGGAGCTGGTCGACGCCTTCGATCAGGCGCCCGTGGACGCGGTGGAGTGCCCCTTCCCCGGCACCCACAAGCCGCAGGGCATCGACTTCATCTTCATCAAAGGCGGCACCCTGATTGAGGCGCCCGTGTTGGGGCTGGATGCTGCCTTCCGGGCGGCGCGCAACGCCAACTTCCCGCCGGAACTGCGGCCCTATGCCCATTACGCTATCTTCGTGCATGATCAGAAGGCCGGCAGCAGCTCCAGCGGCCTCTGCTGCGAGGACGAGAGCGGAGGCAAGGATTTCCTAGTCAGCCTCGGTTCCTGGCGCAGCACGTGCGTCTGGCCCGGCGACGACGACCTACTGCAGACCACTGCCCAGGGCGACGACCTGGTCATTGGCAGCACCATCGATGTGGGACCTGACCTCGTCTGCGACAGTACGGTCTCACTGGGCTCCGACGACATCCAGGGCATCACCGTTGGCACCGGGGCCGCCAACGCCCGGGTGGGCACCGCCCGGGACCAGGCCGGCACAGTCATGCACGAACTCGGCCATGCGCTTGGCCTCGGGCACGGCGGCGACGAGACCACTAACTACATGCCCAACTACCTCAGCAACCTGAACTACGCCTTCCAGCTGGGTATTCCGCGCGGGGCCACGCCCCCCGGCGCCTCTGCACCCCCGCGGGTGCTCGACTACTCCCGCACCAAGCTGGCCGACCTGGACACCACCAAGCTGAAGGAGTCGGCCGGCATTGGCAGCGGCCTGACCGACTGGACCCGCTGGACCGACGGCGGCGGCACCGTGCGCTGGGGCAGTGGCGCCGGCGCCATCGACTGGGACTGGTCCGGCAGCATTGACGACGGGTTCTTCCCCTGCGGAGACGGCTCCAACGACTGCGTCTTCCAGAACATCAATGCGGACGACGACTCCGGCGCCCCCAAAGTCGTGCTGACCAGTTTCGATGACTGGCAGAACCTGCGGTACCGGGCCGCCGATTCGCCCACAGCCGGCGCTTCCCACTCGGCACCGCATCCCGATAAGCCCGACTTGAACTACCACACAGCCCACGAGCATGAACATCAGTTCTTTGCGTTCTTCGACCCCGACCTGGCCACCGCCAAGGCCGTAAACAAGTCCGTGGCCGACGCTGGTGACAGCCTGACCTATACCGTCACGGTGACGAACGTCGGGTCCGGCCCTGCCACCGGTGCCAGCGTCACCGACACCTTCCCCATGGGACAGGGCCAGGCCCCGGAAACCAGGCCGCTTGGAACGCTTCAGGCCGGGCAGCAGAAGGCGGAGACCTTCGCTTTCACCATCGCCTGCAGCACGCCGGACGGAACGCTCCTGACCAACACCGCCACGGCCTCCGGCACCGACGCCGGCGGCGGCGCCGAAGCCAACCTGGCGAACAACGCCGCCACTGCCACCACGGTGGTCCGGGCGCCCAGACTCCAGGTGACAAAGACCGCCAGCGGCACCGGCCTCGCCGGCGAGGCGATCAGCTACAGCGTTGCGGTCAGCAACGTCGGCTCTGGGTCAGCCACGAATGTCGTGGTGCGCGACGTCCTGCCCGCCGACCTCTACTACAGCCCGGCCCTGGACCTGGGCGCCGGGCCCCAGCCTGACACAGTGACCCGTGAGGCGGACGGCACCACCACGCTGGTCTGGAACCTCGGCACCCTGGCTGGGCTGGATACCCAAGCCCTGTCGTACACCGCCAGGCCCAGCCTGCTCTTCCTGGGTGGCGAAGCGGTGGAAAACGCGGCAGAGGTCACCTATCAGAACGCCAACGGCTGCGCCTTCGCTCCCGAAGAGGCATCCGCCCCGATGACCATCGCGGTGGTGGCGCCCAGCGGCGACCCGGAAGGACTCGGCTTCTGGCGCAACCACGATGAGCTGTGGAGCAACGAGATGCTCGCCCGCATCCAGGCGACGGACCAGCGCTTCGACCCGGACGGCGACGGCGCCCTGTCGGACGCCGAAGTGGCGGAGATGCTGGCCCCGGGCGGCAACATGGACGCCATACTGCGCAAGCACCTCCTCTCCACCTACTTCAACCTGGCCACCCGGCGGATCAACGCCGCGACAGCCCTCGACCCCGACGCAGAACTGGTGGCCGAGTTAGGCCTGACCAACGTGCGAGACGCCGCCCTGTCCGCCCACGAAACGCTGACCCTGCCGGTGACCAATGCCACCCGGGAGCGTTACAGCCAGACGACGACGGTCCTCGACCAGATCAACACCAACCAGATCGAAGTCTACTAGCCAAAAAGAGAGAGGGACGGATCTCCCGTCCCTCTCTTCCTATGTTATTCCTTATTTCCCTCGGCCGGCTGATGCGCGGCCGCGGCCTTGGCGAACGGGTCGTACAGACCGTCGATCGCTTCCAACTGGGCCTGCAGCAGCGACTTGACCTGGGTGCGCAGCACGTTGGAGGCCCGAACCAGGTCGGCGTTCTCCTCCATGATACGCCGGGCCTTCACCTGCCCGGTTTCAATAATACGCTCCGCCTGCAGGCGGGCTTCCTGAATAATGAGGTCAGCGTTCTTTTTGGCGCTGGCCTTCACTTCTTCAGCCGTCTCCTGGGCGACGATCAACGTGCGGTTGATGGTCTCTTCCAGGGTCCGGTACTGCTCCAGCTTACCGTCCAGCTCTTGAATCTGGATCTTGAGGCGATCGTTCTCTTTGATCAGTCGGTCGAGCTCGACCACTACTTGATCGAGAAACTCGTCGACCGCGTCCTTATCCAGACCGCCGAAAGTGCGCTTCGGAAAATCCTTGTTGTGAACGTCAAGCGGCGTAAGTGCCACGGTTCGATCACCCGCCTTCTTTACCGTGCAGCGTGGCTAAAAGCCTCCACGGGCAAGCGCGTTGACGATATAGCCACCCACGAATTGAATGAGGATCATCAGAATCCAGGGGGACAGGTCAAGGCCCATGCCCCCGGTGGGGAGGATGTTCCGAATGGGTGCCAGCATGGGCTCGGTCGCCCGCCAGATCATCTCATCGATGGAGTAGAACCAGCTGTTCGATCTGGTCCGGTAGCGCGGGCGGAACCACGAGGTTAACACCCGTGCAAAAATCAGCACCTCCAGGATGCGGATGAAGATCATAACCGCTTTCGCGAGGATCATCGCCCAGGACCACTCCCCTTGGATACGAAGGTTCGTTTACTTGTTGCGCCAGTCGAACTTGGGACGCCCGTCCTGGCTGGGTTTCTCTTCGACCAGAGGCCGGCCCGTGGCACGGACCAGCAGGTCAGACTCCTCACGGGTGACGTAGCTTGCCGACCGGACCCGGGTGGGCTCTTCGGCCGGAGCGACGCCCAGCTTCTCCAGAATGCCGGGCGGCAGGTCGACGGCGCCGCCGCCGATGGCCGTGCCGGTCAGGCCCCGCCCCATGGTGGAAATATCGACACCCTGCGGGGCGAAGAAGAAGATGCCCTGGGCAATGCGCTGCGTTTCACCGTTCAGCGCGTAAATGGCGCCGTTGAGGAAGTTCAGGATCTTCTGGGCAAGGTCCTTGTCCAGCGATTCGAGGTTGAGAATGACCGGACGGCGGGCACGCATTTGGTCGACGATGGTCTGTACCTCTTCGAACGAACGCGGCTCGATGACGAGGACCTTGAACCCACCCTGCGGCTGCCGCTGCGGGGCCGCTGTGATGGGGACGACGGGAGCGCGCCGCTCGGCCGGGCGCTTGATGTCGGCAGGCCATTCCTCAGCCTGTGCTACTGCTTCTTCCTCTTCTTCCTCAATCTCATCTTCTTCCGGGCCGAACCCCAGATAGTCGACAAGCTTTCTCCACAGGCCGTCCTGCTTGGACATGATCCCGGTCCCTCCCTCTGGTGCTAAGAGGAGCAACTAAGACTCCAATAATCTTGCAAAGTGCGCTAGGACCTGGCGCCGAAAATGGCCGTACCGACCCGAACCAGGCTAGCTCCTTCTTCAACTGCTACTTCGAAATCACCCGACATGCCCATGGACAGATGTTCCATAGTGACGCCCGGCAGGCCCCACGCCCGAACTTGCTCCGCTAACTGCCGGAGCCGCCGGAAATGGGGGCGGGCAGTTTCGGGGTCGTCGCTGAGCGGGGCCATGGTCATGAGACCCTGGACCAGCACATTGCCGCCGTCGCTGATGGCCCTGAGCAGGGCCGGCAGATCCGCCGGGCTGACGCCGTGCTTGCTTTCTTCGCCGGAGACGTTCACTTCCACCAGTGCCTTGCAGGGTACCCCCCGGCGCCCGGCGAGGCGTGTCAGTTCATCCGCCAGCGAAAGGCGGTCCAGTGAATGGATCAGGTCGGCCATGTCAAGCGCCTGCTTCGCCTTGTTGGTCTGCAGGGAGCCAATCAGATGCCAGGTGGCACTCCCCCCGATGGCAGGCCACTTCTCTTTCAGCTCCTGGACCCGGTTTTCGCCCAGATGGGTGAGACCGGCGGCCAGCACTTCGCGGATTTCATCGATCGTACGCGTTTTTGAGACCGCGATGATGGTGACATCCGCCGGATTTCGACCAGCGCGTAATGCGGCAGCCGCAACCCTTTGCCGTATCTGTTCCACATTCGCCACTATGTTCGACACCAAAATCCAACTTCCCTTCCGATAAGCAGACAAAATTTCCATTGTGCTGAGCGTGCGACCGACCGATCAATCATGGGTGGATCGCTTGCGTCTCACCGCATCCCGGTCGGTGCCTGCTTCAAAATGCGGATGCCGAGTTTGAGGTCTGTTTCCAATGCCAGTTGCTCGTCTGTGCCACCCAGTACCCTGACGGGGTGGAACCGCGTGCCGGCCCCCTCCACCACCCAGACGCCCTGCAGCCCGTCGCGCACGTCAAGGGCCGTGCGGGGGATCATGATGCCTTCGTGGCGTCCCATGATGATGGTGGCGCGGAAGCGGCGTTGGTGGACCAGGTCCTCCGGGAAGACGGGGGCGTTCATGACCAGGAGCACTTCGCCGTTCTGGCGCACCTGCTTGATGATGCGTACGGCGATGGACGGCCCTTCACGTCCGTCGAAGCGGATGGTGACGACATCGGCAGCGCCCATCTGGCTCAGGATCCCTTCCGGCACCACCGCAAGCAACGTGGCGCTCAGGTTATCGACGATTTTGAAGACGGGGTCGCCCTTGGCGACGGTCTCGA
>Ga0196970_1001773_pt1 | contig 12983 bp, 11 predicted proteins | sample S1v_513CmetaG_FD_148672 | JGI IMG/M metagenome (GOLD analysis project Ga0196970, IMG submission 148672) | Soil microbial communities from Anza Borrego desert, Southern California, United States - S1+v_5-13C | ecosystem: Environmental > Terrestrial > Soil > Desert | place: USA: California... | reverse complement strand
CCTCCGCCAATTCGGAGAGACCCGATTGACTGGAACGGGCAATGGAAACGAAAAACCTTGCCCAGATGAGCAAGGTGGTGCACTTTTCGATGCGCACGCTGGTGCACTTTTAGTTGACTACGCACAGCGTAGAGGGGTGTACGCTTTGTAGAGGTTCGTGTGAAATGTGCTTTCGGATTCGAGTAGCTTATCCTCCGACTCGGCGAGTCGCTCATCAATTTCAGCCTGGCGAGAACAGAGTTCGTCGAATCTCGACCGAGCACTCCCCAGGGGTTCCGATAGTGCGTCTAGTTGGCCCTGCGTTTCAGCTATCCGTTCCATAACCGCCTCAAGCTCAATCCGCAATTTCTCTGGCTCTCCCGCCGACGTTGAGTTGGCGGCGCTAGTTTTTGATCTCTGGAGCTTTGCAAGGGAATCCTTTGCTGTTTTCAGGGCGAGTGCTACTTGACTGGAGCGAACGTGTGCGTCCTTCACGGTTGATTGCGCTTGGGCCCACTCTTGCTCGAATGTCCCATCACTAAACAGCAAGCGCAGCACGCGGCTGTGGTCTTCGGCGTTCCAGAGTGTGTTTTCCGCTTCTTCTTCTCTTATCAACAACTGCTTCAGCAGGAAGTCGAAGTCGGTCAACGACGGAATGCCGGTCAGGCGTAGTAGGTACTGCTCGTATTCCCTTTCGCCTGTGGTTCCGCTCCTCTTGACTGAGGTCTCCCCTTCGTTAAGGGTGAACTGGACGAACTCGAGAGTATCAAGTCGACGCTGCACCTGAAACCGCGCATCGGCAATGCGGAATGCCACCGCGATGGTGGGTTTGGCGTCTCTCTTTCCGTCCATCCTGGCTGCAAAATACCTGCGATGCTTGTTCAAGGCGAGCGGTCCAACAAGTGCGAAAGCCAATGCCCGAATCGTCGTGGTCTTCCCTACTCCATTTACCCCAAGCATCAAATTCACACCGGTGGCAAAGTCCCACCTGACGTTGGTCTTAAATAGCGGGTAGTCCTCAATGGCGAACGAGTCAACAAGTGGAAGTTTCGTCTGCGGCATGTAAAGCACCCCAGCAGTTTATTTGATCTTCATTTCTATACTATTGGTCAATCATCCTTGTTCAAAGACGAAACAATGCTTTGTATAGGAAATCTAGCGCATTTTCCATGGCGCCTTCCACAACTGAGGGCCGCACCAGCCCAGGTTCGTGCTATTGAATGGACACTTAGTTGCCACCGCCCTGTGCTAATCTCAATCATCGGCGGGCCCGCACCCGGAGGCAATCTTCTAGTCGCATCGACACCAACACCACGAACTAACGCGCGGATCGAGGAAGAAAAGCGTCGCCAGCGCGGCGACAGGCTGGCTGCCACCATGTACAGCACCATCATCGGTCGTGGAGTCTCCGCCGGCACGCCGGTGGTGGAGCCTGGGCGGTTCTTCGGGTCGGTTGCGGAGAACCGGGTGCTGGACAAGACGGAGGTTGCCGAACTTCGTTGAGATCAGTCTTCTGTACGGCGAAGCCTGGGGTGAACGTGAGGATCTCGGTGGAGATTTAGGCGGAGTCCGCGGCGCCCTTTGATGAGGCGCTGACGCGGTCGGTTCGGGAGAATAGCAACGCCCAGCAAGCTGAGTTCGAGGTGGGGGAATAGGGCTGTTGTGCTACCGAAAGCGGGGCCCCGGGTTGCAGTAACCCTGGCCCCGTTTTTATTGTGAGTCCACCCGAACAATAAACTGCAATGTCTATCGTGCCCAGAAGGAATCCGCACACTAGGCATGTAATACGGAAGTGTTAAGTACTTTCCCCAGCGGTAAGGGGGCGGCAGGGTGCCAGATTACCTGCTTTTTTCTATCTCCAAGAAGAGCATCAAGAATTGGGAAGTGTGCAAGCACCAGGGTCTCTGGGGTGCCCCAAGGCTGAACCCGACCATTGGCGCCATCAAGCCAGGAGATCAGTTCGTGGTTTGGATCGGTGGGCTGGGCGTCAAGGCCCGTGGCACCATTGTCACGGCGCCCGTCGTCGTTCCTGAAGGGACTCCATCTCCTTGGCCAGATGGCAGACCGTATCCGGTGCGCTTCTCCATCAAAATCGATGAGGAGTTTAAAAAGCCAAAGCCCTACAAGTTTCCCGGAAACCAGTGCAACGAACTGGGCCTGATCACGCTCGATCTGCAGAAAGGGATCTCATCACTGCAGTCTTGGAAGTTCAATAAGATGCTGTCAGATGTGGCTCAACTCAATCAGCCGGCAACTGCAATACAGCCGGAGGGTAAGACCATCCACATCGCCGGTTCATCCACGTACCGAAACCGGACTCATGACACCGTGCAATATATGCTAATCAGGCTTGGCCGCGCAGTTGGCTGCGATGTTTGGGTAGCCCGGAATGACCGCAGTAAGGTTGTCAACGGGCAAAAGTTCTCTGATCTCACCATACCCGCACTTCCCAAGTTGGGGTTCGAGCAGAGCACGTTACGGATCGTTGAGCTAATTGACGTCCTTTGGCTCAAGGGATCTGCAATCAAAGCAGCCTTTGAAATAGAACATTCGACCGGCGTGTATTCCGGGCTGTTACGCATGTCCGACTTGGTGACGGAACAGCCCAATACCTCCTTTGAGTTGTTCATCGTTGCCTCCGAAAAGCGGAGAGACAAGGTGCTTAGAGAGATTAGGCGGCCGACTTTCTCCCGCCTTCCAAAGCCACTCCCGATTATCTGCAAGTACATTCCGTATGAATGGTTGCCTGAGAAGGTTGCTAGTGCTGAGAACTTGGCTGGCTATGTCCAATACAGCTTGATTCATTCTGTTGCCGAAGCCTGCGATCATAACGTCGAGCGTAAGGCTATGGCCCGCACACTGCGCCCGCACACTGCGCCCGCTCCAGCGTGAGCGGGCGCAACCGTTACTTGTTCAGGGAGATTGGGGGGAACGAACATGGGGTTCATGAAACATAAGTTGATGGAGGAGCAGGAACGAGGCTGGGCGTCCTTGGGCGACAAATATGTCTGCGACCAGTGCTTCGATGATTATGCACTGACAGGGTTCGTCCAGGAACACGCATCCAGCCCTAAATGTGACTACTGCGGAAGGCGGTCCAAGCGGAAACCTATTGCCGCACCGGTCGATGATGTTGTTGAGTACATACACCAAGGGGTTATCCTGGACTGGGGGAATCCTAACGACGAACTGCCATATGAGACGCGGGAAGGAGGATTCCAGGGGAACGTCGTTGATGCTTACGACCTGTTCCAGGATGGTAAGCGTCAAAAAGAGCCCACCGTGCAGCACGGTGGGCTTTGATGTAGGCTATGACTGGACGAGCTTGTATTCCTGAGGAACCGATTCCGACCAGGGCAGGAACCGGTCCAGTGTGGCAGGATCGTTGAGATTCTCCATCTGGGGCATGTTTTCAAACAGCCACAGTAGGTAGCCGAACGGCTTCAGCCGATTCTCCTTGGCCGTCTCCATGATGCTGTAGATCGTAGCGCTGGCCGTCACACCCTTCGGTGTATTGCTGAACAGCCAGTTCTTGCGCCCGATTACGAACGGCTTAATCGACCGCTCGCTCCGGTTGTTGTCCAGCTCCAGCCGCCCGTCTTGCAGGAAGACCACGAGCTTGTCCCATTGATTCAGGCAATAGGTAATCGCCGTCCCCAGGGTGCTCTTGGGCAGGACCCGAGGCCGCTGCATGCGAAGCCACGCCAAGAAAGCGTCCACCACGGGCTTACTCTGCTCCGTGCGGACCTTCAGGCGTTCTTCGGCGGTGGCGTCCTTGACTTCCCGTTCGATGTCGAACAGGCGGTTGCAGAACTCCAGACCCTCCCGGGCTGTAACGGCCGCCTTCTGCTTGTCATCCGGCAACGCCTTGAGCGCCTCGTCAAACTTGCGTCGGGCGTGCGCCCAGCAACCGACCAGTGTGACGCCCTGGACCTTGTGGTAGCCCGAATAGCCGTCCACGTGCAGGTATCCGTGGAAGCCGGCCAGGAAGTCGCGGGGGTTTTCACCGCCTCTGGTTTGCCGGTATTGGTACAGGACCAATGGTGGACCCTCCCGCCCAGTCCGGTACAACCACAAATACGATGGCGTCTGGGCCTCCTGGCCATCCTCCCGCAGCACCTGTACGGTGGTCTCGTCAGCGTGCAGGATCGGCTGGGCAAGCAGCAACGTATGCATCCGCTCCCAGAGGGGCTGCAGCCACCGCTCGGCCGCCTTCAGCGTCCAGTTCGCCAGCGTCTGGCGGGTCAAGTCCACGCCAAGGTAGGCGAATTGCTGCTCCTGCCGGTAGAGCGGCATGCCCATGACGTACTTCTGCGCCATGGTGAAGGCGAGCATGGACGGCGAAGCCAGGCTGCCTGGTGCAGCCGGCTTAGGCATGGGAGCAGTAATGACCGGCGTCGCCGTGGCCTCCCGCTCACACTGGCGGCAACTGTAGACGTGCCGCACATGCTTGACCACCCGAACTTCTGCCGGGATGATCTTCAGCTCCTGGCGCACTTCCGTGCTCATGGTGTGAAGGGGGCCGTTGCAGCAGGGGCAGACCCGCTCGCCCTCGGGCAGTTCATATTCGACCGTCTCCACGGGCAGATCCTGAAGCTTGGCCTCACGCTCCCCGCGCTGCTTACGCCGCTGGTAGGTAATGGTCTCCACCGTCGGCTCCGCCTGCTTCGGGTCGGCCAGCAGTTCGGCTTCATTAAGGATGGCGTCCTCGAAGCGCATCTGCTCTGGCGGCGTCTTCTCGCTCGACGCACCGAACTTCTGCTGCTTGCTCAGACGGAGCTGCTCCTCATACCACTGGACCTTGGCCTTAAGCTGTTCGTTCTCCATCTGCAGTTGGGAGTTCTTTGCTTCGAGCTGCTTGAACAGATCCAGCGTCTCTTCGCCTACGGCGGCGTTCGTTTCAGGTGTGTCTTTCATACCCGAATTGTTCGAGAGGCAGAACGAATTGTCCTGCCTCTTGTAAGCATATCATTACATTTCTTCAAATTATTGTTCGCTCCGTCACTTCGGGATGTGCCTGTCGCTGCTCCAAAGGGAGTCCGTCAAGGAGCCAGCGCAGTTCACGGCGGGTGATTTGGCGCGGGCCGGTGCCGTCGTCCGGTGGCCACCGAAACCGGCCCCGCTCCAGGCGGCGATAATACAGCCAGAAGCCGTTCAATTCCCAGAACAGGATCTTCAGCTTATTGCGCTCGCGGTTGCAGAAGACGAACAGGGCCGGCGTGAAGGGGTCGAGGTCGAACCCCTGTTTCACCAGCACCGCCAGCCCGTCGATGGACTTGCGCATATCCGTGGCGCCGCAGGCCAGGAAGACCTGGCTTACCTGAAGTTCGGTCAGCACAGGGCCTTTAGCGTCCTTGCCACCTCGGCGAACACCGTGGCGTTGAAGCCGGCCCGCACCTCAACTGCCGCGCCGCCGATCTTGACCACGATGGGCGGCGCTTCGTCGCGCGTAGGATCTTGAACAGCCAGGGCGACCCATTTCGGTTCGCCACCGGCCGGCAGGGCTTGCTGCCGCTCGGCGTCTTTCACCTTGCGCATCCAATAATAGAGTTGGTGCGAGGTAACCTGATTCCGTTCGCACCAGGCTGCGACACGCTCGCCGCTGGTCTGGTAATCCTTAACTCGGGCAGTCCACAATTCCGTCATGTCTTCAGATGACAAGAGACAACCCTCCTCAAAAAGCACTTCTGAGGAAGATTGTCTCAGGTGGGCCCGGAATTTCCCAGGTGGGCCGGATTTGACGCTTACCCAGGATGAACTCGGCGAGTACTTCGTTAATGACAAACTCCGCGAAGAGATCGCCGATGCTTATGCCATCCAAGGTACGTTTTTCTGTAAGAAGGATTACTTTGGTCTGACTGAGTCCGAAGCCCTCAGCTATGGATGGGAACGGTTTTGCACCGTACTCAAGCACAAGACGAGGTTTGTTTTTCTTGCCGAGCGAGATGAAAACGTTTCGATTCGGACGCCGGATGATATCACCCCTGCCGATTTTCTCGACCACCTGGCTGAACTGATAACCGAGTTAGGCCTGGTAAGGGAGTTATCAGCCGGCACGCGATTTTGCCGCGTGCGAGTTCACGACCCTTCAATATCGGTCGAGACGGCCTCAGACCTGGGTCCGCCCCCCGTGGAACATGCCCGTTTCGCCAACCGAATGAGCCCGGCGGGCATCCCGCTGTTTTACGGTGCGACTGACCGAAGGACTGCTGTGTGTGAAACGTATGAGCCCGAGAAGGGGAAGGACGTTCGAATCACCAGCGGTGAGTTCGTGACCGCGAGACCAATACTCGTGTGCGATTTCACTGACCTGCCGACGATCCCGAGTTTGTTCGATCCAGAAAAGCAGGACACTCGACAGCAACTTATGTTTCTTCATGACTTCGTGGCCGACCTCAGCAAACCGATTGAGAAAGACGGGCGGGAGCATATCGAGTATGTACCCACCGAGGTTGTTACCGAGTACCTTCGCCGCGTTTTCGCACATCCCGAGCTTGGGCCTCTACATGGCATTTTGTACCGGAGCGCCCGGCGAGATAAGGGGGTTTGCTGCGCCCTCTTCTTTGACGAGAATGACTGTACGGACATCTTTCCCGGTTGGGAGAGAGTCACCAACAACGATCGCCACGTTTGGTGGCTAGGGCTCGACGCACTGTCAGTGGTCACGCGTAAGCCACCGAAAGGGACCTGATCACTACTGAAATCCGGGTCAACGAACCTGCGATTGTTCGGCTGCTCTCGGCCGCCATGTGCACCTACTGTTCTACGATTCGCAGGATCTTGCCTACGTGCAATTCCATGCGGTCAAGCTACTCGTTGGTCTCGCACAGCTCGCCCGCACGCACACTCCCTTATTGCGGCGATCTTAACACAGATGACACGCCTAGGGCCCACGTCCGCCAGGCAAAAACGAGGCTGCACCCCAGGTGCGGCCTCGTTTCCTTTTGACCCTATGGACAACCGCGGCGTGTCGAACGTTTCTTCGGATCGACACCACGCTCCGACAAACATCGCACAGACGGGCTGGTAGTATATGGGTGAGCGTAGGGGAGACTCGGCGAGACCCTTCGACTTCTGATCGAACTACTCAGACGTTGATACCCCACGCGACCCGGACTGATCCGGGCTCCGTAGCAGCTCCCCTCGCTCACCCTACATATGGTGGCCCGCCCCGAGCGGTTCATATACAATGAACACCCCAAAACAGGACCCGGCCCCTCCCTGCCGAACTATTCACCCAAGAACTTCCCGGGAGGGAACCTCCATGAACCTGCTCGAAGCCTGGCAAAACCGCCTGCCCCTGCCCAAAGAGGCGCTCATTCTGGAGATGCGGGCCTTCACGTTGCGCTGCCTCGAAGCCGCGTACCGCCTCCTTGACCTCAAAGATGAAGAAATCCAGCGCCTCCTCAAAGGTGGGCGCCTCACCGCCGACCGCATCGGCCGCTACAAGCAGCCCAACTACACCCCCGTCGCCGGCCTCACCCCGTTCTTCAAACAATTCATGGAAGACTCCTCCACCTGGGACCGGGTCATGATCGGCACCGTCGCCACCGGCGGCAACGACTGGCTCGCCGCCCTGCGCATCAACACCGTCCGCACTCCGGACGGCTACCGCATGGCGGGCATCTACTGCGGCCTCCTGCGCTGGGGCAACGAAGGCGCCGACATTCAGGAGGACATCGTCCCCGCCGCACGCGACGCCTGGGCCGACCACAACTGGGACCTGACCGAACAGCCCTGGGCTCAGGCGCGTGAGCACCTGTGGGGCACCGCCTGGCACCCCGGCGACTGGGATTGCGCCGACGAGGACGGCTTCGTCCAGGCGATCGGCGCCCGCCTCGCCGCCCTGATTCCCGTCCTGCGCGCCCGCCACCAGTGGCGTGCCGGATCGGAGACCACCACCCTCTATCCCCGGTTCAAGAGCCTCGGCAAGGCGGAGGAGGCCCAGGGCCAGGACCCGGTGCGGGGTTCTTACGAGTTTACCCTCAGCGCCCGGGAAGCCCAGCTGCTCGCCGGCCGCACCCACCTCGACGCCAGCATCAACGGCCAGCCGGTTCGCCTCAACATCACCACGGGCGGCACCACGCTCACATCCTGCGAAGGCGCCTACAGCTCCATCCGCGAAGTCGGCCTCGCCCTGGGCCTGCGCCATGGCGACCGGGCGGTCTTCATCCCCGACGCCGATGGGCGCTACACCGTCCGCCGCGCCGCTCCCCTCACCGAAGATGAGGCCGCTCCGGATGCCGAAACGCCTGACGAGGCACCCGTCGCCACCCTGGACCAGATCCTGGCTGCCTTCGCCGCCTCGCCCACCCTCGTCTACGACCCCGCCGACCTCATCAACCTGCACCATGCCCTGAACGCCCTGCCCCACAAGCACTTTGTCATCCTTCACGGCGTTTCGGGCACCGGCAAGTCCCGCTTCGCCCAGGCCTACGCCAACGCCCTCTATAGCCGGCCCCTCGCCGAGCCTGACAACCCGCACTACTGCCTCGTTCCCGTCCAGCCCACCTGGCAGGACCGCACGCCCCTGCTCGGCTACTTCAACCCCCTCACCGAGCGCTACCTCATCCCCGACTTCCTGGCCCACGTCCTGAAGGCCGCAGGCGATCCCGCCCGGCCCTACATCATCTGCCTTGATGAAATGAACCTCGCTGTCGTCGAGCACTACTTCGCCGACTTCCTCTCCGCCTGGGAATCGGGCGAGGCGATTACCCTGCACGACAGCCCCGACCAGGTGGCCGACGTGCCCCACCGGCTGGGCATCCCCGACAACCTGCTGGTCATCGGGACGGTCAACATCGATGAAACGACCCACGGCTTTAGCCCCAAGGTCCTGGACCGGGCATTTACGGTGGAACTGACCCACGTCGACGTACGCGCTTTCGGCGCCAAGCTGATCGCCCAGACCGCGGACCCCGGTCACCAGGCGGTCCTGCAAAAGGCCATCGATCTATTGGCCGACCTGCACGCGACGCTGGCGCCCGCCGGTCTGCACTTCGCCTACCGGACCGTCGATGAGATCTGCCGCTTCCTCGCTGCCAACGCTGCTGGGGCGCCGTCTCTGCCCGAGGCCCAGGCCCTCGACCTGATGCTCGTCCAGAAAGTGCTGCCCAAGCTCCGGGGCGATGACCGGCTGCTGCCCACGCTGGAGGCCATCTCCGCCCAGGTTGTCGCACACCTGGGGGCGCCGGACAGGCAGGGCGCGCACCGCACCCATGCAGCGCTGCAGCGGATGATCGATGACGCCCGCCGCTACGGCACGTTCCAGTTCTGGAGGTAGCCGATGATGCAGGTGACGCTGGTCATCGGTAACGCCGCCTACCCGCTGGATGCGGTGCCCCCCGGGGTGATCATCGAACACGGAACCTACCGCCTCCGGCTGGAGGAGGAGCGCCCGGGTGCCGACCCGGACGGTTACCAGGCCGAGGCGGGGGAGGTCCCACTGAACCTGGTGCGGGAGCGGGCCGCCGGCGGTCAGGTGCGGTTGGAATGGGAGTGGATGCCGGACTTCTTCACCGGCGAGTCTTCCTTTGTGATTCGGTATCAGGGAGAGCAGATCTATCCGCCCGCCGGCGCCGCTGGACAGGTGACGGTGGCGCCTGACCTGCGCAAGCTGACCGCTGATCATTATGAAGCGATGGTCGCCGATCTGCTCCGGTGGACCTCAGGCGGACAGGCGCCGGCGCCGGGGCAGATGTGGGCCGCCACGTCCCGGGCGCCCGCCGAGTCGGTGCTGGCGCAGCTGGCACTGCTGGACCGGCACTGGGATGCGGTGGAGCTGCAAGTGGAGGAGGTGCTGGCAAGGCCGCGGCGCCGCCTGATGCAGCGGACGGTAGAGGTGGAACTGTACCGGGTGCAGCGGGTGACGGGCCGCCAGTGGCAGGCCGCGGTGGAGCGGCCCTGGACGTGGGGGCCGCATGCACCCGCCACGCCATCGGCCCGCGACGCCCTTGCACGTGCCCAGGCTGCGGCCCGGGGCCTTCTCCCAGTGGTCCTTCCGCAGGACTCCGCCTACTCGACCCTGGCCGTCCCCGAGAACATCTTCGTCGTCACGATGCTCGCCGATCTGCGGCAGGGGCTCACCAACGCGATCAGTATCCTGGCGGCGGCCCCCGCCGGTCCGCAGCGGGAGGTGGCGGAGCGGCGTGCCGTCCGGGCCCGGGCGATGCTCAGGCGGGTCTCCGCCTGGCTTCGTGAGACCTGGCTGGCCGGCCTCGCCCCCACCCCGGGCCAGATCAGCCCGACCCCGGCGCTCCTGAAGCACCCGGTCTACGGTTCGCTCTGGCGCTTCTATCACCGCTGGCGCCGGGCCGTCACCCTGCTCGACGGCGCCGACCGGCCCCTGACGCTCGACCGGACCTATCAGCTCTACGAGTACTGGTGCTTCCTGACGGTGGTGCGGGCCGTGGCGGCCGCCCTGGGCAGCGACCCAGACGCAGCCGTGGGCGCGGTCGTTGACCAAAGCGGCGCCACGCTGCGGCTGGCCCTCGCGCCGGGGAAGCGGCTGGATCTGCCCTTCGCCGCCGCGGGCGTGACGGTCTCCTATCAGCGGGAGTTCTGGTACGGGGGGCGGGGCGTCTCCTCGATCTCCCACGTGCAGAAGCCGGACATCACCATCGAATGGGCGGGGCGCCTGTTCCTGCTCGATCCCAAGTACCGGGTCGGGCACGAGGGTATTCTTGGCGGCCTGGGCGATATGCACCGCTACCGGGATGCGCTGGTCACCGCCGACGGGCGCCGGGCGGTGGCGGCAGGGTTCCTGCTCTGCCCGGGGGAGCCGGTGGAGCCGGGCGACCGGCGGTACCTGGCGCCGGACTACCAGGACCGCTGGGGCTTTGGCATTCTCAGGCTGGCGCCAGGGGCGGGGGAGGACGAGCTCCTCCGGGTGCTGGGGCAGCACATGGGTCAAGGAAAACTGTAGGAGGAGAGATGATGCGAGTCGACGTCAAGGCCACCGCCAATCGCGGCCCGATCGCCTACAACTATCTCTTCCCCACCGCCAGGGGCACTTATCGCCTGTGCCAGGTCGGAGACCCCGTGTCGGCGCCCCGGCATGGCCTGCCCCTATGGCCGGACGAGACAGACGTGGACCCAAACTACCGCTCGCTCTGGCAAAAGTGGCGCGCCTGGCAGTCGGCCATACCCGCTGAGCAAATGGCTCCTGCGGTCCTGGCAGCCCCAGAAGAAGCGCATCCCTCGGCGCCCAAGAACTCAGACCGGTACCTGGCCGCGTTTAACCGGATTGAGGCGCACCTTCGTAAGTTGCTGGGCAAAGCGGAGGGGTTCTCCCGACTGGTCACCGAAGCGGCGCTGAGCCGGAACGAAGTACGGCCCTTCCGGGAAGAACTGCTCGAATTCGCCGACCTGCGCAACGCCATTGTGCATAAGCGGAAGCAGACTGACTTTGTGATCGCAGAGCCTCACCCAGAAGTTGTCCGACGTATCGAGTACATATGTGAGGCCATCTCCAACCCAGTGAAGGTCATTCCGCTCTTTCAAAGGAAGGTGGAGGTACTCCAGGCCAATGACTCGCTCACAAAGCCGCTGGACTTAATGCGGACCAGAGACATCTCCCAGTTCCCTGTTTTCGAGGAGGGGCAATTGCTCGGATTGCTTAGCGAACGCTGCATTGCCCGCTGGCTGGCGCACTGCACCAATGTAGACCTGGTCATTCTCAGCGAAACCCCGGTCAAGGCAGTGCTTCGGTACGAGGAGAGCGGTGGCCACAACTTCGCGCTTATCTCACGGAGCGAAAACGTCTTCGGCGCCTGCGAGCGCTTCACAGCCGGACCGCAGCGACAACTTCCCCAGATGGATGCTCTGTTGATCACGCACAGCGGCAAACCGGGCGAAGCGCTACTGGGCATTATCACTGCGTGGGATATGCTGAACCTGCCCGATCCGTACGAACCATGACCATCGCTCGACTCAACGGGACATGACGAATCAGGAGTCTCACATGTCACACTAGCAAAGAGAACCGCCCCGGGCTTGTCGCAGACAGCCTGGGGCGGTTTCTCTGTCAACATGATGACCACCGTGTCGTGTCGAACGTTTCTTCGGGTCGATAACAGGACCCGACAAAGTACGCACAGGTGAGCTGGTAGAATGTGGGTGAGCGAAGGGGGGACTCGGCTTCCGAAAGAGGTGAGTCCCCGTGCTGCATCAGTGGGTCATTGAAGTCGTCTTCAAAGTTCTACTTGCCGAGATCCTTCGGCTGGTGCTCGAACTAGTCCGCTTCTGATATCCCACGCGACCCGGACTGATCCGGGCTCCGCAGCAGCTCCCCTCGCTCACCCTACATAGGGTGGGCCAATCAACGCGGCTCCTATGCACGCCCCACCCCATCCAACTCCATCGCGCCTGGCAGACTGCCAGTATTTCGCAACACTAATCAAAATATTTAACCGCTACCCTATTGACCACAACATTCGGTCACGTTAAAATCAAAACGTGATCATAATCGTTCTACATAGGAGGGCCACCGAAACCATGGGAACTGAAAAGCCGAACCCGAAGACCGATGCTGCCGCGGCAGCACAGCCCCAGCCCACTGCCCCGGGCTCCCCGGCCCCGATGACCCACCAAAACCCCAACAAGGAAAAACTGGCCGCGGCCCTCGCCAAATACAACGAAACCCTCCATGCATCCACCCTGGAGCGCCTCAAGGCGGCCAAACGGGCCGACCTCAACCGCCTGGACGACGTCACCGAAGTCCGCAAGGGCAATATGCAGGATTCGGTCGGCTGGGTCCACGGTCCCTGCATCATCCACCTGCTGGCGCTGGCCGAGGACCGCCTGATCGTGCTGGCCAAGGGCCTGGGCGTTCAGCTGGTCGAGGGCAAGGTGGCCAGAGTGAAAACCCACTTCCCGCTCGATGACATGATGGTCATCTACCCGGCCAATCCTAATGACCTCTCCGCCACCGAGATCAAGCGCAGCGGCAGCAGCGCCACCATCAACGTTTCGGACAAGGCGATCGTGGCCGGCGTGGCAGTGGA
>Ga0196970_1001772_pt1 | contig 12998 bp, 20 predicted proteins | sample S1v_513CmetaG_FD_148672 | JGI IMG/M metagenome (GOLD analysis project Ga0196970, IMG submission 148672) | Soil microbial communities from Anza Borrego desert, Southern California, United States - S1+v_5-13C | ecosystem: Environmental > Terrestrial > Soil > Desert | place: USA: California... | reverse complement strand
GTCTTTCAAGATTCTGCCTGTAATGATCAGTTTTTCGCCTTCTTCATGAGCATCGGTTATTTCCATTGTGTTGGTCAACTGTAACGGCATGTCCCTGAAGGAGCAGGTTATTGGTGCGTCCGGATTGTCACAGGTATCCTTGCTGCTGTCTGAATTCGCAAATGAGCCGGTGCCTGCTTTAGGTTCCTTGCAGCAGGTAAGTCCAACTATCAGCGCAATTGTGATCAGGAGCTTCATTACGTCAGTTTGGAGATCATACTTGGAGTCACAAAGCAGAGCATATTTCTTAGAGTTGAAATTGGGCTAGCTAGCATTGCATAGACCTATTAGAAAAAATGTTGTCTGTTTTTTGGTTCAATAGTTTGGGTGATACTGTGAAATTATGAAAAGTGGCGATGCAAGATGGTTCTCTTCAGCAGAAAATGCTAATGAATACTGCCAAAAAATACTATTCAGTATTGAAAAAAATATTTCTCACAAGTACTGATTTGACTGGCAAAAAAATTGGAACCGTGATGGCAGTTTTGCATCATAATCAAACAGTTAGAGATGGAATCGATTATTACACGAAAGGACCTCGTTCAACTGAAGAACGAAATGTTGTCTGAAATTAAGCAGTATTTACGAACCGAAAGAAAAACTCCGACGGAAGGCTGGCTACGAACAAGGGATGTACGCCAGATGCTAAAGATCTCCAAGGGAACGCTTCAAAATCTAAGGGCGAATGGTGTCCTTCCGTTTACCAAGATCGGCGGAACGATGTACTACAACTATTCAGACATTGTCAAACTCATGGAAAGCAACAGAATCAAAAGATATCAACGATGAACTATATCAAACATTTATCAGCGTTTTTTGAGCTTGCGGCGGACGATAACCGGCTCAATTCATCACATGTGAGCATGTACCTGGCAATATTCCAGTTCTGGAATGCCCACAGGTTTGAGAACCCACTGAGTATTTCCCGAAACGAGCTCATGAGCGTGAGCAAGATCGCTTCAAAATCGACCTACCAGAAGTGCATCAATGAGCTTAGCAGGTTTGGGTACTTACAATACATGCCATCTAACAATCCGTTTAAAGGAAGTCTGGTACATATGTATGATTTCGAGAAGAATCCGCGGCTGGCAGTTTCAGCGGATCAACTGCAGGAAATCCGGGATTTTCGCTCTCCAGGTATCCCCAGGAAGGCAAGGGTTACTAAGGGGGTGAGACGGAATGCGAACCCTTCGAAGTCTGGGACAGGTACGATGCAACCTACAGCGTTCAGCACCAACAAAGAAGCTGTGGATAACCGTGCATGGGAGCGTAAAGGAACTGCATCCGAGACAGGTGGTGAACAGGAGCAGGCACGCAGGCGTACCAAGGGTGAGGATAGTGAAGAAAAGGTGAAGGCACGCAAGCGTACCAGGAGTCAGTATAGTGAAGAACAATTGCCGGGACGCAAGCGCACCAAAAAAAATGAAAGTGATGGCCAGGCAGCGGGGCCTTTAATAAACAGTATAAACATTAGTAAACAGAAAACTGATTTAAACTTAGAAGAGAAATCACAAATCCCAAATTTCAAATCACAGGGGAAATTCCAAAGCTCAAATTCCAAATCACAGGGGAAATTCCAAAGCTCAAATTCCAAATCACAGGGGAAATTCCAAAGCTCAAATTCCAAATTCCAAAGTACAGATTCGAAATCACAAGGGAAATCACTGGAGGATTTACGATTGACGGGTGAGGCAATTCCGAGAGATGTGGGGGTGGTTCGGGATTTCTTCCTGAAGCATAATGAAACGGTAACAGAGGCGGAAAAGTTTTACAACTACTTTGGCAGTGTTGGGTGGGTAGTGGGTGGTAAGAAGCCGATGAAGGACTGGCAGGCGGCTGCGCGCAACTGGATGCTGAACAAAAAATCCTACAGTAATGAGTCAACAGGAGCTGCAAAGGGTAGAACCACAACAGGGAATGACACCGCCGGAACAGTCAAAGATTACCAGGAGCCCCTTTGATTACCAGGAAGCATGGAGATGGCTGGAGCAGAAAGGCCGACAGTTGCTTGGTCCGAAGTTCAGACTGCATGAGGAAGACAGCCTCATCATCAACACGCTCTTCTGCTACTTCCTGAAGGATCAGTTTACCGCTGCGATGCTCAATATCAATCTGAACAAAGGCATACTGCTGCTGGGTCCGGTGGGATGTGGCAAGACCTCCCTGATGCGGCTAATGGCTTATGTTTGTCGGCCCAAAGAACGCCATGTGATGAAGCCCTGCAGGGAGGTGAGTTATGAGTTTATCAACGAGGGGTATGAGGTGATTCATCGCTACAGCAAGGGACTGGCTAGCAGGTATGATACGAGGGTGTTTTGTTTTGATGACCTGGGCACGGAGAAGAGTCTGAAGTACTATGGCAATGAGTGTAATGTGATGGCGGAGGTCTTGCTTTCGCGGTATGATCAGTTTGTGATGCGGGGGTTGGTGACGCACCTGACGACGAATCTGAATGCGAGTGAGATTGAGGCGGCGTATGGGGTGAGGGTGAGGAGTCGGTTGAGGGAGATGTTTAATTTGATTGGGTTTGAGAAGGGTAGTGCTGATAAGCGAAAGTAAGTGTGTATTTACGATTTTGGATTTACGATTTACGATTAGCTAGTGGAGTGTGGGGACTTCGATTCCTGATGGCACTTGCGATGCCTTTCATGAATTGATGTTCTATCCTGATCTGTCACTTTTTTGCTTCTCCAAAAAAGTAACCCAAAAACGAGCCTTTTTGCTAATCGCTCCGCGGGCAAAAAGATGGCTATACGCTGTTTACGCAGGGGTCTGTTCAGCTGCGTGGGGCTGGTGTTGGAGGTCAGTTGGAGGGTTCTCTTCGGCAGCGGAGTCGAAGTTAGTGTTCTCGCATCGATCATCTGCAGCCTAACTCCAACAAAGGCCCCATCATGGGTTCAGCTGAGGTAGTTCTTTCGGCTGTTTTGTTGCCTGTGGTGAGTAGGGGGGCTGATCGGCTTTTTTCTAAGTATTCAGCAGAGTAACCATTTTCACCTTTTTCTTACTTTTTTCTTAGTCAAAAAAGTAAGCAAAAAGACAAGCCGGAAAAAAGACGCCCTTTTCCGGCTGGGTCTCCGATTTAGTTGCAGTGCTACTGTTCTGCCGGGCTGAGGTTCCTTGATTTACACCTTGAGTAGGAGTATTCATGGTTCTATGGGACCTAGACCATTTGCTTTATCTAGCTTGGGGGCTAGTGTTGGAGGTCACTTGGAGTGTTTTGATCTGCGGCAGAAAGGTGAGTCAGCAGGAATGCGGATTTCAGAGTTTGTCTAGCTCCAACAAAGGCCCCATCATAGGTTCAGCTGACGGAGATCCATCAACAGTCTTTTTTCTCTCGTTGTGCTAGAAATGCGAGGGTTCGGCTAGAGAAGTTCTATCATCTTTTTTTCTTGGCTACGGGCTATACAAAGCCAGTATATTATTTCTTTTCAAAAAAACTTATGAGTCGTTATTATTTTACTGATTATATGCAGGTGTGGTGGGTGCAGGTGAGGGAGGATGTGGTTTGTATGGAGGGGGCGTTTGTGGATGTGGTGTCGGGGAGGTTGAGGAGTAGTTATTTTGAGGCGGGGTTTGAGTGGTTCTATGAGTTGGTGTCCGGAGAATGGTGTGGGAATGAGCGACTGGTCGAAGTATTACTGAGTCTTGTGAACGCTGGTGGCAGGTCGTTTGTTGAACTAGAGAACCAATTGGAGGAGTTGCATACGATGGTGTTCCGGTTGTCGAAGTTGGTAGGTGAGGCAGAAGACGGCACCGAAGTGGAGTATGGGTACTTCATTGAGGATGGTTTTCCGTTTGGTGGATCATTTTCCTCTGTTCAATTTACGAGGCTTTTAATTCCATTTGGTGAACGAAGGACGAATCATGGTTTACTCAGGAAAACTAAGTTCGCGATGAGGCACCTGACTGTTTTGGCTATGCGGTATGAGTATTATAGTTCCGCGACACGGTATGGTGTCTCTGAAAGACTAGCGCGGGAGTATTCGTGCCTGGAGGATGAGGATCTTTTAATTGCTGCGAAAGGGATTAGCAGGTTGATTGAGGAGGTGCAGTATGAGAGATGGGAGTAGGATTGGGATTTACGATTTACGATTTTGGATTTACGATTTACGATTGAAAGAGTGTGAATTGAGAATTGTCAATTGTTATAGGAGATAGATTGGATGTCGATTTCTCCAATAGAGTTAAACTCATCGCCATTACCTGAGGTTGCTTTGTCGGTCGTACCTCCCTACCTGCCTACCGGCAGGCAGGCGCAATGACGAGAGTCGGAAGGACCGGGCGAGCTATGATTTGCAATTTACCATTTACGATTTTGGATTTACGAGTGACGATTAGGGAAGAAATGTACTCAGTTTTGATTTTAGGTATTTCTACCTATTGCCTGGATGTGAGAAACTTACAATCTTTAGTTATTTACGAGTACCACAAATTAGTACTATTCTCAACGCGCTAAAAATAATACTGACAATATGGTTGAAGCGATGGCTTTCCCGACGATGGAAGTAATAGAATCGATGCATCAGCAACTAAGCAGGTATGTGCATCGAACTCCAGTGGTTACGTCGAGTTATTTTGATGATCTGACTGGTGCTCATCTGTACTTCAAGTGTGAGCAGTTACAGAAGATTGGTGCGTTTAAGATGAGAGGGGCTACTGTGGCGCTGATGCATTTGAAGAAGCATTCTCCTATTAGAAAGGTTTACACCCATTCATCAGGTAATCATGCGCAGGCGCTTAGTCTGGCTGCTAAGTTACTTGGGTTTGAAGCTACCATCGTTATGCCACATAACACATCCAAAGTAAAGGTGGATGCGGTGAAGGGCTATGGTGGGAATATTGTCTTTTGTGAGGTTGGTTATGTGGCGAGGGAGGCAAAGCTTGCCGAGATTGCTGCTCAAGGTGATTCGGTGTTTGTACCCCCATTTGATGATGATCAGATAATTATTGGTCAGTCGACTGTGGCTAAAGAACTAATCGAACAAACGGAAAAATTGGATGTAATTGTAGCGCCAGTTGGTGGTGGCGGATTACTGAGTGGTACTTCACTAAGCGCTCATTATTTTTCTCCTGATACGATCGTTTATGGCGTAGAGCCCTCTATTGATAACGACGCGTGGAAGTCATTTAATTCCGGCCAGGTGCAGCAGGTATCAGGTGTTGAGACGATTGCGGAGGGATTGAGGACATCGCTGAGCGAGCGAACACTTTCTGTTATCAGAGAGCATGTTGCCGATATTTTACTTGTGACCGAGGAGGAGATAGTATCTGCGATGCGGCAGATATGGGAGCGGATGAAGCTTGTTGTAGAGCCATCTGCTGCTGTGGCTGTGGCGGGTATACTTCGTTATCCTGAACTGTTCAGGGGTAAGGAGGTAGGGGTGATTTTGACCGGGGGGAATGTGGATGTGGAGAAACTACCTTTTTGAGTTACGATTTGCGATTGAGGAATTATGAATTATGAATTATGAACTGTGATTTGGTACTTCGCTTACGCTCAGTTTACGATTGGGGAATTATGAAGGAATTATGAATTGTCTATTGTGAATGGCTACTTCGCTTGCGCTCAGCTTTTGATTAATTTATGTTGCGGATTATTGAGGATCTATTCGGGTCTTTTAGCGAGGTGAGATATGTTGCGGTGTATGCAGACGGGGTGCTGACGTTTAGGCAAAGGGAACAGATTGCCGGGAGTTCGTCGGCCGATACTGACAGGTTTGAAGAGCTGTTGGTGAATCCCGCCCTATTAACGCTGGCCAGACAAAGAGGGAATATTGATTGTGGTGGTCTGAGGTTTATGATCGTCGCCTATGGTAATTTTTATCAGCTAATAAAGGAGATAAACGGCGGACATATCTCTATCTGCCTAGACAAGGGTGTTGATTTGGCTTGTATGCCAGCAAGAATATTGACACATTTGGAGACGGAATACCCAGGATTGTTTTAAGGAACGTCAACATTGCGAGTGTCCCAAGGATTAGGGGTAAACACTCTGTTAGTCTCTATGTTGGCTCATTAGTTTTGTGGCGAATTCATCCCCATGTTTATTGAAGTTTTGAAGTCGAAGATCCATCGTGTAGCAGTTACAGAGGCCAATTTACATTACATAGGAAGCATTACAATTGATCAGGATCTACTCGATGCTGCGAACATGATCGTCAATGAGAAGGTCGTAGTGGTGAATGTGAATAATGGGCAGCGATTTGAGACGTACATTATTGCCGGACCCAGAGGTTCGGGTATGATTTGTCTGAACGGTCCCGCTTCACGAAGGGTATGTGTTGGGGATACAGTAATTGTTATCTCGTATGCTTTAATGGAGTTTCAGGAGGCAAGGGCATATAAGCCGCATGTGATTTTTCCCAGGGAGGGAAATCGGGTTTAGATCTTAAGCTATTGTACGTAGAGTTCTCTTTGGCTGCATGGGGCTGGTGAGGAGCTTAGTAGGAGGTTTTTATTTCGCAGTGTAGTTGCATCGTTCATCGACAGTTTAAATGTTACGGACTATTATGGGGCCAAATCGGTGTGTTATTTGGTATTTTTTCCTGTGGTTTGTTTCCAGCGCGAATGGCGACCTGGATGCTGATTAGCTATTCCCTTAGACTTAGGCATAGTTGCTCCGGTCATCTTTTGTCACTTTTTTTGCTTCTCTCCCGATCTGCATCGGGACAGGCTCCGAAAGTAACCAAATCTGCCTGTCGGCAGACAGGGAAAAGAGCCTTTTTGCTAATCGCTCCGCTGGCAAAAAGAGGGCCGAACGCTGTTGCGCAGGGTTCTATTTAGCTGAGTGGGGCTGGGGTTGGAGGTCGGTTGGAGGGTGCTGATCGGTAGCGGATTGATGTATCGTCTCCTTGTGTAGTGAGGTACATGTCAATAGGGCGTCAGACTGCTTTTTTTGCTACTATAGCTAAAGTCAACATCAGCAACGCCATCTAGCTTTTTCTTACTTTTTTCTTAGTCAAAAAAGTAAGCAAAAAGACAAGCCGCAAAAAAGACGCCCTTTTACTGCCCGAGCCAGTGAGAGAAGTTGCGGCGGTCTATCTATAGGGCTGCAGTACTACTGTGCTGCCGAGCTTTTGTTCCTTGATGTTTGCTCATATTTTGTGCATAATGTACTTCAGGGAAAGCTTCAAAGGCAATAAGCTATTGAAATATTATATTATAGAGGGCTAAATGCTGTTGCGCAGGGGTCTATTTTGCTGTATGGGGCTGGTGTTGGAGGTCAGTTGGAGGGCCTTGATCGGCAGCAGCAAGGTGAGTCAACAAGCGTGCGGATTTCGGAGTCTGTCTCCCTCCAACAAAGGCCCCATCATAGGTTCAGCTGATGGAGATCCATCGACAGTCTTTTTTCTCTCGTTGTGCTAAAAGAGCGAAGGTGCTGTTGTGTGGGACTCTATTCAGGTTATAGGGCTGATGTTGGAGGTCACTTGGAGGATGCTGAACGAGACAAGCCCCATTCGACTGTGCACAGGGCAGGCTGTAAAAAGACGCCCTTTTACTGGCAGAGCCAGTGAGAACAGTTCCGGCGGCCTATCGCCAGGACTACAGTGCTACTGTGCTGCCGGGCTGAAGGTCCTTGACGTCTACATGTATAGCAAGCACTTTAAAGTGTTAATCTGAGGGTCGGGGTATCAATTTGACGCTCCGCGGTCAAAAAGAGGGCCTGACGCTGTTACGCACTGCTCTATTTAGCTGCGTGGGGCTGATGTTGGAGGTCACTGGGAGGGTGCTCTTTGGCAATGGAGTTGAAGTCAATGTGGGTTGCATTGATCATCTGCAGTCCAAAGTCTGTTTCATGGATTCGTCTTAGTTAGTTTCATAGTCTGTTTTCTCCTGTGGTGTACATCTCGGCGCGAGTGGGCGTTCTTCCTTCTGGTCAGCTTGCCAATTTAAATTTTAGCAGTGGCAGCTTTATTAATCTTTTGTCACTTTTTTTGCTTCACCAAAAAAAGTAACCCAAAAAAGGAGCCTTTTTGCCAAATCGCTCCGCGGGCAAAAAGATGGCCATACGCTGTTACGCAGGGGTCTATTTTGCTGTATGGGGCTGGTGTTGGAGGTCAGTTGGAGGGTGCTGTTCTTCAGAATGAAGGTGAGTCAACAGGTGTGGTTACTTCGGACTCTGCCTAGCTCCAACAAAGGCCCCATCAAGGGTTCGGCTGCAGTTGGTCTGGACGCTATGTTTTGATGTGAGTGTGCGAGAGTATCAATTTTACCTCCGGAGCTTAATGACACAGGTATTTCACCCTTCCGCCCTGCGGGCACCTTCCCTTGAAAAAAGGGAAGGAGTTTAAGAAGAATTAGAAAGCCTCTGCGGATGCGGAGGCTTTGGTTGTGGGGCTAGGTGGATCGTTTGTGGTGCAGGCGCCGGAGGATATATTTCAGCGCGAGTGAGACGATGAAACTAACTATAGCACCGATGGTGGCGAGGATGGCTGTCTGCAGGATATCATCGAGATGTATGGTGCAGATGATGCAAGCCATCGTGCCTATAAAGGTGCCGGCTACAGTGCCGCTGTCGATGGGGGTGAAGGATTGCATGATTTACGATTTACGATTGGAGAATTATGAATTATCGATTGTGAATTATGAACGGGATCGTGGATTGTGATGTTTGGTCCCGCAGATTTTACTTCGCTTTGCTCAGTTGAATGTGGTCGTACTTCTTTTGAAGTAGGTGTTACTTCGCTTCGCTCAATTGGATGTGGTCTCACTTGTGTGGTGTCTGATTTCGCTTTGCTTAGTCTTCCCTATGGACTGTGATCTGGCTGACGGCTGAGATGACTCCGCCGGCCAGGGTGAGGTATCCGGCGACGGTAACTACGACTGCGGGTAGTGTGACTGGTGCAGTTACGACAGCAGTTCCGATAGCTGCGGCTGCAAGTCCGATGTTTCGGAGGGTCTTGAAGAAGAGTGGCGTGGGCGCTTTGGCGCGTTGAAGAAGATTCATTTTGATTTACGATTTTGGATTTACGAATGAAGAATTGTGAATTATGAATTATGAATTATGAATTGTGCCCTTCGACAAGCTCAGTGGGAGAACGGGTCGATTTGCGATTTTGGATTTATGATTTGGATGTTATTTCCAGGTAGACTGTTTCGCCATTGGAGAGGGAAGGGTAGACTAGCTGGTGGAGCTGGTCGCGGGCTTTGCGGGATTCTGATCCGCGGCCTCGGCCAGTGTGGGTAGTAACTGGTGCGATGCATCCTTTCAGTTCCTTTAGTGCCACGTTTGCCGGGTGGATGAGGATATAACTCCTTTTTGGTACACGCTTTACCAGCAGATGGTGGCCGTACTTTGCGGAATGGCGTTTGACTAATTGATAGCGGCCTTCCGGGATGCAGGAGATCTGAGGTGCATTGTCTTTCCAGGGAAGTTCAATGGTGCGGCAGACGAGCTGCGCACCATTGAATAATTGCCCATTAGTCCCGAGGAGATCATATGTGCGAATTAACTGAAGGACCATATTAGCCATCGATATTTACAATTGCCATTGCATTGTTGGCGCCTGTCCTGAGTGGATACATGGTCCCGTTCACATCCTGGTAGAATTCTACCCCGAGCACCTGGAACAGCGGCAGGGTGGTATTTGGAGTCAGCGCAGCGGTATACGTTGTCAGTGCGCTAACGGTGTCATCCCAGGGTATAATTGGGGACGACTGAATATCCTTTATAGAGATACTATTTTCAAAGTCGACCTCTGCGCCACCTGTCAGGATCTTGAAGTGTGTTGCTCCGGAAGGTGCAACTACAGTATCAGCAGGGATGAAAGCCGGCAAAGTTATCTCCAGTTCACCTGCTACCCTATCGACACTGGTAGTAAAAGGAGCGTACAGAATCGTGCTCAGTTTACCATTAATGTTGAAGTCGAAATTGCGCAGCAACTCTAAATCGCCATCCTGTACAGTTCGCAGTCCCCTTTTGTTTATGAGATCACCCTGGAGGACTTTTACGAGGAGCGTCGTAAGTCTGCTCACCATTCTTGCATCCTTGGTAGTGGTCAGAAGCGGTTGGAAGGCAGTGCGTATGAGTTTGCTTGCCTTTCCTGCTCTACCGAATTCAGCGCCGTTTTCCCGGGTACGAGCGAATGCCGGGTCGTTGGCGATTCGTTCCGGCGAAATCGAGGTTTTTTCCCTGGCGATGTAGCCGTCTTTGGATTTGTAGAAGCTGATGTCGCCTATAGTACCTTCTAATTTGATGATGCTTTTCTGTCTAGCCATCTTGTTTTTTGTTCGTTATAGTTGAAAAAAATCAGAATGATTCCGGTTCATTCTTTACCGTGTTTCAGGTATTTGCTGCAGCGATATTGAAACTGAGGGCGAAGTTGTGATGCCGCTGGAACTCTTCAAAATAGCGGGTTCCGGAAAGGGAGGGGATTGGTAGATTTTGCCGATAAAGGCAGAAAATGCAGGGGTGAATTACGATTTACGATTTACGATTTGCGATTTGCAATTTGGGAATTATGAATTGTGAATGGCGGTGGCGCGGTCATCTGGTTTTCTTTTGTGATTTACTTGTAGCGCTTCTATTCGACTGAATGGAGCTGGTGTGGTGGAGGTCAATTGGAGGGTTCTCTTTGGCAATGGAGTTGAAGTCAATGAAGTTGCATCGTTCATCGACCATTAACTGCCCTATCATGATGTCAAATCGGTGTGTCTTTTGTTTTTTTTGTGCCTGTGTTTTGTTTCCAGCGCGGATTGGGTTCTGGAAGCTGATCAGCTATTCCCTTAAACTTAGACGTAGTTGCTTCGGTCATCTTCTGTCACTTTCTTTGCTTCTCCAAACAAAGTAACCAAAGAAAGGAGCCTTTTTGCTAATCGCTCCGCGGGCAAAAAGAGGGCCAAACGCTGTTGCGTAGGGCTCTAGTCAGCATTATGGGGCTGGTGTCGGAGGTCAGTTGGAGGGTGCTGATCGCCTGCTGAAATATTAGTCAACACAAGGAGTATTATGAACCACAGCCTAGCTCCAACAAAGGCCCCATCATGGGTTCGGCTGAGGTAGTTCTATCGTCTGTTTCTATTACGGTTTACTTTACAGCGCGAGTATTCTCACTATGTGAGGTTGCTTTGTCGGTCGTACCTCCCTCCCTGCCTACCGGCAGGCAGGCGCGGAATGACGAGAGTGGGTGACCCTTCCGTCTGCTTCGTTGCACTGCGCATCCACCTTCCCTTGAAAATAAGGGAAGGAGGTCTCTGCGCGAGGTGCTTACTTAATTGATTGCAGTTGTGACCCTTCCGTCTGCTTCGTTACACTGGGCATCCACCTTACCCCCGAAATAGTCGGGATGTTCCACTTGAAAATAAGGGAAGGAGGTCTCGGCGCGAGGTACTTACTTAATTGATTGCAGTTGTGACCCTTCCGTCTGCTTCGTTACACTGCGCATCCACCTTCCCCCCGAAATAGTCGGGATGTTCCACTTGAAAATAAGGGAAGGAGTTGTCAGACGCGAGGGCTTTTAGTATGTCAGAAGATAGGAAAAATAATCATGCTGTTTGGGGTGGAATGCTTTGAAATGGTGAACAGGGGCGGATTTTGCCGGTTTTGCCTCTATGGGTGGGGTGGAAGAGTTATTATTTTTGTTGGTGTTGAATGAGGTGGGAGGATAGGTTTCGATGGTGTAGGGATAGGGTATGGATAGAGCATAGATAAAGCATAGATAAAGCATACATAGAGTATAGATAGAGTATGAAAAAGGAATGCCACAGAATGATCATTTATCCGAAGGATGTTCAGCGTATCACCGGAAGGAGTGAGCGGTATTGCCGGTATTTACTGAAGCGCATCAGGCAACTAAACAGTAAAGAGGGGCACCAGTTTGTGACCGTGGATGAGTTCAGCAGCTATACCGGTCTGGCCAGGGAGCATTTGGTTCCCTTCCTGGTCGATTAAATAATCCGGTGTCCGCTTCTTTCACCTCTACCTCACTTCCCCTATTTGATTTAATTTGGCACAATGAAGATCTTCACTGCTGCACAGATTCGCGCATGCGATGCCTATACCATCCACGCTTCTGCCATCACCTCCGCTGAGCTTATGGAGCGGGCCGCCAGCAAGTGTGTTGAGTGGATCACCAGTCACTATACCAAAGAAGCACTCTTCGTGGTGCTCTGCGGACCAGGCAATAACGGCGGCGACGGACTAGCCATTACGCGTATGCTCCACCGCATGGGCTATGGTGTGAAGGCCTTCCTGCTGGAGTTCTCCAAACAACTCTCCCCCGACTGCAGCTACAACCTGCAGCGTCTCCAGAACATCGACTCCTCACTGATCAACATCGTACCGCCCGACACCTTTATTACTGATATCCCTGAACATATCATCATCATAGATGCCATACTAGGGACTGGTCTTAGTCGCCCGGCAGAGGGCTGGGTCGCCAGCTTCATCCGCCAGATCGACCAACTACCTAATTCAAAGATTGCAATAGATGTGCCCAGCGGACTACCCGTTGACACCATAGCTGAGAAAGATGCTGCTATTGTGAGGGCTCAGCACACACTCAGCTTTCAGTTATACAAGCGCTCCTTCCTTCACCCTGAAACCGGCCGCTACGCGGGTGAGGTGCACCAGTTGAATATTGGTCTGGACGAGACATTCATCAATGGTACCCACTCTAACTATCAAACTGTCGATGCCGCGATAGCGAAATCGCTCTTCCGCCCGCGGGAGACGTTCACACATAAGGGAACGTTTGGTACTGTACTTATAGTGGGAGGAAGCTTTGGTCTAATGGGGGCTGTGTCGCTCACTGCCCGTGCGGCATACCGTGCCGGTGCAGGTCGTGTCCGTGGACTCATCCCCGGTGCGGGGTACGACATCTTTCAAACTATTGCTCCGGAGGCGATGTGCTTCACCAGCGGAGAAAAGTACATAAAGGAGATAACAGAGTGGGAGAGCGCTGATGCTATAGGTATTGGTCCCGGCCTGGGTACTGAGAAGAAGACGCAGGAAGCCTTCGCCG
>Ga0196970_1001771_pt1 | contig 13005 bp, 8 predicted proteins | sample S1v_513CmetaG_FD_148672 | JGI IMG/M metagenome (GOLD analysis project Ga0196970, IMG submission 148672) | Soil microbial communities from Anza Borrego desert, Southern California, United States - S1+v_5-13C | ecosystem: Environmental > Terrestrial > Soil > Desert | place: USA: California... | reverse complement strand
ACGGCATCCGGCGCCATCAGGCTGATGTCGTCGATATACCAGCCCGCCCGGTTGACCGAGCCGTCGGTGGCCAGGTTGAACAGGACGAGAATCGACTGGCCGGCCCAGGGGGTCAGGTTGATTGTCCGCTTGTTCCAGCCGCCGCTGGTGCCGGTCTGGTGGAGCAGGCGGGTCTGTCCGCCGGCGCCGTCGATGACCCAGACGTCGGCCCAGTCATAGTTGCTCTCCAGGTCGTGCCACTGCCAGAAGGAGAGCTGCGCCTGGGTCACGCCCGCCAGACTGATGGGCGGAGTCGCCAGGTAGGCGTTGGCCCCGTTGGGGTAGTTGCCAGAGAGGTTGGTGGCGTAGACGTTGCTGCCCGAGTGGGCGCCGTTCGGCCCGCTGGTCGGCAGGCCCCACTGCCACGGGTCGTTGGTGCCGCCGTGGTTGAAGGCGGGATCAAGCTCCATGTCGGTGAAGTAGCCGGGGGTCAGGGGCGGCAGGACCGTCAGCGTGTGGACGGGCGTGGCCGCCGGGTTATTGCCGTAGTCCAGCGCCCGGATGTAGTACTCGACTGCGGGCTCCTGGACCATGTAGCCGGGGATGGCGGCGGCATACGTGCCGCTCTTGTAGTCGCCGGCCGTCCGATTCATGGGGATGATGGTGTAGTACGGCTCGCCCTGCATGCGGGCGTACAGGTTGACTTCCGTCACGGAGACGTTGTCGGAAACCGTCGCCGTCACGGGCACGTTCATGCAGCAGTACTTCGGCGTCAGCGGCGCGTGGCCGATGACCGGCGACTCGAAGTCATCGCCGCTGGTGGCGACGCGGCCGGTCAGGGTGCCGCGCCCGGTGACCACCGCGGAGACGGCATCAAACGCGTTGACGATGCCGAAGCCGTACCCGTTATTGGGCACGGTGGTCCAGCTGCCGCTGGTGCGCGGTTCGGCCGTTTCGGTCATGATGGTCTCAAGGTCATCGGGCGTGAGGGAGGCGTTGGCCTGCAGCAGCAGGGCAGCGACGCCGGCCACGTGCGGGGTGGCCATGGAGGTGCCGTTCCAGCCGCCTTCATAGCCGCCACCGGAGACGGCTGAGCGAATGCCCACGCCCGGGGCGCTGATTTCCGGCTTGATTTCGCCGTAAGGCGAGGGGCCCTGGCCGGAGAAGGAGGCCAGGTTGTCGTTCGCGTCAGTGGCGCCGACGGTGGTCGATTCGGGGTAGTTGCCCGGGGCGGAGACGGTGCCGGCGCCGGGGCCGTCGTTGCCCGCCGCGAAGACCGGCAGAATGCCCGCCGCCCGCCAGGCCTGGACCGTGGGCCGGAACCATTCATCCAGGCCCGGGCCGCCGCCCCACGAGTTGGTGACGATGTCCGGGGCCATGTTGACATCGCCGCCAGGGGCGAGGATCCACTGGCCGGCTTCGAGGATGTCCACATCCGTGCCGCTGCCGGCGGCGTTCAGGATTTTCGCGGCGATCCACCGGGCGCCCGGGGCGACGCCGATCTGGTTGGTGCCAGATTCGTCCGAACCCAGGACGGTGCCCACGGTGTGGGTGCCGTGGTCGTGGTCGTCATACGGGAAGCTGTTCTGGTTGTTGACGGCGTCAAACCAGCTGAAGGCGGCGTTACTGCCGTCGGCGCCGCGCCACTTGCGGGCCAGGGCCGGGTGGCCGCCGTCGACGCCGGTGTCCAGGCTGGCCACCACGACGCCGGTGCCGTCGTAGCCCAGCGCCCAGGTTGCCGGGGCGCCAATCCGCTGGATGTTCCATTCAATGGATTGGATGTTGCCGCCGTCGCCCGCGTTGGAGGGGGTGTTCTGTGTGCTGCCTGTGCCGGGGCCGCCCAGCAGCTGATACGTCCGGCTGGGGGTAATGGATGCCACTTCGCTCCGCTTGGCCAGGGCGGCCAGGGCGTTGGCATCGCCAGTCACAGCGATTGCGTTGACGATAAAGAAGGGCTGGAAGGAGGAGACGGAGCCCTTCTCCTTCAGGCCGGCGAGCAGGTGGATGAGGCCGGCCTGCTCCTTGTCGGCCAAGTCCTGCAGGCTGTTCAGGACTGCCTGGGCCTTGGCCGTGCGCTGGCTGCGGGGCGTCTTGCCGGCCGCGGCCGCCATGGACTGGGCCGCCTGGGCGGCGCCATCGACGTCGGCCTGGGCCTTCAGCCGGACCAGGAAGGTTTGCTCGCCGCCGCCGGCCAGATCAAGGGTCAGGGCGGCATCTACCTGGGCTGCCGTGCCATTTTCAATGGCCGCGGCCATGATCGGGGCTTGTTTGGTCGCGGGTGCCGCGTAGGCGGGAACAGTCAAGAGCAGTGTGAGCAGACCCACAAGCAACATCTGGAAAGGCCGTCTCCGGAACCTGATCGTACCCATCCGCCGACCTCCTTTTCTGTCTGAGGACGTACCGACATCCTCTCTGTTTGGTTCAGTGCGCCGTAGATCTACCCTTCTGAATTTACGGAAATGAGACTTATGTCCCATGAATCTATATCTTCGGTCCTATTTCATCTGACCTTGATTATTTTCGTTACTTCGATATATGGAGGAAGGAACCAATTATCCCGAAATCGAACTGTCGCAAGGTACGCACTTTACGTCGAAGCAAACCAAGGGCAGGCGATTCCCCGTGCGCATGAAGATCCTGACGAAACTGATGTTGGCTTTCATGGCTGTTGCGCTGCTGCTCGCCGGTGTCGGTGTTTTTGTGATGCTACGGACGGATGTGGCTGTCCGGCAGTACGACGAAGAAGTGATCCATCACGACCGGAACCTCTCGCGCATCCAGGACATTGGCGGTCTGATCCATCAGCAGACCGCAGACCTGTACGGTTATGTCCTGATGCACGATCCAGCGATGCTGGAGGACTACCATGACATCGAGAAGAAACTGGCTGAGGCCCTCGAGGCGGTGCTGGCCGCCACGGCCGACGAGGAGTCCGCCAAGAGCATTCGGGACCTGCAAGGCCTGCAGAAGACGCAGGCCCAGGCGCTCGACCGGGTCCTCGTCTTCGTGGGCGGGACGCAGGACCACCTGGCCCGACAGATTCTGGTGAACGAGCTTGCGCCGCTCGTGTGGCAGAGTGGGCTGATCATCGACACGTTGACCGAGGCCTACACGGGCGCGGCGGAGCGCGGCCAGACGGAAGCCAAAACGATCGCCAGCGAGGCCAAGCTGTCGGCCGGCATCGCCATGGCAACGGGGCTTGTTCTGGCGTACATACTCAGCGTCACCTTGGCGCGGACCATTTCGCGGCCCATCCGGCAGACGGCGGCCGCTGCCGCCAAGGTCGCCGCCGGGGACTTGCGGGTCGGCACGCTCGTCGTGCGCAACCGCGATGAGATTGGGGACCTGGCGCAGGCATTCAACCGGATGGTCGCGTCGCTCCAGACGTTGACCGCCAGCGTGGGCGACTCGGTGCAGAAGGTCTCTGCCGCCGCGCAGGTGCTCTCCGACTCTTCTGTGCAGACGGCGCATGCCTCGGGCCAGACAGCCGAGAGCGTGGGGGCGCTGGCCGCCGGGGCCGGGGCCCAGGCGGAGCAGACCGAGTCGGTCAATAAGATCATGCAGCAGTTGGACCAGGCGATTGAGCAGGTGGCAGGCAGTGCCACCCGGACCGCCCGGGACGTGCAGGATGCAGTTGAGACCCTGGGCCGCATGGTCGCCGAAATCGGCTCCCTCCGGTCCAACGCCGCCGCCCTTGCGGATGGGGGCGCCCAGGCGGCCGAAATCGCCCGGACCGGCGCCGATGTGGTGACCCGGACGGTGGCGGGCATGGCTCGCATCAAGTCATCGACCGAGGCCACCTCGGCCAGCATCGAGCAGCTGGCGCAGCAGTCGCGCCAGATTGGCCAGATCATCGAGGTGATCTCCGGTATTGCGGGGCAGACGAACATGCTGGCGCTGAACGCCGCCATTGAAGCTGCCCGTGCCGGCGAGCACGGGCGTGGGTTTGCTGTGGTGGCCGAAGAGGTGCGCAAGCTGGCCGAGCTGTCGGCGCAGAGCGCCCAGCAGATCGGTGTGCTGATTCAGGGCATCCAGGCCGGCACGGCTGAGGCGGTCCGGTCGATGGCCGTGGGCAGCAGCGAAGTGAAGACCGGTTCCGGCCTAGCGGAGGAAGCGGGCCGGGCACTGGCCGACATTCTCCAGGTGGCGGAGCGGATCGCCGGCGGGGTGGAGGAGATCGCCCTGGCGGTGGAGCAGGTGGAGGCCGCGTCTCAGACGGTGGCCAATACGTTTGACACCATCTCTGCGGCTACGGAGGAGAATACCGCGGCGACGGAGCAGATGGCTGCCAGCGCCGCGCAGGTGGCAGAGGCCCTGGCCGGGATTGCCGGGATTGCCCGGGAGAATGCGGCTGTGGCCGAGGAGGTGTCGGCTTCGACTGAGGAGCTGACCGCGGCTGCGGGGAGCGTGGCGGAGTCTGCCGCGGGGCTGAAGGAGATTGCCGCGGGCCTGGAGGCGGAGACGTCCCGGTTCCGGGCATAGGCGGGGGCGGCCCCGGCCCCGGGCCCCGGCCCCGGGCCGCGGCCTCCGGGCCACGGGTCCTGGCCCCGGGCCCTGGCCACGGGCTCCGGTCCCAGCTCTGCCCCCCGGTTCGAACAGAAAATAGCACGTCGCCTTGGGGTCAAAAGTGAAAAATAGTATTCCAATCCGTGCTCGCAGCTCAGATTGGCGGCAAGGCCATGCCGGAAGCGGCAGTCGGGCGACAAGGACCGACAAAACCAACCAGATAGCGACATCGTTCGCATGCGCTACATACCTGAAACACCGCCAAAACGGGTGCCTGAGCCGGATTCGGATACAAAGTTTCATTCTCCGCGCCTCCGCCGAATGAAAGAAACTAACGGAATCCGCTCGGCTCATCCGGCGAAGGGCTGCCGAGCGGCCGGCGCCCATAGGGCGCCAAACAAGAATAAAAGGCCCGGGAGGTTGACTGACCTTCCGGGCCTTTGCTTTGTCTTTTTGCCTTATGCGGCTCTGTCCACCGGCGCCTCCGGAAGGCGCCGGTCCATCCACTTCCGCCACCCGGCCGCAACGATCACTACAGCCATCACGGCCCAGACCAACAGCATGTTCGTGCTCAGCATCCCGATCTTCAAGTACTCTGCCGTCGCATTCACCGCACCGTGCAGGATCATCACCAGCAGCACGCTGCCGCCGGATCCGTTATGTACCCACGTGAAGAGCGTCGTCAGCGGAAACGTAAAGAGCAAGAAGAACCAGAACGGAATGGTGGCGTGGGACGTGCCCACCATGACGAAGAGCGGCCAATGCCAGACCGCCCAGATGCCGGCCAGCACCAGGGTGGCGGGCAGGGCGCCCATCTTCGCCTGGAGCCCGGGCAGGGCGAAGCCCCGCCAACCAAGCTCCTCGTTGCCGCCGGTGAGGAGCATCTGAATCAGAAACGCTGTCAGCACAGTGAGGATCATCGCCCCGGTGCCGTCGCCGGCCGGGGCCCGGAAACCGGGGAACTGGCCGGTGCGAAGCATAGCCACGGCCATGGCGCCCACCCCGATGGTGAGCGGCAGCAGCAGGGCCACCGCGTACCAGCGCAGCGGCACTCGCCAGGCGACCAGCCGGCGGCCCAGCCACTGCACGCCCGGGCGGCCTTCCGTCAGGGCAGCCGTGAGCACGGCAGCGATGGCCGGTCCAAACCCGCCCAGCAGCGTCAAGGGCATGGAGACGGAGAAGATCGATTTGTGCTGGAGGATGCCCGGCAGCCAGGCCAGCCACGTAATGGCATAGGCCAGCGCAACGAACAGCAGCAGCGAAGTCCACGGTAGGCGCCGTGTCACGGAACGTTCCCTCCTCGGATGCGGAATGTTTGCTTGTTTCCACATCTACTGTACAGGAACGCCGCCGGGTGACCAGCGCCTATAAGGGTAGTCTTACATGGTCAGTAAGTGGGAACTATTCAACGATTCCCATGTGCTTGTTCGCTTCGCAGGAGAGGTGCCACTTGCGCACCTGATAGTCGTAAACGCCCGCCTGCACGAAGGGGTCGGCTGCTGCCAGGGCCTCGGCCTCTTCAGCCGATTCGGCCCGGATGATCACCATGCCGCCGGCGCCGTCGTCAAAGGGCCCGGCCAGGACGAGCCGGCCGGCGCCATCGAGCCGCCGCAGGTGGGCAACGTGGGCTTTAATCAGTTCCAAGGGCCTGTCCATCCCGGGGCGCCGGGTGATGGTGATGACGTAGCGGACCCAATCTTCGGCCTGCGCGGCGTTCATTTGCCCCGCCTGGTCGATGGTGGTGACCAGGGCGTTGTGCCCGGCCAGGGGCGAAGAGCTCTCCTTGAACGGAACCTTCTGCATGGCGTCCCTCCGTTCTGCGTGGGGCTGCTTCTTTGAGTGTATCGATCTTTCAGATCGCCGGGAAGTGATGTTGGTCACTCCTTCGACTTGAGCAACCCGATGATCAGGACAACCGTCAAAAGAATCGCAATCGAAAATGCGATCAGTTGCCAATTTCAGGACCTGTCCGCCATTCAGTTTCGCTTCAGATCGAAGCTCTACGATTGAAGGGTTCAAGCGTGACCCCATCGTCCAACGAGGGATAGCAGAGGAGGCTGAAGGATGTCGCTCTCATTGTGGTTTGATCTGATCAGCGCCCGCTGGCACGGGAAGCAGGACGCGAAGGCCCCCCTGCCTGAGGGCCAGAAACCCAACCCTTACTATGAATTCCTCGCCCGTCGGGGTCATCGGCGGGCCGCCGAACTGGAACGCCGCTTCTGGCGGGAGGACCAGCGCAACCGGGCCCGCTGGATTGCGGCCGAGAACCAACAGCACCAGGCCGAACTGGAACTGCCCCGCCTCCAGCACGAGGCTGAGGTGGCCCGGGCGGCCTACGAAATGGAGCGGGCCCGGGACCAGGAAGAGGCCCAGGTCCTCAACCCGCCGGGGCGCGCCTACATTCCGCCCGTCCTATACTGGCTGCTTATGGGCCTGCTGATCGCCGGCGACGCAGCCATCTCGTACTCATCGTTTCTGACCATTGGCGACGTGATGCCCTGGCTGGTGGCAGCCCTCTCGCTTATGGTGGTCGTCGGCATGGTGGTGCTGGGCCACGTCATCGGCGACCGCATTCGCCATGGGACGGCCGGGCGCTGGATGATCGCCGGCCTGCTGGCGCTGGTCATCGGCATCTCTTTTGTGATGACGCTCTTCCGGGAGCAGGCCCGGGTCGAGGCGGCGGAAGCGACCAGCAACGCCGAGATCGACACCATCATCATCGATCAACCGGCCGGCGGGACCGGGGCCGGGGCGGGGCAGGGCGCCGGCAACAGCACGGGCACCGGCACCAGCACGGGCACCGGCAATAGCACGGGCACCGGCAATAGCACGGGCGCCGGCAATAGCACGGGCACCGGCAACAGCACCGGCACCGGCAACAGCACCGGCACCGGCAACAGCACCGGCACCGGCAACAGCACCGCCACCGGCGCGACGAACGCCTCCAACGAAGACGCCCCCGCCGCCACCGGCGGTGAGACCAAGTACACCCTGGAATTCGACCCCGCGGCCCTCCCCGGCTTCCTGATGTTCTTCACCATCACCAGCATGGGCATCGTCGTTCCGGCAATTCTGGCCTACTACGTCGAGCGGCGCCCCCGGCTGCTCAAGGTGGTACAGGCCTACCGCATCGCCCAGTGGAAGAAGTTCCACCTGGACGCCGGCCGGCGCCGCTTCTACCGGGCCAACCGGCGGGTGACCGCCACCCGGACACACCGGGTCGCCCGCCACGCACTGGCCGCGGCCCGCCAGGACGAATCCCGCGATGACACCTACTGGCTGATGTCCGCCTACGCCAGTGCCAACCTGCGCTGGCGGGGCGTGCAGGAACTGAACGAGTCCCTGCGGGAGCGCCCCGCCGTGCCGGGCCGTGAACTGCTGGGCGAACTGGACTGGACCTATCCCGATGCCGTGCGCGGCCCCGCTTACTGGGGCAAGACGCCCGGGACGTTATAAACCAAGTGGAGGGGTTGCGCTTGATGCGGAGGCTGAAGTGGTTCGTCCCGATGCTCCTTGTGGTGTCGCTGCTGATGGCGGGCTGTGGGGCCGGCGGCAAGGAGAGCGCCGGAAGCGTCATCGTCGTCCTGATCGATATGACCACCAGCGCCAGCGCCGATGCGAACACGTATATGAAGAACTTCACCGAAGTGCTGAACGCCCTGAAGGGCGGCGAGGAGATTTTCGTGGTCCCCATTACCGGGTCGCTGGTGCCGAAGATCCATACGCAGGCGGCCCTGCCGTCGCCCTCTTCCAACCCGGTCTCCGACGCGAAGAAACTGAAGGAAGCCCGCCTCAAACTCCAGCAGGATGTGGCCGGCCTGCTGAAGGGCGAGCGCCCCAAGGAGCCCGGCACCGCCATTTTGGCGGGCATCCAGAAGGCAGGGGCGATTTTCAAGGCGGAAGGCGAGGGGCGTCCGCGGACGCTGGTGATTCTCTCCGATATGATTGAACAGGGGAAGATCGACTTTACGACCGCCTCGCTCACGCCTCTGGAGCCGATACTGGATGGGCTGGAGAAGGACGGGCTGCTGCCGGAGCTGGATGCGGCGGTCTTCGTGGCGGGCATTACCACGGGCCAGGCCCAGGGCTTCCAGGTGCCCCAGGAGAAGTTCCAGGAGATTGCCCGGTTCTGGGCGGCCTACTTTGAGCGGGCGGGCGCCCAGTTGGGGCCTTATGACCGGGATCTGCTCAATTTCCAAGTAAATCGGTAGACGCAAGATGGGCGCCCCCCAGGGGGCGCCTTTTTGTATCCGTCACGTTCGCACAGGAAACGCTAAACCCGACTGTCAGCATCAGGAGGGAGGTGGAAGCCGTGCCCGTGAACCTGCCGCCCGCGCTGACCGATAGTGAGCAGGTGCTGCGCCGGGCGCTGGGCGCCAGCGAGGACATCATCTTTCAGCGTTACAGCCTGAAAGCCGACGGGCGCCCTGCCCTGCTGGCCTTTGTTGAAGGAATGATCGACCGAGTCAGCCTGGAGAACCAGGTGGTCGAGGTGATGGCTTCCACCGACCCGAGCGGCGGGCTGCCGCCGCGGCTGTCCGACCTGGGCCGCCTGCTGGTCCACCTGTCCTCGCACACCGAGGAGCGAACGGCGGAACTGGCCGCGGAGGCTGTGTTCCGGGGCCATGCGGTGCTGCTGGTCGATGGCTACCCGGGCGCCTTGATCCTGGGCGTCCAGGGCTGGGAGGACCGGCCGGTCCAGTCTGCCCCATCGGAGACCGGCCTGCGCGGCCCCCGGGACGGGTTCGTTGAGAACATCGTGACCAACATCAGCCTGATTCGGCGACGGCTGAACGACCCGAACCTGGTGGTCCGGTACTGGCGGGTCGGCGCCCGGTCCAAGACCCGGGTCGCGGTGCTGCACATGGCCGACATCACCCGGGAGCGGCTGGTCAGCGAGATTGCACAGCGGGTGGCGGCCATTGAGTTCGACGGCATCTTCGATGCATTGCAGGTGCGCGAACTGCTGACAGGCCAGAGCTACACGCCGTTTCCGAAGATGGAAGGGACCGAGCGGCCGGACATGGTCGCCATGGCGCTGCTGGGCGGCAAGGTGGCGGTGCTGGTCGACAACAGCCCCTTTGTGCTGACCGCCCCGACGACGCTTGGTGACACATTCTGGTCTGCCGATGACTACTACACGGTGCCGGCCGTCACGGCGCTGGTCCGGCTTTTCCGGTTCTTTGGCGCCTTTGCGACCACGTTTCTGTCGCCGCTGTACATCGGGATTATGATGTTCAACCCAGGGCTGGTTCGGACCGATCTGGCGATCTACTTTGCCCGGGAGCGGGCCGGCATCCCCCTGACACCGGCGCTGGAGGTGGTCTTCCTCGAAACGATGATGGAGATCCTCCACGAAGCAACCGTTCGGCTGCCGACCAAGGTCGGTTCGGCCGCCACGGTGGTGGGTGGCCTGATTATCGGGCAGGCGGCGGTGGAAGCACGGCTGGTTTCGGGCATCGTCGTCATCGTCGCGGCCATTTCGGCCATCGGCTCCTTTACGATTCCCGGGCAGGAGATGGGTCAGGTCTGGCGGGCGACCAAGTGGGTGCTGATCGTGGCGGCCACGACCTTCGGGGTATACGGGGTCTTCGCCGCGTCGTGGGTGCTTTTTTCCTGGCTGGCGTCGCAGGACTCGTTCGGCACGCCGTACATGGCACCGCTTGCGCCTCTGATTCCGAAGGACCTGGCAGGCGATTCATTCGTGCGAGCGCCCTGGGGGACCCTCCGCTGGCGCGAGAAGACGCTCCGGACCAAAAACAAGGCGCGGACGAGCGCCCCCCAGGCAAGAAAGTACCGGGACGGTGGGGAGCGATGAGGCGCACGGCGCTGCTGATGATGGTCATGCTGCTGCTGGGCACCGGATGCTGGGATGCCCGCCCCATCGAACAACGAGCCTTTGTGATGATGATGGGCATCGACCGGACGCCCGCGGGGCAGTATCGGGTGACGATCCAGGTGCAGCGGGCGGGGTACGAGGGGCAAGCAGGCGGAGGCCAGCGGGCGCGGGCGCCCACTTCGCAAGTTCTGGTGAACGAAGGGGCCACGCCCCGTCAAGCGCTGGAGCATGCCCGCGATGAATTGGCCCGGGAACTGGATACCACCTTCTTGGAACTGACGGTTATCGGTCGTGAGGTGGCGGAGCGGCATCTGGAGGAGTTGGACTGGATTGTGCGGGCGTTCCGGGTGCCGGTGTCGGGCTATGTGGCGGTAGCGCCGGCGGATGCCGAATCGGTGGTGCGCGGGAATGCCCCCGGCTACGGCATGCCAGCCCAATTCGCCCTGTTCAGCCTGCTGAGCGGTGGCTGGACCCGCAGCGCGGCCATTGTTGAAGGTCATATGTGGCTGATGTTTAACCGCAATTTCTTTACGCCGCTGGAAGATGCGTTCGCCCCAGTGCTGGCCGCCCGGGAGGACGGCCAGCTGAACTGGCAGGGGCTGGCGGTCTTCAAGGAGCGACGTCTGGCCGGGCTGCTCAGTGAGCCCGAAGCGGCGCATTTCAACCTGCTCCTGGGTGCCAGGTCGCAAATGGTCGTGGCAGCCAAGGTACCGGAACGGCAGGGGGCGAAGGCTTCGCTCTTTCTGCAGACGGTACGTGTGAAGCGACGGGTGACCTGGCAGGGAGACCGGCCTGTGATTCAGATCAGGCTGCTGGCCCGGGGCATCTTGCAGGAACTGATCGGCATGCGCATGTGGGAGGATGCTGACGAGCGGGCCGTGGAGAACGCCCTGGCCGACGCGCTGGCGACCGATGTCAAAGCGCTGGTGCGGCGCCTGCAGGACCTGGGGTCTGACCCCCTTGGCTTCGGGGAACTGGCACGGGAGAGGGCGCCGTACCGGCGGGAGGCCAGCAGCGGCGATGCGTGGCGGGACGCCTACCGGCGGGCGGAGGTAGATGTGGTGGTGACGATGCGGATGGTGTCGCCGGGTTATATGAAGTAACCGGGGGGAGGTCCGGAGTATGGAAGGCAAGGCGAAGATTTCGTCGGGCGCCCTGTTTGCGATGGGTGTGATCAACACGCTCTGAGGCGTGCTCCTCCTGCTGCCCACCGTTGCGGTGGAGGCGGGGGGGCGGGCGGCCTGGATGGTCGCCATCGCGGCCGGCGTGACCGGCTTTGTGCAGCTGATGATTGTGGGGAAGCTGGCGCAGCGCTTTCCGAAGCTGACCTTTCCGGAGTATGCGGGCATCATTCTGGGCAAGTGGCCGGGGAAGGTGCTCTCCTTCTTGATGGCCGTCAACTTCGGACTGAACGCTTCCGTAGATATCGGGGTGGCGGTCAAGAACCTCGAAGGCATCTATTTTGTCACCACGCCGGCCTGGGTGATCGCCGTGATTCTTGCCCTGATGGCGCTGTCGGCGACGTGGTTCGGGCTGGTCCATGCGTCACGGCTGGCGCCGGTTTTGCTCACCCTGCTGGGGCTGACTTTCTTGCTCACCTTCCCGCTGCTCTGGCGGTGGATGAGGCCCGGATACTTGATTCCGCTCTTTGACCTATCGCAGATCGACGCGCAGAGCAAGTCCTTCTGGGTGGCCGTAGGGACGATTCGGGCGGCGCTCTTCCCTGTGGTCTTCATGCCTTACATTGAGGAGCCAAAGAAGGCGATTCGGGTGCTGGGGTGGGCGCATGCCGTAGGCATGGTGGGGAACTTCCTGGCGGTTATTACCCCGGTCATGGTCTTTAGCCCGGAGGGCGCCCGGGCGGCGGCGCAGCCGTTTCCGTTCGTGATTGCCGTGCTGCGGCTGTCGAACTTCCCGTTTGAACGGATGGAAATGCTGGCACGGCTGGCCTTTCATATTAATACCGTCTACGCGGTTGCGTCGATCTACTTTACGGGTGGGCTGTTCTTGGCGAAGGTCTTTGGGAGCAAGTGGGTGCGCCCCGGCATGGTCGTGACGGCTGCCCTGTCGGTGATACCTTTGATTCTGTTACCCTCGGCGGTGCGGGGAACGGGTTTTGCCTATGACTCGGTAATCCGGGGGTTGGTGGCGTCGACGACGGTCTTTCCCCTGCTGTGGCTGGTCTACTGGGTGCGGGGGCTGCACCGGCGGCCGAAATCCGCCGCTTCGGCATAGAAACGGGGGGCGCCTGCAGTGGCGCCCCCCGTTCTTTACTTGATGTCCAGGAGCTCGATTTCGAAGATCAGTTCGGCGTTGGGCGGAATGACGCCCCCGGCGCCCCGGACGCCGTAGCCCAGGTCGGGGGGAACCAGGAGGCGGCGCTTGCCGCCGACTTTCATGGTCAGCACGCCTTCGTCCCAGCCCCGGATGACCCGGCCCATGCCGAGTTGGAAGCTGAACGGCCGGCCCCGGTCCCTGGAGCTGTCGAACTTTTTGCCGTTGGTCAGCCAGCCGGTGTAGTGGCATTCGACGGTCTGGCCCCGCTGGGGCTGGGGGCCGGTGCCTTCCACCAGGTCTTCGTAACGGAGGCCGGTGGAGGTAGTTTGCATGTTCTCGGTGTCCAGGGCCGGGGCGGGGGCGGCGGCTTTGCCGGTGAGCCAGTCGATCAGCGCGCATGGGGG
>Ga0196970_1001770_pt1 | contig 13007 bp, 11 predicted proteins | sample S1v_513CmetaG_FD_148672 | JGI IMG/M metagenome (GOLD analysis project Ga0196970, IMG submission 148672) | Soil microbial communities from Anza Borrego desert, Southern California, United States - S1+v_5-13C | ecosystem: Environmental > Terrestrial > Soil > Desert | place: USA: California... | reverse complement strand
CGCGCCACGCGCCGCCGGGGCGCTCGCCGGCCTGGTGGGCCAGCCGGCGATCCTCGCGTACGCCGGGTCCCGGGTCACCGACGAGCGCGTGGAGGCCGGGTACGCGGCCCTGTTCGCGCTCGGGATCATCGCGAAGATCCTGGCCGTGCAGATCATCGTGGCGCTCTGACGGCCGGACGCCGTCGGCAGCGGCCGGGTCAGCGCGGCAGGTCCGCGTACCGCTCTGCGGCCGCCGCGGCGACGTCGTCGGGCAGCGGCTCGAACGGGTCGACCTCAAGGCGCCGGTTCTTGCCCGTGCCGACCGTCTTCCACGTGGCCACGACCCGTCCGTCCACGACGACGGTCGGGCGGAAGACGCCGTTCCCACCGGGCACGATGCGGTCGGCGTGGGCGGGTGGGAGCGTCATGGAGCGGTCCTGGTACCCGAGGATCACCTCGTCGAAGCCGGGCAGCAGCACGACGGCGCTCGCCGCGTCGCGGTGCTCGGCCAGCAGCTCGGGTGTCGGCGGGTCCATGAGGTGCTCGACGCCGTCGACGGTCGCGGCGGCCAGCTGGTCCCGCACGGCCTCGATCCCCGGCCGGACGTCCCGCGCCGGCAGGCCGCTCCAGCGCATCAGGTCCTTCACCGTCGCCGGGCCGTGGCCGCGGAAGTACCGCAGGGCGAGCTCCGCGAGGGCGTCCGCCCGGTCGAGCGTGCGCGGGGCGCGGACCCACTCGTCCACGAGGACGAACTGCTGGTCGCCGTCCCGGTACGGGCCGAGGCACAGGACGCACCGCTGCGCGAGCTCCGCGAGGAGGTGGTACCCGCGGCCGCCCGCGGGCGCCAGGCCGGCGTCCTCCCACCGGGCCAGCAGCTCGGAACGCAGCAGGCCGCCGGAACCCGCGAGCTCCGCCGTCGCGATCTCGGTCGCGCGGTCGACGTCGTCCTCCGACAACCCGAGCTGGGGGCGCCGGCGGGCGGCGGCCGCGCGTGGCCCCGACGTCATCAGCGGGAGCATCCAGGCCAGGTCCTCGGCGAGGATCGTGTGCAGGGTGCCGCGCATCGGCCAGGTCCGGACGATCTCGCCCGCGTCGAACGCGGCGACCACCCCTGCACGTGTGCGCCCCGTGGTCCGCAGGGCGACCGACGTGATCGCGCCCGGCTCGTCCTGCGCCTGCACAGCGGTGAGCAGCCCGACGACGTCTCGCGCCGAGTTGAGCGGCGGGCCGACCACGCGCTGCGCGACCAGCCGCAGGAGCGCGACGTCGTGCGGGGTGAGCTCCACCTGGCGAGCCAACCATGGCCCACCCACACCCGACGAGCCCTGGCGCGCCTGCGCGGGACGCGCGGCGTCGTCAGGCGCCCGGGTCCCGGGTGACGGTCCGGGCGATCGAGAGGGCGTCGCGCAGGCAGCCGAGGTACACGCGTGAGACGTCCCCCGGTAGGAGCCCGGTGCGGAGCACCCCCGCGCTGTCGGACTGCTCGTGCGCCCGCACTGCGCGGAGCACGAGGCCCATCGGGCCGGTCTCGTCCCGGATGGCCGACGCGACGACCTCGGACACGCCGACCTTGTCCAGCACCGCGTCGACGGGGACGCCGAGCTGCTGCGCGAGGGCCGAGAGCATGCCGACGGTGTACGCCGCGGAGTCGTCGGCGAGCGCCTCGCAGGTCATGGCGCGCGCGAGGATCACCCACAGGCGGTCCATGCCGTCGGGCCGCGAGTCCATGGCCAGCGCCGCGACAAGGGTCCAGACCTCGCGCGGGCCGAGCAGGACCACGGCCTGGCGCACGGTGTCCACCTGCTGCGTGAGCGCGTAGGCCCCGCTGTTCACCAGGTGCAGCACCCGCAGTGTGAGCACCGGGTCGGTCTCGATGACCTGGGAGACGTCGGAGATCGCCACGTCCGGCTGGGCGAGCAGGTGCATGATCGCCAGGCACTGCATCTCGCCCGCCCGCAGCACGCGCGACGGGGTGAGCGGCCCGCGCTGGGTCGGCACCTCGGGGGCCGGCGTCTCGGGCGCCAGCCGGATGCCGTCGACGCCCGCCGCCCGGCAGGCGTCCTGCACCTCCTGGGAGTCGACTCCCGAGGCGAGCACCCGTACGCCCGCGGTGTGCGCCTGGTGGACCAGGCGGGGCAGCAGCGGCTCGAGCGCGTCGATCACCACGAAGGCCAGGCACGGGAGCAGGTCGACCTGGTGCTGCTCACCCTTGAATCCGGGCAGGCACAGGGCCATGCCGAGGTTGCACAAGCCGGCGGCCTGCCCGACGGCGCCGTGCACGCGGGCGTACCCGCGCGGCAGGTCGAGCACGAGGCGGCCGGGCACGACCGGCGTCGGCACGTAGCCCTCGAGCATCGCCCGGGTCGCCGGCAGGAACGCGTACCGGTCCGCCACGACGTTCGCGAGGTCCAGGTCCAGGTAGAGCGCCTCGGCGACGTCGGGCCCGTCCGGGTCCGCGCCGGTGATGGTCACGGAGTAGCCGATGACGCGTCCGTCCATGGCGACGACGGGCAGCCGGTGCACGGTGACGTCCGAGCGGTGCGGCTCGTCCTCCACCATGCGCACTCCGGGCATGGGGCTCGGGCTCAGCACGGTTCGGCTCCCTTCGGGCGTACGTCGGCTCTGCGTTCCCATCGGCCGGCGCGCGCGCCCTGTGAGGAGTCAGGCCGCGACGAGCGGAGCGCGCAGCGGCCAGTCGTCCTCGAGGACCACCTGCAGGGCCGCGCCCGTGCGCGCGTTCACCGCGACCGGGGCCAGGAGGTTCGCCGTCGGCGGCTCGCCGTCCTTGCCGGGGTGCACGACGACGAGGAGCACCGGTGCGTCGTCGCCCAGCTCGAGCGCCGCGCGGGTGCCGGCGTCGATGGCCGGCGCGTAGTCCGGGACGTACACGCGGGGCGGCACGACGAACAGCCGGACGCCGTCGGCCTCCGTGCTGCGCATCGCGAACAGGGCGCCGGACTCGTCGAGGGCGTCCAGCGCGAAGGCCCGCAGCGCCATCATCCCGGGTGGGGGCGCGACGAACTGCAGGTGGTCGGGCAGGTGGCGGGCGGCGGCGTCGTCCACCGCGACGAGGACGCTCATCGGAGGAAGTCCAGCAGACTCGGCTGCAGCACGCGAGCCGTGGCCCCGAGCGCTGCCTGGTAGGCGACCTCCTGGGACTGCAGCTCCACGATCACCTCGGCAAGGTCGATGTCCTCCACGGCCGAGATCTGGCCCTTGAGGTCCGTGACGGTCTTCTCGTTGGCGCGCGCGGCGTTCTCGAGCGCACCGTAGCGCGTCCCGACGGCGGCCCGGGTGCTGAGCATGAGCTCCATCCGCGCGTCGATGTCCTCGAGTCGGGGGTTCACGTTGACGCCCGACCGCAGCTCGGTGGCGATCTGGTCGAGCAGGCCGAACACGGAGCCCCCCGTGCCGGGTCCCGCGGCGTCCCAGGCGCCGACGCCGAAGACGGCGGCCCCGTCGGCGTCGACCCGCACCGTGGTGTCGGCGGAGATCCGGCGCTCCACGGCTCCGGCGGGGACGCCGAGGTAGGTGAAGGGCGGGACGCCGTCGGCGCCTGTGAAGGCCACACCCGCGTTGGAGGTCCCCGCGAAGACCGACCGCCCGAGGTACTGGGTGTTGGCCTGCGACACGAGCGAGTCGCGGATGCCCTCGAGCTCCGTGGCGATCGCGTCGCGCGCGGTCTGGCTCAGTGCGCCGTCGTTGGCGCCCTGGACGGTGAGGTCGCGTGCGCGGCGCACGGCTGTCACCGCGGTGTCGAGCGCCGTGTCGACGGTCGAGACCCAGCCGATGCCGTTGTCGATGTTCCGGGCGTACTGCTCGGCCGCCCGCTTGTCGGCGCGCAGCTGGAGCGCGTGGGCCGTGCCCCCGGGGTCGTCGGAGGGCTTCGTGATGACCTTGCCGCCGGACATCCGGCCCTGCAGGTCGCTCATCGCGCTGAGGTTGAGCTGGAGGTTCGCCAGGCTGGTGCGCTGCACGGTCTGGTGGGTCACGCGTCCGATCACGGTTACCTCCCCACCACGCCGGTGCGGTTGATGAGCACGTCGAGCATCTCGTCGATGGCGGTCATCACACGCGCCGCGCCTTCGTACGCCCGTTGGTACGCGAGCAGCGTGACCGTCTCCTCATCGAGATCGACGCTCGAGGCCGAGAGTTGAAGGTTCTCGGCGGTGGAACGTGCCTTCTCGGTCACGGTCGCGCGCTGGGTGGCGGCCCGCGTCTGCACGCCGACGTCGACGACGAAGGCCCGCCAGGCGGCGTCGGGTCCCGTGGGGGAACCGGCGAGCTGCGCGATCCCGTCGGCCGCCGAGCCGTCGAGCGCGCCGGCGCCGGCGGTCGCGGCACCCACGTGGTTGGGGTCGGTGATCGCGACGCGCAGGGCGGTCGCGGCAGGTCCCGGGCCGGTGCCGAAGAACTCGCGGCCGCCGACGCCGTCGAGGCCCAGTGCGGCGGTGTGCGCGCCGTTGACGGTGGTGCGCAGCGTCTCCGCGAGCGAGTTCCACCGGGTCGCGGCCGAGGCCAGCAGGCCGCCGGGCGCGAGGCTCGCGACGTGGCTGGCCAGGGTGCCGCCCTCGGCGGCGAGCGGGACGTCGGGGTTGGCGGCCCACACGAGGCGGACGCGGTCGTCGGTGGGCGGCAGCACCGTTGCCTCGGTCATCAGCTGCGACCCGGCGACCGCGATCTGCTTGGCGTCGACACCGCGCACCAGCGCGTTCCCGGCGACCATCACGTCGAGCGTGCCGTCCTCGCGCTCGCGCCCCTCGGCGCCGACGAGGCCGGAGAGCTTGGTCACCAGCAGGCTCCGCTGGTCCATGAGCTCGTTCGCGGAGCCGCCGCTGACGAGGATCGAGCGGATCTGCTCGTTGAGGTGTGCGACCGCGGATGCCGTCGTGTTGACCTCGGTGACCAGGGTGGCGGTCTCGGTGCGCAGCTGCGACCACTGGGTCTCGACGTCGCGGTAGCCCCCGGCGATGCGGCTGACCAGAGCGGCGGAGTCGCCGAGGAGGACGTTGCGGGCCGCGAGGTCGTCCGGCGAGTTGGCGACGTCCTGCCAGCCGGCCCAGAACTGGGCGAGCTGCGCGGCGACGCCGGTGTCCGCCGGCTCCGTCATGGTGGACTCGAGCCGCGACAGGGCCGCCGCCTGGCCGCGGTGGAATGCGGCGCCGGACGTCTCGGACCGCAGGCGGGCGTCGAGGAAGATGTCCCCGAGCCGTTCGATCGAGGTGACCTTGACCCCGTGCCCGGCGACCAGGCTGGACGAGTACATCGTCGGCGCGGAGAGGGCCTCGACCGCCTGCATGTCCGCGCGCTGGCGCGTGTACCCGACCGTGTTCGCGTTGGCGATGTTCTGACCGGCGACGTCGAGGGCCTGCCGCTGTGCGATCAGCGACGACAGCGCGACCGAGAGCCCCGAGAAGCTGCTCACGCGCGCCTCACAGGGCCTGGTCCAGGACCGTGGCGGCGCCCGCGGTCGCGGCGGCCGCACCACGGGGGTCGTACGTCTGCACGCTCTCCTGGATGCTCAGCAGCGTCTCCTGCGCGGCGCGGTGCGACGTGGCGAGCAGCTCGCGGTTGCCCTCGGCGAGCGCGTTGATCTGCTCGGTGAGCGTGACGAACGCCTGGTGGTGCTGCGTGAGCACGTCGCGCCACGGCGACGGCGCGTGCGCCGCGATCGTCAGGAGGCTGCTGCCGGGCTCGACGCCCACCTCGCGCGCGGCCTCGTCGGCCTCCATGGCGCGCCCCAGCTCCGCCTCGCGGATCTGCGCGAGGACGGCCTCGACCTCCCGGGTGGCGTGACCGAGCCACTGGGTGCGTCCGCTGGTGAGGATCAGCTGCTCCTCCTCGAGCTTGAACAAGAGGAGGTCCAGGAGCTGGCGTTCCCGCCACAGCACCCCGGAGAACTCGTTCATGCTCACGGCGCAAACTCCTCGATCTGCCCGGTCGTCTGCCGGGTCTCCTCAGTTCATCGTCTGCCCCGTGGCCATTGTTACGGGTTCCGGGCCATGGACACGCGGCCACCACGCGACCTGGTGTTACAGGCGGGTGAAGGAACGGAGTAATCACAGGCGTCGGACACACCCCGGAGCCTGTGACGCTCATCACGGAACTTCTTCCTCCCGACTTCTCACAGTCCGTTTTCTCCCGGTTGCGGATCGGACGAATCGGTCGAACGGCGACCGCATCGGTTCGAAATCGGTGTCGGCACCCGAGCGGGTGAACGCTCTCAAGAACCGTCGGGCCAGGGTCGAAAGCCCAGCCGTGACCATCGACGCCAGCGGCAGCGACGCCCTCGTCCTCGCCAACCTGCCGCTCATCGGCTACCACGTGAACTCGGTTCTCGGCCGGGTGCCCGCGTACGTCTCCCGCGCGGAGCTCGCGTCCGCCGGCGCCCTCGCCCTCGTCAAGGCGGCGCGGGCGTACGACCCGGAGACCGGTGTCCCGTTCGAGCGCTACGCCGCCCTGCGCATCCGTGGCGCCCTCATCGACGAGCTCCGCGGCATGGACTGGCTGTCCCGCGGCGCGCGGCGCCGGGCACGTCAGGTCGCCGAGGTCAGCGACGAGCTCACCAGCCACCTCGGCCGCGTGCCCACCAAGTCCGAGCTCGCCGAGGCACTCGGCGTCGGCGAGGACAGCGTGGACACCGCGCGCGGGGACGCGGACGTGCGCCTGCTCAGCATCGAGGGCTTCGGCCCCGAGGTGCACGACGTCGTCGTCGACACCGCACCCGGGCCTGAGGCGACCGTCCTCGCGAGCGAGAAGCTCCGCTACCTGTCGGCCGGCGTCGCGAGCCTGCCCGAGCGGCTCCGGTACATCGTCGAGGAGCTGTTCTTCCACGACCGCCCCGTGGTAGAGCTCGCCGAGGAGCTCGGCGTCACGCACTCCCGCATCTCGCAGCTGCGGTCCGAGGCGCTGACCCTGCTCCGCGACGGCATGAACGCGAGCCTCGAGCCCAGCCTGGTCCCGCAGGCCGAGCGGCCCGACGGCGTGGCCGAGCGTCGGCGTCGGGCGTACTTCGCGCAGGTCGCGGCACAGGCGGCGGCGAGCGCACGGACCAGCACCGCTGCGTCGGTCCCGACGCAGCGCACGGCCGTGCACGACGACGTCGTCTTCGCCTCGATGGGCATGGACCGCGTGGCCGCCTGCTGAGAGAGGGGCTCGCAACCCCTCACTCCTGCCCCCCGCTGGCCGATCGGACCGATGCCAGCCCACGGATGGGCGGCGTAGGAGACCCGTTTCAAGGAGGAGATCACCATGGGTCTGTCGATCAACCAGAACATCGCGGCGGTGAACAGCTACCGCAACCTGTCGAACACGCAGAACGACCTCTCGAAGAGCCTCGAGAAGCTGTCGTCCGGCTTCCGGATCAACCGCGCGGCCGACGACGCCGCCGGTCTGGCCATTAGCGAGGGCCTGCGTTCGCAGGTCGGCGGTCTGAAGGTCGCCGCGCGCAACGCCCAGGACGGCATCAGCGTCGTGCAGACCGCTGAGGGCGCCCTGACCGAGGTGCACTCCATCCTGCAGCGGGTCCGTGACCTCGCGGTGCAGGGCGCGAACGACTCGAACAACGCCGAGGCCCGCGCGAACATCAAGACCGAGTCCGACTCGCTCATCGCCGAGCTGGGCCGGATCGCCGAGTCCACGAACTTCAACGGCACCAAGCTGCTCAACGGCGCGGGCTCGCTGAACTTCCAGGTCGGCGCCGACGGCGACGCGAACTCCGCGATCACCGTCGACCTCACCTCCGCGGACGTCTCGGGCGTCGCCGACGCCCTCAAGACGACCACGCAGTCGTTCGACTACACGGCGCCGGCCGGCTCCGCGGTGGCGATCACCATCGACGGCGAGGCCGTCAACCTCGCTGACGGGACCGCCCTCGCTGCGGCCGTCACGCAGATCAACACCGAGCTGGAGGCTGCGGGCAGCACCACCCGCGTCTCGGCGTCCGGCAGCGACATGGTCGTCAGCACGGTCGGCACCACTGCCGCGACCGTCGCCGGTGGCACCGCGCTGACCAACCCCGCGGCGGCGGCGACGAGCAACCTGTCCTTCGCGACCCACGCGGAGTCCCAGGCCTCGATCAACGCCGTGGACGCACAGATCAAGGCGGTCTCGACCGCTCGTGCGGAGCTCGGTGCGTACCAGAACCGGTTCGAGCACACGATCAAGAACATCAACGTGGCGGTGGAGAACCTGTCCGCCTCCGAGAGCCGGATCCGCGACACCGACATGGCGTCGGAGATGGTGTCCTTCACCCGCGCACAGATCCTGTCCCAGGCCGGCACCGCGATGCTGGCCCAGGCCAACCAGATCCCGCAGGGCGTCCTGTCGCTCCTGCGCTGATCGCCCAGCTCGGCTGACGACGCCGGCGAGGACCTTCGGGTCCTCGCCGGCGTCGTCGTTTCCCTCACCACCGGTGCGCAGTGGCCGATCGGAAGGACGTCAGCCCACGGATGGGCGGCGTAAGGGACCCGTTTCAAGGAGGAGATCATCATGGGTCTGTCGATCAACCAGAACATCGCGGCGGTGAACAGCTACCGCAACCTGTCGAACACGCAGAACGACCTCAGCAAGTCGCTCGAGAAGCTGTCGTCCGGCTTCCGGATCAACCGGGCCGCCGACGACGCCGCCGGTCTGGCGATCTCCGAGGGCCTGCGTTCGCAGGTCGGCGGTCTGAAGGTCGCCGCGCGCAACGCCCAGGACGGCATCAGCGTCGTGCAGACCGCTGAGGGCGCCCTGACCGAGGTGCACTCCATCCTGCAGCGGCTCCGTGACCTGGGCGTGCAGGGCGCGAACGACTCCAACAACACGGAGGCCCGCGCCAACATCAAGACCGAGGCGGACTCGCTCGTCTCCGAGCTCGACCGCATCGCGAAGTCGACGAACTTCAACGGCACCTCCCTGCTGAACAAGACCGGCGGCGCCGCCGAGCTCAAGTTCCAGGTCGGCGCCGACGGCGACGCGAACTCCGCGATCACCGTCGACCTCGAGTCGGCCAACGTCAGCACGGTCGCCACCGCGCTCGGCAACGGCGTCGCGGACCCGTTCGCCGCTGCGACCCGCGTCGGTGGGGCGGTCACCGTCCACGCCAACAAGATCGACTTCACGACGCACCAGAACTCGCAGGACTCGATCGAGCTCATCGACTCGCAGATCTCGAAGGTCTCGACGGCTCGCGCGGAGCTCGGTGCGTACCAGAACCGGTTCGAGCACACGATCAAGAACATCAACGTCTCGGTCGAGAACCTGTCCGCGTCGGAGTCCCGGATCCGCGACACCGACATGGCGTCGGAGATGGTGTCCTTCACCCGGGCGCAGATCCTGTCCCAGGCCGGCACCGCGATGCTGGCCCAGGCCAACCAGATCCCGCAGGGCGTCCTGTCGCTCCTGCGCTGACCGTGAACCGGCATCGGCGGGCGTGTGAGGGCGCCCGCCGCTGCCGGTCCATCCTGTCCGCCGGCGTCACACCGGCGCGACGCTGACCACAGCGGGTCCATGGACGGACCCGCACCGGGACCCGACTCACGGAGGAGATCATCATGGGTCTGTCGATCAACCAGAACATCGCGGCGGTGAACAGCTACCGCAACCTGTCGAACACGCAGAACGACCTCAGCAAGTCGCTCGAGAAGCTGTCGTCCGGCTTCCGGATCAACCGCGCGGCCGACGACGCCGCCGGTCTGGCCATCAGCGAGGGCCTGCGTTCGCAGGTCGGCGGTCTGAAGGTCGCCGCGCGCAACGCCCAGGACGGCATCAGCGTCGTGCAGACCGCTGAGGGCGCCCTGACCGAGGTGCACTCGATCCTGCAGCGGGTCCGTGACCTGGCTGTGCAGGGCGCGAACGACTCGAACAACGCCGAGGCCCGCGCGAACATCAAGACCGAGTCCGACTCCCTGGTGGCGGAGCTCGGGCGCATCGCGGAGTCGACCAACTTCAACGGCACCAAGCTGCTCAACGGCGCGGGCTCGCTGAACTTCCAGGTCGGCGCCGATGGCGACGCGAACTCCGCGATCGCCGTCAACCTGACCTCCGCCGACGTCTCCCAGGTGCAGGACTTCCTCACCACGGGTGCCAAGCGGACGTCCGTCGCCGTCGACCTCGCGGACCCGGGCTTCGGCACGGTGACGGTCGCCGGCACCGCCGTGGACGCGTCCTCGGCCACGTCGCTGCAGGAGGTCGCCGATCTGGTGAACGCCAACGCCACTGTGGGGGCGAGCTACACGGCGTCGGTCTCCGACGGCAGGCTCTCGGTCACGGCCAACGCGCTCGCCACCGGTGTCTTCACCATCACCGGCACCGGCGTCACCGGGCAGGTCCAGGACTCCGCGGTCCTCGACTTCTCCAGCCACGCCGACGCCCAGGCGTCGATCACCATCATCGACAACCAGATCAAGGCCGTCTCGACCGCTCGTGCGGAGCTCGGTGCGTACCAGAACCGGTTCGAGCACACGATCAAGAACATCAACGTGGCGGTGGAGAACCTGTCCGCCTCGGAGTCCCGGATCCGCGACACCGACATGGCGTCGGAGATGGTGTCGTTCACCCGGGCGCAGATCCTGTCCCAGGCCGGCACCGCGATGCTGGCGCAGGCGAACCAGATCCCGCAGGGCGTCCTGTCGCTCCTGCGCTGATCCGGGTGGTCGCTGGGGAGCGACCTGATGCGGGGCGGGCCCTCTCACAGGGCCCGCCCCGCCTTTTCTTTCTCACATCCCGGATCGCCCGGTCGATCAGGTAGGTGCTCGCCCATGGACGGGCGGCGTTCAGGACCCGTTTCAAGGAGGAGATCATCATGGGTCTGTCGATCAACCAGAACATCGCGGCGGTGAACAGCTACCGCAACCTGTCGAACACGCAGAACGACCTCTCGAAGAGCCTCGAGAAGCTGTCGTCCGGCTTCCGGATCAACAGGGCGGCCGACGACGCCGCTGGCCTGGCGATCTCCGAGGGCCTGCGTTCGCAGGTCGGCGGTCTGAAGGTCGCGGCGCGCAACGCCCAGGACGGCATCAGCGTCGTGCAGACCGCTGAGGGCGCCCTGACCGAGACGCACGCGATCCTGCAGCGGCTTCGTGACCTGGGCGTGCAGGGCGCGAACGACTCCAACAACACCGAGGCCCGCGCAAACATCGCGACCGAGGCGACGAGCCTGGTGGCGGAGCTCGACCGCATCGCCCAGTCGACCAACTTCAACGGCACCAAGCTCCTCAACGGCGCGGCGTCGCTGAACTTCCAGGTCGGCGCCGACGGCGACGCGAACTCGAAGATCACGGTCAGCCTCGCGAGCGCGAACGTCAGCACCGTGGCGACAAAGCTCGCGGTCGTCGCTGACGAGACCGCGATGGGCGTCCTGACCACGGTCAACGGCACGGTCAACGGGATCAACTTCAGCACCCACGCCGCGGCGCAGTCCTCGGTGGAGCGCATCGACACCCAGATCAAGCAGGTCTCGACCGCTCGTGCGGAGCTCGGTGCGTACCAGAACCGGTTCGAGCACACGATCAAGAACATCAACGTGGCGGTGGAGAACCTGTCCGCCTCCGAGAGCCGGATCCGCGACACCGACATGGCGTCGGAGATGGTCTCGTTCACCCGCGCACAGATCCTGTCCCAGGCCGGCACCGCGATGCTGGCCCAGGCCAACCAGATCCCGCAGGGCGTCCTGTCGCTCCTGCGCTGATCGAGCTCGCCCCGGTCGGCGGCCCGCGCGGCCGCCGACCGGGGCGGACCAGCACCAGCACCGACCAGCACCGACCAGCATCGACCAGCACTGACCAGCACTGAACGAAGGGAGTGAGCGGTGGCCAACCTCGGCATCGACGGCCTCGTCAGCGGCCTCGACACGACCTCCCTCATCACCCAGCTCATGCAGGTCGAGGCGGCGCCGCAGGCCCTGCTGAAGTCGAAGCAGACTGCCACGCAGAGCCTGGTCACGGCCCTGCAGAGCCTCAACACCAAGATCGCCTCCCTGGGCGACGCGGCCACCAAGGCCGCCAAGCCGGCGTCGTGGGACGTCTACGCCGCCACCAGCTCGTCCGCCGCCGTCACGACGACGACGTCGGCCGCGGCGCAGCCCGGCTCGCTCACCTTCACCGTCGACGCCGTCGCCGCGTCGCAGGTCACCGTGTCCGCCGTCACGCCCGACGACAAGACGTTCCTCCCCGGGGCGACGCCGTCGCTCACGGTGCGCAAGGCTGACGGCACCCTCGTCACCGTGCAGGCCCGGACCGGCTCACTGGCCGACATCGCGGACGCGCTCAACGACTCCGCGTCGGCCGGCGTGCGCGCCACGGTCGTGCGCGTGAGCGACGGCGCCACGCCCACGTACCGCCTCCAGCTCACCGGCGCCAAGACCGGTCAGGCGAACGCCTTCGCCATCTACGCCGGGACGACGCAGCAGGTCACCGACGCGCTCGCCGCAGGCACCGCCGTGCGGCTCGACAGCGGCGTCGTGCGGGCGGCGTCGGACGCCAAGGTCACCCTGTGGAAGGGCACCGCGGTCGAGAAGTCCTTCGAGCAGGCCTCGAACACGTTCACCGGCCTGATGAGCGGTGTCGACGTCACCGTCAGCAAGGTCACCGGTCCCACCGACGAGGCCGTGACGGTCACGGTCGCCCGCGACGACGCAGCGCTCAAGGCGCTCGCGTCCGGGCTGGTCGGGGCGCTCGGCGTCGTGCTCTCGGAGATCTCGTCCCGGAGCGCCGTCACCACCAAGTCCAACGCCGACGGCACCACGTCGGTCACGGGCGGGCTGTTCACGGGCGACAGCGCGGTCCGCGGCATCCAGCAAATGGTTGTCGAGGCGGCGTCCTACCCCGTCGACGACGTGTCCCCGACGACGGTCGGGATCAAGCTCGGCAAGGACGGCAGCTTCACGTTCGACGAGAAGGCGTTCACCGCCGCGCTGGCCGCCGACCCTGCCAAGGTCCAGTCGGTGATCGCCGGCCTCGCGACGCGCGTGGCAGACGTCGCGACGTCCGTGTCGGACAAGTTCGACGGCTCCCTGACCCTCAAGATCCAGGGCCAGCAGAAGCTTG
>Ga0196970_1001769_pt1 | contig 13013 bp, 11 predicted proteins | sample S1v_513CmetaG_FD_148672 | JGI IMG/M metagenome (GOLD analysis project Ga0196970, IMG submission 148672) | Soil microbial communities from Anza Borrego desert, Southern California, United States - S1+v_5-13C | ecosystem: Environmental > Terrestrial > Soil > Desert | place: USA: California... | reverse complement strand
GGCTACCGCACGCCGGCCGAGGTGTTCGCCGCCAACGTGGCCGCCCTCGCCGGACCGGTCGCCCCGGTGGGTCCACAGGCTTGACCCGCCTTGGCTGTGGGAGGCCGTCGGATCAAGCCTGTGGACTCACATGGGAAGGTTCGGGTCAAGAGCCCTGTTCAGGGTTCGGATAGCACGTGTATTTTTCCCTTCGCCCCTCGGCGGCGGCGGTTAATCCGGTGTCGAACCGCGGCAGATGGAGCCACGTATGGCGCAAATGCCTCCGTCCTTGCGTGTAGCAGGTCATCCCGGGAGTCCATAGGCAACGGGGGGCCGCCACGCGCCTCCCTCGCGCACAGAGGCGGCCCCCCGCCTTGCCTGTGGACCCCTCGGGATGACCGTCGGAAGGGGCCCGGACGTTTTCAATGCCAAGCGGCATGTGAGGCTTTCAGTCCAAGGTTTGAGTCCAGTTGCGAGGCCCGGTGGCGTGTGTGCGCCTGGCCGTTCCAAACTCACATACGGTCGCCGATCGGATCGGCTGCACCAACATCCCGCTTGCGTGCGGTAAGGACCCAAGAGGACGCGACCATTCTACCGGGCGGCATTGGAAGCCATGTCCACAGTCGGTTCGTCCACCTCGGATGGCGAGGAATATTCAACTCCTCGGCAACTCCGTTCGCCCTTTCGTGGATGGCCGCTTCAAAGGGCCTTCAGCAGCGCCCCCTCGATGAGAACACCGGCGGTCACGTACTTCCAGAGTGCGACCAGCAGCTTTCTGGCCAAGGCGACGATTGTCGCCTTACGCCGACTACCGATCTTGACCCGCTCGCGGAACCACTTGCTTAGCGCCGACTCCGGTTGATGCCTCGTCCACAGCCAGGCAAGCTCGATCATGGTCGAACGCAAGCGCGGATTGCCCGCCTTGGACACCCCTTGTTCGCGGTCGATGGACCCGCTCATCCAAGGTGTTGGCGCCAGACCGGAATACGCCGCCACCTGCCTGCGGTTGTCGAAATGTCGGAACAAGCCTTCCGTGTACAGGACATTGGCAAATTCCGGCCCGACACCACGCAGCTTTATCAGCATCCGGACTGGAGAGGGGGGCTGGACACCATCCTGCTCCGGGCTTGTCAAGGTATCGCGCTCGGCCTCGACGACCTTGATTTGCCCGATCAGGAGTTCGAGGCGATCGAGTTCACGACTGACCTGCGCCTTGAGATGCGGCGGCAGCGGGCGGCCATCTCCCGTTCGCAGTTCCTCGAGGCGTGCCCGACGATCCTGACGCATCGGCTCGTAGCCGACCACCCCTTGCGAGAACAAGAGGCCCTTGATGCGATTAACATGGCAAATACGCTCGGCGATCAACGTCTTGCGCTCCCGGCCGATCCGGCGCTGATCTTCCTCCTCCGGTGTTGGCACCCGCACCATCGCACAGACGCGCGGTTCTCCCCGCTTGAAGGCCAACAGCGCCCGCACCAGCGCTTCCCCGTCAATCTTGTCGGTCTTGGCGCGCCGCCGCCGCCGTGATGTCGCGATCGAGGCGGGGTCAACGACCCAGCTCTCGATGCCATGATCTGTCAGCACCCGATGGAGCCAGAACCCATCCAGGCCCGCTTCCTGAATAGCGATGATGGGGAAGACCTCCCCCATCCGAGCCAGCGCCTTTTGCGTGAGTCCCGAAAGGCGCTCCAGTAGGCCTGCGACATCGCCCGCTTTGACCGAATACTTCGACATCTTCTCGCCGCCCCCCGGAGACAGCGCCGTCACCAGCCAAGTCGAACGACTAAGTTCCAACGAGACGAAAATTGCGCCAAGCTGGGTGCGGATGGCGGTGTGCTCGGCAGCGCGGGGATTGACAGCTTGCACGTGTCGTCTCCAAAGAGTGGTTGGTTCGGCGACCTCACTCTGCCAGAGAGCAGGCCGTCATCCACTCCCATAGGATCTACCGGGACGACCTCACCCTACCCTATTCCCTCATCGTCGCACTTCGGTGTGAATCCTCGGCGCAAAGTTAGAATGTCGCGATCTGGCAAAGCAGAAATGTCAGTTTCCGGTCGGGGTCACGGCTGGGAGGCTGGCGGTGGGCTGGGTGGCGATGAGCGAGCGGGATCTTCAGCGGGTTGAGGTTCTGACGGAGGTTGTGGGCGGGCGGCGGACGGCGGCGTCCGCGGCCACGGTCCTGGAGGTGAGCGAGCGGCAGGTCTGGCGCCTGCTGCGGCGCTACCGCAGCGGTGGCGCCGGCGCGCTGGCCCATCAGGCGCGCGGCCGCCCCTCGAACAACCGTCTTGGGCAAGGCGTGCGGGAGCGGGCGCTGGAGCTGGTGGGCACGCCACCGGCCGGCTGATGCAGTTGCGCTTCGTGCCGTCGGAGAGTGCCTTTTCCTACTTCGATGCGCTGGAGGGGGATCTGGCGGCGCACGGCCGGCCGGTGGCCTTTTACTCCGACAAGCACTCGGTGTTCCGGGTCGCCAAGACGGAGGCGAAAGGCGGTCAGGGCATGACGCAGTTTGGCCGGGCGCTGGCGGAACTGAACATCGAGATCCTGTGCGCCACTTCCAGCCAAGCCAAAGGGCGGGTGGAGCGGGTGAACCGGACCTTGCAGGACCGGCTGGTCAAGGAGTTGCGGCTGGCCGGGATCAAGGGCCTGGAGGCGGGCAACGCGTTCTTGCCGGGGTTCATGGAGCGCTTCAACGCGCGCTTTGCGGTGTCCCCTGCCCGGCCGGACGATCTGCACCGGCCGCTGAACGTGGCGCCGGATCGGCTGCGCGACATCCTGTGCTGGCGGGAGCGCCGCCATGTCGGCCGGCAGCTGACGCTGTGCTACGAGCGCAAGCGCATCATGCTGGAGGAGAGCGAGCTGACGCGTGGGCTGGTGGATCAGTACGTCGATACCTACGCCTTCGCCGATGGCCGGCTGGAGGTGCGCTGGAAGGGGATCCCGCTGCCCTACACCGCCTTCGACAAGGACCAGCGGGTCAGCCACACGGCGATCGTGGAGAACAACCGGCTGAGCGCGGCGCTGGCGTACGTGAAGGAGATGCAGGACAACCTGCCGGCGCCGCGGGTGAAGACCAATAGCGAGAAGACCGGCTACCGCAAGACCGGCCGCAAGAGCCCAGGACGGCCAAGCCTTGCGGACAAGCGCGCCGCCTGTGCGGCCGAATAGCGTTGCGCCTGGTCCGGCCCGCTCCGCCTCCGGCTCCGCGGGCCGGACCAGGCGCAACACTGACATTTCTGCTTTGCTGGGTACCCTGACGCTTCAACTCTGTTGCAACATGCGCCTCCAGCGCGCTGGAACGGCACAGCGCTGCCTTGCATTCGCCTTCGGCAAGGACCAGCGGGTCAGCCACGCGGCGACCGTCGAGAACACGCCCCTGAGCGCGGTGCCTGCCCCGACGCTTCGAGTTCGCTGTAGCAGATGGGGCCGGTCATTCCCGGAACGATCTGTTTTGTGGCTCGGTGCGTGATACAGGTAAGCTTCAGTATTCATCCTTGCGTCCGGCGCAAACTATTGGAAATTACGTCGCTCGTCACAGCCGGTTCGGCGTAGGCCGGAGGTGGTAATTTGCCGCATCTTGCCGATATTGTCGCAGAAAAAGCACACGGTGACTGGAACGGCCACGCTTAACCTGCGTGATGTTGATGGCCGCCCCTCACATGAGCTAGTTTTCATGAAACGTCGCACTGCGGCGAGGGCCGAGGCCGAGCCAGTGGGATGTGGTGAAGGCATGACTCAGAGTGTGAGCAGGCGGGAGCGAACGGGGGCGGTGCTGGTCGTCGAAGACGATCCCCTCGTGCGCGCCAGCGGAATCGACATGTTCGCTGACCTCGGCCTGCGCGTGTACGGCGCCTACAGCGGCGCCCAGGCCCTGCACCTGCTCCGGGAGAAGCCGCATATCCGCCTGGTGTTCACGGACGTGCGCATGCCGGGCATGGATGGCGCCAGCCTCGCGCGCGAAATCGCGCGCCTGCACCCCGACGTGAAGGTGGTGCTGACCTCCGGGTACGTCGGTTCGGAACAGGTCGCCGGCCTCCCCTTCGTACCCAAGCCGTGGAACGCGGAGGCGATCGCCGCTCTGGCCACCGAAGTGTGATGGGCCCGAAGGCACGCCGGTCGCGCCGGGATGATCCCTGGCCGCGGACCGGCCTTTGCCTGAGGCCCGGCTTTCCGTGCGGGCGCAGGGTGCCTCCCGGGCTTGCCGGCCATTGAACGGGACGGAGGCGGGGTTTCCCGGAACCGCAGGCGCGGATTTCCATTGTTGCAAGTGTACGGCCCGGGCGTGTGTCGCCTGAGGCGACGTGGCGTGCGACCGCCTCCGTCTCGGTGGTGTCCTCCCGGACGGACGAACCAGAGAAACCGTCACCACGGAACAGGAGGGTAGCGATGCTCAGAGTCCCAATGGTGTTTGCGACCGCCGGCATGCTCTTGGCGCTTGGCGGGTGCGGCAGCACGGACACGACGCGGGCCACCACGGGCGGCGTCGGCGGTGCGGTGGCCGGGGCGGTCGTCGGCGGTCCGGTCGGCGCGGTGGTCGGCGGTGCCGGCGGTGCGGCAACCGGCATGGCGATGGACGAGGGCGCCGAGGAGAAGGCCCAGCGCTTGACCGGGCTGGGAGACGATTCCTCCACGCGGTCCGGTTCGACGAACGCCCGGTCGTCCGACCGGAGCGCGTCGGGCGGCTCCGCGCAGGCGTTGAGCCCGCAACGGGTCCGCACCATCCAGCAGGCCCTCAACGATCAGGGCAGCTCCATCGACGTCGACGGCGTCTGGGGGCCGGACACGCGCCGCGCGCTGCGCGATTTCCAGCAGTCCAAGGGCCTCAGCGCGACGGGCCGGCTGGACCGCGACACCGTTGCGGCGCTCAACCTGAGCGACCGGCAGGACGATGCCGGCCAATCCGGCAGCAGCGGCCAGCCCAACCGGCCGTAGGAGTCCGCCGGGCGGGAACCGCGCGGCCCGGCGGGGCGGACGGGACCTCCCGATCCGCCTCCCGCCGGCCGGAGCGATTGGGCCGAGCCGGCGGCGTCGCGCGACGCGTTCGCCCTAGTTGAAGTACACGTGCAGGCCGACGCCGAAATACTGGAGCCGGCGTTCGTAGAACTGCCCGTTCGGATTCCGGCCGTTGTAGTATTCGGCCAGGACCTGAATGCGCCGGCCGACCGGCGGCCGGACCAGCTCCACGCCGGCCCGCAGCGAGACCTCGGGATCCCAGCCGATCCCCTGCCGGCTCTGCAGGTCCACGGCGCCGACCGGGCGCAGGGCGCCGCCCAGCCAGCCCGGATCCCCCTGGAATTCGGCACCGCCCTGCACCGTCCAGCGCTTCAGGTCGTCCGGGGTGCGGTGGAAGAGATAGCCGCCGCCCCCGTACACGCGCCAGTTCTCGCCGATGTCGTACGACACCAGCGCATCGGCGGCCTCGAAGCTCACGTTCACCCGGCGCAGCGGCTCGGGCCGGCGGCGCAGCAGGTACTCGTCCCCGAGGTGGGAACTCTGGTGGTAGACCCTGACCTGCCCGGAGAACGAGCCGAGCCGGTAGCCGACCGGGATACCGACCCAATAGTCCGCGTTGATCAGGTCCGCGCTCTCCGACGCCAGGTCGAAGATGGAAAACACCCCGGCCTGGAACCCGACCTCCCATCGGCCGCCGAGACCCTCGCCGCGGTACAGCGAAAACGTCTCGCCGAACGTCGCCGAACCCGCATGCGTCACGTCGGGATCGTTGTTGAAGTACCGGTAGCTGGCGGAGAAGCGGGGCCACCGCGGGTCGGCGACCAACGGTTCGAAGAGAAGCCCCCCGGGCAGGAGGCCGAGTTGCGACCGCGCGGGTGCATCCGTTGCGTCGCCCGGGCCGGGGCTCCGGCCGGGGGCCGCTTCCGGCGCGGCGCTCGCCGGTGCGGGAACGGGAGGCGGAGGGGATGGCGGCGCGGCGGCGGCGATGCGGACCTGCCTGACGCCGGGAATGGCGGCCAGCGCGCCGCGCAGCCGCCCGCCCTCCGCCGGGCCGAGGGAACCGCGCGCGACCGTCACGACGCCGTCCCGCACGCTCACGCTGCCGCGCGGCAGGCCGAAGTCGCGCTCCACGATGGCGGACGCATAGCCCTGGAGGAACGCGTCCTCGGCCGGGGCTCCACGGGCCGTCGCGATGTCCGGCTGGACCAGCATCGGCAGAAGGCTTGCCACGCCCAGGACCGCTTTCCGGATCGTGCGCGTCGCGACGGGGGCTGTGCTTGCCAAGGATCACCTCGAAACACTGTGGGTCGCGCCCGGGGCCTTGTTGCGAGGGGGGCGCCGGTTCGTGCGTCCGCAGACAACACCGGTGCGCCCGGAACGATCCGGCGCCGCGAACCGCCGCGCCGGGCCGGTCATTTTTCGCCGACCGGTCGATCAGGATTCCATCGCGAGGCGCATCCTGTGGCATAAGGGGCCGACCACGCCAGGGGAACCCAGCCGCACATGATTCGTTTCGACAACATCAGCAAGCAGAACAGCCACCGAATCCTTTTCCTGGACGCGTCCGCAGCGCTGAACAGGGGCGAAAAGGTCGGCCTCGTCGGTCCCAATGGCGCGGGCAAGACGACGCTGTTCCGGATGATCACGGGCGAAGAGTTGCCGGACACCGGCCAGGTGGCGATCGAGAAGCAGGTTTCGATCGGCTATTTCAATCAGGATGTTGGCGAAATGTCCGGCCGCACCGCGGTCGCCGAAGTGATGGACGGCGCCGGGCCGGTCAGCACCGTGGCGGCGGAACTGGCGAGCCTCGAAGCGGCCATGTGCGATCCCGACCGCGCCGGCGAGATGGACGCCATCATCGAGCGCTATGGCGAAGTGCAGGCGCGCTTCGAGGAGCTGGGCGGTTACGAACTGGAGGGCCGGGCGCGGGAGGTGCTCGCCGGGCTCAGCTTCAGCCAGGAGATGATGGACACGGACGTGGGGGCGCTGTCGGGCGGCTGGAAGATGCGCGTGGCGCTCGCCCGCATCCTGCTCATGCGGCCCGACGCCATGCTCCTCGACGAGCCCAGCAACCACCTGGACATCGAAAGCCTGATCTGGCTGGAGGGCTTCCTGAAGGGTTACGAAGGCGCTCTGCTGATGACCTCGCACGACCGCGAGTTCATGAACCGGATCGTCACGAAGATCATCGAGATCGACGGCGGTTCGCTGACCAGCTACTCCGGCGACTACACCTTCTACGAGCGGCAGCGGGCGTTGAAGGAGAAGCAGCAGGAAGCGCAGTTCGAACGCCAGCAAGCCATGCTGGCGAAGGAGCTGAAGTTCATCGAGCGCTTCAAGGCCCGGGCCTCGCACGCCAGCCAGGTTCAAAGCCGGGTGAAGAAGCTGGACAAGATCGAGCGTTTCGAGCCGCCGAAGCGCCGCCAGATCGTGTCGTTCGACTTCCCGCCGGCGCCCCGCTCGGGCGAGGACGTCGCGGTGCTGAAGGACGTGCACAAGGGCTACGGCAGCCGGGCCATCTATCAGGGGCTCGACCTCACGATCCGCCGCAAGGAGCGCTGGTGCGTCATGGGCGTCAACGGCGCGGGCAAGTCGACGCTGCTGAAGCTGGTGGTCGGCGCGACCGAGCCGGACGCCGGGACCGTCGCCGTCGGCGGCAGCGTCAAGATGGGCTATTTCTCCCAGCACGCGATGGAACTGCTCGACGGCGACAGCACGGTGTTCGAGTCCCTGGAGGCGTCCTTCCCGCTCGCGGGCCAGGGATCGCTCCGGGCGCTTGCCGGCTGCTTCGGCTTTTCCGGCGATGACGTGGAAAAGAAGTGCCGCGTCCTGTCCGGCGGGGAAAAGGCCCGGCTCGTGATGGCGACCATGCTGTTCAACCCGCCGAACTTCCTGGTGCTCGACGAGCCGACCAATCACCTCGATCTCGACACCAAGCAAATGCTGATCACGGCGCTGTCCGCCTACGAGGGCACCATGCTGTTCGTGTCACACGACCGGCATTTCCTGGCGACGCTGTCCAACCGGGTGCTGGAACTGACGCCGGAGGGCATCCACCAGTATGGCGGCGGCTATACGGAATACGTGGCGCGCACCGGGCACGAAGCACCCGGGCTGCGCAGCTAGGGCGCTTCTGCAAAGGTCAGAGCCATAGAAGGATGGCAGCGATGGTGATCATAGCGAGATAGTTGGCGGCGCGCTTCTCGTACCGAGTGGCGATTCGGCGGAACTGCTTCAACCGGCCGATCAGGCGCTCCACCCGGTTTGCGTTCGCGATACGCGGCACGGTCGAACGTCGGCTCCGGGCGCTCGTTGCTCTTGGTCGGGATCACCGGCTGGATGCCGCGGCGGCGCAGGGCGCGGCGGATCACGCCACTGTTGTAGGCTTTGTCGGCGGCCAGCCGATCCGGCTTCAGGCGTGGCCGTCCTCGACCTACACCCCGGATCCAGCCCGTGCCGATAAGTGCGGTGAAGGCCATGCTGTCGTGCACCTCGCCGCCGGTCAGCGTGAAGGTGACCGGTTTGCCGAGGCCCTCGGCACGCACATGGATCTTGGTCGAAAGCCCGCCACGGGAGCGGCCGAGCGCCTCGCCATCGCGTTGCCTTCCGGCTTTCCGGGCACCAGCGGCGTGCTGATGAGCGCGGATAACGGTGCTGTCGATGAAGTGCAACGACCAGTCCACCCGCCCTTTACGGTCGGCATACGCCTGCAAGGCTTCCAAGACCTGCTGCCAGATCCCAGCCTTACGCCAGCGATAGAACCGGCTCGACACCGTTCCCACCGGGCCGTAGCACTCCGGAAGATCTTTCCATGGCGCGCCGGTTCGATTGATCCAGAGGATGCCGTTGAGGACCCGGCGGTGAGAGTGGCTTGGACGTCCGGTCGGTGGCTTTTCGGGAGGAAGCAGCGGCTCCAGCCGCTGCCATTGTGCATCCGTCAACTCAAGGCGTACCATCCGAACCAGATGGGAACGAGAAGGCCGAGGCCCACCTTTTCCGGAAAATCCGTTCCCTGATCCTGACCCGTCATACTGAAGGCGTTTGTAGAAGCCGCAAACGCCTTCGGTTCAAACTGAAAGCCCCGTTCTCGATATCTGCCACTTATCTGCGGATAGTGATGCGCTCGAAGTTCTCGAAGCCGATCACGCTGCCGTCAGTGAAAACCATGCCCCCTCTCGTACCAGGCTGCACCTCCCAGGTGAAATTGTTCGGGTCAGTGCTCGGGGGATTGGTCGGACTGAGGCCGCCGCTTGACAGCACGAACCGGAAATCGACCCCCCTTCCCACGATGAGCAGGGTGTCTATGCCGTCGCCGCCGCTGACGAAGCCGCCCCCTTCACCCTGACGCACAATGATCGTGTCGTTGCCAACTCCGCCGTCGAGGATGTCGGTGCCAGCTCCGCCGTCGAGAGTGTCGTCGCCGTCTCCACCGCAAAGGGAGTCATTGCCGGCCTCGCCGGAGAGGCTGTCGTCACCTAATCCGCCGTCAAGGAAGTCGTTTCCAAGCCCGCCCGAGAAGGTGTCGTTGACGTACCCATCGCCCGAGAAGTAGACGTTGTTGCTGCTGCCGGACCCGCTGGAGATTGCGGCACCGCCGACCACCCCGGTCAGTTCGTCTATGGACAGGCGACGGGGCTGGGAAGGCGTCTTCGTCTTGGTCATGGTGGTCTCCAACGTGAGCGGGGCTATTGGTCCTTAGTGCCAAAGGCGCGGCAAAAGTTCCAGCGGCCCTTCCCTCATGCGTTTAAGCGGCTTTCTCGCGTTCTGGTAGGCGCCTTCTAGGCCATCCTGCGCAGAATGAAATTTACGGAAAGCACGTAGGCCAACAGGAGCGCTCAACCGCCAATAGGTCTTCCAGGCAGACAGATCCGCAACCCGCCGCCGGTTTGCAGAAGCGCCCTAATCGGCCGCCGGCTTCATACCCCGTCATGCAACGCACGACTGCCATGTTATCTTGAGGGACAACTTTAGACTCCACAGAGCGACGGCCTCCTGCCAAGCTGGCCCATCGACATCTGCGGTGCCCAGAATGACCCTGGACCAGTTGCGGTTCCATCCGATCTACCGGGCGATCCAGCTTGCGCGGCGGCACAGCCGGGACTGCCGTGGCGTGGAAACACGTGAATTGCTGCTGGCGGTCGAGCGCAGCCTGCTGAAGGCGGCGGCGCTGGAGGGGCTGTGCGAAGGAGCGGACGCCTGCTCGATGACGGTGATCTGCCGTGGCATGCCGGCCGGCTATCGCTGTGCGTGTGCCGCACGGCACCTGCCCTGCTGAGCCCGGCCGGCGCCTGAAAGCCGGCATCGTCTTCGCAGCCTCGCCGCGATCGCCGCCGCCGTCACCCTGCCCGCATCGCTAGCGGTTGTCGTGCCCCTGTGCGGCCGGCTGGCCGGCTGCGGCGTCCTCCGCCAGCTCGGAAACCGCCATACGGAGCTCGGCGGCGGCCACCGGCTTGTGGAGCAGCCGGTACCCTCCGGCCTGCGCTTCGGCGAGGCGTTCCGGGGCGGTGTCGCCGGTCACGATCGCCGCCGGGGTGCGGACGCCCAGGCGGGCGTGCACCGCCCGGATCACCTCCAGCCCGGTCTCGCCGCCGCGCAGCCGGTAGTCCGCCAGGATCAGGTCCGGGCGATGGGCGTCGAGCAACCCGATCGCCTCGGCTCTGGATCCGGCGGCCAGCACCCGGTACCCCCAGCCCTCGAGCATGGCCTGCAGCCCGAGGCGCACCAGCTCCTCGTCGTCAACCACCAGAACGACGGCGTTCGCGTCGGTCGACGGGCGGACGGGAACCTCCCGTGACGCGGTCCCGACGGCGGTGACCAGCGGCACCTCGACGGCGAAGGCCGAGCCGCGGCCGGGGGTGGAGCGGACGTCGACGTCGTGCCCGAGCAGGCGGGCCAGGCGCCGCACCACGGCGAGGCCGAGCCCCAGCCCCTTGGCGCGGTCGCGCTCCGGGTTGCCGACCTGGAAGAACTCCTCGAACACGTCCCTTTGGCGCTCCGGCGGAATGCCGATGCCGGTGTCGACCACCTCGACGCGCAGCCGGTCGCCGCGCCGCCGGCATCCGATCAGCACGCCGCCGCTCTCGGTGTAGCGCAGGGCGTTCTCCACGAAGTTGCGCAGGATGCGCTCCAGCAGGACCGGATCGCTGCGCACCATGGCGGCGCAGCCGATCCGGCGGAAATCGAGCCCCCTCTCGGCCGCCCGTGGGCCGTATTCGGTGGTCAGTCGGTCGAGGATCGGGGCGACCGGCATGTCCATGGGCTTGGCGACCACCAGGCCCGCGTCGAGCTTCGAGACGTCGAGCAGGCCGTCGAGCAGCACGCGCAGCCCGTCCAGGGACTGTTCCATGGACTTGAGCAGGCGCACCGAGGGCGTCCCCTCGAGCTGCGCGTTGAGGGCGCCCATGAACAGGATCAGCGACTGCACCGGCTGGCGCAGGTCGTGGCTGGCCGAGGCGAGGAACTTGGACTTCGCCACGTTGGCTCGCTCGGCCTCGGACTTCGCCGCGCGCAGGGCGTCCTCGGCGCGCTTGCTCTCGGTGACGTCCCGGGCGATGCCGACGACGCCGATGACGGACCCCGCCGCGTCCCGCAAGGGCGCCTTGGTGGTCAGGAAGAGGCGCCGTTCCCCATGGGCCCGGTCGAGGATCTCCTCCTCCAGGACGACCGCCCGGCCGGTGCCGATGACCTGCCGGTCCACGGACTCGACGTGCGACGCGATGTCGGACGGGAAGAAATCCCGGTCGCGGGCGCCGAGCGCCCGGGCGCGCTCCACGGCGAAGAGGCGGCAGGTGCCCCCGTTGACGACGAGGTAGCGCCCCTGGAGGTCCTTGAGAAAGACCGGGTCGGGGATGCTTTCGATGAGCGTCTCGAACAGCATGCTGCCCTGCTGCAGCCGGCGTTCCGCCTCGCGGCGCTCGGTGATGTCGCGCATGATGGCGGTGAAGGACCGCTGTCCGGCGACGGTCCACTCGGCGATGGACACATGGATCGGGAACGTCGAGCCATCCTTGCGGCGCCCCTCCAGCTCACGGCCGACGCCGATGATCCTGCGCTCGCCGGTGCGGAGATAGTGGTCGAGGTGATGCCCGTGCTTCGCCCGGTCCATCTCCGGCATCAGCATGGAGACGTTCTGGCCGATCATCTCGTCGGCGGCGTATCCGAAGATGCGCTCGGCCGCCGCGTTGAAGGACTGCACGACGCCGCGCTCGTTGGTAACGACCATGGCGTCCACGGCGGTCTCGACGACCGCGCGGTAGTGGGCCTCGGCCCGCTCGGCGGCGGCCCGGGCCTGCCGCTCGGCCTGCCGCGCGGTCTCGGCGGCCTGCCACGCCACCTGCGTCTCCAGTTCGTGCATGACGATGCGGGCGAACTCCGCGAGGTCGCGCTGCTCCTGCTCGCCGAACGCGGGGTGCGGCCGGTGGTCGATGATGCAGAAGGTCCCCAGCAGCAGCCCCTCCGGCGTCTTCAGGGGCGCCCCGGCGTAGAAGCGGATGTGCGGCGGCCCGGTGACCAGCTCGTTCCCGGCGAACCGTTCGTCCAGGGTGGCGTCCGGCACCACCATGACCCTGTCCTCGAGGATGGTGTAGGCGCAAAAGGACAGCCGCCGGGCGGTGTGCGTGACGTCGAGCCCATAGCGGGCCTTGAACCACTGACGGCTCTCGTCCACCAGGCTGACCAGGGCAATCGGCACGCCGAACAGGCGCGAGGCGAGCTGCGTGAGGCGGTCGAACACCGCATCGGGCGGCGTGTCGAGGATATCGTAACCCCTCAGCCGGTTGATCCGGGCGAGCTCGTTCAGGGGCCACGGTGGTTCGATGCTGCTCACGAGTCACTCACCGGACAGAGAAGCATGCGGTGACAGGATACCAGCAAACACCCGTCACTGCGTTTGATTTCAGGTTAACCACGATGCACCATCGGAGTCTTCATTCAACTCTCCAGGCTGCAGCGGTCGCCCGCTCCCGGAAGCGGACTTCCGGGAGCGACCGGGGCCGGCGCGCTGAGGGGCTCCCGCTGGCGGGGCGGATGGTCGGCGCCGTGTACAAACGCAATGCTGCACGTGCGAAATGACCGGCCGGAAACAC
>Ga0196970_1001768_pt1 | contig 13015 bp, 12 predicted proteins | sample S1v_513CmetaG_FD_148672 | JGI IMG/M metagenome (GOLD analysis project Ga0196970, IMG submission 148672) | Soil microbial communities from Anza Borrego desert, Southern California, United States - S1+v_5-13C | ecosystem: Environmental > Terrestrial > Soil > Desert | place: USA: California... | reverse complement strand
TTTGCCTCGGGCTTCCTTCGGATTCCGCCTCGCGGCGGACACCCTTGCCTTTGGCTACTGGATCGGACTGTCTGATCCATACCGGACTTTCACCGGATAAGTTAGCGCCCATGCCGGGCGTACCAGAGAAAGCGCCGGGGGCTGATGCAGCCCCCGGCGCTTTTTGACTGGCGCTTATTCGTTTGGCAGTTGGAAGACCCAGGGTCCTGCGACCGGCACAGCGACCTGCTTGGCCCGAATCGCCGCCGGCCTGGCGCCCTCCGCAAAGGTAAAGGCGTGGGAGACCTCACGGAAAGCGCTGTGCTCCGGCCCGCCACGGTCGGACCAGGTGGAGCCGTCGTCCTTCAGAGAGATCGGGTTACCGTCGGCATCAACCGCCTCGAAGTCGTCGAAGCTGACCAAATTGGGATCGAAGGGAAGTTCAAAACGCACCGCCAGACGGTTCTCTTCGGACTCCCAGCCGGCCAGCGTTACGGGAACGCCCTGGACCTTCTGAACGGCGCCTGGTTGGAGCGGCCAGACGACGTCGGCGGCGACGCCCTTGACGCTGGCCGGCAGGACCAACCGTGCCGGCAGCTTGGTCTTGGGGAAAAGGGCATATTGGTAGTTGCCCTGGGAGTGGTCAGCCGTGCTGTAAATGGGCTCACCGCCCGCCTCCAGCCGCAGGGAGAACTCATGGTTGGACCATGAATAGCCGCCCGAAAACTGGGGCTTGGTCATCTCGTATCGCACCACGGTATAGACGGGAGTCTGCAGGACGGCATCGATGCTGTAAGTGATTTCGTCGATGGTACGGGACTGGCCGACCGGGTACTCCTTGGTCAGTCTGTCCGATTCACTCCGGGAGATCGGGAACCTGAGGGCAAGCTTTTCGCCGTCCACTTCGGCCTCCAGCTCCATGGTCCCACCTTCGGTGCCAATGCCGTTGGTGGTGATGGTGCCGACAAGCCCCACCGGCGTCTGAATGGGCGGGCTCCAGGTTTGGAAGGTCCCCAGTACACCGGGGACCTTTCTCACTTGAATGCGGGGGTCCGTACTGACGGGAAAGGTCAGGGACCGCAGGAGCCCGCCCCCCTCAGCCTGTATGGGCTTCTGTGCTGCGCCAAGCTCGTGGGTCTCGGGCAGGCCCGTAATCTGGTAAAGGATCGTAGTGATTGCCTGGTCAGGTACCACGCCCAGAATGCGGACAGTCACGCCGCCCTTGGTCGCTTCAGCGACGGTGCCCTGAATTAGCCCGGCGTCGTAGGCCCACTTTAGGCCAGCATCCTTCATGATGATCTCCTGGATCACCGGGCCGACGAGGGGCCAGGCGGCTGCGGTGCCGGCCCAAGCAGGGAAGGTGAAGGTCACCCCGGTCAACAACAGGACGACGGCCGCGGCGCTGGTGACCCAGCGGAGCCAGGGGCGCCGCCGGGGGCGGGCCGAGGCCGGGGCAGCAGGGGGCGAGGCGGCGCCGGCGTCAGGAGTGGCGGCGTCCGCCACGACAGCGGCCGAATCTTCGAGGGCGGTCCCCTTCACATACGCTTCCAGGTCCAGGGTCGGCTGGCCGGCTTCGGCCCATCGCTTCAGCCCCTGCCCCAGGCGGTGCTCAAAGTCGTCACGGTTTTCCATCACAGTGCGTCCCTCCGTTCGGCGGCATCCATCTGCCGGAGCAGGTCCAGCGCTTTGCCAAGGCGGGACTTGACCGTACCGAGGGGAATCCCCAGGGCTTCGGCAATCTCCGGCTGCGACATATCCAACATGTAGCGCAGCACCACCACCGGGCGCAGGTGATCGCTCAGCCGGGCGACGTTCTCCCAGATTGCGGTCGACGCTGCGTCGGGCCCGGGCATCGTGTCGGGCAAATACCCCGCCAGGTCTTCCACGGGAATCACCCGACGACGCCCCTCGAGAACCCGGCTGCATTTGCGTATCAGAATCTGGCGAATCCAGGCGCCAAAGGCGTGCGGCCCGCCGCGCAACTGGGCATAGCCGGCATATCCACTCAGGGCAGTCTCCTGCAGCGCATCTTCCACATCGGCCCGGTTGCCGAGCATGGCGTAAGCGATGCGCTCCAGGTACCCCTGGTGGGCCCGCAGCTGTTCGAAATATGTCACGTGCGTTTGTTCCTTTCCGAGCGCTCTCTGCCTACAAAGAGCGGGCAGATGGCCAAACCGTTCGCGGGTTGCAGCAAAAAAGGAACGCCGGTGGCATGGGTTGCCCGCCGGCGCCGATGGTCGGTCCTGTGAAGCGGTTCTTCAGCCAAACGCCCAGTTCGTCGCTTTTGAGCAGGAACTGAGTGTCGGGGTCCAGGTGACGCGGGCTCAGTTCATAGGTCGTGAAGCCCCACATGCCAACATTGACCTTCTTGCCATCTTGAAACGTAATGCTGATGACGGCCTGGGGTGTGGGCCCCTCACCGGCCCGGTTGGAGCGGTCAAACTTGGCCTCGCGCAGCAGCGCCAGCAGTGCGCTGCGGTCCGTCGCACTTAGCTCCATGGGCCGGGTGGCCGCACCGAACTCAATCTGGCTGATGTTCGCATCGGTCAGCTCCGTACGGAGGCGGTTCCAGACCCGCCGATCTTTCATGTTATCGGTATTCCAGAGCATCAGTCCAGCCACAACGGCCACGATGGCCAGCGCTGCGGCCGCGTACAACCATGCCTTATTCAACACCGGAGCCTCCTCTATTTGCCACCGGACACAGAGACCGGGCTGTCAACATGGAGAATGGCCACTTCAGGACTGCCCTTCACGTGGGTGGTAATGTCCGCCCACGCCTCCTTCAGTTGGGCGTAATCGGCCGCCGTGATCAGCGGGTCGGCCCCGGCCTCGTACTCCTTGATCGCTTTCTCCACAACCAGCGTGCGGAAACGCTTCTGCCCGTTCACCGTGTACTGGTGCATCCAGGTGGGAACGAAGGAGACTTGTTCGATGGTCGTTTCGCCATTCTCCTTCTTGACATCCACCGCCATCATGATGCTTTCCTGGCGGTGGAGCCCTTGTTGTGCACTGACGAAGTTGCCCATGCAAAAGGCAACGGCACGCCTGCGGTCGCGGCCGAACTCATCTTTGACTTGGCGGACCTCCATGCGCTGAAGAACGTGGACATGGTCACCCAGAATCATATCGGCACCGGCTTCGAGCGCCAGCTGCACGTACATCTCCTGCTCTTCGTTGGGCTCGCGTGCGTACTCGTCGCCAAAGTGATACGCCACGGCTACCAGGTCGACACCGGGAAGCTGACGGGCGCGGCGAATATCGGTGCGAATCTGATACGGGTCAAGCATGTTGACCATCCAGGGTTCGGGCAGGGGGATGCCGTTGGTGGCGTATGTATAAGAAAGCAGGGCCAGCTTCAGGCCCGGTGCCACATCGAGCACCAGAATCTTGTCTCGTTCCTCGGCAGTGCGGCTGGTGCCGGTGTGCGGCATGCCGAAGCGGTCGATTTCGTTGGCTGTCTTAATCAGGCCCGGCCCATCGTAGTCGAGCGCGTGGTTGTTGGCGTTGGTCACCGCATCGACACCAACGGCCTTCAGGTCACGTACGAACTCGGTCGGACTGTTGAAGCTGGGATAGCCGGACCAAGGGTAGGTGTCCCCCACGAACGTGGTTTCAAGGTCGCCTATGGTCAGGTCAGCCCCTTCCAGCCAAGGGCGGACGTGGGCAAAAACCGGCGTAAAGTCCCATTGCTTCTCGCCAGTCTGGGCAGCCTCAACGATGGGCACATGCGGGTTGAGGTCGCCGATAGCCAGAATTCGGGCTTTGATGGGACCAGGTTCGACAGGGGGCTTTTGGACCGGGGCCTGTACCGGCGGCTGTGCCGGGGCGACCGCCGGGGCCGTGGCGGAGTTGCTGTCGGCGCCGCCCGGGGCGCCCGTGGTGGGTTTTGCGCAGCCTGCCGTCGCCAGGATGAGCCCCGGCAAGATCAGGCATGCCAGCCACACTGCCGGCTTCTTACTGCCCAACGATTCACAACCTCCCAACTGTTGATCACCCAATGCTAGTTAGCGGATGGTGCGGAAAAGTCCTGCCCTTCCGCGCATGTAGCTGGCGGCATGTCCCGCTGAAACTTCGGGTACGCTGGCTACGTCTCAGTGGCAGAAGGAGTGACGCAGGCATGCGGAAACTGCTCGCGCTGCTATTGGCCATGACGTTTGCCCTGGCTGCCGGGTGCAGCAAACAGGCTGATCCCACGCCACCTGTGACGGTGCCCCCGACCGATACGACAGCCCCGCAGGAGCCGGCCCCCGCTTCCCCTCCGGCGGCTTCGGGCCCCCGGGCGGCTGATTATCTGCCCAAGCCAGGCGCTGCGTACTTCTATGTCCTGAGCGACGGCAGCACGTCCACTGAGTACTTCTACAGTGATGGCGACCGGCTCATCGGGTCGTACAACGGCAAGCCTTATGTGACATGGTTCACGACAGAAGATGGCGTCTGGCGGCCGGACCCGCAGGGGCCGGGGCTGCTGCGCTACCTGCCACCCGTGCTGCAAAGTTCGCTGGCCTGGAAACAGACGAGTGGGAACGACGAGGTCTTCTTCCTGCTGGAAGACAAGGGTTCCTGTCGGACCGCCCAGGACTACAACCGCCAGGTTCCTTGTTGGGAGCTGAGCGTACTCAACCGGCAAGAACTTACCGTACTCCAATTCGCACCCGAGGTGGGCGTCATCTACGCCCAATCGACAAACTACAAGACCCCCTCCGACTCTTACATCAAGCGGCTGGAGCCGGCGAGCCCGCCTCCGGAGGCCCCGCCGGCACGGGAGCAGATGCTGAAGGGCGCCGCCCCGCTTCCTACCGGCCCTCGCCAGGCGGTTACGGCAATCACCCCTGCCAACTTCCATGCGGCCGTCAAGGCGCTGCGGTCTAGGGCCGGCGCCCTCCTGGAGATCGATATGAACGGGGACGGAAAGGTTGAGCTCATCGAGGGGCCGATCGGCTCGTGGCATGCGGCACCGCTCAGATTCTATGGCAGCAACGGGTTGATTGTTGAACATGCCTTTACGGATCTGCAGTATCTCCGGCCTGGCGATCAGCACAGGGTGGATGTCGTGCAACTGAAAGGCATTGAACAGCCCGTACTCATGTACCAGGCAGGTGGCGCCGGGCAGCAGCACTGGACCGATTTCAAGCTGATGGACGGCGATCAGTTCCAATCGGTCTGGGGCTGGCATCCCAAAACGAACCTGCTCTGGATGGCCTCCGTCAGGGTATCCGAGGACGGTATTGTCATCGCTGAAGGAGACCCACAGGCGATGGGCGGGTACAGCTTGACCCGGCGCTACCGAGTCGAACGGGGCAAGGCCGGCGCATGGCCATACGTGGCGATGCTTGAAGGCGAGGAGATCAAGGCGAGCGCTTATCCTTCAACACCGGCTGACCTGCTGACCGCGGCTCTGGTAGCGAGTTGGTTCGGCTTGGAGGAAGACCTGGCCCGCTACATGCCTGGTACAGCCGTGCGGGGCGCCCTGGCAGCCGCTGAGATTGGCAAGCCGAACTACACAGTCCGCCCGGCCCGTGTGGGGAAGCTGACGGAAAAGCAGTACGGCAACAATCTCCCGATCCCCGATATTCAGGAGACGTCGGTTGCGCTTGGTCAGCCCGTCGAGTTCCTGCTCGAAGTCGGCCAGTACGAGGGCTATAACGCCTATACCGGCAAGGTCGTCTTCGATAAGGCGGCAGATGGGCGAATGGTCATTATCCAGTTCGAACTGGCGAAGAAAGAGTTCATCTACTAAGACATGTAAAGGCGCCCGCCGGTGGGTTACCGGCGGGCGCTTGGCGTTTACTTGTTCCGGAGGTAACCCAGCACCTGCTTCATATTGGGCCGGGCGCCGTACGAAAGCAGCGCGGCCCGGTAAATCCGGCCGCCGCCCCACAGGAATAGGACGGTGGTCGCCGCCATTAGGGCGATGGAGACGAGAATTTGCCAGAGCGGCACAGGGCCCATCAGCACCCGGGCGACCATGACGGTCTGCGAGAAGATGGGGATCATCGAGGTGATTTCCGCCAACTGGCCGGTCGGGTTCATGATGACAGCCACGACCATGAGGTAGGGCACCACCTGGACCATTTGCACCGGCATGGCGACAGCCGTCTGATCTTCCATGCGGCTGACGGTGGATGCAGCGGCGGCGTTGAGGGCCGCTGCCAGCACATAACCCAGCACCAGGAAGGCGAAGGCCGTCAGCGCGCCCGTCACGGTGACGCCGCCCATGGGCTGGTCGCTGATCTGTGCGCTGATGACGTTGCCGCCGACCCACGATGCCATGATCACCACAAATTGAATGAGCCCGAGTGCGCCGAGGCCAATCACTTTACCAGCCAGCATTTCGGCAGGTCCGACCGAGGCGGCCATGACTTCCACAACACGGCTGACCTTCTCTTCCAGAACGCCCATGAAGATGAACTGGCCGTTCAGCATGACGACCATGTAGACGACCATGACCACGCCGAGGGCGGTCATCATCGAACCCATGAAGTCTTCGGAAGTGCGGCCTTCGCCGGTTTCGGTGATCTGCAGCGTCTCGGTGACGAGCGGCTGCATGATCTCCTGCGTGACGGCCGGGTCGATGCCACGGGCCTGGAGGCGGGCTGCCCGGACGATGCCTTCAAGCGGTCCCATGACCACGCCGCCACCGTTCAGCATGGCAGGGCTGGTGCTCAGGAAGCGGGCCTTCAGGGCGGTCGGGAAGGTGCCTTCGACGATCAGCAGACCCCTGTCTTCTTTCTTGATCTGTTCGATCAGTGCGGCCTCATCGGCCTGCTGAACGTCCAGAAAGACCTCACGGGCGCCGGGCTGGGACTTCATCGCCTCCAAGGCCGCCTGGAGCGGCTGTACGATGTCCCCGGTCTTGTCCAATAGAATCACGTTGAGCGGCGTCGATTTCTCCCCGCCTTCCATCATGACTGGGAGCAGCGTGACGCCCAGCAATACAATCGCCATAAACACCGTGGTGATCAGGTAGCCACTCGACTTGCCACGGCCCACAAACTCGCGGCGGGCGACCAGCCACATGTTACGCATGGTTGGCACCTACCTTTTCGAGGTAAATCTCCCGCAGCGACGGCTCGCCCAGGGAGTATTCTGTTACAACGCCGGCCTCGGACGCCGCCCGCAGAATCAGGTTGGCGTTCATGTCGCCGGGCAGCGTAATCTCGCGGGCGCCGGCCGTTCCTTCGCGCACGGTGAGGCCGACAAACTGGGAGAGGAAGCTGTAGTCGTCGTTCTCCATGCGAAGGTGAATGGCCTGACGCCGGGCAGCCTTCTTGATTTCACGCAGGGTGCCTTCCAGCACCACGTGGGACCGGTGAATCAGGACGACGTTCTCGCAGAGCGCTTCCACCTGGTCGAGGTTGTGCGCCGAGAAGAGCAGCGTGGTGCCTTCGGCGGCTACGGTCCTGAACGCCTTTTCCATGACCATGGTGTTGACCGGGTCGAGCCCGGTGAACGGTTCGTCTAGAATGGCCAAAGCGGGACCGGAAGCCACGGCCGCGGCGAACTGAACCTTCTGCTGGTTACCCTTGGAGAGTTGCTCGACCCGGCGGGCCGCGTACTCTTCAATTTCCAGCTCCTTGATCCAGCGGTCGGCACGTGCAGCCGCTTCCTTGTGGGAGAGCCCCTTGAGTTCGGTCAGGTAAATCAGTTGTTCACGGACTTCGAACTTGGGGTAGAGCCCCCGCTCTTCGGGCAGGTAGCCAAAGCCCTTGCGGGTTTCGTCGGTGATGGGAGTGCCGTTCCAGGAGATCGTGCCATGGTCCGGGTGGAAGATGCGCATGATCATGCGCATGGTGGTGGTTTTGCCGGCGCCATTGGAGCCGAGCAGGCCACAGACCCGCCCGGTGGGCACCGCGAAACTCACGTTGTCCACCGCCTGCACATTGCCGAAACGCTTGCTGACGGAATCAACTTGTAGTGCCATAATTTCACCCCTTACGGTTAAGAGATTAACCGTGAGGCGATACCGATGTCAAATCCTTTTTACATTCCGTAATGAATTTGCAACATATTCAGGAAGAACGGTTGGAATTCGCTCGGTCCAGTTGCGCGCAATGCCAACCGTGTCCCCGTAGGACAGCATGGGTTCCCAGGTAGTCCGGTCGGAGACGCTGAGTTGGAATGCCCGTCCTGCAAGGATGACGCGCAAATCGTCATCCTGCCAGAAATGAGCATACCACTGGGGCTTCATGGCTGAAGCCAGCCCTTCGAGCCGGGACGCCAGTTCAGCCTGATCAAGTTGGTACCACCGGACGTGCCAGACCTTCGCGTCGGGATCATCGGGCATTTCTGCCACACGCTCGACGAAGTGAGACAGGCCATGCAGGGGCCGTACATCGCTCAGACTCTCCAGAATGACACAACCGATGAACACGAGTGGTCCGCCTCCCGAAGGGAATTGTTTGCTTGCGGCGAATCTGTCAGTTCTGTATAGACAGAGATTGTGAGGGATGAGGGATGAACCAGGGATTGAAGCGTCTGGCTGTAATCACCACCGTGGTGATGTTCTTTGTGCTGCTGGCCGGGGCGCTGGTGACCAACACGGGTTCGGCCGACGGGTGTGGTGCGCACTGGCCACTATGCCACGGCACATTTATGCCCGACTGGGACTACGAGGCCATTATTGAGGCCAGCCACCGGGGGATTTCAACCCTGATTGGCCTTCTGACCTTGGTGCAGGCCGTATGGCTATGGCGGGCCATGCGCAACCGACCCCTGGTGCGGTGGCTGGGTGTGGGCACGCTCTTGATGGTCAGCCTGCAGGGCGCCCTGGGCGCAATGGCCGTGGTTTGGCCGCAGCCCAAGGCGGTGCTGGCCCTGCACTTTGGCATTTCCCTGCTCTGCTTTTCGGGGTCGGTATTGCTGACCACACTGCTATTTGTCCCGGAGGGAAGCCGGGCAGCGGAACCCTCCCCCACCTTCCGGCGGTGGGTCTGGACGGTAACCCTGTACGCCTACGGCGTCGTCTACTTGGGTGCGTATGTACGGCACGTCAGAGCGAGCGCGGCCTGTTTGGGCTGGCCGCTCTGCAACGGCGAAGTGGTGCCGACCCTCTATGGCCTGACGGGCGTCAACTTCATTCACCGGGTGGCGGCGGGCCTGCTGGCGATTATGGTGCTGCGTCTTGCGTTCATGGCCATGCGGGAAGAACGCAAAGACCTGCGGCGGGCTTCCTGGCTGGCGGCGGGCCTGGTGCTTGCCCAGGTCGCGGGCGGTGCACTGTTCGGCCTGGGCTACATAAACGTGGCAACGCAGCAACTGCATACCGGCTTGATTACCCTGCTGTGGGGCTCCCTTACCTACCTGTGCCTGCGGGTGCTGCCTGCCGGCACGGCGGCAGCGCCCCCAGCGCTTGCCGGTAAGCCGACAGGTCTCGCTCACTGAAGAGGACGAAGCGAATCTCCTTGAAGGCCGGACTTTCCAAAGCGAAATCGCGGGCGGCTCCCAGGGCAATGGGGGCCGCCTTCTCAATGGGATACCCATACGCACCGGTGCTGATGGACGGAAATGCGATACTGGCCGCCCCGTACTCGGCCGCCAGGGAAAGGCTGTTCCAGTAAGCCTGACGGAGCAGCTCCGGCTCCCCCTCCGTCCCGCCCTGCCAGACCGGACCCACGGCATGCACCACGTACCGGGCAGGCAGGCGCCCTGCTGTGGTGATGACCGCCTCGCCGGCGGGGCAGGAACCCTGACGGTCCCGTATGGCCATGCACGCCTCAAGAATGGCAGGACCGCCGGCCCGGTGAATGGCGCCATCGACCCCGCAGCCGCCGAGCAGGCTGGCGTTGGCCGCGTTCACAATAACGTCGGCCATTTCCTGAACGATATTGCCCAGGACGAGCGTAAGATAAGTCGTGCCAACCAGCATGAGCCAGCCCCCTCCGATACGAACATGTGTTCCCATTATAAGCACCGCCTCGGACCGTTGACAAGAGCGAACAAGATTTGTTAAGATTCCTCCCAAAGGTGATGACGGGGAGGAGTAGCGCCACCGACTACCTGCAGCGAGCCGGGTTTGGTGAAAGCCGGCGGTGGGACATGGCGTGAAGATGGCCCCCGAACCGCAGGTCGATGCCCCTTTGCAGGAAGCGGGCGGTAGGCCGGGCCGATTGGCCCCCGTTATCGGGCCGGGGTATAACGGCGTCTGCCAAGGCAGCGTCCCGTACCCTTTAAGGCCCCCGCTGTGAGGCGTGGGGCAAACCAGGGTGGTACCACGGGCGTTCATACACAACCCCGTCCCTGCGCGAGGAGTCGCGCAGGGACGGGGTTTTTGCTTTCCACACAAGGAGGTGAGCCGGTATGCGAATGTGCGGCGAAAACGACGACGACCCCATGATGCGACGGCAACAGGCACAAAACACAGGAGGAAATCATCATGACCGAACGCTACTATGTGACGACGGCGATTTTCTACGCCAACGACCGGCTCCACATCGGACACTGCTATGAATCGGTCATCGCAGATGCGCTGGCCCGCTACCACCGGGCCCGGGGTGAAGACGTCTTCTTTCTGACCGGGACCGATGAGCATGGCATCAAGGTGGAGCGCCGGGCCGCGGCTCTGCGCCGGGACCCGCAAGGCTGGGTGGACGAAATCGCCGGGGCCAACCAGACCCTCTTCGCCGCCCTGGGCATCAGCCATGACGACTTTATCCGTACGACCCAGGAGCGGCACAAGCAGGCTGTGCAGCGGATCTTTGCCCAACTTCGCGCGCAGGGCGACATCTACCTTGATGCGTACGAGGGCTGGTACTGCCCCTACGAAGAGAGCTTCTGGACCGAGACGAAGGCCCTCCCGGGCCACCTTTGCCCCGAGTGCGGGCGCCCCCTGGAGCGGACCCGGGAGACGGCCTACCGCTTCCGGCTGAGCAAGTACCAGGCCCAGATTGAGGCTTTGCTGGGACAGCCGGACTTCCTGGTGCCGGCCACCCGCCGGAACGAGGCGCTCGCCTTTGTCCGGCAGGGGCTGGAGGATATCGCTGTGTCCCGGGCAGGCCAGCCATGGGGCATCCCCGTGGACTTCGACCCCGGCCATACCGTCTATGTCTGGATTGACGCCCTGACAAACTATATTAATGCACTGGAAGGCGACCGGTTTGGCCGGTTCTGGCCGGCCGACCTGCACATTGTGGGGAAAGATATCGCCCGCTTCCACGTGGTGATCTGGCCGGCACTGCTGCTGGCCTTGGGCCTGCCCCTGCCAAAGCAGGTCTACGCCCACGGTTGGATCAACCTGAACGGCGAGCGGATCTCCAAGTCGCGGGGAAACGTGGTTGATCCCTGGGCGCTCATTGAACAGTACGGCGTGGACGCCGTCCGGTACTATCTGCTGCGGGAAGTGGGCTTCGGGCTTGACTGCAACTACACGGAAGATGCGCTTGTGCGGCGCATCAACACGGACCTGGCCAACGACCTGGGCAACCTCCTCTCCCGCACGACGCAGCTGATCAACAAGTTTGCCGGCGGTCAGGTACCTGACCCGGCCGGCGCCTCGGACGGTGTGCTGCAGGCGGTCGCCTCGGAGGCCGTGCAGGGCGCCGAGGAGGCCCTTGCCCAGCTGCGAACAGGTGAAGCCCTGGCCGAAATCTGGCGGATCGTGGAGCGGGCCAACAAGTATGTGGAGGAGCAGGCGCCCTGGGCACTGGCAAAGGACCCCGGGCAGTCCGCAAAACTGGGCGCCGTCCTGTACGACTTGGCAGAGGCGCTGCGAGTCACCGCGGCCGCCCTCTCCCCCTTCCTGGTGGAGACGCCGGGCCGCATTTACCTGCAGTTGGGCCTGGATCGCGCACCGGCGCACTGGGCGGAAACCCAGTGGGGCGGCCTGCAATCAGGGGTGAGCATCCAGCGGGGCGCCCCACTCTTCCCCAGAATCGAGAAGGTAACGAAACATTAGCTGTCGAATGTTTCGAAATCAAACGGACGTTTATGGGGGGCAGCGCCTTGGATCGGGAGCAGATGCTGGCAGATGTAGCGGCGTTTCATGAGCGAATGTGGGGACTGTATGCGGATGCATTGGCCACCTGCCAGACCGCCGACATGGAAGCCGTGATGGTCGATGACCACATGTGCTACTTCGGCCTTGGCGGGAAGGACCGGTTCGAACTGTGCGACCGGGAGGCCTGCATTGAAGGGCTCCGTCAGAGCTTTCAGAAGCCCAGTACAGCCCGGTTCCGCATGGAGGGGCGCCAGATCCGGCTGCGAGGAACCGATGAAGCGGTCATCGCCTTCGAGAAGGTCATGGAGAAAGAAGGCAAGGTGCTGACCCGCTTCTTTTGCATCGAATGCTATCGGCTGATCGAAGGTCAATGGCGGCTCTTCCGGGAGACGGTGGAGCACGCTGGCGCATAAAGAGAGGTCGCCTGCCGGGTATGGCAGGCGACCCTTCTTTATGCCCCGGGCCCGATGGGCGGAGCCGCCGCCCGGGGCTGCCGCAGCGCCCCCAGCCCCACCCCGCCCCCGGCCATGGCGACCAACCCGGCCACCACGAAGGGCGATACCATGCCGTCCAGCCCCCGTGTCACCAGCGGCCCCACAATAGCCCCGGCCGAAAAGGCGGCGGTCAGCAGGCCGAAGGCGAGGCCCCGACGCCCCTGCCCGGCCGCATCGCCGCTCAGTGCGGTGACGGCCGGGAAAGCCAGGCCGAAGCCGAGGCCATAGATGGCCAGTGCACCGCCAATTTGGGGGGCGCCGGCGGCGGCCGACAGCCAGAACAGGCCGAGAGAGGTCAAACCCATGCCGGCCAACAGCGGCGGAATTCGGCCCCACCGGTCAGCCGAGCGGCCCAGGGGCGGAACAAAGGCCACCAGGGCACCCACGGCAAACGTGCTGAGCAGCCCTCCCACCTGGGCCGAACTCATGCCCAGGGCGTTTCCCCGCAGGGGCATGGCGTAGAACAGGACATTCTGCCCGAACATGATGGCGAAAGCGACAGCCGAGCCCACCAGGGCCAGGGCCGGGTTGAGCCGGGCGTCGCCGACGGCCCCGACCGCGGCCAGCCTGTGGGCTGCCCCCGCCACCCTCTGCCCCCCGAAGGCCA
>Ga0196970_1001767_pt1 | contig 13031 bp, 10 predicted proteins | sample S1v_513CmetaG_FD_148672 | JGI IMG/M metagenome (GOLD analysis project Ga0196970, IMG submission 148672) | Soil microbial communities from Anza Borrego desert, Southern California, United States - S1+v_5-13C | ecosystem: Environmental > Terrestrial > Soil > Desert | place: USA: California... | reverse complement strand
AAAGCCCAGTGGATCGGCGGGATGAAACCCGGCGGCACACTGGCCCGGTTCTCCATGACACCGGCCTTGATCGCTTCACGGTCGAGGCCGTAGCTCAGAGCCTGACGGACTTCCTTGATGTCGGTCGGGAACTTCGTGGTGTTGAAGGTCTGGTAGCCGTAGCCCATACGGTCCCAGTCATAGCCTACGAGCTTGTCGGCGAAATCCTTCTGGAGCCGGGTAACGTTGGCGGGCTCAACCGAGGTCCGGTAGGAGAGTTCGCCAGCCTCAAAGGAGGCCTGCGCGGTGTTCTCTTCCGGAACGATCTTCATGCGGACCTTCTGAATCCAGGGGCCAACGGTGCCGTTCTCGCCGCCGGGCTTGTTCATTTCCCAGTAGTCGGCGTTGCGCTCGACCAGGACGTAATCGTCGGGCTTCCACTCGACGAACTTGTAGGGGCCGGCGCCAATGGGCTTCTTCCACAGTTCGGAGGACTCCATGTCCTTCACGGCGACCTTTTCCCAAATGTGCTTGGGAATGGGCTGCAGCGAAGCGCCGCCGAACAGGAACGGCGCGAAGGTCTCCTTCAGCGTGATTACGAAGGTGCTGTCGTCCTGGGCCTTGACCGAGGCGATCATGTCGTAGGTGCTCTTGTCGGGACCCTGGTAGTCGTCGCTCAACATGATGTTGTAGGAGAACTCAAAGTCGTGAGCGGTGACAGGCTTGCCGTCGTGCCACTTGACGCCCTGACGGATCTTGAAGGTGTAGGTCTTGCCGTCGGCGCTAATGTTGGGCTGGGCATCGGCCAGGGCGGGCTCGGGCTTGTAGTCAAACCCAATGCGAATCAGGCCGGAACCGTAGACGCGGTCGGTAATCTCGGCGGCATAGGCGCTGTTGAGCCAGTACAGGGCCAGGGTGTCAGGGTCGTCCGGCACGTCGAACACGACCTCACCGCCGGCAGCCGGCTTCTTGACCGTCTGACCCGGGGTACCGCTGTTGCCGTTGTTGCCACTGTTACCATTGTTCCCGTCGTTCCCCGTAGGCTTCTTGGTCGTACAGGCTGCCAGAACCAGCGACGAAGCAACCAGCAAGCTAAGGAACCCCACCAGATACTTGCGAGCCATCACGTGACCCCCCTCAGTCTCTTTATTGGCGCTTTACGCCAAATCTCAGCTAATGAATCTTTTCGTATTACCGCGTAAATTCCTGCTTGAGATGCAAAAAACTTTGCCCGGGGCGAAAAGTTGACGGGTAATGGGTGGGCTATGTGAAAGAGTATGTGGATTGCGTCCAAACATGCCCACCACACCCAAACATTTTGACTTGATTTTTCCAGGGATTTTATGGTATAACTTGAATTAGATATCTCTTCGCATTTGCAAGGAGGGGCGCCCATGTGGCACTACAGCGATGCCCAGCGATTCCGGCATACGGCCCAACCGCCTTCCGCCGTTGCCCAGAGCGCCTTCGACTTGCTGCTTGGCATGCGAAGCGTTGCTGTCACCCTGCTCTTTCTTGATATTTCAGCACCGGAGCACCCGGTCGCGGAGATACCGGGGTTTGTGGAGCAGGTCTCAACCACCAGCGTGACGCTGGGGCTGGCTGCTCCCCTCCCCCGCCTCGACCCGCGCACCCGCTTCGGGGTGGAAATGATGGCCGGACCGGGCCTTCTGCGCTTTCAGGCAACGGCGTATCGGGCGCCGGAACCCGGAGCCACCCGCCTCCAGGTCATGCTGCCCCGGCAGATCGAGTCGGTACAACGGCGGAAGTTTTCCCGGGTTCCGTTCTCGGCGCCCGTAGCGTTCACACAGGTCCCTGAAGCGACAAACAGCGACAGCAGTCAGGGTGGTGTGGGCACGGCGTCCGACCTGAGCGCCGGCGGCATGCGAATGACGACCAACATGCCAGTACGTTTTGGCCAGACCTTATCGGTGAACTTCCACACCCCGGATGGCACAACATACCGGGCGGTGACGTGCAAGGTAGTCCGGGTGCAGGCCGCCGAGCACAGGTACAACGTAGGCCTGCGCTTCGTTGACCTGGACGATGCGGTGGAGAACCAGATTGTTCAAAGCGTCTTCCGCATGCAGCTGCGGAACCTGCCCAGGTAAAGACAAAACCGCCGCCCGAGGGTGATTCCCCGGGCGGCGATCCTTTTTTGGGTGACGATGTTCTTTTACTTCCCGGCCTTGCAGATGGCCGCAAAGCTGGCGGGCTCCATGCTGGCACCGCCGACGAGGGCGCCGTCGATGTCCGGCTGGGCCATGTATTCGGCAATGTTGTTGGGCTTAACGCTGCCGCCATACTGAATCCGCACGGCGTCCGCTACTTCCTGGCCAAACTTTTCGGCCAGCACGGCCCGAATGGCCGCAATGGTCGCCTGCGCATCGGTGGTGTTGCAATTCCGGCCGGTGCCAATCGCCCAGACGGGCTCATAGGCGACAATCAGGCTCCGGGCCTGCTCTGGGGTAATGCCGGCCACACCGGCCAGCAACTGGCGGCGGTTGACGGCATCGGTCTGGCCGGCCTCGCGCTCCTGCAGCGTTTCGCCAACGCAGAGAATGGGAATGAGGCCATGGGTGTACGCGGCCGTGACCTTCTGGCCGACCAGCTCATCGCTCTCGCCGAAAATCGCCCGGCGCTCGGAGTGGCCGAGGATTACGTAGGCGCAGCCCACATCCTTGAGCATGGGGCCCGAAACTTCGCCGGTGAAGGCACCCTGCACTTCCTTGTACATGTTCTGAGCGCCCAGGCCCACCTTGCCCTTGGCATCCGCCAGCGCCCAGCCGGCGGCGCCGAGCAGGGTGAACGGCGGGCAGACCACCATCTCCACGCCGTCCAGGTCACCGACGAGCGGGAGGAACTCCTTCATGAATGCGGCGGTCTCGGACAGCGTCTTGTGCATCTTCCAGTTAGCCGCAATGACGGGCGTACGCATGTAGGTACCGTGCCTCCTTGTGTAAATGCCGCAGACCGAAGCCCGGCCCCCTACTGCCCCCAGTCAGCAATTTGCCAGGGCTTCCCCGGCCCTTCGCTGACCAGCACGTAGTAGGACCAATCGCGCCCCTCCCGCATGGTGGGAATGCGGCGCTGCTCCGGCTCGACCAGATCCAGTTCAAACTCCACTTTCAACACTTGTGTCCTTGGATACCTGGCAGCAAAGGAGGGCAAGGGCACAGGCCCCTCCACGGGGTCCACCGCCAGGACCCGGGCGCCCGTCACCGTCCGCCGGTGCTTGTCCAGCGTACGGGGATCGTTGTAAAGGCGCGCCCGCTCCGACGCCATGGTCGCCAGGAGCCAGTCCAGATCGTGAGCTTCCATCGCTGCGAAATGCTGACGAATCAGTTCTTCGGGACTGGCATCCCGGCGCTGACGGAGCCAGGCTTCGGCGGGGGTCTCAGGCCCCCGCCGTCCGAAGAGCTTACGCCAGAGTCCGGTGACTACTTCGTGGCCAGGCACGAAACGCCCGGCAGTTCCCGACCCTCAAGGAACTCCAGCGAAGCGCCGCCGCCGGTGCTCACATGGGTCATCTTGTCGGCCAGGTCAGCAGCTTCAACGGCTGCGACCGAGTCGCCGCCGCCCACAATGGTGCAGCCCTGGCTGTCGGCCATGGCCTGGGCCACGGCGAAGGTACCGCGGGCGAAGGCCGGCATTTCGAACACGCCCATCGGGCCGTTCCACACGACCGTCATGGCTTCCTTGATGGCGTTGCCGAAGGCCTTAGCGGTCTCCGGCCCAACGTCCAGGGCCATCCAGCCCTCGGGAATGGCATCGGCAGAGACGACCTTATGCTCGGCGTCGGCCTTGAACTCGCTGGCGACGACCAGGTCGGAAGGCAGCAGAATCTTGCCGTTGGACTTCTCAAGCAGAACCTTGGCGGTCTCGATCTTCTCGGCCTCCACCAGGGACTTGCCGGTGGCGTAGCCCTTGGCAGCCAGGAAGGTGTTGGCCATGCCGCCGCCGATGATCAGCCAGTCAACCTTCGGCAGGAGGTTCTCAATGACCGTGATCTTGTCGGAGACCTTGGCGCCGCCGATGATGGCCACGAAGGGCCGGTCCGGGTTGGCCAGGGCCTTGCCCATAATGTCGACTTCCTTCTGCATGAGGAAGCCGCCAACCTTGACGTCCATCAGGTCGGCCATGCCCCGGGTAGAGGCGTGAGCCCGGTGGGCGGTGCCGAACGCATCGTTCACATAGACGTCGCCCAGCTTCGCCAGCTCAGCGGCAAAGCCCATGTCGTTCTTCTCTTCCTCAGCGTAGAAGCGGAGGTTCTCCAGCAGCACGACCGAGCCAGGCTCCTGGCTGGCCACCAGCTTCTGCACCGCTTCGCCGATGCAGTCAGACGCAAAGGCAACCTTCTTGCCCAGGAGCTGCTCCAGCCGCTCGGCGCAGGGAGCCAGGGTGAACTCGTCGTTGCGCTTGCCCTTCGGACGCCCCAAATGCGAGGCGCAAACAGCGACACCGCCGTTATCCACAATGTACTGGATGGTCGGCAGCGCCGCCCGAATGCGGGTGTCGTCGGTGATTTTGCCGTTTTCGAGGGGGACGTTGAAATCGACACGAACGAAGACGCGCTTGCCCTTCACATCAATATCCCGTACCGTCATCAGAGCCATGGTTCGTCCACCTTTCCAAATGCCAGTGGTTCGACTTTGTTAAGACCCACTACAAAAGATTCTACCACATCGCCGGGGAAATCCCTTCTAGTTTGCTAGTATCTATCTACCTAGGTCCTCTTGATGTGCCAGAATAGATACTTCGTACGTTCAGTATATGCTGGCGAGTCGGTATACCGCCAGGGGCGTCCCCAGGACGGGTGGGTATGGGCCGCCACCAGCGGCTCGCCCGCCGGGTCGAAGCCCATGACAATGGCATGATGCTGCCATGCGCCGTCACCATCCCAATCGTAGGTAACAATGTCGCCCAGTTCGAGCTGGCGCGCCTCGCTACGCTGCTCAGCACGGCCCGACGTGGCAAAGTACCAGCGCAGACTGTTGGCCACGGCCCACGAAAAGCTCCAGTCCTCGTTGGGGCCCCTGTACCACCAACCCTTGTTGCGCTGGCCGGAGAACTCCATGGGCCAGCCGCCCGCCCACAGGCACTGGGAAATGAAACTGGTGCAGTCATCTTCAAACGCCCGAAACTGCGGGTTGTATCCCGCCCACCACAAGGCTGCGTACTGGACGGCCTGCGCCGGGTTATAGGCCATGAAAGCATCCCTCCTCAGGCGAGTGCCTTCAACCTATGCGCCCGCAGTGCAGGAGAGAACGCGGATGACATCGAATTTCTTGATGGATATATACAGAGAGATTCAATACCTGTATGTGGCTGGAGATGATGTCGCACCGTGGCGGAGCATACCCTGAGGGGGGCCTCAAGGATGGACATTCAAGAGCTTGAAGCCTTTTGGTGGATCGCAAAAACCGGGAGTTTCAACAAGGCGGCTGAAAAGCTCTACCTGACCCAGCCTTCCGTCACGGCCCGGATTCAGACGCTGGAGAAGGAGCTTGGTCAGCCGCTGTTCGAGCGCAAGCCCCGGGGCGTACGCCTGACCGATGCCGGCCGGGTCCTGTTGCCGCATGCCGAGCGGGTGCTGCTCGACATCCGGAAGGCGCGCCGTGCGGTTTCGGACCTGGGCATGGCCACCGGCGGCAGCCTGACAGTCGGGGCGGCCCTGACTACATCTACCTATACGCTGCCGGAGATTCTGGCCAAGTTCAAGCTGAGCTACCCCGCGGTGGAGGTAGCTATGCACACAGGGCGATCGCAGCAGATTCAGCAGCTTGTGCTGGAAGATGAGGTGCCCCTGGGCTTCGTGCACTCGCCGATTGTGACCCATCCTGAAATCGAAGCGATTCCGCTCTATTCCGAGGCGATTGTTCTGGTGGTCCACCCGGGCCATCCGCTGGCAGGGCACCCGGAGGTGACCGCCGGGCGCCTGGCTGCCGAACCTTTCATCACTTCCGACCGTGCATCCGGTTACTGGTCGCTGGTCGAACAGTTCTGGGCCAGTGCCGGCATCGCCCCGCGGGTGACCATGGAGCTTGACAGCATTGAAGCGACCAAGCGTATGGTCATGTACGGCCTGGGCCTGGCACTGCTGCCGCAGGGCACAGTGGAGGGCGAAGTGAACACCCGACAACTGGTGACTGTGCCCGTGGCGGGCATGGAGCACCTGACCCGGCAGACCTTGTTGATTCACCGCAAGGGGAAGGTCTGGAGCGGCATTACCCGTGGGTTCCTGCAGATTATCAGCAAGATGTACAACTTAAGCCTACCCGTGGCACAGCCGGTTACCTCTCAAGAGTAAACGCGAAGAACCCTCCCGCCTTGGCTGACAGACGGGAGGGTTTTTGTGTCCTGATGGCTATTTGTAGCGCTTGCGCTTGCTCGAACTGGGCACCCCCATCTCCTCGCGGTACTTGGCCACGGTCCGCCGGGAGATGTTTACGCCCTGCTTGTTCAGCATGTCCGTCAGGGTCTGGTCGGAGAGCGGGTCCGCCGAATCCTCCTTGGCAATCAGGTCGGCGATCATACGCTTCACGCTTTCGGCTGCCACACCTTCGCCGCGGGCGTTATCCACACCGCTGGAGAAGAAGAACTTCAGTTCAAAGGTGCCCAGGGGAGTCTGCACATACTTGGCGGCTGTCGCCCGGCTGACGGTGCTTTCGTGCACGCCGACCACGTCGGCCACGTCACGCAGGGTGAGCGGGCGCAAATATCGGACGCCCCGGTCGAAAAAGTCCCGCTGAAACTTGACGATGGTTTCTACGACTTTATGGAGCGTCATACGCCGCTGTTCGATCGCCTTGATCAGCCACAGGGCGGCGTGGATTTTCTGTTCGACGAATTTGCGGGCCTCGGTGTCGACCGGGCCGAGGAGCATTTGCCGGTAGTGGTTGCTCACAAGCAGCTTGGGGACAGGCGCTTCGTTGACCATGACCACATACTCGCGGCCCACCCGCTCGATGACGGCGTCGGGCACAACATACCGGGTTTCGTTGGGGCTGCCGAACCGGCGCCCGGGCTTGGGGTCCAGCGTTCGAATCATGTCGGCCGCTTCCTGAACTTCGGCCGGCGTGACCCCATGCTCCTCGGCGATCCGGGTAATGCGCCCTTCGCCCAGGTCATCGAGATGATGTTCGATGAGCAGGGGCACCAGGGGATTGCCATCGTCGACGGTGGCCCACTGCAGGAGCAGGCATTCTGTGAGCGAGCGGGCGCCCACCCCGGGCGGGTCGAAGCTCTGAATGACCTGCAGCACGCGCTCTACCTGGTCAGTTGCCGCCGCCAGCTTTTCAGCGGCATCGGCCAGGGAGATGGTCAGATACCCGTGGTCGTCGAGGCTGTCAATGAGGAACTCGCCTATGCGGCGCTCCTGTGCATTTAGGCCGGCCACATAAAGTTGGGCCATTAAATGCTCTTGGAGGGTAGGCACGGTGGCGGTGAACGCCTCAAATCCCATTTCTTCGTCGTTATCCGGAGCGCTGCCGCCGCTGTAGTCGTTGCCCAGGTACTCGAGGAGCTTGTGTGCATCAGGCTCGGGCGCCTCGTCGGTCTCTTCTTTCGGTTCCGCCTCAAGGCAGGGGTTCTCCAGCAGCTCCTGCTCAATAAAGTCGGTCAGTTCCGTAACGGGAAGCTGCAGCACGGCAATGGCTTGCCGCAGCTCCGGAGTCATCACCAGTTTCTGCGTCTGCTGCATTTGCAGGCCAAAACCAAGCCGCATCAGTCTTCACCGTCCTTTGTTATCATCCCCATGGGTATTCGCTCAGGGCCGCCCTGTTTCCTTGCCCGTAAAATTGGCAACCCGACCCCCAAAAGAATGTCAGCCCTATTCGTAATCTTTACCACCACAGGATACGGGGAGGAGAATGAAAGATGAACCTGCGTCGCATTACAGCAAGTGTTGCGTTGTCTGCCCTGCTGCTGGGCACCACCGCCATGCCCGCCCTGGCTGATAAGGGCGGCCACGGGTCAGATAAAGGCCGGGGCCAGAAGGTCAGCGAAAAGTTCGAGGATATGGGCGAGTTCGAATGGGGTCTGGGCGATGTCACGAAGATGACCGTGAAGGGCGTCTTCAACGGCCGGGGCGATAAGGTCTTCGCACCGGGCGCCAAAATCACCCTCCAGGAGTCTGCCGTCGCCATCGTCCGCTTGATGGAAAAAGACGACGCTGCCGAGGAACTGGCAGCAACCGAAGTCAGCTCCCTTTTGAGCGGCATCAGCGATGCCAACAAGATCGCTGACTGGGCCAAGCCCTCGGTCGCCATGCTGGTCAAACTGGGTGTCATCGACGATAGCGCCCCGTTCTCGCCGCTGAGCGATGCCGACCGCCTGGATGTCGCCATCATGCTGGTCAACGCCCTGGGTTACCAGGCCGAAGCGGCTGCCAAAGCAAACGCCAAGCTGGAGTTCAAGGATGCGCACCTGATTCCCGCTGAGTACGTTGGACATGTCAAGGTCGCCGTTGACCATAAGCTGATCACCGGCTACGACGACAAGACCTTCCGGCCCAACCAGGCCGTCAAGCGGGTTGAAATGGCCGTCATGCTGGGCCGGGCCGACCGCCTGATCGATAAGGAGAAGGAAGATGAGGTCAAGGGCGTCGTCAAGTCGGTCAACGCCACGGGCAACTCCCTGGTGGTAACCGCCGGCGGCAAGGACGTGACCCTGACCCTCGCCCAGGAAGCCAGCATCTTCATCGACAACCGTGAAAAGAGCCTCGCCGACCTGACCGTCGGCATGAAGGTTGAAGTCAAGCTGAACCGGGACGGCAAGGTCGTTTACATCGAAGCGAAGTCGGTGGAGGCCCCGCAGGATCCGGCCGTGACCGGCTCCATCACCAACCTGGTTGCCGCCACCCCCACATCGCTGGCCCTGGTCAGCATTGGCAACGTGGCGTACCCGCTCTCGCCCCGGGCGGTCATCAAGGTGAACGGCCAGACCGCCACCTACGCTGACCTGAAGGTTGGCGACAACGTGAAGGCGCAGACCACGCTGGGGCTGGTCATTAAGCTCGAAGTCACCCGGGCGGCCCAAACCGTGTCCGGCAGCATCACCGCCGTGACGCCTGCCACCTCGGGCGCCCTGGCGAAGGTCACGCTGAGCACCACGGCCAACGGCACGACCACCAGCACCGAGTACGTCGTTGCAGCCAACGCCACCGTCAAGATCAACGGGCAGGCCAGCCAGCTCGGCAACCTGCGCATCTCCGATACGGCCACCTTCACCCTTGGCAACAACCTGGTGACCGCGATCGACGTGAACCGCCCGGCCACCCAGGTGACCGGCAACATTTCCGGCCTGGTGGCCGCTACCGCCACCACGCCCGCCAAGATCATCGTGACCTTCCCGTCGCTGACCACCCCGGCGGCCACCGCCGAGTACACCCTGGCTGCCGGCGCTTCGATCAAGGTGAACGGTCAGGCCGCCCAGTGGGCCGACCTGCGCACCGGTGAGAACGCCACGCTGACCTTGGGTGCCGGCCTGGTGGACAAGGTCGAAGTGACCCGTCCCGCCCAGACCGTCTCCGGCAGCATCGTCGGCATGACGCCTGCCACGTCCGGCGCCCTGGCCAAGATCACACTCAGCACCACCGTCAACGGCACGACGACGAACACCGAGTACGTCATCGCCGCCAACGCGATCGTGAAGATCAACGGTCAGGCCAGCCAGTTCAGCAACCTGCGCATCTCTGACACGGCCACCTTCACCATCGTGAACAACCTCGTGACCGAGGTCGCCGCCGACCGGCGTGCCGTCGAAGTGAGCGGCACCATCGCCGTCGTGACGGCCGCAACCGCCGCCACCCCCGCCAAGATCACCGTAACGCTGGCGACCACCCCGGTCACCGCCGCCGAGTACATCCTCGCTGCCGGCGCCGCCATTAAGGTGAATGGCCAGGCCGCCAATCTGGCCGACCTGCGCAACGGCGATGCCGTGAAGCTGACCCTGGGCTCCGGCCTGGTGGACAAGGTGGAAGTGACCCGGGCCCAGAGCATCTTTGAAGGCTCGATCATCGCCCTGTCGGCGCCGGCGGCCGGTCAGAACGTGCCGGTCGGCACGATCGGCCTGATCAGCATGATCTACACGAACAACGGTGCGACCACGACCTCCACCTTTGCCGTCACCGGCACCACGCAGGTCCTGGTGAATGGCCAGGCTGCCGCCTACGCCAACATTCAGCTGGGCGACGGCGCCAAGGTAACGCTCGTCGGTGATGCGCTGGTGAAGTTGGAGATTCGCCGGTAGCAGCCGCCTAAATAAAGCAGCCGCCCCCGAGCCGCATCTGGCTCGGGGGCGGTTTCTTCTGTCGGCAGGCTGATCTAAATATCGAAATACATTTCGAACTCGACGGGATGCGGACGGTTGTCGAGGGTGGCGATCTCTTCTTCCTTCAGGCTGATCCAGGTTTCGATCAGCTCCTTGCTGAAGACGCCGCCTTCCAGCAGGAACTCGTGATCCGCCCGCAGCGCCTCCACCACGGCCCGCAGCGAAGTGGGCGCAGAGGAGATCTTCGCCTTCTCCTCAGCGGTCAGGTGGTACATATCCTTGTCGACCGGGCCAAAGCCGGCCTTCGTGGGGTCGATCTGGCGGCGGATGCCGTCGAGGCCGGCCATGAGCTGAGCGGCGAAGGCCAGGTAGGGGTTGGCGGTGGGGTCAGGCGTGCGGAACTCCACGCGGGTCGTCTTGGCAGAGGCGAAGTTGGACGGCACCCGAATGGCAGCCGACCGGTTGCCCTTGGAGAAGACCAGGTTGACCGGCGCCTCATAGCCGGGCACCAAGCGCTTGTAGCTGTTGGTGGACGGGTTGGTGATCGCCAGCAGCGCCGGGGCGTGGGTCAGCAGGCCGCCGATATACCAGAGCGCTTCCTGGCTCAGGTTGGCGTAACCGCCTTCCTTGTAGAAGAGGTTGCGGCCGTCCTTGGAGAGCGACTGGTTGCAGTGCATGCCGGAGCCGGAGTTGCGCCACAGGGGCTTCGGCATGAAGGTGATGGTCTTGCCGTAGGCCCGGGCGACGTTCTTGACCACGTACTTGAACATGCTGGCCTTATCTGCCGCATCTACCAGGGTGGAGAAGCGGAAGTTAATTTCGTTCTGGCCGGCCGAAGCGACTTCGTGGTGGTGCCGCTCGATGACAAAGCCCATCTCCTCCAGCTGGAGGGACATCGCGGTGCGGATGTTGGTCTGGTCATCAATCGGCAGCGCCCGGAAGTAGCCCTGCTGGTACTTGACCTTGTAGCCGCTGTTAGGCGTATCGCCACGCCCGAAGTTCCAGTGGGCTTCGCCGGACTCGATGAAGTAATACGAGGCCTCGGCGGCGCTCTGGAAGCGGACGTTGTCGAACATGAAGAACTCGATTTCCGGTCCCCAGAAGGAGACGTCGGCGATGCCGCTGTTCTTGAGGAAGGACTCAGCCCGCTTGGCAACGCCGCGGGGGTCACGGGCGTAATCCTTCAGACCAGGCTCCTTGACGTCGGCGAACATCGAGAGCGTCGGACCTTCGACGAAGGGGTCGAAGACGACCGTGTTAAGGTCGGGCAACAGGACCATGTCGGACTCCGCGATGCCCCGGAAGCCCCGGATGGAGGAACCGTCGAAGGGAAGGCCCGTCTCCAGCACATCCTCATCAATGACGGCGGTCGGAACGGTCAGATGATGGAATACCCCGGGGAGATCGACAAACTTTACGTCGATCATTTTGATGCCCCGCTCACGAATCAACTCGACTACTTCATGCGGCGTCATGCTCTCTGCCCGCTCCCTTCGTTAGTTACCAGGCCGGCGGCCCAGCATACGTTCCAGTTCAGCACGGTTCCCACCTGTATACAGCGACCCGCCCCGGGGGATTCGCTCTGTGAGCCGGGGGTTGACCGGGTCGGCCATAACCGGCCGGTTTCGCTTGGCTTCGCGACTTGCGTAGTATGCCTTTACCCGCTCAAGGGTCATCCCCTCGCCCATGAGCCGCTTGATCTCCTTCAACTTGAGGATGTCGGCCTCACCGTAGAGGCGTTGCTTGCCTTTGGTCCGGGACGGCGCCAGCAGACCATGTTGTTCCCAGTACCGGATTTGTCGGGCCGTGAGTCCCGTCAGACGTTCTGCGACTCCCATGGAGTAGACAGGGGCGTTGGCCCCCTCTTCGTTCATAAGTGGCGCCTCCTTTCATGGGTCACGTCAGGTTCATGTCAACTTTGTTAACAAGGACCTCACTTGCTGACAATATACGCCCGTCGATGGTGTGTGTCAACTTAATGTCAGAAAACCTAACATGCCCGTTAGGAATGGAAATGATGCAGAAAGACCCCCTTGCATGCAAGAGGGTCTTTGGTGGGGGCCAGATGCGGTCAAAGCGTGAGGAACTGAGACAGCTCCTTGGTTTGCGGGTGGTCCAGAATGGCGGGGCCGACTTCGAGGAGGCGGCCGCTGTAGAAGAAGGCGACCTGGTCGGCCACCCGGCGGGCCTGGCCCATGGAGTGGGTGACGATGACAATGGACATGTCCTGTTGCAGCGCCAGGATGAGCTCCTCCACGGCCTGGGTGGAGCCCGGGTCGAGGGCGGAGCAGGGCTCGTCCATGAGCAGGACCGCCGGGCGCATGGCCAGGGCCCGGGCAATGCAGAGGCGCTGCTGCTGTCCGCCGGAGAGGGCCCGGGCGTCGGCGCCTAGGCGCCGCTTCACCTCGTCCCAGAGGGCGGCCCGCTTCAGGCTTTCTTCTACGATGTGGTCCAGTTGGTGCCGGGAAGCCCCCTGCAGCGAGGGCCCGAAGGCCACGTTTTCATAAATCGACATCGGGAACGGGTTCGGCCGTTGAAAGACCATGCCCACCCGACAGCGCAGTTCCTCCGCCTTGAGCCGGCCGATTTCCTGGCCGTCCAGGCGGATGGAGCCGGTGACACGGGTGCCGGGGACGAGGTCGTGCATGCGGTTGAGCGCCCGCAAAAAGGTGGATTTGCCGCAGCCGGACGGGCCGATGAGTGCGGTGACGGCCGTATCCGGCATGTTGAGCGAGGCCCTGGTGAGCGCCTGGTTCGACCCGTAGAAGACACTCAGGTTC